>Ga0081474_122794_pt1 | contig 63391 bp, 61 predicted proteins | sample OneHunmetagenome_2_FD_70978 | JGI IMG/M metagenome (GOLD analysis project Ga0081474, IMG submission 70978) | Ferrous microbial mat communities from One Hundred Spring Plain, Yellowstone National Park, USA v2 (version 2) | ecosystem: Environmental > Aquatic > Non-marine Saline and Alkaline >... | reverse complement strand
TCCCTACCGGCGTGGTGGTATGACCAAACCTTAACGTAAACCTCGTAGTCATTAGTCAGGACAATCCCACCCTCACCGGCCGTCATGTTTTTACTGCTCTGGAAGCTGAAGACACCTGCATCACCAATGGCGCCGACCCTACGGCCCCTGTAGACGGCCCCATGGGCCTGGGCAGCGTCCTCAACTACCTTAGCCCCATGCCTCCTGGAGGCGTTAATTATCTCGCTGAGCTCTGCTGGTATTCCGGAGAAGTGAACTGGGACGACTAGCTTAATCCTGTTGTCCTTATCCTCCTCCAGGGTTGCCTTAAGGGAATCCGCACTCATGTTCAAGGTCTCCGGGTCAATGTCGATGAAGACTGGTACGGCCCTAAGCATAACCCCAGCCGTGGCCGTGGCTATGAAGGTATATGCCGGTAGGGCGAATTGATCACCCTCGTTTAGGCCGAGGGCCAGGTAGCTTAGGAGGAGCCCAGCTGTACCGCTTGTGACGGCTACGGCGTACTTGGCTTCGTGATACTTGGCGAACTCACCCTCAAACTCCTCAACAACACCCCCAGGGACCCTACCCCACCTTCCACTCCTGAATGCCTTCAACAATGCATCCTCATCCGATGGGTTAACCGGGGGCCACTTAACCATGCCTTAAGAACTCCCTGGAGGTTAATAAGCTTGATGTCACCCTTAAACCCCGTATAGCCTATGGGCGTTGAGGGTGGCTATCTTTCCCTTATCCTCATCAGGTATCTTAGATAACTGTAGCTTCAGTACTGAGGACTTGGGGTACTTCATCATGAACCCAGTTGACAAGACGACGTTGGATGAACCGTACAACTTAACCAACTCCTCCACGTGGCTATACGGCGCACCCAGCACCTGCGAGGACGCCAGGTCCACGTAGACTGGGCCACTGTACAGGTTCCTTAGGTTAACCAGGTCGCTGTATGGGAAGTGGGAAAGTAGGATCCTCACCTCACCCTCAATGCCACTGGATAGCCTCCTTAAGGCATCACTTAATTCACCCAGCCTTAACCTAAACCTGAAGGCGTATGCTCTATGGAGTTGCCTGGGATCCTCAACTAGGTCCAATATTACTAAGGCCCCGTTGTTAAGGGCCTCGGCTAGGTTGCCCAGTACCCTCCTGCCCGTTAACCTGTACCCGTGGTATATTGGGCTTGTTACGAAGCCCACGAAGCCCATTTTAACGTACTCCCTGACCCTAACCCTATCCTCGTAGTCCGGGTTGAAGACGGCAAGCTTATGCACCCTACAGTCAGCCTCAGTCTCTTCCCTTGTGAAGTCCAGGTTACCCCACCATGGGTCCCTGTGGAATAGGGCGGTTAGGTTAAACATGAAGCATTCCCTGAAGCCCTCTGAGGCTAGTCTCTCAGCCACAGCCCGTGTGCTCATTGTCAAGTGCCTGAAGGGGTATGAACCACTCATGCACAGTGCATCAATCATTGCCCATCACCGATGAGCCTAAGGGCATTCAACCTGAGCACCTTGACCCTATCCTCATCGTTTAATTCAGCGTCCAGTATCCTAGCCACAGCCGCCGCTATTAAGGTGTCCGTTGCGAAGAGTACCCTATCAGCCCCAAGCACCTTAACGGCCTCCTCCACGGAGCCGTAGTCGGCGACGCTCCCACCCACGTCAACGTAGACGTTGGGCAAGTCCCTAACCCTACCTACGGCGTACTCCCAATCACCACCACCTGTTATGTGGGCCATGATTATTTTAGCCCTCGGGAACCTTAGGGCGAGGGACCTTATGTCATCGGGCTCGCTCTCGTTTGGTCTTGGGTTTGGGTATAGCCTATGGGCCGTGTGTATTAGCACGGGTACGTCGTTCTCCACGGCCACCTCTATGACTGGGTCTACGACACGCCTATTAACCCTCACAGCCCTGTAGAGTTTAACTCCTATGAACCCCCTCTCCTCGATGAAGTGCCTAGTCACCTTAACGGCGTCCTCGTTCAATGGGTTAACGTGGACGAAACCCCTAACCTCCCTAAACCTCCTTGACAGGTTGTAGACGAATTCATTAACCCTCCAAACCTCCTCAGGGGGTGGCCTAAAGCTGGACATTGAGTATGGGTGGTAACTGACCCAAAGTTGCTCAATACCCAGCATCCTGGATAGCTTAATCATTTCCTCGTTAATCGACATGTCCGGGTAACAGTGTGTATGAGCATCCACAGCACCACCTAGATCAACTCCAATACTAGCCATTAACCCTAGCCTAATGCCTAAACCTTTTATCACTTACCTACTAGACTTAACACTCCGATTAACTAGGTATGGTACCCTTAAAGGCTATTCTACATAATTAGTTTAATGCATAAGCAGTGCCTTGGGGTTAGGTTTAAAATAACCGAACATTAGGAACGATTTATGTCATCGATTAGAATTGAGGAGGTGAAGGGTGCTGAGGAGGAGAGGAAGAGGATTAGTGCGCATAGCCACATTAAGGGGTTGGGGATAGTTAACGGTAAGGTTGAAAGGATAGCCGACGGTTTCGTGGGTCAGGTGGAGGCTAGGGAGGCTGCTGCGATGGTTGTTAAGATAATTAAGGCGGGTAAGTTCAGCGGTAAGGGTGTGCTGATAGTTGGCCCACCTGGCACTGGCAAGACTGCGTTGGCCATTGGGATAGCCAGGGAGCTTGGAGCCGACACCCCATTTGTCCACTTAAACGCCTCGGAGATTTACAGTGTTGAGATTAAGAAGACTGAGTTCCTCATGAGGGCTCTCAGGAAGGCCATTGGGCTTAGGATAAGGGAGTGGAGGAGAGTCTACGAGGGTGTGGTTAAGTCCATCGAGTTCAAGTACGGTAAGCACCCCTACAACCCATACATACAGGTACCTGTCGGAGCCACTATAAGGCTCAAGACGACTGACGAGGATAAGGTGTTGAGGGTACCCCAGGAGATTGCGACCCAGTTGATTGAGCTGGGCATTGGCACCGGGGACGTTATAATGATTGATGAGGAGACTGGGAGGGTTATAGTTGAGGGCCAGGCCCAGGGTGAGGGGGAGGAGCAGTATGACATATCCGTTAAGCGTAGGCTTGAGGTGCCTAAGGGGCCCATTCATAAGGAGAAGGAGATAACCAGGTTCTTCACCCTACACGACCTGGACATGTACCAGGCTAGGCAGCAGGGTCTTGTGTCAGCGATGCTCTTTGGCGTCTTCACAGAGGAGAGGGAGATACCTAGTGAGGTTAGGAATGCGGTGGACAGCTTCGTTAAGGAGACTGTGGATAAGGGTAACGGTGAGTTGATACCGGGGGTCCTCTTCGTCGACGACGCCCACATGTTTGACATAGAGACCTGGGCCTTCTTCGCAAAGGCTATGGAGATGGAGATGAACCCAATAATGATATTCGCCACAAATAGGGGTATAACCAAGATCAGGGGAACTGACATAGAGGCCCCCCACGGCATACCGCTCGACCTGTTAGATAGGTTAATCATAATAAGGACTAGGCCCTACACGGAGGATGAGGTTAAGGAGATAATTTCCATTAGAGCCAGGGAGGAGGGTGTTAAGCTGAGCGGTGACGCCCTCGATTACTTGACAAAGATAGGCCTCGAGAATAGCCTCAGGTACGCCATTCAGCTACTAACCCCAGCCCAGATTAGGGCTAAGGAGCAGAATAGGGACAGCGTAACTAAGGATGACGTCGAGTATGTTAAGGGGCTCTTCCTGAGCCTTAAGGAGAGTGTCCAGTATATTAAGCAGCATGAGGAGTTATTCCTCAAGTAAATTATTAAACCTACTTCCCACCCTCACTCATCTTCCTCAATGCCCTCCCAACCATTATTGATGCATATATGTGGAGCTTCCAAGCCTCGGGGTATTCACCATACTCCTTAACCACCTTTCTGGCAAGTTCCCTAAGTTCAAGCGCCTCCTCCAGGGTCAAGTCATCCTTATCCAGTAGCTCCCCAAGCCTCTTCCACTCCTCCTTGGTTAATGGGTTTGTTGACGTGGCGAGTCTCATAATCCTCCTAGCCTCATTCTTAACCATAGTAGCCCTCTCAGGCTTCAACAAGCCCTCGGCACTCAAATACTCAACGAAAAACTCTTGGTAATCATTAAAAGCCTCACTAAGCCTATTAACCCTGGAATCAATGTAACCCTTCAACTCATTAAACCTCCCATCAACATAACCTTTCAGCTCGTTAAATCTCCCATCAATGTAACCCCTCAGCTCGTTAAACCTCTTGTCAACGTATCCTCTCAATTCGTCAAATCTTTCATCAATTTCCTCGAATCTTTTGTCAATTTCCTTGAACCTTTCATCAATCTGCTTAAATCTTTCATCAATTTCCTTAAATCTCATTCTGATTTCCTTAAACTCACCACCAAGCCAAAACAAACCCCCACCTAGCATGCCGATTATGGAAATGGTAAGTCCTATTAGTGAAATCAATAGCTCATCAACCACACTCATTTAGAATTAACGTGATTAAAATACTTTTTGTGGGTCCTAAAACTTTTAGCTTAGTGTGGTTCCTTTTTCTTTATGGGCGTAGGTTTTAAATGTAGCTCGTTGAGTGTGTTATTGGTGTAGTGTGACTAGGTGGGTTATTAAGTGCACCCAGTGTGGGTTAGAGAGGGAGCTTGACGTGGGTTTTGACTTATCCAGCCTAAGGTATAGCGTCTACCTCTACTGCCCTAGGTGCAGGGTGAACACTACTCATAGAGTTCTGGGTTACCATGACCCATATACTGGGCAGTATGTGCAAGTTAACCAAACGGAGACCAGCGTTGAGGGTGTTAGTGAATTTGACTAGAAGTAAACATTATCCCTCAAGGTGTGTTTAATTTAACCATGGCGCAATGCTTGTTTTAAATGAGTATAGCCGTAGGGACGAGGCGGCGTCATCATATCAATAATTTAGTTTTTAAATTACTACGTTATACCTGCTCTGAGCCAGGTTGCTTACCTCTTTCATTAGCTTGGCCGCCTCAGCCTCAAGGATTCTCCTCCTTTCCACCAGCAAACCCTGTAGGTCACCATTAACCCTGTACTCACCCTCCTTAATCCTTACTATACCCTCGTTGAAGTAGTCTATTAACTCTAGGAGGAACTCCACGTCCTCTGGTATCCTATTGTTGAATGCCTTAGCCACCTCAACCCTGAAGCACTCCCAGTGTATAGGCCCCCTGCTTGTGAAGGTGAACCTCTGTCCCTCAACTATATCAGTACCGCAGAGGTAGCATTTCCACGACCTCCTTTGGGTCCTTAGGGACGACATAATGCTTCATGCTGATTTAAGTTTAATTTAAACCTTAGTTTAACGTTCACTTTGGATTAACAACCCCCATGGTGGGGCCGCCGGGATTTGAACCCGGGATCACACGGGCATACCCCACCCCACTGGGCAATGCAAACTGTACCCAGTGGTGGCGTCCAAGCCGTGCGTCCTAACCAGGCTAGACTACGGCCCCCTCATTTAACTCATCGAGTCACGGTTTATTAACTTTACCCATAGAGTGCCTAATCAATGCACTGATTGCTCTCTGTTCACACCTAAATATTTTATGTTCGGCCTAAGCTAATCGTTAAAGAGGCCCTTGAAACTAGGGGTGCTATAGTTCTGGGGGGATTTGCCTAAGTGGGCTCCAGAACGCATGGCTAAGAGCATCAGGGACCCTCAGCTTAGGTTGAGGATTTACCACACTACCTTCGCCTCAATGAGAAGGGCTATTGTGGAGAAGGCTAGGGAGTACGGAGTCCCAGTGATTCCAGTAAACCCTGCCTTTACATCGAGCAAGTGCCCCATCCACGGGGCAAAAATCGAGTACCAACCCGATGGGAGCACTGCTCCAAGGGTTGGTAGATGCCCCGTGGGTGGTGAATTATGGCATAGGGACATGGCTTCACTACATAACCTGAAGAATAGGGTTGGTTATGGGAGCCGTCTCTCCGGAGACGGCGGAGGCTTGTTGTCTCCACCGTCTCCTTCTAGGCGGTCTCCCTAGGCCCGCTCACCGCGGTAGCTCTACCCCTGTCGCCAGAGGCTTCACAATCCCACGGGTCTTGGGAGCCTAGGGTCACTAACAAGGATGTTGGGATTGGGTTAAAACCCATCGTCTTAGTCACCAATGGAAATGAGTATCGCAAATAATCATGAAAACCGAAACAGCTACACAGCCCCGTGTCGTTGAGCTCGACAGCCACCCATGACCCACCATAAAACTCGGTAGGTGGCTGAAGGCCAAGTCCCTACACTCAATCACGAATGAAGATAATAATGATTAAAATAAGAGCGTAGGGACAAACAGTTATCTGGAGGTTTGGGTATATTACTGCTAATGCTGTTAATGTAGTATTAGGTATGTGGCTACTATGGATAGCACTATGGGTGCTAGGAATAGTAGTGATGCATGCAATGGCAGTAGCTTAACGGCACTCGAGGCAGCCCTGGTCATGCCGTAAAACCCATCTGAACCCACCACATGTACCTTATTCTCAAACTCCATGTAGCTAACCTCAGTATCTTCAGTCTCACCGCCCTTAACCGTATCTAGGATTAACCTAATTAAGTCACCTTGACTTACGCCATCACCAACAACGCGGTAGCCTATTTTGCCAAAAAAGCCCGTATACTGATGATTATCTGTTGTGGCGACCTCAGCAATGTACCCCTCCTCCCTTAGTCTCCTTCTAATTTCATCAGCAAGGGTGGGTTTAATGTTATTGCCATCAATAATGACCAATGCGGCCCTCTTATCATTAAAAGTGATGGTCATGACATATACTCCGTTATCCCCTATCTCCATGAATGAACCAGGTATTTTACTTCTGGGTATATGAGATACCTTAACCCTTAATTCACCTTCCTCATCAGGTGTATCAAGTATCCTCTTCAATCCGTTAATTAGGTCATTAATGTCTTCATCATTCCACGTATTGTCACTACTAAAGCTATTTTGCGAATCGATTATTATCAACCTGCTTACGTCACTGCCAAGTCTCTTAACCACCTCATTGTAAACGTGGGTGGGTATGTCATCCATTGACTTCTTTAACCTGGAGACGAACACCAGATTCTTACTATTAGCTATGGGTATCGACAGTAACCTAACATCCCCAGACTCAACGGTCATTATCGGCTTTGCCTTAATGACGTGGGAATGGTTACCTAACCTGAGTTTAACCATAGCCTGCCTTATGCTGCTAACTATGCTCACCGTATCGTCGTACGAGGCCGGGTCAACTTCATGTCCACCGACGCCATGCAGGTAAATAACCCTCGCCTTAATTGACTTAGCTGCTTTAACCAATAGGGGTATGAAGTCGGCGCCACCCACGTGGCTGATAGGGCCTGTGTGAACGTATGGCACAACCACAAATGCATCATCACCCCCACCCTTTAGGTGAACCACGTGAATCTTAACATTAGCGTCCCTGGATGACTTAAGTAGGTGGAACTCCATGAAGGACCCGTCACCTGTTATCATTGTGTATATGAAGGCTCCGAACATCTTTAAGTAGCTTAACGTACCACTGACCTTATGAATCACTATAAACATAAGCATTATTAAAATGGACACTATTAGGAGTGTTAGATCAAGGTAAATCACCTTAATCATGTTAATGTATACGTGAGTTAATGAATCTAGGATTAGGTATATGGGTAATTGAAGCAGTACTGTTATGGCGAGGAGGAGTGTTAGGTCTGTTAGATAGCCTGTGGTTGGCCTAACCCCAATTGGGTCCTTCAATAGCGAGACAACCATTGATAAAGGCACCAGCGAGGCTAAGGTACCAGCCATCACAATGGGCTTCCTCTCTATAATACTCATGACTGAATCTATGATTACCGACTCCACCATAACTATGCCCACTATGGCGTAGTACATTTTAAATGAACCAACCCCGACAATTCTCATGGTTGCTAATGTTAATATTAACGATGTCAGGAGGTAAAATAGTGATACTGCTACTGAGAATTGAAGCCCTAACCCGATCTCATGAAGTACCACAGTGGGGATGATTATCATCGATGCTACGCTGATTAACCTAATTAAGCCGCCAGCATGAATGCCAAATACTGCTCTATAACCCCGTTCAAATCTCCTACTCATTTCATCAGCCTAAATTTCGTTGGGCTATTAAAATATTCGCAACATCACTAAAGGGCTAATCCCTTAGCTCTTCCTTGCTTAATGAGGATGCCTTAAAGATGCCTTGATACGCTTGCCCAAAGCGCTCTGCGCCGCCTATCCATGTTGCAGCGATTCTTCGTAATTAACCATAGTATTAATTGTGCTATGGGTTTGTAATCGCTGATTCCTCATGGCTTCTTTCCCTAAGGAGACTTAAACAGGTCTCGCTCATACTTAGCGGTAATACCTTACATTCAGAGGGAAAGTATAAAAATACTTGCAGTGTACGTTAAAGTCTATGAACAAGGAGTGCATCAAGATTTGCGTTGCGGAGTGCTACGATAGTGATATTAGGGTCAATGAGAGTTGCCTTTCAGACTGCATAGAGGAGTGCCTAGTATCACCGCATGTTAAGGCTTCATTGGAGATGAAAGTTTATAAACCTACTCAGTGATGATGTTGGCTTGTGAGCGCAGCTAGGAGAGATTCTCAAACGTCATTACTGCCATTACCGGTACTTAAGGTGGAGGACGCTGGAGGATACATACCAAGTGAAGATAGGTGGACCTTGGTTGAATCCTTCGTAAGGAGTTACGGCTTGGTTAGGCATCAGTTGGACTCATTTAATGACTTCGTGGATAGGAAGCTCAAGGAGATAATACAGGAGTTCAACATAGACCTGGGAGACATTAAGGTTAGGTTTACTGATGTTGAGGTCGGTAAGCCAAGGTTTAAGGAACCGACAGGCGTTGAGAACGTAATATACCCCATGGAGGCTAGGTTAAGGAACATAACCTACGCAGCACCCATGAGGCTCAAGGTCATGCTTTACATCAATGGCGAGGAGTACACGGAGACAGTCCCCCTCGGGGACTTACCAATAATGGTTAGGTCCAAGTACTGCAACCTATATGGCCTAAGGCCGCAGGCCATGATGAAGAAACTTGAGGATCCTAATGACCCAGGTGGCTACTTCATAATTAACGGCAGCGAAAGGGTTGTGGTTTCACAGGAGGATTTAGCATTAAACAAGCCGATATATGACTTCGATGAGAGGGGTGCCACCAAGATACCTAGAGCCAAGATAATATCAATGGGGCCCGGCTACAGGACTACAGTAACCATTGAGTATCATAAGGATGGGGTTATCTACGTCCAAATACCCAAGATACCCACCAGGATGCCCTTCCCAGTGGTTATGAGGGCTCTTGGCCTAGAGAAGGACCAGGACATTGCACTGGCGGTTAGTGATAATGAAGAGGTCCAGAGGGAATTGCTTGCATCCTTTGAGATGGCTATTCAAGTAGCCCCAACCGTGGATGAGGCTAGGGACTACATTGGCAGGAGGATAGTGCTCGGGCACCCAAGGGATGTTAGGATCCAGAGGGCGCTTGAGTACTTGGATAAGTACTTCCTCCCCCACCTAGGCACTTCACCTGATGATAAGGTTAGGTTAAGCAAGGCCATTGAACTAGGCCAAGCGGTGGCCGGTGTCATTGAGCTTTACAAGGGTTGGAGGCAGCCAGATGATAAGGATCACATGTCTAACAAGAGGGTTAGGTTAGTGGGTGATTTACTTGCGCAATTGTTCAGGTCAATATTCGCCCAGTTCGTCCAGGATCTTAGGAACCAGCTTGAGAAGCAATACTCGAGGGGGAAGATACCTGAGTTGAGGACTATAGTTAGGGCTGACATAATCAGTGACAGGCTTAAACACGCTTTATCAACTGGTAATTGGGTTGGCGGTAAGACGGGAGTCACCCAGATGCTTGATAGGACAAATTACCTATCCACCATAAGCCACCTGAGGAGGGTCGTTTCCTCGCTGAGCAGAACCCAACCACACTTTGAGGCAAGGGACCTACACCCAACACAGTGGGGTAGGTTATGCGCGATAGAAACCCCTGAGGGTCAAAACTGCGGCCTAGTTAAGAACTTAGCCTTAATGGCAACAGTCACCGTTGGTGTTGATGAATCATCAGTGGAGGCCATGCTAAGGGAGATGGGTGTTATTGATGTCCTCGAGGCCAGGAGGAACGGGATTAAGGGAGCTAACGTACTGCTCAACGGTAGGTTAATCGGCGTTCATAGGGACCCCCAGGCGCTCGTGGCGGCCATTAGGGAGGCTAGGAGGAGGGGTGACATTAGTAACGAAATTAATGTCGGCTACATCGAGAAGCTCAATGAAGTTAGGGTTAACTGTGACGGTGGCAGGTTAAGGAGGCCATTGCTAATTATAAGTAACGGCAAGTTAAGGTTAACGAAGGAGCATATTGAAAAGTTAAGGCGGGGTGAGTGGACTTGGGACGACTTAGTTAAGAATGGGATAGTTGAATATCTCGATGCTGATGAGGAGGAGAACGCCTTAGTGACGATAGGGGATACTAAGGATATTGACTTAAGCAGGTATACGCATATGGAGATAATACCAAGCATCATGCTTGGTGCAGCCGCCCACATAATACCCTACTCAGAGCACAATCAGTCGCCCAGAAACATCTACGAGGCTGCAATGGCGAAGCAGTCACTTGGGTTCCCCTACGCTAATTACAGGTACAGGATAGATAGCAGGGGGCATTTGCTTCTCTACCCAGAAAGGCCACTTGTAACCACCAGGGGCCTTGAATTAATAGGCTATAGTGCAAGGCCATCTGGGCAGAATGCGATACTTGCCCTTGTTTCATTTATGGGTTACAGCATAGAGGATGCGGTCATGATTAATAAGGCCGCCATAGAGAGGGGTATGTTTAGGAGCATCTTCTATAGGTCGTATGAAACCGAGGCCATGAGGTACCCGATGGGTGAGAGCGATAAGATAACGATCCCACCACCCACGGTTAGGGATTATAGGGGTGCTGAGGCCTACGCCCACTTGGATGAGGATGGTATAGTGCCCCCTGAGGTCTTCGTCTCAAGTAAGGAGGTCTTAATCGGTAAGATAAGCCCACCGAGGTTCTACAGTGCGTTAGCTGAGAGCCAACTTGCAGGTGAGTGGAAGGATAATTCAATAACCGTTAGAAGGGGTGAGAAGGGCATCGTTGATCAGGTGTTAATAACGGAGAGCAGTGAGGGGTTCAGGCTCATTAAGGTTAAGGTTAGGGAGCTTAGGATACCTGAGCTGGGTGATAAATTCGCCTCTAGGCATGGCCAGAAGGGTGTGGTGGGCATGATAGTGCCCATGGAGGATATGCCATTCACCGAGAATGGAGTAACCCCAGACATAATAATCAACCCTCATGCCTTACCGAGTAGAATGACAATTGGCCAGTTGCTTGAGGCCATCGCAGGGAAGGCGGCTGCATTATACGGCACGTTAATTGATGCCACGCCCTTTGAGGGTGTGCCTGAGAGGGTTATTAGGGAGATGCTGATGAGGGCTGGTTATAGGTGGAGTGGTAGGGAAACCATGTACAGTGGCATGCTGGGTACTAAGCTTGAAGCCGACATATTCATAGGTGTTGTTTATTACCAGAAGCTTCACCACATGGTTGCTGATAAGATACATGCAAGGGCCACTGGGCCAATGCAGATACTGACTAGGCAACCCACTGAGGGTAGGTCTAGGGAGGGTGGGTTAAGGCTTGGTGAAATGGAGAGGGATGTCTTGATAGCTCATGGTGCAGCCGCACTACTGAGGGAGAGGCTTGTGGAGTCCAGTGACAAGTACGTTATGTATGTCTGTGAGGACTGTGGCATGATGGCTTGGTGGGATGACTTTAAGAAGAGACCGGTATGTCCAATACACGGTGATAAGGGTAGGATAGCTAAGGTCATAGTACCGTATGCCTTTAAGTTACTCCTGCAGGAGTTAATAAGCCTAGGGATATACCCGAGGTTGAAGTTGTCTGAACCGGTAGGTTAAGTGGCTTACTTCCCAGACTTCATATACAGGCCATCGGACGACACGTATCAAACGCTTAATGTTGTATTAGCATTCCTTAGAATTAGCAAACACCAGTATGAGTACTTCATTGAGATAGGTAGCGGCTCAGGGTACATAATTGTTAACGTGGCTAAGCTGCATGGATCCCATTTCAAAAGGTTCATAGCCACTGATCTAAACTGCACGGCGGCTAAGGAGACGGCCAAGTACGCTAGTGATGAGGGGTTAAACAATGTCGATTCCATGTGTTGTAACTTAGTGGATTGCCTAAGGCCGTTAGGTGGATCTTTAATTGTCTTCAATACACCATACTTAATGTGTAGTGAGGATGAACTAAGTAGCGGTGACCCAGCCTATGTATCAATATGCAGAAACTATAGAGGTGACGTGTTGATAGGTGTCATTAACATTATTAAGAGTGGATGCTGCGAATTTATACTTACCGTCAGTGGCGATGGCCTAGAGTTCATGGAATCATCATTAAGGTCCTTTAAACCCCTCTACTTCATAGATATCATAGGCAACACACACATGATGTTTGAAAATGTGGCAACTATTCATTTAACTAGGCTAACCAACCTCAATGTTAATGTTTAGTAATGCCTCCCCAATATCCGATATGTACTCAAGCATCCTGGCTATACTGTAGAGTATTGAATCGAAGGATGCTATTATTGATGGTGAGGTCTCATACTCCCTTAGGCTACCCTGAAGCCCCCTAACCTCCCTAGCCTTCTCTCTGGCTAAATCTATTAAATTATTTATCTCATTGACGCTACTTGGTTGTGACGAAAGTGACCTACTTAGGACACCTATTAATTCCATTACCTTATCAATATATTCGATAACCTTATCCCTCTGCTCCTTAGGAATACCCATAATGTATTGTTGACCCACCTGGAGCAGTTCATTCGCTATCTGCACTATGTGGTCGGAAAGTCTCTCAAGTGACTTATTTATGAGGGCATAGTCAAGTATTGTCCTCGGGTCCTTAATACCCGAGGCCGATGCGTAATAGGTGCTTGTGGTCAACTTCTTAAGCATCCTATTTAATAACCAGTAGAACCTGTCAACTTCATTATCCCTCTCAACTATGTCCATCAGAATATTCTTATCTATCGTACTTAACGCAACCTTAATATCATCAAGCATGCTTTCGGTAACCCTAACTATCTTCAGGACTATGTCATTGATGCTTATGTCACCAGGTACGTTTATGAGGTTTTGAAGGGTTAACGTATTCCTACCCTCATCAACTATCTCAACACCGGTTAACTTCCTCCTTGCAATGTCCTTGATATCCTTCTTCATGCCTATGGTATTTTGATCGAAGAAGAGTCTGAAGATGTCGTAACCAGCTAGGTAATAGCCGAGTGTTATCCTGGTTAGCCTATCACCCTTAGCCAACTCGTCAGTAACCTCTATCTTAGCCTCGCTGAAAGCTGACCTAATGGTCTTTTTAGGCACAAGTAGTAGTGACATATCCCTCTGCGGTAGGAGTATAACCTCATCACCGGGCTGTAGGTTAAGTTGCCTAGCCCACTCCTTAGGTAATGACACTATTAATGTTGATCCACCGGTTAACTGTATTCTCCTGGTCTCGGACTCAAGTGACACTATAGATCACGTTACCTACCCCGCACTCCTATAAATACTTTATGCTTAATAGGCAGGATCAATTATTACCCAGTAATCACCATTGCTTATATCTAAAAACTAAGTCTAAATATTATACATTGAAGTTAGGCGCACCCAGAGACACCAACAGGTAGCTTCAACACAGTGCCGGGTTCTATACACTTTACTCAACATACGGCTTATTGTTATTTTAAACGATCACATTATTAATGCCTATTTCGCAAATAACCATATATGGAGGTTCAGATAGTTAAGGAGGAGCAGAGTGCCTTAAACAGCCAAGTCAATATAGGCAGGGAGATCACGGAGTTGGAGAGGTCCCTTAGAAGAATAATAAGCCACCTTGTTATCACAGGCAGTAAGGATATTGATAGGGAACCACCCGCTGATGTTTACGAGGATGGTGACAAGGTGATAATACTCTTCGACATACCGGGTGTACGTAAGGAGCAGATTAAGTTAAGGGTTGGTATGAATTACGTTGAAATCACCACTGAGCCAACTACATACGTAACCGCGGGTAAACCGATGTTGCTTGAGAGACTTGGGAATTATAAACTGCGTAGAAGGGTTGAATTCCCATTCAACATCAGGCTTGATGATGTTAAGGCGTATTATAAAGATGGTGTACTTCAAGTCAATCTAACCAAACTACCTGGTTATAATACAACTGAAGTTACTATTGAATAATAGCGGCTTCTTTAATGCATTTTTAATAATTATTAAAAATCATAATTATAATAATTCTTGCTTTTAAAGGGAAAGTATCTACATGTTTAAACTTTAAAAAGGGTTATGAATTTAGCCGATGAATGCGCATCATAGGTTTCTCATGGGAATACCCAAGGATTGGTTTACAGCTAACTGATCTCCAGTACCTGGTACTTTCACTGTCATCAGTCCTTAGAGCCCTTGGACATGACGTAACCATAGTGGTTCCAGGTAATGCCAATCCCCCAAACTACAGCGGCGTTAAGGTCATAGGTATTAACATACCCATTAAGGATTACCCAAACGTGGTATCCTATGGGCTTAGCTCATCAATGCAAGTCGTAGCTAACATGAGGTACAGCGTCGATGGCAAATTCGACGAAATCGTCTGCTTTGAGTGGGGTGGTTGCATAATGGGGTTACTGGCCAAGTCAACGCAGCCATGCTGCATGGGTTCCAGCATTAATTGCGTGGTGCTTTCAACAGAGTATGAACGTGGTGATCCTTGGAATGACGTAATGGCCTCATCCATAGCAAGCATTGAGGGTTGGATTTTTAGGCAATGCGATGGGGTTTACGCAGTAAGGCAAGGCACGGTGGATAACCTTAAGAATAAGTACAATGTGAAGGCCACCTACGTACCGTCAATCGAGGAGTTGGGCAGGGTGATTGCTGGGTGAGGGTTTTACACTTATCCTGGGAGTACCCACCACACATAGTCGGAGGTTTAGGTAGGCATGTTTACCACATAACGCACGAGTTAGTGAAGCTGGGGGTGAGTGTTGATGTGGCTACGATAGGGTACGAGGACTCGCACATGAGTGATGATGGGGTTAGTGTGCACTTGGTTGATGCATTTAAGGTCAGGGTACCTGACTTCTCATCCTGGGTCCACTCCTTCAACATTTTCATGGCCACTGAGTTAAGCCACATAGGTGACGTAGACCTGGTGCATGTACACGATTGGTTAACGGCACCAGCCGGCATCGTACTTAAGCATAGGTTTAAGGTACCCCTCATAGCGACCATACACGCCACTGAGTATGGGAGAAGAGGTGGGTTACACAGCCTTGAGTCAAGGCACATTCATGAGTGGGAGTGGCTACTAGCATACGAGGCTTGGAAGGTTATAGTGTGCAGTAGACTCATGGTTGATGAAGTTAAATCGGTCTTAGGGGTACCCAGCGATAAAATAATAATGATACCCAACGGTGTGGATAAAAGTCTACTGAACTTTAAACCTAAGTATGAACGCTCAAACTACGCCCTCCCCTGGGAATTACTCATAGTCTTCTACGGTAGGTTAGTCTACGAGAAGGGCCCTGACTCAGTTATTAGGGCGTTCGCCAAGTTGCTGGCAAGGTTAGGTAACGTTAAGCTAGTTATAATTGGTGATGGGCCAATGAGGGAACACCTAGTTAACCTAGTCAATCAACTGGGCTTGGGAAGTAAGGTATACTTCACCGGTAGGGTAAGTGATGACGAGCTCTACAGTGTGATATACCACTCCAACCTAGTCATACTACCGAGTAGGTATGAGCCCTTCGGTATAAGTTCGCTTGAGGCAATGGCCCTGGGTAAGCCATTAATAGCAACCAATAGGGGTGGGCCAACGGACTTCGTTAAGCACATGGACAACGGCATACTAGCCAACCCAGATAACCCTGATGAAATAGCCTACTACGCCGAAATGGTGCTTAAGGATGAGGGGCTGGCTAAGAGACTTGGGGAGAGGGCAAGGGAAACCGTGACCAAGGGTTACACCTGGGACATAATAGCCAGGAAAACTTACGAGGTCTATAAGGCTACATTAGAGGAGAGGGTAAGGGTTAACTGGTGAGTCAGGCATATGCCGTAAATCTTAGACGTTGTGAGCCACCTAATTAAGCATGGGTTAATAATCGACCCTACGTCGGATGAATAACATTTAAATCCGCTAATACGCACTTAGGGTAAATGAGCAATGGGGAATGTTTAACCGGTGCTAAGAGGGCAGCTAAGGCATTAGTGAACAGTAGGCACGCAATAGCCTTTACGGGCGCTGGCATTAGTACCGAGAGTGGCATACCTGACTTCAGGGGTCCTCAGGGCCTTTGGAAGAGATTTAACCCAGCGTTAGCGTCAATAGATTACCTTAATTCAGATCCCCGTGGATTCTGGGATTTCTACATAGAGAGATTTAGGGTTCTGAGCTCAGCTAAGCCTAATAAGGCGCACTTAGCATTAGCCGAACTTGAAAGACTCGGCGTTATTAAGTACGTCATAACTCAGAACATTGATGACTTACATAGGTTAGCCGGGTCAGTTAATATTATTGAACTTCACGGTAATTATAAGACGGTCTATTGCATAAGGTGTAACTCATCTTACCCATTTGAACTCGCGTTAAGCAAATATGAGTCTGGGGAGAACCCACCAAGATGCCCAAGGTGTGGCGGAATCCTTAGGCCCAACGTAGTCCTCTTCGGGGAGCCGGTTAGCGAGATTAGTAAGGCCCTTGAATTGGCTTCAATAAGCGATGCCGTGCTGGTCGTTGGCTCATCACTATCAGTTTATCCAGCCGCATACGTGCCGCTGGTGGTTAAGCAGCATGGAGGTGTCATGATTCTGGTGAACCTAGAGCCCACCGACTATGATGACTACGCCGATGTCGTGATGCACTGTAAGGCATTGGAGGCTCTTGAGCAGATCCTAAGCCAGGTGAAGTTGATTCTAGGTGGCGCTGGAGTTGGTGCTTAATATGTGTTTTTAACGTACTTACTCTCGAGGTATGTGAGTAAGGGGTCTGGGTTATATTCATCTCCAAGGTTCTTCCTTAAAAGCACCTTCGGCTCATAGACGGCACCCCACCTGTGTATCCTATCCCTCAACCAGTCCTTTATCGGATCCAGGTGGCCGTGCTCAATGAGGTTCTTGAAGTCAAGTTCCTTATTAATCCTATCCAGTACCATTGCTGCCACAACATTGCCGAGCGTGTAGGTCGGGAAGTAGCCTATTGACCCTTGGCTCCAGTGAATGTCCTGAAGCACACCCTCACTGTCATTTCTAGGCCTAACACCAAGGTAATTGTCCATTAGGGTGTTCCAGGTCTCGGGAAGTTCACTCACCTCTACCGAACCCTCAATCATCTTCTTTTCAAGCTCATATCTAACCGCTATGTGTAGGTTGTACGTGACCTCATCCGCATCAACCCTTATTAGGCTTGGCTTAACAGTATTGAAGTAGCTGTACACATCCTCCTCACTGAACTTACTAAGGAAGCTTAACCTAGACTTCAACAGTGGGTATATTAGCTTAACGAAGTACCTACTCCTACCTATTATGTTCTCCAAAAACCTTGACTGAGACTCATGTATACCGGTCGACGCCCCCCTAGCTAGTGGTGTGTAGGCCAGTGACTCGTCTATCTGCAGCTCATACAAGGCGTGCCCAGATTCGTGAATAACTGAGAACAGCGTTGACTTGAAGTCAACCCCCTCATACCTAGTCGTTATCCTAACATCACCTGGAGCCATACCCACTGTGAATGGGTGAGCTGAGGTATCTATCCTGAACCTCTCCCTAGGCATATTAAGTATGTTAAAGGCCACCTCCTCATTAACGACTCTCATCTCATCAACGTCGTACTTAACCCCCTCTAGTTCATGTGCAGTGGGGTACGTGTCTCTATCAACCCTGTTAAGAATACCCTTAATCCCACTAATTAACTTATTGAAGAGGGGGTCAAGGTCATTAACGGTTAAGTTCTCCTCGTATAAATCAAGCAATGCATTATATGGGTGGCCACTGTAGCCTAGCTTATCAGCCACCTGCCTTGTTAAGTCTATGATTTTAGCCAGGTGAGACTTAAACATGTTGAAGTCACCCTTGGATTTAGCCTCCCTCCAAACCACGGATGCCCTAGTTGTTGTTTTACTCAACTCCTCTATTAGGCTTGGTGGAACCCTAGTGTAGAATTTCAGCTCATGCCTAATCACGCGTAAAATGCCCCTCTCATAGTCATTTAATCCATCCTCGCTCACCCCGTTAACTAGGCCCTCCAGCTCAAGCATTAACCTCTGTCTCATTAGCATTAGCTGCGATGTGGCGAAACCTCTGTATTCAACACCACTCCTCGGCATATAGGTCTCTAGGTCCCAGCCCATTAATGACAATGCATGGTCAATCGCCCAGATGGGCTCATACCTCTTTAGAATCTCCTTCACCTTACCATTACTTATATTCAGCATAAAAACAACCCCTACGCTAAGACTTATTAAGTATTGCACTAATAAAATCCTTATGTCGTCGTCCTTGACGATGTTCAGCCGTTTTCTTAACTTAAGAGGGTAATGTCGGTAATGTGCATGATATGTTAAAGGTTCTATGCTATTAGATGCCAGTGGTTTCTCGCCTTAGTTAATGAGATTTACGTTATCTAGGGCTCAGTCTCATTACTAGTGTCTCCTCGTAGAATTGAGATTCTAGTGCCGCACCTGTATGCAGTGGTGGACACACTTCATTGACTGCTAGTCTTGCTCATCCTCAGTCTTCAAGGCATGGTTCACGTAGATTTTTGGACTAACCCAAGAGGTGAGATCCCTCTTCTAACACTAGAGCGAAGTCGCTCAATGTGTTGCGTGTCTTGAGCAGTGAATGGTTATCGTTTGGGAAATCTTTATTAATAATAATGCTTAAACCGTCGTCATGGCTAAAGCTGGGGGAGGCAGAAAGGGCACTGCTAAGCCAACTAAGGCTAGGTTCACCATTAGTGAGTCTGAGTTCGCTGAGTTAAGGTTCACTCAATGGTTCGGATTACTGGCATCACTAGCCGCTGTGTTCGCTGCTGGGCTTTACATTAGGCTTTACCCAGCGTACCTATGGGGTAGTTACATTAATGAGTTTGACCCCTACATTAGGTACTACTTAACTGAGTTCATGTTGAAGATGGGGGTTATTAAGGGTATAGAATGGTGGTTAAGCGGTGGTTTAACTAATGGGCACTTATACATTAATAATCAATTCTGGTACCCATGGGGTATTAACTGGGCTACAACACTATCCCCAGGTGTATCATTCACCGGGTTGATACTTTACGATATACTGGTTAGGAAGCTTCACCTAGACCTAACACTCCTCTCAATAGCAGTCTACATGCCAGGCATAGTGAATGCACTATCGGTGTTATCAATGTACTACCTGGGTTCAAGGTTTGGAGGCAGGTACGTTGGCTTGCTGACAGCCGTTATGGCCGCCTTCTCATTAATATTCCTTCAAAGGGGGGAGGCGAGTTGGTACGCTGATGCCACATTGTTCCAGTTCATAGCTCCACTCGGTATGGCACTGTTCATAGAGGCCCTTAGGCAGAGGAATTGGATACCTTACGCAGTCCTGGCGGCCATAGTTAATGGCTTAACCGTGTGGTACTGGGGTTCATTCACATTCCTCGTGAACGCCTATGGTGCATATGCAATACTGCTATCGATATATGTGCTCTACAGGCTATATAGGGGTAGGGTGATACCGCTCCACGTTACGGATGGCTTCTCGGTGGATCCAGTTAATGCATTGGGTACCTACATCTTGACATACCTGGGCTTTGCAGCCTTCTTAGCCATGACCCCCAGGTACAGGTTACATGCGGTGCTTGGGCTTGGTGCATTGGGAACCCTAGCCATGATACTGGCCTTGGTGGCCATAGTGGTTGTCCTGCTTGAGAGGTTTGGCATGCGTAAACTGGTGACCGCATCCAAGTACATTATAGCCGCAGCGGTGATTTTCGTGGCCGTAATAATAGCCTTAGCCCTATCCGGCGTACCCGTCTTAGTACATATACCAGGTGGCAAGTATTTAGCGGCCTTGTTCCCAACGGCCCGCAGTGCCCTGGTGCAGAGCGTTGCTGAGCATTCCCCCTCAACGGCGCATCAACTTCTGGCGACGACGGGCTATACGCTGCCCTTTGAGGTTATTGGGTTAACCTACACATTGTCCACCGTGGATGCAGCTGGCCTACTGCTATCGGTAACCTCAGTCTCGTCGGTGTACTTCGCCTCCAGTGAGGCTTGGTTAACCATGCTCATGTTCGCCTGGCTGCCTGTGGCGGCCTATGGGCTCTACTTAGTCACCAGGTTTGTGTCTAGGCGTGGCGTTGATGCTGTTGGGCTGTTGACCATGGCTATTGTTGTGGCCCTATTCGCAATTTCAATCATGGTGATCGCCCAGGCTGGTATACCCATAGCGGCTGCTCCGCAGCAGATAGTATCCACAACGCAGCCAGCGATACCGTCAAGTGACTGGTTGGATGCATTATACTGGATCCAGTACAATACACCGAAGGCCTCGGTTTTAGCCTCCTGGTGGGATTACGGTTACTGGCTGGCTATAATGGGTAATAGGACTAGCCTAGCCGATAACTCAACGGTTAACGGTACTCAAATAGCGCTGATAGCCTCAGCCTTCACCACCACTAACGTTACTAAGGCCCTTGAATTGTTGCACAGCGTTGGGGCTAATTACGTCGTCGTCTTCATGCCCTACATGGCATTCCCCATAACGGTTCCCTCACCCATGTCGGCGCTTAGCATAGGTGGCTCGTCGCAGAGTTACGTGGCCCTCTGCGGTCTTTACCCAGAATACCCCACCGGTGGGGATTTCGTTAAAAGCTACTGGATGAGCACAATCTCAGGTAATTCACCTGAATACACGAATACCCACATTCTGAGCGCCGCTGAGATAGTTTACAGCACACCTAGTGGTGGAGTTAACACGCTTAACCTCTACGTTCCGTTGACGAACACTACGCTTTACCGCCTCCTATTTGACCTTGAGGCCCCAGCCTACTCCATTGATGTTGACCAGTGTCTGGTTCAGTTGAGATCAGTGACCACGGCGACCCCATTCACATTACCGTTGTGGCTATTCAACACCTGGCCCACCTACTCCCAGTCATCATCCTCTTCCTCATCATCCATACACTTAATAATGACATTCCAGCCTATACTAGGTCAACAGCTGGTACCACCTCCATTCGTTGGTACCAACACCACACTTTTGAATGAGCTTTACTACACCTGGTTTTACGGCAATTGGATAAGCCCACCCCCAGGCTTCCAGTTGGTTTACGTTTCGAGGCCTAATGGATGGGTCCTTGTGTATAAAATCAACTACTCTATACTTAACAAACAGTAGGTGTCGTTAATCATTCCTCAGCATTTTACTTAACGTTAACAGTAATTATCTTAATACCCCTGATTCTCCTCCTCAATGCCTTTATGAGCCCAACATCGTCGGTGACAACGGCGACCTCAATACCCTGGGAAGCCAGGTCCAGGGCCAGGGCAACTATTGATGCATCAGTATCACTTAACCCGGAGTTCTCCAACTTTACTTGCTTAATGTGATCTGCATCAATGTCAATAACCTCCATGTTCAGTATGCCCAACAGGGCCTGGGATCTAGCATCCTTAACCTCATCAACCACTAGGCTGGTTGTAACAAGCCTATAGCCCATCGAGGCCATTTCAGTTATGGCGTAGGCGTTCCTTATGTGGAATAGTCCACTAGAGTCTATTATCAAAGCCTTAGTAATCTTGTCCTTAGTTTCTCGTACATCGCCACCCTTCTTATCCTCACTAACCTTACCTTCCCTAGCCATGGTCCTACCAGCATATTCGTGGCCTTGCCCTTTATAAATCCATCACAGATTACGTGCACCGCATCCATTGAGACAATCTTAACCTTAACGTCGTATGGGTGAACTATTGGAACCAGTGTTCTTGAGAATGGCGCCATTGGTACTATCAACTTAGACTTAACCCTATAATCAACCACAGGCCCACCTAGCGCTAGGCTATAGGCCGTGGAGCCGGTTGGGGTTGCCACTATTAACCCATCCATCCTGCCACTCATTATCTCCTCCCCAGATTCCTCAACTATGCTTAACGTAACCATACGCCCAGGGTCAATACTCCTAACCACAACTTCGTTCAGGGCGAAGCAACTTGAGCCATTGAATGATGCCGATAGGAGATCCCTCTCATCAATGTAGTACTCGCCATTAAAAACCCTAAGCAGCTTAGCTGGGTCCTCTGTTACAAGGACCTCGCTTAGGAAGTTTATCCTACCGGCTCCAACGTGAAGTATTGGTTTACCTATCAACTCCGGGTAGGTGTGTATGAACTTAAGTAATGACCCATCGCCACCGAAGACCATGACCATATCAACATCCTTGCCCTTACCCAAGTTCTCAAGGTTAAACTCCGTGTTAAGCATTGAATCCCCTATGGCTAACCATTGAATACCCTGGGTGAGGGAGATTAATCTACCTATGAATTGCCTAATGGCATCCTCACCGTATGCTACCCCAATGAAGATGCCGATCCTCATTTTAAACACTAATGCCGTAACCGGCCTTAAACCTTATAAGGTTTAAGTAAACTTAACATGCAGATCTCTCAATTGCGCTTACTGGTGCGTTTAGGTCAATGCGGATAGTGGGAATGTTTAAAAAATCCAGCCGCGGTTTTAAATATGGCCGACTACATGCGTGCAATGAGGCTTGTTGAATTCGGTAAGCCTCTTCAACTTCAAGAGGTGCCCATACCAAGACCTAGGGGCCCTGAGGTGCTGGTTAAGGTTGAGGGGGCTGGTGTTTGCCATAGTGTTGTTCACTTCGTTGATGGCAGGTTTGGTAGGATTGATGTTAAGGCCCTCGGCTTAAGAATACCAGTAACCCCAGGCCATGAAATAGCCGGTTCAGTGGCCGCCGTGGGCGAGGGTGTCGTGGGGTTTAAGGAGGGTGATAGGGTTGCTGTTGATCCATGGATTGGGGATGGGACATGCCACTACTGCAGGATTGGTGAGGAGCAGTTATGCGAGCATCCGATTAAGATTGGTGAAAACGTTGACGGCGGCTTCGCAGAGTACGTGCTAATACCCCACTACAGGTACCTCTACAGGTTAAGGAACCTTAACCCAGTTGAGGCATCACCACTGCCCTGTGCCGGTCTAACACCCTACAGGGCCCTAGTGAGGAAGGCCCAGGTTAAGCCATCTGAGTACGTTGTTGTGGTTGGGGCTGGCGGTGGGTTAGGTACCATGGCCGTGCAGATAGCTAAAGTTATGGGTGCAGTTATGACCCCCTCCCCGCCTTTAAAGGTGGGGTTTCACTCTGGGGGTCTTGACAGTTACCCCGCCTATTGCGGGGTTACTGGATACCTTGGCAGTGCTGGGTTTTATAAACCTATCTCCGTGAGACCCACGTAGTGGGACGACTCCGCCCTAAAGGGCGAGACTTGCCGTTCATGTCATTGGTGTTGATGTTAGAGATGAGGCACTTAAGGAGATTGAGGGGGCTGGCGCCGACTATGTGGTTGATGGTAGGGTTAACGCTGTTGATGAAATAAGGAAGATTACGGAGAGTAGGGGGGCTAATGTGGTTGTTAACAATAATGGTTAAGTCTCGCTTCTTCTAGGGGTGGTGTTGTTTCTTGTTTGTTTAAAGTTTTGGCCTATTGTCCAGTATTTTTGCTTCTGGTTACCTTTTAATTCCCCCTTGTTCTTACAGTCTTAGTGCCTAGGGTAGTGCCTTTTTCTTCCTTGGATGAGCCGGTGGGTCGATCACCCCACTGTTTCCACCAACCCAGACACACCTTCCTTTAAGGCAAGGGGGAGGGGGAAAGGCGACAAGGAGCAAAACAGGAACAAGAGAACTGTTAGGCTTAGGCTACTGCCTAATGGCGCCCAGGAGAGGAGGCTGAGGAAGTTAGCAGATGTCACTGCTAGGCTTTGGAATGAGTTGAATTATGTTAGGCTTATGCAGTATAGGGCAAGTGGCAAAATAGACTTCAAAGGAACGGAGCATGAATTTTACCATAGGTATAAGAGTGTGTTGGGTGTTAATGCCGGTCAAGTCATAAGGTTGAATAACAGTGCATGGAAATCATACTTCGAAACGCTTAAGCTGTACAGGCAAGGCAAACTACCGAGGTTTAACGGTAAGCCCTCACCACCAGGCTTCTGGAAGGACAAGCTACTAGGCAAAAGGAAGTTAATCATCTTGGTTAGGAATGATAGGTACTACCTAGAGCCGATTAACGGTGGGGAAGGATACGTAATCCTAAAGGATTGGGGTTTGAGGATAAAGTACGCTGGTAGGGTTAAGTGGAGTGGTAAACAAGGCATGCTCACAATTAAGTATGAGGACAATAGGTGGTTCGCATACATGCCAATTGAGGTTGGTTCCAAACCAGCGAGGAGTAACCCGAGGGGTTACGTTAAAGGCACCTACGAGAAGGTGCAGATCGAGAATCCTAAGGGTAGCAACAAGGCGTTTATTGACGTTGGCTTGAATAACCTATTCGCCGTAGCATTCAGCCACACTGATACTGCGATTTTAATCAAGGGCTCATCAATTAAGGCAGAGTATTACTACTGGAAGAGGGAGATTAAGACCTACCAGGCAATAAAAGACTGGCTCAAAAACCATGGTTTTGAGTCATGGAGGAAGTATCACGTGTTTTACCTTCATGCTGAATACAAGCAGCACGAGAGGCTAAGACACTACTACAGGACAGCAATTAGGTTCTTGGCGAAGACCTTATGGCAGATGGGCATTGATGAGGTATTCATTGGTTACCCATACATGGTGAGTCAAGATGATGGTAACGAGTATAATGTGAACATTTGGTGGTTCAACAAGGTCATTAGGTGGTTGGGTGAGGTATTGCAGGGATACGGGATTAAACTCAATGTGGTGAATGAGTATGGTACTAGTAGGCAATGCTCAATATGCAATGCAAACCACGAAAACGGTAGGGTTAAGCGTGGATTATACGTATGCGAAACAACTGGAATAAAGATTAACGCCGACCTAAACGCAGCAAGAAACATTGCAAGAAGGGTAGGTTATAACACTCCAATACCGAGGAAGATATTAACCTACATGGTTACCACCAACGGTGTGAAACCATTAACCCCCAAAGAGGGGGTAACTGTCGAGACCCCCACAGTGAAAACCCCGCCCCCAAAGGGCGAGGAGGGGGTCATACTTATGAAGTCGTTCAAGTTACCAGTTAAGCTACCCATTATCTGAATCTCCCTCTGTGTAATGTCACTAAGGTTATGAGGCTTGAGGAGGCTAATGAGGCGCTTGATAACTTAAGGTACAGCAGGGTTACGGCCAGGCAAGTCCTCGTGCCTTAACATCACCGCGGCTTAACCTTAACTACCCCTAACCTTGCCTTGGGAAGTAACCTTAAGTCCATTTAGCACCAGGTATAACCCTATCAACAGCAGGACCACGCCCAATATTGGTATTACACCCAGGGCGATGCTAGTGGTTACAATCACCGCAGCCTTCTTAATGGTGCTCCTCTTACCGGTTAAATCACCAACCTTGATCAGCGAGTACAGGCACATTAGTATGCCCACTACGCCAAGGAGCATGGCAATGGCCATTATTATTGAAACGTAGATTGGTGTAACCACCAACACGGATCCAGGCTTAACGCTACTGATGATTGATGATAACCGTGCTAATATGCCAATGGGTTTAAAGCTTGGCTGCGTTACAGTCACGATGATTGAGTTTAAAACCCAAAGCAGGTAAGCCACAATTATTATTAATGAACCAACCCTACCCCACCTTAAGCCAATTACAGCGTTAAGATCCCTGAAACCCCTGTAAAGCAGTATTACCACCGGCACGTAGGTTAGTGATATTATCAATGAGGGCCATAGGTCAGTGGATATTAGTATAGCGGCGTACGCAATCATCGCCATGAAGTCCACTGAACTAACCCCAACATATATACTGGTTAACATGCCCAGTACCACTGAGGCGGCTATTATGGCTAATAGGTCGGGTATTGCTAAGGTTACGGCAGCCCTGATTGGGTAGAGTAATTCATTCAAGTCTAGTTTCTGCATTGAAGTTTAGGTTTCTTAGTCTCTTTTAAACTTTAGGAGGGCACCTGCCTTCAGGTGCGGCTGCATGAATATTAATAATGCTTAACCTCTGGGTGAAATTGGTTGATCAATAGTCGGGCTTTACTGCCCTCTTACCGTATACCTCATTAGTACTACGTAAATAACCAGGAATATTACCAACGCTGTTATTGGGTCTAGGAGGCTCACCGTAGTTAGGCTGAAGGCAAGGTACACTAGTATTGATGCCACAAATGCGACTGAGGACATCATCAACATGTGCTTAACATACTCACTTAACTCACCTTTAACCTCCTCCTCACTGTAGCCCTTACTGACCAATTCGCTGTACAACCTATTGTACATTCTCAGCATCATTGATACAACAACAGCCAGTTCAACGAACCCTATGGAGTACCCCAGGGTTGTTAATCCCATGGGGTTAACGTAAAGTACATACACGTGGGTTACGTACACTAGGTATCCGCTAGATAGCGCCAATATAAGTGACATGAATATGACCGTTATTAATGGCTCGATTAATGGATTTCCCCTAAACATACCCAATACCCCGGTGATGAGAGATAGCCCCATGAAGGCGAGTGAAGTAACCCTAGCGGCTGGGTCACCATACATGAATACCACGATGTATGGGATCAGTGGTAGTGCGATGGATAGTAAGCCTAGTTGAGCTCTCATACGCTCCACCCTATACTGGACAGCACCTTAACCGTAATCGGCCCGATACCATCACAAACAGGGTCCCATGGAAGAACCCTAAACCTGGATGGGATTAACCTATGCAACCTAGCCCTATCCAGCGCAAGCACCTTGGCACATCCTATTTCAGGTAGGCTCCTCCTCATTATCATGCTGTGTGGTATTATGTCCAGTAAAAGCCCGTAGGTTGGTATTGACTTTAGGAACCCAACTAGCCAGTTAATGTTATCACTGGTGATGCTGGTTACCATAACCACAATGGGCCTCGTCTCGTTAACCATGACCATTAGGGATGGGTCATTTAAGTAGGCGCTTGGCCTAGCCTCAACGCCTATCAGGGCCCTTTGAATCTTGTAGTAATGGCCCATTCCTGAGCTCGGGTAAACCTTACCCACAGCTGTCCATAGGCCCACGTTGTAATTATACCTAAGCAGTAGCCTAGACAATGACAGCACTATGAGTATGCCGTACTCCAGTGGGTTCTCCTCCCAGGTACCATACCGCATCCACCTACCTGTATCCAGTATGAATAGGACTGTCCTTAAACCCTCACGTTCATACTCATTAACCATTAATTCGCCATTCGGGGACCTGGCCGTTGCCTTCCAGTTTATGAACCTGTATGGGTCACCTGGAGCATACTCCCTCACGGACCTGAATTCCGTGGAGAATGGCCCAAGCCTGGATGGGGGTGACCTTGGGAAAACCTCCCTAGGCTTAATTATACCCGTGGCTCTGGTTATTAACTTAACCTTAGGCATAACCTCAACCTGGGCTGACACATCAACGTAGCCCTCAATGGGTTGCCTTAAGCCGAATAGGTCGTGGTAGACGTAATCCACGCCCCTTAATTCATAACGCCCCCTCCTAACAGCCCTAAGCCTATAAGTGAAGCTCCTCTCAACGTCACGGGGACCCTTAAACACTATGTGAACATTCTTACCGCTGGTTAACTCAAAGCTCTCCGACTCAGGGCTACCTGGTCTTGGTGGTAGCCTAAGCGTCATTATGCCGTAACCACCCATTACCTTCACCTTAACCTTAACCTCAACCTCGTCATTAACGTAAATCCTACTGGGCATTACAGCCAACTCTACATTAACCCTAGGCCCACTATCTATCATTAACGCCAGGGAGACTAATATCATGGGTAAGGCAACCCCGATTACAAGCGGCTTAACGGTTGATAGTAGGGCAACCGCTGCCGTAACCATTGATAGTGTGGTCAGTAGTATGACTGTTTTCGCCGACTCCTTAACCATATACCTCACTTGGGTACAGGCAACTTGCTGACGTACTCAGCCACAACGGACTCACCCCTAACGCCCTCTAGGGTTACCTCAGGCTTTAACACAACCCTGTGGCCGAGTACATCAGCGGCTACACGCTTAACATCATCAGGGATTACGTAGTCCCTACCTTCAAGTAGGGCCATGGCCTTACTCATCCTCATCAGTGATATTATCCCCCTTGGACTTGGGCCTGCCAGGACCCTTGGGTCCTTCCTTATCACCCTGAAGCTTGATATGTAGCCCAGTAACTCGTCACTAACGGTTACTGAGGATTCCAGGAATTGCCTAATTTCAAGGAGTTCACCGGCATTGGTCACAGGCTTAACGTATATTGTGGGGTCATCAGTACGCCAGGTAATCCTCCTCTTTAGAAGCCCAATTTCATCATCAGGGTAGCCTAAACTAATCCTAATCATGAATCTGTCGAGCTGTGCCTCTGGGAGTGGGTATGTGCCCTCCAGTTCAATGGGGTTTTGGGTGGCTATCACTATGAATGGTTGAGGAAGTTTAAGTGTATCACCCTCAATAGTCACCTGTCCCTCCTCCATAGCCTCAAGTAAACCGGCCTGGGTCTTGGGCGGAGCCCTATTAATCTCATCTGCAAGTATGAGGTTTGCGAATATGGGACCCTTAACAGTCTCAAAGTAACCTTTATCCTGCCTCCAAACCTTAGTACCTACTATGTCGCTTGGTAGGAGGTCTGGGGTGAACTGGATCCTACGGAACTCAAGGCCAAGTAACCTAGCCACCAGCTTAGCCAGAAAGGTCTTACCTATCCCTGGGTAATCCTCAATAAGCACATGGCCCCCGGCTAATATTGAGGCTATGATCTTAGAGACAGCCTCGATGTCGCCAACGTAAAACTTCAAGACCTCGTCAATAATACTCCTTGCCCTCTCAGAGGCCGTATTTAAATCCATAGCTTTAGCGTGCAGTGCGCCTAATAAACATATTTCCACGGATTTCCACGGTGATAATGTCACGCCATCCTAAAGTTAATTTACCGATAGGAAGGCGGCGCCGAGGGCGCTACTATACCTGGCCATAGCCTGAATGAACCTTATCCTCCTCATACTGAGCCATCATGTTTAGTACATTGTTAACCATGTTAATCCTTCTAGTAATCTCTTCCTCAATGCTGAACCTATCGTACAGCTTGTTGGGTGAGTACTGGTAATCGATCAACTCGGCTAAGACTTCAAGAACCTCGTTGTATTCAAATCCCCCGCTGGCCATCATGTATGCCAGGTAGGTTAGGAGCTTATCCTTACGGCCATACTTAACGAACTCATCAACAGCCTCATTGAAGTACTTAAGCTCAGGTACCTGAATGACCTTAACCTCACGCCTATGGGCCTCGTAAACCTCCTCAGCAATCTTCTCAACATCACTTGAGGCGACTGTGTAGGCCCTATAGCTTATGTAAGTCACAAGCACTAGTGTCAATACTATTGATACGGCGAGTATGTATATGTTGTAGGCCGGCGGCTTAGGTATGGCTAGTGCCATGTAGAATAGGCCAAGGCCGAAGAAGGCGGCTACAATGCCACCATAAGAATCCTTAAGGTAAAGGACTGCGTTACCAATACCCCTACCTGGTTGTGCATTAATTAATGCGGTGAATGAAAGCACCAAGGCCGCTAAGGCTGAAATTGCAAAGGGGTATGTGAGTGGCCTGTAGGCCAACCCAAATAGCGAGGCCAATGAGAAGAGTGCCACAGCAACCGCCATCTTCCTGAGGAACTCACCGACATTAACATTGGTTAATGAGTAACTTGAACCAAGCCTATTAATCATGACTGCTGATGCTAAGAGTAGTAGTGAGGCTAGGGCAATCCTGGCATCATAAATGGGCGTAATGAGGAATGCGCCAAGCGCCATCAATAATGTTAACACCATGTATGCGGCGTCATTTACCTGCCTTCCCATGAACCATGGCCTACCCTTCGAGGCCCTTACCTCGTTAGCAAGGGTGATGGCTAATGAGGCAGCTATGGGTATTGACAGTATGAAAAGTATGTAAAAGCCCACTGGGGTTAGTAGGATAAGTAGCGCAGTCACTACTATCAATATTACGTAGTAGGTGATGTACCTAACCAACGGAACCCTTACCCCATTAACCACAGGTTATCACCCTTGGGTTTGTGTGGGATTTGCCCAACGCCCTAATGAATGCCTCATAATCAGCCCTACCAATGCTCCTCTTACCGTAGTAGGCTCCTTCAAATATCCTGGTCATTTTAATGGCCTCAGTCCTATTCCTAATTACACCATCATTAATTAGCTTATTTACCAATTCCCTAGGAGTCATGCTACTGGAATTCTTTAGGCCAACCACCATGTTGAGCCTAAATAGCCTCTCCAAGTCCTTTGAGTAGTCAGTGAACCTGATGTTTAGGTGTTCCGAACCCTCACTGGACTCACCAGTAACCTCATAACAACCCTCCCTGGGTGCGGTGATCTGGCCATTGCTAATTAACAGCCCTGAACTGGCCTTAACCACAACGTCATCCTTAACCTCGTACTTAAGGGGCTCATTAACACCCCATATCAGCGGCAGGTCAGGTGGTATACCCACCCTTAGTAGGTTTCCACCACCCCAGCCACTTAGTGAGTTAATTCTCTCATTGGGCAGCAACTCAATATTAGGCTCCACGTACCCCTCAGTAACCCCCCTAACCGGGGCTGTTGGCTGCATGGACAGTTTAGCCACGTCTCCAGCGTCTCTCTCAGTTTCACTAACCTTAGGCCCCTTACCCCTTGTTGTTAAGACTGCGAAAACCGATGAGGCAACCATGATTATTACCAAGGCAGCTAGTACAGCTGTGATTGGTAACTGCGGTACAGTAGCCACCTGCTGGGTAGCCTTACCCCCGCTTCCCATCCCGCTACCATGCCCAGTACCGTTAATGCCGCCTTGTTGCGGCGGATGCGGCTGTGTTACATTAATCATGGCCACCCTCCTAGTTATGTTGGGTATAGGCAGCTCAATACTAATTACTGGTATTGGTACTGACGGTAATGTTAAATTGGGTAGCTTGATCACGGGGCCTTTACTGTGGGGTATGGTTATGTTAATCAGGGGTGGGCTTATGGTTGGTGCCCCTGAGCCACCGCCACCACCTTGTGAACTGGGGGTTATGGGTAGCGTCACGACTCTTATTGATGATGTTAGAAGCCACAGCGAAATCAATCCAATGACCAGTATGATCACGGCATCCCTCCTCATGCTTGCGTAAAACCGAAATCGGCTATATTAACCTTTCCCTGCCGCATACGGCGTTGTTCACAAAGTTTAAAAAAGCCTAGGTGCATATGGGGCTAATGGCTAGTGCGCAGCAGAGGAGGTTGCCGATGTATAAGAGGATTATTGATGAGAATAAGAGGAAGTGGATGATTAAGGAGTACCTCAACATAGCCTTAACCAGGAATAGGTATGTTGATTCCATTATACAGAGGACTACATTGGGCACTAGGGTCATTGTAATAGCTGAGAGGAAGAATAGAATAATCGGTAGGAAGGGGCAGCAAGTTAAAGCATTGGCCGACATATTAAAGTCTAAGTTTAACTTAGATAACGTAGTGATTGATGTCATACAGGAGCCGCATCCAGAGTACAACGCCAGGCTCGTTGCCCTTAGGATAGCCGATGCCATGGCTAAGGGCATTAAGTTTAGGAGGGCGGCTATAATAGCCCTCAGGCAACTCCAGGAGGCCAATGTCCAAGGCGCCGAGATAATCATTAGTGGTAAGTTAACCACTGAACGTTCAAGGTTTGAGAAGTACAGCATGGGGATAATGGTTAAGTCAGGCCAGGACTCACTTGAAAAGGTTCAGGAGGCCGTTATACCAGTGCTGCTTAAGCCTGGCATATATTCAGTCAGGGTTAAGGTCATACCACCAGAGGTTAAGTTGAGCGATAGGTTCACCATTAAATCACCGGAGGAGGTGCAGGCCAAGCAGGTTGAGGCGGAGGTTAAGCAGGAGTCTGAAAAGCCTGAGGAGGGGTCTAACAGCCAGCAGCAATAACACTTAATTAAACACTACCCACCCCCCTCCTGGTGCAGCCAAGTGGGTGTTAAGGTTGCCTTAATTGGGGTCGGTAGGATTGGTTCAATACACTTGAAGAACCTAGTTAGGTTAAGGAGTGAAGGACTTGTCGATGAGATTACCGCAGTTGACGCTGACCCATCAAGGCTAAGTGAGGCTAGGTCAATGGGTGCTGATGAGACCTTTGACAGTATTGACGCTGCATTGATCAGGCACCCTGAGGCAACGGTAATAGCAACACCAACTAATACGCATTATGAAGTAGCCTTCAAGCTGGTTGGTAAGTCACATCTACTGGTTGAGAAGCCGGCCACGGTCACGTTGAGTGAAGCCATTAACCTACTTAATGAGGCGAAGAAGTCAGGCAACCTAGTAATCCCTGCCATGGTTGAGAGGTTTAATGAGACGATCAGTGAAGCCATCAACATGGTTAAGGAACCAATTGCAATATCAATGGTTAGGGTAGGCCCGGCACCGCAGAACCCCACCCAATACGTGGGAGTTATCTATGACCTTGCCATCCATGACCTAGACCTGGCGTTGATGATGACTAAGCCCATTAAGGCCGTGGTATCAAGGACAGTGATTAACATGTATGATTCAAGCATATTACTCGACCTAGATGGGGTATCAGTGGGCATCAGGTCTAAGTGGGTTAACTCAGGTAAAATGAGGGTTCATGTTTACATTAGTCCTGGTTCACTGGTTGTAGCTGATCTAGTTAATCACGTGGTCTACAATAATGGGGAAGTTAAGCGTGTGGAGCAACGTGAGGAGCCCATATACCTCGAGGACAGGAACTTCATAGAGGCTGTCATGGGTAAGGCTAAGCCCTTCTCAACACTCCTGGACCACATCAAGTGCCTGAGGATAATTGAAGCCGCCCAAAGGGGAATAGCATCAGTTGCACTTTAAACACTCCCACTGAATGATTAACATCACTGGTATCTTGGTTTCCCTTACTAGCTAATCCACATTACCGTTAGCTTCACGGTCCACCCTGTGAATGTGCAGTGAGAATGAATGAGGTTTAAGAAAGGAGTAATGAATAAAATTGAAAGGGTTTAATTTGATTGTGAACCTAAATGGTGAAGGATTATCCACTACTTCTATCAACAATGTTCTTCGTGAATGTTTTAGGCTTAAGTTGCCTTATTATGTAATCGAATGCATCCCAAGGTCTTGAATGCTCGCCACAGGTGTATACATCTATTGTCGCGTAGTTGTAAGCCGGCCAGGTGTGTATGGCTATGTGGGACTCAAGCACCAGTGCAATGACCGATACCCCACCCTTATCCCCACCACCGAAACGCCAGACTTTAACATCAACCAAGTGCATGTTGGCAACCTCAGCGGCTTTAATAACCAGGTTCTTAAGGTATTGTTCATCTTGGAGTAGATCATCTTTAACACCCCATACCTCACCGAACACGTGCCAACCAACCACACCCTCTTCCCCAACCCCTGATCGTGGGATTGGACCCTCCTGCTGTTGCAGCATTTTTCCAATTGCCCGATGAGTCAAGTGGTGAGCCTATTTTTAAACATTTCCCACCCTTAACTTCATTAATATATATTCAATGTATCAATTTATTATGTTCTAGTTTATGCATGGTTAAATTTATAGGGGTTAATAATCACTAGCACGAGTGACTATATAGCTAAGTTTCAAATTAATGAGACGCCAGGCGCTGTCTCATTAATCGGCTAATTGGAGAAACCTTTTCACATTAATGGAAATCTTTTTATATTCTTTACGCATTTATTTGATTAATCCCCACTATGTGGGCTTCACGGCAATGGGTTTATAAAATCAAGCTTTATCAGTATTCAGTAGCCCGCATCAAAGGCGGACCCTCCTCACGCCGATGTGGGCTATTGAAACCAGGAACACCATAGTCCTGGAGAATTTACCTAAATGGACGCCGGAGCGCATGATTAAGGATGTAAAGGATAAGCAACTTAGGCTGAGAATCTATCGTGCTGCTTTCGCTTCAATGAAAAGAGCCATCATGGAGAAGGCTAGGGAATACGGTGTCCCAGTGATTTTGGTTAATCCATCTCATACATCTACTATCTGTCCAATTCATGGGCAAGAATCATCTACCAACCTGATGGGGGCAATGCCCCAAGGGTTGGTGTCTACGAGAAGGGGGAAGAGAAGCGGCATAGGGACGTGGTTTCACTATACAACTTAAGGAGAAGAGCTGGAGATGGGAGCCCCATGCCGTTGGGCTCGACGGGGACTCATGACTCACCCACCATAAAACTCGGTAGGTGGCTGGGGTCCAGGTCCCTACACTCGATGAGAGTGTAGGGACAAACGGAAACTTATATTAATCAAGCGGTAATGCTTATTGTAAGTGATGAGGAGGCATTTGCATGAGTGGTGATTAATGCTGGAACTGCTGATCAATAAGTAGGTTATGGATTACCCATAGTAGTGTTTATTAGGTACTGCGAGGACTGGTTACGCATGACTGCGAGGATACCTAAGGCACTAACCATTGCTGGCCTTGACTCGGGTGGTGGGGCTGGTATAACTGCCGATTTGAAGACATTCCATGTAATGGGGGTTTATGGAATGGTGGCGTTAACCGCTGTCACTGCGCAAAATACCATGGGTGTTAGGGCTGTTCAGGAGGTTGACCCATCCATAGTCGAGGCGCAGATTGACGCCGTTGCCGAGGATATTGGTGTCGACGCGGCTAAGACGGGGATGTTAAGCAGCTCCTCCATAATGGACGCCGTTGCTCATGCAGTTAAGAAATGGGGTTTCCCACTGATTGTTGACCCAGTAATGTACGCTAAGAGTGGGGATCCTTTAATGCGACCCGAGGCCATGGAAACCCTGAAGAGGGTCATAATCCCACTGGCTAAGGTTGTGACACCGAATGCACCTGAGGCGGAGCACCTCTCTGGGGTTAAAATCAGGAACCTTGATGATGCCAGGGAAGCGGCGAGGAGGATAGCGGAGGAGCTTCACCCTGAGATTGTCATAGTTAAAGGTGGCCATATAGGTGGCCCTGAAAGCGTTGACCTAGTTTACTTCAGAGATACAGGTGAATTCAGGGAATTAAGGGCCCCTAGGATAAACACCAGGAATACTCATGGAACAGGGTGCAGCTTCTCTGCAGCCATAACGGCTGGGTTAGCTAAGGGCATGGATGCTTGGGATGCCATTAGGCAGGCTAAGGAACTGATAACAATGGCAATCCAGTACTCCCTACCACTAGGCCATGGACATGGGCCAGTAAACCCCATGTCATGGATTGAGGTGAAGGCCTATACATATGATGCGCTAAATGACTTAGGCATGGTGCTAAGCTCAATCGCAGGGAAGGTTCATGAATTAGCAGATCCGCAGGATAATGGTGGTATCGCGGTTGCACTACCTCAACCATATATGGCTAGCCCCAGTGGCATAATTACAGTTACCTGGAAGGGTATTGAAATGGGTCTACCAATTAACAGTATACGCCACAGTAACAGTGGTAAACTAGTTAGGTATGGTTTAGGTGCCTTTACTAAGCAACTGGGGCTGAGGGCATTGGCAGTGGTAAGTGGCTTAAGTAATGTCACGGCTAAGGCTAGGGTCAAGCTGAGTACATACGAATATGAGGGCATTGGTGATGAGACCACGCAGATTAGTAATGCGCTTGACAACGCCACTAAGGCTTTAGGTAAGATACCTGAGGCTATTCACGTAAAAAGCCTCAATGACCTTGTGATACTTGGCAAGTCAGTGGCATCAGTGGTTGATAAGGTTAACCTGTTACTCGGTTGAGGATTCACATACCGGCTAGGCTTCGCAAGGGCCATTAAAAACCCTTAACATACTGATGATGTGGGACCTCATTGAGGGATCTTTGGTAATTTTATTAAACCTTAGGTATAGTCAACACAGTAGCTGATGTACAGAAGCAGGGATTATAAGGATGTTAGGAAGCTGCTGGTTTGGCTGCTATACGCCTCGAAGGGTGGGAGGACGAGGCTTAGGATACTTAACATACTTAAACAGAATGGTCCACTAAACGTCAGTCAAATAGCCAGGATGCTTGAGGTTAATTATAGAACCGTGACCTACCACTTAGAGATCCTGGAGGCTCATAACCTAGTTGAGAAGACCCAGACGGGGCATGGGATATACTACAGGTTAAGTGATGCCGGCCTGGCCAACTGGGACCTAATAGAGATGATACTTAAGGGTAGCGCAGACAGTAGGAAAAGACTGTAATGGGTCTGTTGTTACTTACGATGATTTTGGTTACTTCTCGTTATTCTTGATTGTATGGCTTTTCGACCACATGATTATTAATTACAGTCCGGAGCCCTTAATTAGGTGCCGAAAGAGGTCTCAAATGGGAGGGGTTGTGGTGTACCCCTCGATGGGGTCCCATGAACCACTGTTGACGCGGATTATACCGTGGTGAGGACTAGCCTACCCAGCCAATGAGTGGGAAACGCTATGAGCCACCCATTAGTCTCCTCATTATTGAATTCAACATTCTAATGGTCCTCTTATCCAGCACCGCGGCCCCAGCGCTCTCTATAAATGTCTTCAAGGCGTTAACATCACTTCTATAACTACTCACATACTCATCCCTGTAACTCAACACGAGAGCTCCATCCCAGCCCAGTGACGCTAGTATCCTTATTATCTTCAGGTAGTCTATGGGCCCATTCATTACGGGATAACCCCCCCTCCCACCCTTAGCATTATGAGCATACATGAAGTGTATTGAACCCAGGTTAGGTAAGATAAATTCAAGCAGTCTCCTTAAACCCCCAAACGATGGTACATTCACGGTTAAGCTGAGCCTATGCGGTGGGGGAACGGTGGGTATGCTGATGCCAGGTTTGATGACCCAGGACAGCGTAATGTTGTACTCGGCGGCTACACTAAGGAACCTAGTTACCCCACTGGCCGGTGGATTTAGGATTACACTATTTAGATTTAGGTAATTTGCAAGCTCCAGCAACCTTACTAGGTTCCTCACGTTCCTCGGTGTGGGTACTCTAATGGCCACTGGCTCATACCCCTCAAGTTCAATGGCCAACTCCGGTATCGACCTACCCCACCTACTCTTAACATAATCCACTAGATTTAACGTTACCCATAGGCCACTGGTATCCTCGGGCTTAGCGCTAAGCGGATTAACCTCAACTAAAACATCCACGGTTAGCCACCGTAGCTTAACCTTTTAAACTAACTTAACGGACTCCAGGTGATTCAGCATTATCGTATCTATCTTGTACTTTAACTCTATGCTTAAGGCTAGGTTAATTAACTTACCTGGTTCGCCGTGAACAAGCATTACCTTGTGGGGTTTAGGTTCAATCCTACCCACGTAATTCATCAACTGCTTTCTATCACTATGACCGGAGAAGCCTGGTTCATGGAAGACGTTCATGTTTACGTTGACTGTTATGTCCTGGTCATAGTACTTGAGGTTCACCTTGCGTTCACCCTGAACAAGCCTCCTACCCAATGTCCCCTCACCCTGGTATGATACGAATATTAAACTGTTCTTGGGGTCATCAGCCATGTGGACGAAGTAGTCCATAGCTGGTCCACCACTGAGCATGCCATGCGGGGCTAGTATTATTGATGGTGGACCCTGTAGAATATCCATAACCTGCTCCTGTCTCTTCTCAGGGTTCTTAGCCCTCTCCACAGGCTTCACGTACTCGGACATGAATGGGTTAACTCCATCGTATATGAGCTCCCTAACGGTGTTATTTAGGTAATCAGGGAACATTAGGTGGACGTTAAGCGTCTGGAGCACCATGCCGTCCACGTATATCGGTGCCTTACTTAACTTACCCAACTGCATTGCCTCATTGAGTATCAGTAGTATTTCCTGAGCCCTACCCGTGCTGAAGACTGGTATTAGGGCCTTACCTCCATTCTCAAGAGTCTTATTAACTAACTGTATTAGCTCGGTCTCAGCCTCCTCCCTAGGCTTCTGGACATCGTCCTTACCACCGTAGGTGGACTCCATTATTAACAATTCAACGCGCTTAAACACGCTATGGGCTGGGTTAAGTAACTTGGATTGGCCATACTTGAAGTCGCCGGTGTACACTATGTTGTATAGGCCATTGCCGATGTGGAGGTGTGATATTGCAGACCCAACCTCATGACCAGCATCATACAGCGTTAACTTTATGTCAGGTGAAATATCAGTTACATCCCCGTAATCCACGGTTATGGCATGGTATAGGGTTGACGCCAATTCACTTAATCCATAGTACGAGTAGCCGCGTTCAGATGACAAGTCTATGTAATCGGACAGGAGAATTTCCATCAGATACTTGGTGGGTTCGGTCATGTAGACTGGGCCCCTGTAGCCGTACTTGTATAGGTAGGGTAGCATGCCTATGTGATCTAGGTGTGCATGTGATATCACAACGGCGTCTAGGTTGTCTAGGTCTATTATGTCTAGGAATGGTGACTCATCTAGGCTTCCGCTGGGTTTAACACCAGCGTCAAGCAAGATCCTGCTCTCGCTGGTTTCAATAAGTAGGGCGCTCCTACCAACCTCAAAACAAGCCCCCAGGCAGGTTACCTTAACGTACTCGTTCCTGTAGATAGGTAGCCTATGTATCCTTAGGCCTATGCTCCTCAGGAACTCAGCCCTATCCTTACCCATAATAGTCTCGACGTTGTTAACCGCATCTATATCATCCCTAGGAAGCCCCTTAGACATGTCAAGCGCGGTCGGTATTACAATAGGCCTCCACCCTGTCTCAGATAGTATAACCTTCTCAAGCCCCTTGATTAACTGGGGTCTCTTAAGGTATACGTAGACGTCCCCTAGCTGGTCATTAAAGTATATCTTGTCAACTTCATTACCACCATCAGTCACCACCTTCTTAATAACCCTCTCAGCCTCATCCTTAGGTAACCTAGCCTTCTCATCACCCTTGATGATTATGTGCTTCTTAAGCTCCTTAGCCAGGGCCTTCACCAAGTCGCTATTGCTCATTATGTAGCCTGGATTGAGGGAGTATATTGTTACATGCGGCCCCTCAAACTCAATCCTCGTTACTCTAGCTTCCCCAGGCAGCATCTTAATAATCTTCTCCTCTATATCAGGCCTAAGCGACATTCCATTAACACCCTTAAGACATGTATCGTTAACTTAAGGTGTTTATAAACATTATGCAGAGCACAACACGTAACACTCAATTCTACGCAAATCACGTAAATAACACCCCCTGGGTAACGTCTCCACATCAATGGATTAACCCTAGCCATGAGATTGTTTCACAATGGCGCCGTTTACATTGTATTCTCATAATTACTAAAGTCCTGTAGTCATCTATCTCCAGTGCGTTAGGGTAACTACCCTATTTTTGAGGCACCTCCAAGTTCTCAATCAAAAATCACCAATTAATAAATACGACCCCTCCCCTAAAGGGTGGGGCTTCTTCCCCTTTCACAAAATTCAAGACATTAAGGTGAATGTGAACCATTAGGGGATCGTAACCCCTTAGCACTCTGAAATTCGCTTGCATAACGCTTATAAAGTTGCCAACAATGGACACTTTAGAATGGTGAATACCACCGGTGCCATTAAGTATGGTGCATTGGCTATGTTTATCGTAGTCATTATCCTCAGCTACCTGTTAGCACCAAAGGCCACAGTGGGATTAATAATCATGGGTAGGTTGCTTTACATTAAACTGCCGAGCAACTACATTAATGTGTCGTTTTACGTATCCTCAGCGGCCTTAATGCTGCTAATCACCTTAATACCCGAGTACAGGAGGTGGAGGATTAATAATATCATAAATGGTGAATTACCAGCCTTTGTTAGGGTTATTAGGGATGGGATTGGTGCAGGCTTAACATTAACAGAGTCGGTAGCGGTGATGTCTAAGTACAGCACGAGAACCCTGGCTAAGATGATAAGCAGTAGGGTTGGGCAAGGCATCATAGGCCCTGGGGAGTTAAGCAACATACTCATGGAGTTGTCCAGGGAATTCAATAATAATAACCTAGCCCTCTTATCCATAGTATTGAACTCAGCCTTAAGGAGTGGGGTTAGGGCCACTGAGGTACTTGACTTAACTTACAGGGAGCTTGATAACGTAATCACTAATGAGCTTGATAAGGTCAATTCACTGAGACCGTACGTTGCATTGGCCTACACCATAACCATAGTTTACGTATTCCTGGGATCAGTGATACTATCAGTATTATTGCCTAAACTAACCTTAACGGCAGAGTCCATAACGGGCACATTACCAACCGGCGTAGCGCAACTCAGTGGTGTGGATACGAGTGTGTTACTAACACTATTCGTGTACAGCATAGTGGTGCAAGCATTTCTAATAGGCATGTTGATCGGCAGGATAGTCTACAGGAATATTTATGTAGGGTTAATGCACTCATCGGCAATGACCATAATAGCCGTCGCCACCAACTACCTGCTAAACCTATACACCCCACACCTACTTCACATTTAAGGGTGCAAGGCTCTCAAGCGCCTTCCATTCGCATGACACCTAAGACAGATGGTAGGTGGTTTAGCCTATGAATGAGGACAGCTTAGTACTGGTATATCATGTACTGGCGTGGAGCGAATATTTTAAACAATCACACCTCTGCGCATTTACAATGGACCTGGGCAGTTACGTGAATTCACTAAGGGATGCTGGGTTACTTAAGGTGGTTAACTCACCCATGTCCGTGGAGTTTGACATACCCCTGGTGGCGCATAGGTTCACTGGTACTGGACCTGCACTACTCTTCAATTCAATCAGGGGTTACCCAGGTTTTAGGGCAGTTGCCAACATCCTCGATACCAGGGTTAAGTTAATGAGAGCGCTCGGCGTGGGTAGCATAGAGGAGGCCTACGTTAAGCTCCTTGAAGCTGAGGCTAATCCACTTGAGCCTAGTGAGGTTAATAACACTCCCCTCGTTAAGTTGCCCCAGGTTGACTTGAGGACCCTACCCATACCTAGGTTCTTTGAGAGGGAGCCTGGCCCATGCCTAACCAGTGGGGTTGTCCTTGGGCTTGGGGACTACGTCAATGCCTCCTTCCATAGGTTGACGGTTATTGATAGGGATAAGTTCGTCATTAGGCTTGTCCCAAGGCACCTGTACAGGATCTTCAATGAGAATAGGGCTAAGGGTCACGACACCCCAATAGCCATAGTCTGGGGTGCACACCCAGCCTTCCTACTGGCGGCTGCATCATCACCACCTTATGGCGTTAGTGAATTGGCAGTGGCTAATAGGATAATGAACGGTGGTTTAAGGGTGTTTAGGCTAGGTAACGGTGTCCCCGCGCCCGTAGACGCTGAGGTTGTCATGGAGGGTTACATCCTCAAGGACACTGAGCATGATGAGGGGCCTTGCGTGGACGTTATGGGGACCTATGATACCGTGAGGAGGCAACCCGTTGTCAAGGTAACGGCCATTTACGTTAAGCCTAATCCACTGGTTCATGTGCTGGTTGCAGGCGATGCAGAGAATTCAATACTAATGGGCTTTGAGAAGGAGGTTAAGATATGGAATGCTGTTAGGGCGGTTGCAGACGTTAAGGCTGTTAGGCTGACTAGGGGTGGTGGGGGTTGGTTGCATGCAGTGATAGCTATAAGGAAGGCGGTTGAGGGTGAGGGTAAGAATGCAATCCTAGCCGCCTTCGCAGCCCACCCAAGCCTCAAACACGTCATAGTGGTCGATGACGACATTAATATTGATGATCCTTACGAGGTTGAGTGGGCAATAGCAACCAGGTTTAGGGCTGATGAAGACTTGGTGATTATTAATAACGTCAGAGGTTCAAGCCTAGACCCAGCCGCCATAGACCAGTCAATAGGGTTAACCACTAAGATGGGCATCGATGCCACCAAGCCCCTGAACAGGGAGCAGTGGAGGTTTGAGAGGGCTAGGATACCGGTTAGGATAAACATTGATGAGTTTAAGCTTGAGTAGTGCCGTTACAACATGGTGTACTGGGTGGGGGAGGTTTTTAAAGTGGAACCTTATTAAGGGTTACTATAGGGTAAATATGAGTAGGATTTTTAGTATCCGGCATTTGCCTAATGTGTGTTTTATTTTTAGCTAACATAAAATGGGGCAGAGGATTTAAGCATAAACATCTAGTCTCAGCTAGGGGTTAAACATGACTAAGATTACTGACGCGGAGAAGGCCCTAAGCGGCATTAAGGACGGCTCAGTAGTGGCTATTTCAGGCTTCAACGCAGCAACCATGCCGGAGTACCTCATAGCGAAGCTCTACGACCTATACAGGAACACTGGGCACCCCAACAACCTATTCATAATATCCGACACGCTGCCAGCCGCCAATAACCGTGGCCTAGACCTAGTGGCTAAGGGAATGTACGCAGACGGCGACTTCAATTTCATTAGGGGCTTCATGTTGCCCTTCCTAGGCCAGTCACCATGGCTACAACGCCTAGCCCTAGAGAACAAGGTAGCCGCCTACACCTGGCCCATAGGGGTCTCGGTGCATTGGTTTAGGAGTAAGGCCCTTGGCCTACCTGCCATAACCAAGGTTGGGTTAGGTACATTCTTAGATCCAAGGCAGGATGGCGTTTACCTAAATGAACTCGCCAGGGAGCGTAGAGAATGTAGCGTTAGGCTTACTGAAATTAACGGTGAGGATTACCTAGTGTATGATTGCCCAAAGCCCAGTGTCGCATTGATAAGGGGCTCAGTGGCCGATGAGTTAGGTAACCTAAGCATGGAGGATGAGGCAATATACGGCACTGTCCTAGCCATAACCCAGGCAACTAAGGCAATGCCTAACCCTGGCACCGTAATAGCACAAGTCATGTACGTGACCAAGGCAGGCGCCATTAGGCCTAAGTCCGTCCACGTACCTGGACCACTCATAGACCACGTGGTTGAGGCCCCACTTGAGTACCATGTCCAATCGGCATCGATAAAATATGACCCAAGGGTCTGCGGCCGTGTAACCCCCAGTAACGTCTGCATCCAGCAGGATGGTAAACTGGACCTTGAGAAGGTTATTGCCAGGAGGGTTACCGTGGAGTTGGTTAACCTAATGGGTAGGTTGGGTAGGCCGCTTATAGTTAACCTAGGCATAGGCATACCATCAACGGCGGCTAGAATCATAAGCGAGGAGGGGTTGAGCGACCTAATATTCACGACGGTTGAATCAGGGCCCTGGGGTGGTGTTGCCTTAAACGGGGACGACTTTGGAGTAGCCATAGCACCCTTCGCCGTTTTACCAATGCCAGACCAGTTCACGATATATGAAGGTGGGGCCATCCACGCAACGTCACTGGGCTTCATGCAGGTGGGGCCCAGTGGAGACGTTAACCCAAGCTTCCTACCCGAAAGGCTCCCAGGTCCAGGTGGCTTCCCGTCAATAGTACATGGGGCACCTAGGATATACTTCGCGGGTGCCTTTACGGCTGGTAAGAGGGATATTAGGGTTGAGAATGGTAGGTTAATCATAGGGAGGGATGGGGACATAACCAAGTTCGTTAAGAAACCCTACAAGATAGCCTTCAACGCCGAACTAGCCCTAAAGGCAGGTAAGGAGGTGCTGTACATAACCGAGAGGGCAGTTTTCAGGTTAACCCCAAGTGGGCTACTACTTGAGGAGTACGCCCCAGGAGTAGACATTGAGAGGGATATATTGGGCAGGATGGAGTTTAAACCCCAGATTTCAAGGGGGTTAAGGCAAATGGAGCCTGAATTATTCAGGGAGCAGAGGATGGGGTTAAGGGAGGTTGCGTTAAAGTTACTTAAACAGTAATGCTGCTCAGCTACTTACCTACGCATAAGTAATCCCAGTAGAAAATAGCGGAAGCCGGATACGTTATGAATATCAGTGTCTGAGACACAATAACCACGCCAACGCCAACGTACTGGTACTTAACGTTACCATTTATTAACTTGGTAACGTTAACCATGTATAGGAGCGGTGCGTTGCTGAATATGGTTCCATTACTAACATCAATTATTTTGTTCTGGTCTATACCGAAAACCGATGATAACAATTGATTAACGTAGCTAATGGAGCCACTGCCTGGTGCCGTACCGGCTGGGTTAACGTTAAGCGACTTATATACTACAATTCCCCTACCATTATTAGTTATAATGAATATGAAAAACAGCGTGTAATTCACCATGAATTGGGTAGGGTATATTACACCGGACACTAATGGGTAATTAGCCACGCCGATCTTATACCCTGAGACGTCGTAGTACATCAACACGGCGTAATAGGAGGGGGCTGTAAAGGATGGCTGGCTGGTGAGGTATAGGTATACTGGGTTCGCTAAACCGCCAATAGAGCCGGGGTATACCAGGGCATTATAGTAAACCTCCAATGAAGAATAATCAATCAATGAGCCAATGGTTCCATTGCTAACGTAGCCGAATGCCATATTACCCGGCATACATGGTTCAGGTAACGTATATTGGGGTTGGGTTGAGGGTTGAATTACGGTTACTGATGCTGATGCCGAGGTTGACAGTATATTGTTAACCGTGTAGGTTAGGGTTATGTTGTAAGTCCCAGGTTGGTTAAATGGCCCATACCCCCTGGTTATAATTGATAATGAGCCAGGCGGCACCACGGTATAGCCAGAGCCTCCTGATGCATTAACATAGACCCAACCAGTAGAATTATTAAGCACAAGCAGACTGACGGTTACATTACCCCCAGTGTACGTGCTTTGGGGATATACCAGCAACCTAACCGTGGGCCTATAATTAAGCGAAAGTCTAATGCTTGAGCCTAGGGGTGTGGGCAAGTATATTGATAAGTCGGCTACTTGACCGCTGAATTGGGTTAATGCATAGCCCAGTGGGCATGTTAATAATGCCCCTAGGTAACCTGCCACGGGGTTGTAGGTGACTAGGCCCTTGGCGTAGAATTCAGTGCCGTTGATTAGCCTAATGACGCATAGGGCATTGTTCGGTAATTCACCTAGGCTATAGGGCTGGGGATTACCGGTAATGGTGATGTTAACCAGTATATTACTTCCAACTAAGGCTGGGGGTGACTGGGGCATTACGTTCACTGGTTCCGAGGCGGCTGAGGCCTTAACCAGACTGTTGGCTAAGAAGCCTTTAACTAAGTTGAGCACGTAAACCATGGTCACTAGGAACACCACAGCGGCTATTATGAAAACTGCGAATACGTAAACCTCACCGAGACCTAACCTACCCGACAAGCCCACCACCCACGTACCCATCCCTTGAGTAGAGCCTCACTATGAAGGGTGGTTTGATGGAGCCAACGTTAAGCTTAATTATTGTGAATCCATTGAACTTAATGGGGTTACTGTAAGTCACCACGGTGATCACATTACCAGTGGTGGCGTTAACCACCAGCGCACCCTCTATTATGCATGGTGCATTGCCGTAATTGTAAAGCCCCAGGGCAACCACATAACCACTGGTGGTCTTGTTGATGGCGTAGCCGATTACCGAGAATTGGCAGTGTGGACTAAGGGGGCCATTATACAACGCCTGAAGCGAGTAATGCATGTAATTGATGAAGAGGGTTAGGAGGGCTACCCCAAAGACCACCGATATGACCAGGATTAAGACAGCCCCCATTATCTCGCTTAAACCAAGCCTCAAAACAACCATATTTTTAACCCTAGGTGGCTCATTTTTAAACTCTAGCCAGGTCAGGTCGAGAACTGGTAGGTTACCTGGGTACCCCTAGCCGTAACAAGCTTAAGCACATAGTATGAGTTCGGCGCCAACGAGCATGATGATAAACTAAGTATCAGCTCAGCGGCAGTGCCTGAAGGCACCGTTAAACCGCTTGCCGGTACAGCTGTTGATGATGCTGTTGGTGACGACGGTGGAATGTTATAGGACATAGAGGATGAAGATATAGCACATATTACATTACCGGTGGTGACGTTAAGTACATAGGCTTGGTTAATGGTAACTGGTATTGAACCGACGTTCTGAATATAGGCTACTATAGATGATGGCGACCCTGAAGAGTATTGGACAGCCACGTTAACTATCTGAAGCTCCTCCGGAGCCGATATTTGGCTTACCTTAGATGTGGTTGATGATAGGTACCCATTAAACCATATGTACAGTAACACGGCGGCCACTACGGTTATCACTATAAGTAGTATGGCAGCCACTATGGGTTCAATACCCCTCCTCACCCTCCCATCCGATACTCTAGTATTACCCATAGCAATACCTAATTAGTTATTTACTTTTAAGTATTACTCAATTACGTAGTTCCATTACTCAATGTGATATTAGATTATAAAACCATTATAATTTAACCCGTATTTAGCTTGATTTTTAACCATTAATAATCGCACCTAGTTACAGACTTAAACTTTAGGCGCTAGTCCCTCTTAATTTTTACCCGTTAGGCTTTAATGCAACCAATGGCTCATTGGGAGTTGTATGGGTAAGGTTAGGCAACTGCTGATTAGCGGCGCTGATTTAAGTAGGTTAGCCTCAACCGGTAGCCTTGGTGGTAGGCGGTTGTTTGAGTTAGCATTGACCTACGCCTACGCTAACAGGATTGATAAACAGACACTATACTCAATATTAAGGTTAACGGACGTGGATATGGCTAGGCCCGTTGTTAGGCTTAGGGAGGTTAATGAGGAGGTTGTAGATACCCCAGATGAGGTTAGGGTGGATGAGCCTGATGAGGAGGTTATTGAGGTTTATGAGCACAGGGTTGAGGATAGGTACCTTGGGCAGAGGGTAATTGAAAGGCTGATCCCGCATGACTAATGAGTCACCACTGGTGAGGCTAATCACGAGATACTCCAGGTTCCTGGGCGGCATTGACGTGGCCAGGGCGCTTAGGGATAATGAGGAGGCCAGGGCCAGGTGGCTTAGCCAGTACTTGGGCGTGGAGGTTGAGCCCAGTGCTATTGACGTTGAGGGTGAGGTTAGGAGGATTAGGGCAATGTACGAGTGGCTGCTGGTGGAGGAGGCTGATGCCCAGAGGGCGGTTGTTGAGGCTAAGAGACTGGGGGTGCCCACAGTTGACGTGGCAGGTAAGCTAAGGTGGCTTAGGCGGAGGAGGGATTTCCTAAGGAGGGTGTTGAGGGAGATAAAGGCCGCAGGCGGTTAAGTAGCTTAAGTAACCTCAATGGTTGAGCACTCGTAGGGTACAACTACGCTTAAGCCTCCAGTACCCTTAATGACTGGGTTAAGCGTGTAGAAGTGAGTCAACACCAGCAACCCAACCCCAGCCTCAACGGCAGCCTTAACAGCATCATTAACTGTACTGTGCCCGTGCCTATGGGCCTCCTCCTCAAAGCCAGGGTTACCACTGGCCTCATGTATAAGGGCGCCACAGCCCCTAGCCAAATCAACCAGTTGCCTTGAGGGGGCTGTGTCACCGCTGTAGGTTATGCATGAGCCACTTGAGTCCACCACCTTAACAGCCATAGCCTCAACGGTATGGTTAACCCCAACTACGTATATGCCAGTCCCCTTAAACCTGGCCACTAGGGTTGGCTCACTGGGCACCTCTACGGGCATTGGGTTTAGTGAGGATGCGTACTGCTGTATGTGTGTTGCCTTAATTATAGCCATTAGGTCATCTATGGCTTGCCTCGGTGCAATAACATTTAGCCTAAGCCCCCTTGAACCAGCCATGAGCACGTATGATGGTAAACCGAGAATGTGATCCCCATGGCTATGAGTGACCACTATGGCGTCAAGGGCATCAACGTCGAGGTTAAGGCACCTCCTAAGCAGCCTATACGACCCTTCCCCAGCATCTACAAGCAGCCTAGCGTCACTAGTCTCAATGAGTATTGATGGGTGGTTTAACCAGGGCATTGAAACCCAACCACCAACACCCAGGAGGGTGACCTTCATTAACCGGTTAGGTAATCGGGTGTAATTAACCTTAACGTTGATGTCAACGCCAAATACTTAAAAATGAGCCTTAAAAACTAACACGTGGTTACTAGTAACTTAACCACTGCCTTAACCAACATTATAAGGGACCTGGAGGAAATTGAGGATGAGTTAGCTAGGCTTTACGGTGAATTAAGCATGAGGGTTACTGGCTTAAGTAAGATTAGCTTTCAATTGATAAGTAGGGACTCAGCTAAGCATAGGGATGCGTTAAGGGGTATTGAGAACCAGTTAATCAATGACCTTAAGGGTTCCCAGGATACCGAGAAGGTGATAGCCAACGGTGGCGAATTGAGGGGCAGGTTAAGTAGGGTTAGGGAAATAGCCAAGTCAATCAGCGGGAACCCACCAGTGAACCTGCTGCTTATGCTAACCGAGCTTGAAGAGTACGAGTCAATGGCATTAAACATGTACAGGAGCATGCTGGAGGTCTACGAAAACCTGGCCTCAAGGTCGCTTAGCAGTGGCGATAAGGCTAGGGTGGAGACTATGAAGTTGATAATAATGAGCATCATTGATGATGAGGAATTCCATAGTAAACTCATAAACTCACTAATCAGCCTAACAACCAACCCCTAGGCACTTAACTCGTAAGCCCTCTTCTTCTTAAGGTACTCATCCAGGCTGTAAATAGGCTTAGCTGGGACACCGGCAACCACCGTGCGGGGTTCAACATCCCTAGTAACCACTGAGCCAGCCGCCACCACAGCCCCCTCACCAACCTCCACGCCTGCTATCAACGTTGCATTAGCCCCAATCACAGCCCCCCTCCTTATGGTAACTCCCTGCAGCCTCCTGCTGGGTGGGTACTTATCGTTGGTTATCACGGCGTTTGGGCCTATGAAGACCTCGTCCTCTATCACGGTACCTATCGGTATGTAGACCATGCTTTGAATACTTACATTTCTACCAATCTTAACATCACCATCTATGACAGTAGCCGTACCTATCCTAGTCCCATCACCAATCACGGTTCTCTCCCTTATCAATACGTTGTGCCCAGTCTCAACGTTATTACCCAACTCAACGTTCTCGTAGATAACGGTACCTCTCCTTATGATGCAACCACCCCCAATCCTAGCTCCCTCGCTCACCAAGTCTAATTCGCCCATGCTCCTAACAGACCTTATCTTACTTCTAACAGGGTAACCAACAGTCACATCATCATCTATGAAGCTTCCCTCACCCACCATGGAGGGGCCCAGTATCACTGAGTCCCCAACCACGGCGCCGTTTAACCTAGCCCTACTCGATATGAACCCCATTATTGGGCCAACAGCCCAATGCTTATAAGTATGATGTCTCAATGCAATGCTTAAAAACTAAAACATTATGCTATGGCATGGGTTTAGCTTACAGTAGGATCAATGGCGGCGTCTCTCTTAGGGTTGGTGACTTCAGGCTTGAGTTAAGGTTCCTAAGCCCAAGGATAGTTAGGGTCCTCTACGCCCCGCTCAACCTAACTGGGCGAAAATCACTGGCGGTGATTCACGAATCCGTCATTGAACCTACTGTTGAGCGAAGTGGTGAGGTACTGAGGTTGAGTGGCGGTGAGTTGACTGTTGAGGTTAACCCAGATTACTCACTGACCTTCATAAGCAGTGGTGATGTGTTTGCTAGGGAGGTTTCAAGGGAGGTTGGGGATAATGGCCTAGGCGGTCTGTGGAGTAGGCAGGTTATGGTTATGAGGGGTAAAGGCCTCTACGGCCTTGGCCAGCACCAGGGCTTGTTTAACTATAGGAATAGTGAAGTTTACTTGCTTCAGAGAAATCCCACCGAGACCGCACTACCAATACTCATCTCAAATGTGGGCTATGGAATCATGTGGGACCATTACAGCTTATCAAGGGTCAGGATAGGTGAGTTAAGTTCTGAGGAGTCTAGGGTTGAGTTTTGGTCGGAGGACGATGATGCAGTGGACTACTACGTCATAACTGGGGGAGGCATAGATGACGTGATCTCAGGGTACAGGAAACTAACCGGTAAGGCTCCACTACTGCCCAAGTGGGCATTCGGCTACTGGCAGTCTAGGGAGAGGTATAGGACTCAGAGGGAGCTCCTTGAGGTTGCTGGGGAGTTTAGGAGGAGGGGAATACCAATCGACGTCATTGTCCAGGATTGGATGTACTGGGGTAAGTATGGCTGGAACGCGTTCAAGTTCGATGAGGGTAATTACCCAGACCCAGTGTCAATGGTTAAGGAACTCCACGATATGGGAATCAGACTAGTCATATCAATATGGCCAAAGGTAGGTCAGAAAACGCAGGTTTACCAGGAGTTCAAGAGCAAGGGCTACCTAATACCTGGTTCACTAAACTACGATCCATTCAACGAGGAGGCTAGGAGGGCCTATTGGGGCAGGATTTGGAGCACCTTCGGTGAGATTGGGGTTGATGGGTGGTGGCTCGACGCCTCAGAGCCAGAGTTGGATAAACCCAGGGACCCAGTCTCAGATACAGGCACTTGGACATTTTACACAGGGTTGCATGACTCAACCACAGCCATGGGTAGGGGCTCCAGGTTAATGAATGCTTACCCGCTCATGCACACTAAGGCCGTTTACGAGGGGCAGAGGGCCACTGTTAATAGGCGTGTCGTGATACTAACCAGGTCAGCATTCCTAGGCCAGCAGAGGCACTCGGCAATAACATGGTCCGGTGACATTCACCATGATTGGGGTGTTTTAGCCGGCCAAATACCCGCCGGCTTAAACTTCAGCGTATCCGGGATACCCTACTGGACCACTGACACAGGTGGATTCTTCAGTGGTGACCCATCAACACCCGCCTATGGTGAAGTCTTCACCAGATGGTTCCAGTGGAGTACCTTCTGCCCGGTGATGAGGGTTCATGGGACCTGGTACGCTAAGGAGCCCTGGATGTTCCCGGAACCCATATACAGCATACTCAGGATGTACATCGAGTTTAGGTATAGGCTAATACCATACGTATACTCAGTGGCTTGGATGGTTACGGAGAGGGATTACACAATGATGAGGCCCCTCGTAATGGACTTCAGCAGTGATGACGAGGTTCTCAACATAGGTGACCAATACATGTTCGGCCCATTCATAATGGTAAGCCCAGTTACCCTACCAACAAGGAGGCGTAGGGTCTACCTACCAAGGGGCCGCACTTGGTTCGACTTCTGGACTGGTAAAAGGTACACCGGCGGCTCGTATATTGACTCAGATGCGCCGTTAGATAAGATACCACTTCACGTTAAAGGTGGCTCAATACTGCCGCTGGGCCCCATCAAGATGAATACTGGTGGTGTTGAGAATCCGATTGAGTTGAGAGTTTACGGTGGCGGCGACTCGGAGTTCACGCTGTACTTCGATGATGGTGAAACGTACGACTACGAGAAGGGTGAGTACTGCACAATACCACTGAGGTGGATTGACTCAGGGGGCAGGCTAATAATAGGTGATGCATCAGGCAGTTACTGCAGGAGCATTAATGAGCTGCAGTTCAATGTGGTGGTTGTGTCGGAGGGGCATGGAGTCGGAGTCTATGAATCAAAGCCTGACTACACTATTAGGTACAGTGGGCATTCAGTTGAGGTTACGGTTAAATAATACTCAAATATAAATAAAATTTATAACCCAAGGCTAACGGCTTAAAAATGTGGCAACTGAGTATACGCCGGAGTACCTCTACGACATGATTAACAGGATTGATGGGGAGATTAATGAGCTTAAGGAAACCATAAACACTCTAGCCAACACTGTTAAGGAGCTGGATAAGAGGTATGGTGAATTGGCCCAAAGGGTTGATGCTGTGGCCAATGCCTTAACCAGCGGTAGGCAGGTGGACATGGGTAGTGTGCTTAGGGAGATAGCCTACATAGAGACCACGATGCTAAACTACAGGGATCAGCTCAGTAAGGTTAGGGATCAGCTCAACGATATGCTCACCCAGCTAAACAAGACGATGGGTGAGTTAAGTGATGCAAGGGCTATGATATTCGACGTAGTCAACAACCTAAGGAACCTACTAGCCAATTACCAGAGTAGGCTTGAGGAACTGTCAATAACCATAACCGAGTTATCGTTAACGTTAAGCAGTAGGTTAAGCGACATAGAGAGGGAGATTAGGGCTATGAGGGACTCAACACTACTCAATAAAGGTAGGCAATAAATCAATGCGCAAGGACCCAGGTATGGTCATTGGGAGGGAGGATGCGTTAAGGATTACGGAGGCTATTTTCATGCTAACCTCGGAGTTTAACAGGGTGTTTTCGTTAAATTCACTAAGGGTACTGACGGGTGATTACTATGGTGATGCCGTTAACTGGTTGATTGAGAACGGCCTAGCCACCAGAGTTAATGACAGGTACCTTAGGGTTACTGTACCTAGGCTTCGGCTTCTGGCCGTGGCTGGTGGTGAATTAGTGGTTAGGCATGTGGATGACTTATCCTGGAGTGAATTCGAGGAGTTCATATCATTCACCCTGAACCAGGCTGGTTACCAAACCCTAAGGGGTGTTAGGTTAACTGTAGGTGGCGTGAGGGGTGAGTTCGATGTTATTGGGTATAGAGGTGACGTGTTCATGGTCATTGAGGCCAAGCATTGGCTCAGCATAAGCGTCGGCGAATTAAGGAGAATCGTCGAGAAGCATGTGGGTAAAGTGGAGATGTTGGCGAACGATTGGGCTAGGTTCATGAGGAAGGTTAAACTTAAGGTGGATCATGAGGTATACGTATACCCACTGGTGGTTACGCTCAAGGCACCTCAGATGCAGGTAATAGACAACGTGCCCATAGTAGCATCATACCAACTATCAAACTTCCTAGATGGATTCGACATGGCAAGGGACAGCTTCCTGCACTTCAAGACCAGGGAGATGCACCTAGGTTAAGGTTAAGTTATATAGTCTCAACAAGTCTCATACCTTTAAGGTTGAGGTGAATGAGCCTCGTATACATTAGAATTCCTGAGTAGTACATCAGACATCAGCAGTATCATCTGGCTTATGATGTTAATAGTTAAGTAGCTGTTTAAAATAGCTCTGTTAATAAAGATACGGCTTCACTTTCTAAGGGGTCTTACTGGTGGTATTGAGTTTAAGTGCATCAGTTCCTCCGGTATGGACTTAGACCTAGCTATCTCCCTATAGACGTATGCCGATGGCCTCCAGTACTGCTTCTTAGTGGTATAGTCAACGTGAAGCAGCCCAAACCTCATGCTGAAGCCTGATGCCCACTCGTAGTTATCCGCCAGTGACCAATGCAGGTAACCTTTAACATTAGCTCCATCCTGGATAGCCCTATACACCTGGTAAATATGGCTAACCAGGTAGTATGGCCTCTGGTAATCTGCGGCGTCAGCTATACCGTTCTCGGTGACGTATATGGGTAGGTGGTAGCGGTTCCAATACTTCACTATGACATCGTAAAGGCCCTCAGGGTAAAACTCCCACCCGAAGTCACTACACGGCCTACCATCTGGGCTCACCGAGTTGCGTTCACACGAATAGCCATAGCCAGGTATACCAATGTACGTGTTCTCGCCGATGAGCTTAACCACAGTCCTTGAGTAGTAGTTAACCCCAATCCAGTCCAACCTACCCTTCAAGTCATCCCTAACCGCACCCATCAACTCACCCCTAACTATGGCATCAAAGAAGACCCACCTGGAGTCCCTCTCAGCTAAATCCACAGCCCTAGAGTCCTTATCCGTCAGCGGCGTGAATGAGGAGTTGGCGTATATTATACCTATGGGCTTCTTAGTTACCTCCTTAACCGCGTCATAAGCCCTCGCATGGGCTTGAATTAAGTTAACCATAGCCCTCCTGGAGAGTTCAAGGTTCAGGTAACTTGGTGGGAAGCCTGACTTAACCCACATGAAGCCGTTGCTGTGCACAACATTAGGCTCATTCATTGTTGAGTACTCGTCGACCAAGTCATCGAACTTCCAGGCCACGTAGGCCGCGAACCTGGCGAAGTTAACCACAGTCTTAACATCAAGCCAACCAGTGGGTCCACTTAAGTCACCCCTCCTAACCCTAATTGGGTCATGGACCCACAGTGGTAGTGGCCAATGGTAGAAGTTGAGTATGAAGTATATCCCCCTTGCCTTAAGGTCGCTGAAGATCTCCCCATAATGCTTAACTGCGTCTTGGTTGGCGGCTGAGTCAAGGGCCTTAAGGTCCCTCTCGTCAACGTGAACCATCAGCACGGAGTCGCCTTTAACCTCCACGTTACCCTGTGGTGGTTCGGGCATTGGCTTTGGGAATATCCTGGACCACTCAACGCCAATCCTAGCTATGTCAAGGCCCATTTTAGTTGCATTATCGTGAAACATCCTATACAGACCCCAGTAGCCTGGCCCATGCTCAGGCAGGTCACCACTAACTAGGCCGGATGCGATGTTCTCAGGGTCATGAACCCAGACGTACCAGTCACTGTTAGGGTCCTCACTACCTGGAGTACCCATTTCAGATTGGAAACCGGCCTGGGACCAGCCAAACCTAAAGGACTTAGGGAGGATTATGCTCATTAAGCCAGTACCGCATAAGGCGTTATTAAGTTTTATCTGTGGTTGGTTCTAAACATAAAGGTCCTCATTAACAATGCTTAACTACGGTTTAACGGCGTTAATGCACACGAACCCATACCCCTCCGCCTCATCCCCATTAACCATCCTCGGCTCCTCGTAATAATCCCCAACACCCTTACCCAAGGTGGCCACGTATGACGTGACCTTTAACCCAAGGCCACTTAGTATGCCTACAACCTGCTTAACAGTGAAGAACCTGGCCATTGAGTAGTAGGGGTGCCCCATTGACCCAAGTTCACTGTACCTTTTACCAAATGGGCTATTTAAGGGCACTATGCAGGTGATCAACCTACCACCATTCTTAAGAATCCTCACGCTCTCCCTCAGCATGTTTTCTGGGTTCATTGCGAAGCAGAGGGTCACTATGATGGTTACGTAATCCACTGATGAATCCCTAATAGGCATCAGCTCACCAACCCCTGAAACCACAGCCCAAGTCCTATCCTTAGCTAACTTAATCATCTGCATTGAGGGTTCTAGGGCAATGGCTCCTGTGAGCCTTGTGAAGAAACCACTACCAGCGCCAACATCAACACCGATGCCACCTAGGTTAAGTAGCTTAACGGCATCACCCTCAGCCTTAGCCGCAGATGGATGCTTACTATACCAGGAATCATACTCCACGGCCCTACTGTTGAATACGTCAATGGTGTACATGGGAATGAATTTCGACTTAACCTTAATAATCATTACGCGTTTAGCCGTTGAATCCTGGTTCGTGTTTAATCTTTAGGAGAAAGCTTTATAAATCCGATATCAGTACCGTTATCGGTAAGTGAAAATGATGGGTCGCATACTGGCTATCGGCGAGTGGGCCATACTACAGGAGCTGAGTAAAGGTAGAAAGAGGATAAGCGAACTAAGGCAGGTGGTGCCACTATACGGCTCAGCACTAGACCTAGCGATAAGCGACCTACTGGTCACGGGTCTCGTCAGGAGAGTAACTGAGGGTGGGGAAGAGTACCTCGAGCTAACCGAGTTAGGTAAAAACATAACCACGGCCCCATGGCCATGGGGTCCATGGGGTTGGGGAAGGGCATGGGGACCTTGGGGAGCTGGGCCAAGGTGGGGTAGGCACCATTGGGCTTGGTGGTGAGCTAGTGTTCAACAGCCTTACTTAAGTCATTTAAAACCTGCCTTATTTTTTCCCTATCCTCCCTGGGTAACCTATCCCAATTATCAATTATGTACCTGGCCATGGACACAAATTCATCTACACTGAATGGTGATAAATATGGCGGAGGTGGATTGACACCCCCAATTACGCCTACAGCCTTCTTGCCCTCCTCCGTTAGGGAGTAGTACTTCTTAACTCCATCGATCCTGGATATCTTAATCAGCCCCTCCCTCTCCAGGTCATCGAGCAGTGGGTATATTGAGCCGGGTGACGGCCTCCAGAAGCCGAAGCTCCATCTCTCAATCTCATCAATTATCTGGGCGCCAGTTAACTCACCCTTGAAGGCGAGTATGTAAAGTACAATATCCCTTAGTATCCCTCTCCTCCTCCAGAACCAACCCATGAATTCGTGCGGTACAGGGCCTCTCCTCCAATCCATTAACCCGGCTACTAGGGCGTAGAATTAAACTTTACTACAAATAATCTAAGTATTATTTATGTGAATTAACTGGGGCAATTAATTAGCCGCAGTCCACGCTTTAATGGGTATGCTTCACCACTGAGCTCAAGCCCATTAAACCTCAAGGGGGATGATAAACAAGACCCTAGGGTGGAGCCATCGATGGCTCTCTTCCCGCCATAAATGACGAGACTTGACCGTTGTCAGGTTTGTTTGCCAGCCCTACCCAGCATCTCATGAGCCCTACCCAGCTCCCTCCTGTGCTGCGCTATGAGCAGGTTTAACTCACCTGCTAAGACTGCTGCAGCCACTATCTCGGCGAATTTGACGGCATTTGAGCCAGGTGGATCACCACCACCCTGGACGCCCAGCATTTGAAGGGCTTCCCTCTGGGTTGGTAACCCAGTGCCACCGCCAACTGTACCTACCTCTAGGCTTGGTAACGTTACTGATACGTAAAGGTCACCATCATCGTTGACCTCAGCCCAGGTGGTTCCCATGCTTGACTCAACCACCTGAGCCACGTCCTGCCCGGTGGCTATGAATATTGCCGTTATTATGTTGGCGAAGTGGGCGTTAAAGCCGTAGGAGTGGGCGTACGCCGAGCCCAGTAGGTTCTTCCTAACATTAACGTTAACCACGTCCTCGGGGGTTATGCCAAAGCGCTCCATTAAGTACCTCCTTGAGATAACTGCCTCGCTAACAACAGTCTTACCCCTACCCATCAGGAAGTTGACGGCGTTGGGCTTCTTATCGACGCACATGTTACCACTGACGCTGATCAACCTAACCCCCTGGTAATTATCCTCAATCCACTTGGCAACCCTCTCCGAGGCTATGGTGACCATGTTCATGCCCATTGCGTCACCGGTATTGAACACGAGCCTTAGCCACACGTTATTGCCCATCACGAAGGGTTGAACCTCGTTAAGCCTAAGATGCCTACTCCCAGACTCCGCAACCTCCTTAATCCTACTAAGGTTAAGCCTAACCCAGTCAATGAACTTAACTGAATCAACAGCGCTGGGTAATTTAAACAATGGCGCCCTAGCCATGCCATCCTTAATAACGATGCTCCTGGCCCCACCATTCTCAGTCACGACCTTAGCCCCCCTATTAACAGAAGCCACCAGGGCGCCTTCAGTGGTGGCTAGGGGTATGTAGTATGATCCATTCGCGTAGAGGCCCCTAACCAGTAGGGGCCCAGCAACCCCAATGGGTATCTGGGCAGCGCCTATGGTGTTCTCCGTGTTCCTCCTGTAGACCTGATTGAAGTCTATTATGGTTGACCCAATGGCCTTAAGCTCAACCCCAAGCCTCCTCTCCAGGTACATTCTCCTAGCCCTAGTGGCAAGGTTAGAATCCTTGAGCAGTTCATCAACCTCATGCATCTTAACCTTACCCTCCTCAATCATCCTAACCACATCATCAAGGGACATTGATAGATGCGGCGCCTATTCGCTTAAAAAGTTACCTAACCAACACCAGGAAGTTAATATGCCTAATCTGGGTAGGTTGACGCCATTCACCGTGCGATGCTATCCACATTACCCCTAATTATTGGGTAGAAGACGTCCATACCCATGGGTAACTCACCCACCCTACCTAGCCTAACGTCGTGGATTATCGTTGACGTCAATAGCAGAGTCTTAACTAATCCCTTAAATTCATCGCTTAGGTCTATGCTGCACATTAGGGCTGTGTCAATCCTATATGGTGAAACCCTCCTTATGCTCACCATCAACCCGGGTTTATGGTATATCCTCACCCCGGCGACGTGGTAATCATTATCCGTCATAGACTTGACGTAATCCTCAACCTTATCTGGGTTACTGGTTAACTTAGCCGACATGGCCAGTACTGGTATTGGTGACTCAAGGTACTTGTTAATCAAGGTCTCCACTATGTACCTAACGTAATCGCTGCCATTAACCACAAGGCCCCTTAGCACTGTTTCATCAGCGTCCTCAACCTGTAGGCTAACCTTACCGTTAACTATGGTTAATTGGTTTAGGGTTACCGTGTTCCTGTAAATCACGTGGATAGGTACGTACTCGTAACCGTCAACTATGAATGGCTTAATGAACTCGTTGCTCGGATTAATTCCGGAGTATGGCTGAAGCCTAATGTAGTCGCCCACGCATGGCCTACTTAAACTTACAACTAACCTACCACCCTTATCGATGGATAAGGCAAGGTCACCGCTCCTTGACTTAACTATGGCGCAGTGGTGCCTATAGGTTAATATGAACCTAGGTAGCATGGTGAAGTTGGGTACTGGAGGTATTAATACCAATTAATTATTTTCAACAAAGATAATTAGATGCCGAGGTGTCGGCCTAAATGGTTACTTCAAAGGCTTCAGGAAGAGCACCTTACCATACCTACTCAGTTCACCGTGAATAATACTCAACGGTTCCTCATTAGCCGAATTGAACCCGACAACCCTTGAGTCATTCTCAGTGACCCTGACGTACTTGTCCTCGCTGAACCTAATGGTCATCTCCCTGGGCCCGAAGATTATCTTAAACCTGACCCTTGAACCCACCAATAGTTTAACCACGACCATAGCTAGCTCAAGCTGTTTCCTAGTGGGCCCCCCTCTTGGCCTCCTCTTCTTAAGTTCACTTAAGTCACCAACGTCGCCTTTAACGATGCCCTTCACCGAATCCACGACAACCAAGTCACCCTTATAATCCACAACCTCTATGTTTGAGCCCTCAGCAACCCTATTAACCAACTCCTCAACCGTAACCTCCTCGGGCATTAGGACTCCGTACGCTGGGGGAAATTAAAAATGTTTTTAATGTGCATGGCAAATCCCCTTAACGTAGTGACTAATGTTAACTGCGTGGTGTCATGAGATCCTGAACCTAGGTTACAATACCAATTCAATATTACCTTGGGTTTGTCTGATTAAGTTAAATAAAACCTAAGCAAGCGCGCCCGTAATGGAGGATAGGCTAACCGGTATCATAGAGGCCTTAAGGGTGATGAGTGGTGGTAGGTGGATTAGCTTAAGGAGTGTTAGGAAGAGGATACCCGTTAACATGACTCTGAAGGACCTGCTTGAGTTAAGTAGGCGTGGATTAGTTGAATCCTACGTTGACCTGGCTTCAGGGGAGGTTTATGTCAGGGTTAGGCCAAGCAATAGTGGTAATAATGGAATTAATGTAACAGAGCTCGTTGAGTTGATTAAAAACGAGTTAAAGGAGCCAATGCCTAAGCCGGCCTTCGAGGAATTACTAAGGAGGGTTATTGGCGACAGGTGGATTCAAGCCTACTTGGAATTGGTTAATAGGGGCATTGTCAGGGAGTTGGACTTCAATGGTATAACATTCCTAGCCTTAGTGAGGGATGAGCAGAAGTAGGCGCAGTGAGCGTAGGTAGCTATGGATGGGTGGCTACCGTTAACACTGGTCGTGTTACCGGGTCCACCGGTTGGTTGAGTTTAGGGTCATGCTCAGGGCGTTCTCAATGTCATTAATACCACCGATGCCGCTGGGGGCAAGGCCATTAAGTATTATTGGCGTAACCACAAGCTTACCCTCCTTATAAAAGGCGTAGGCGTCGCTATCAGGGTCCAGCTGCACCAACTCCTCACCCCACCTCCAATACACGTTACCACCCCTCGGATCCTTGGATTCAATTAGAGTCTCCTTAAATAGAACCCTGGCTAGGCGCATAACCACCTTATAACCTCCACTCCACCTCCCTGGTGACGGTACGTTTATTGATAATGCGTCAATGCCGTTAAACCAGCCCTTAGCCTCAACGTAACCCACAATACCATCAACGACGCTGACCGCGTCCCTAAAGTAGTCCCCTTTGATCTGCGGTATAGTGAACTTACCACTGGGCGGGACCTCTATTGATACTGCCAGTCCCGGTACACCCATTAGCGATGCCTGCACCACAGCCCCAATGGTACCACTTATGAAGAGTGACTCAAGTCCAACGTTTTCACCTAGGTTAACGCCGCTTACTACAATGTCTGGTTTAAACATGTTGATGCCTATGAAGACAGCGTCTGAGGGTGTTCCATCAGTTGCGTACACGTCCACTGAGTCGCCGTATAAACCATTGCTCCACCTCCAAACCCTTATAGGCCTATTATACGTCCTAGCCGCCCCTATGCTGCTTAGTTGAGATTCAGGGGCTATTACATGGACCTCGTGGTCCCCAGCTAGTGAATTAGCTAAGGTCACTATGCCCGGCGACGATAAGCCATCGTCATTGGTCACAAGTATCCTCAATCTGACCCACCCTACTCGTACTCACGCCAGGTGTAACCGCACCTAGTGCACCTATAAAACCTAGTTGGCGGTTCATCTGCGGCTCTAGTTTGTTGAACCCAGAAGTAGGCCTCATCGTTCCCACACCTTGGGCATGTAACCTTAACCTTAGGTAGGTTCTCAGCGGCCTTAGTGATGACCACGGGTTTCTCATCAGGCTTATGTTCAATGACCGCCTTCTCGACAAGGGGCACTGCCGTTGACGCGTTCTCCACATAGCCGCATTTAGGGCATTTCCACACTACGCCGTTACCACTTTTATACGGCTTCATTATAGATCCACACCTTGGGCAGAACTTTATAGCCATGGTAAATTAACACCTGAGTAGGCGCTTTTTAATAAACCTTTCCCAATAATGCTTAATAAATCCACCCGGTTAATGGTCCAGTGTTAGTCATAGGGCACATGACCATTGATGAGTTGGAGTTTCCAGGGGTTAGTAGAATAAGCCCAGGTGGCCCGCCCACATTCTGCTCCACCTACCTTAGGCAAGTGGGCTTCATGGTTAAGCCCATATCAGTAGTCGGCGCCGATTTTAAACCAGCGTTTAGGCTGTACGAGAAATTCGGCGTAGACTTAAGAAGAGTTAAGGTTGATGATTCCTGTAAAACCACCAGGTTTAGGATAAGGTATAGTGGAGACATGGGTAGAACCCTATGGCTAATTAACAGGTGCAGGGATATTAGGAGCGAAGACTTAGTGATTGACGAAGACGCCGTGGTTATCAATCCAGTTGCCGGCGAGGTCTCATGGGGGTTGGTTGAGAGCATTAGAGGTGAGGTGAAGTTGATGGCTATTGACCTGCAGGGCTTCACAAGGAGATTCATGGAGGATGGGCTGGTGCTTAACAGTGGGGATAGGGGGATCGTTGAATTGGCGTTGAGGTACGCCGACGTAGTTAAGGTTAGTGCCGAGGAGGTTAACCAAAGCCCAGTTAACCCAGGGGACAAGGTATTGGTGGTTTCAATGGGTGGTAAACTGGCTAAAATGTACACCGGGGGTAGGGTCTACTGGTTCGATGGCACTGTTAGGGTAGATACTGTTGACCCAACAGGGGCCGGTGACGTCCTAGTATGTTCATTAGCCGGTTACCTAAAAATGGGGTTAAACCCAGTTGACGCCTTCATAAGGGCAGTGGCCTTATCGACAGTTAGGGTAACCGTTAATGGGCCCTTCGGTAGGGTAGATCCATGGCTACTTGACTATGTAACCAGTGAACTGGGTAGGCTAATACGGTACAGTGTTATTTAACATGACCCCCTCCTCGCCCTTTTGGGGCGAGGGTTTCACTGTGGGGGTCTTGGTTGTTGCCCCCTCTTTGGGGGTTAATGGTTTCACACCGTTAGTGGTGACCATGTAGCTGAGTATTCTCCTCGGCATAGGTAGTTCGTAACCGGCTCTTTTTGCAATATTCCTTGCCGCATTCAAATCAGCATTAATCTTAATGCCCGTTACTGGGCATTGTAGAGTCCTCTCTTGACTCTGCCACTTTCATGCTTCATACCGCATATTGAGCATTGCCTACTAGTCCCATACTCATTAACAACATGCAGTTTAATTCCATACTCCTCAAGCACGTCATTGAGCCAATTAATGATTTTATTAAACCACCAAACATTGGTGTTATACTCATTACCATCATCTTGGCTCACCATGTATGGATAGCCAACGAAGACTTCATCAATGCCCATCCGCCACAGTGCCTTAGCCAGGAACCTAATGGCTGTACGATAGTAATGCCTTAACCTCTCCTTCCTCTTAAAAACCGCATGTAGGTGGAATGCATGGTACTTACGCCATGCCTTAAAACCATGGTTTTTAAGCTAATCCCTAATCGATTGGTAGGTGCCTATTTCCCTCTTCCACCAGTAGTACTCAGCCTTAATACTCGAACCCTTGATTAAAATGGCGGTGTCACTGTGGTTAAACGCCACTGCGAATAAATTATTCAAACCAATGTCTATGAAAGCCTTATTACTACCCCTAGGATTCTCTATCCGTATCTTCTCGTAGGCACCCATCACGTAACCTTTTGGGTTACTCCTCGCTGATTTGGAACCAACCTCAATTGGCACGTATGCGAACCACCTATTGTCCTCAAGCTTGATTACAAGCATGCCCTGTTTACCACTCCACTTAACCCTACCAGCATACTTTACCCTCAATCCCCAGTCCTTTAGGACTAGGTAGCCCTCCCCACCGTTAATTGGCTCGATGTAGTACCTGTCATTCCTAACAAGTATCCTCAACAACCTCCTCCCAAGCACCTTATCCCTCCAGAAGCCAGGAGGCGAAGGCTTATTCATGAATTTAGGTAACTTGCCCTGCTTGTATAGCCTGAGTAGTGTTTTAAAGGATCTCCAGGCACCATTATTCAGGTTAATGACTTGACCAGCCTTCACACCAAGCACCACATTGTACTTGTGGTAGAGTTCACGCCCAGTACCCTTGAAATCCACCTTGCCCATCGTCCTAAACTGCATTAACCTGGTATAGTTCAGTTCATTCCATAATTTAGCAGTGGCATCTGCTAGCTTCCTTAGTCTCCCCTCTTGAGAGCCATTAGGCAGTAGCCTAAGCCTAACAGTGCGTACGTTCCCATCTTATTTGCGCCTACCCCTATTGCTTGGTTTAGGAGTGGGGGAAGAAGAAAGAGTGCCTAGGGTAGTGAAAACAGTGGGTAATCGACCCACCAACTCATCCAAAAAGCACAAACCCCCTTTCGGAGGCACTACCCTAGGCACTAAGA
>Ga0081474_122325_pt1 | contig 63480 bp, 58 predicted proteins | sample OneHunmetagenome_2_FD_70978 | JGI IMG/M metagenome (GOLD analysis project Ga0081474, IMG submission 70978) | Ferrous microbial mat communities from One Hundred Spring Plain, Yellowstone National Park, USA v2 (version 2) | ecosystem: Environmental > Aquatic > Non-marine Saline and Alkaline >... | reverse complement strand
TGAGGATAGGCTTAGAGAGTTAGTCCCCAAGGATAGTTTGATTTTTACTATTCCGGGTATTGGTAGGACGCTGGGTTGTATTATCTTGGCTAGGGTTGGTGATGTTAAGCGTTTTCCTAAACCAGAGTCCTTTGTGGTTTATTGCGGTTTAGATCCCGTAGTTGAGAGGAGTGGAAAGGCTGTGGTAAGTAGGGGGATTTCCAAGAGGGGTAATAAGTACTTGCGTAGCTTGTTCTACTTTTTGGCAGTGAGGAATTATTCTAGGAATCCAACCTTATTGAAGTTTTATGAGACACACAAGGATAGGTTGAAAGGTAGGAAGTTGTATGTTGCTTTGGCTAGGAAGTTGGCAAGGGTTGTTTGGAGTGTTTGGTATAATAATAGGCCTTATGAGCCTAAATAAGTAAGCCCTTCCCCGAATCGCCACGTGGGTTGAAAGGACCCATGTGGCAATGTTAGCTAGTACTATGCTTGAAGTTTGACCAAAAGGTTTATTACTGAACGCCCGTAGGAGCCTCCTCAGAAACGGGGTTGATCCCCTCTTTTCCCTACAATAATGAAAACGTTAGATTTTTTAATTACATATATCCATATCATAAGAGAAATGTTAGCATATGTCTTTTGGCATCAAAGAGCTAGAGATTTTCCAGCTAATGAATATGAAAGTTCGCTGTTGAACTTTCATGACTACTTTAATAAAAAAGCCAAGATTGAGGGCTATTTAGGATCCCTTGTAGTAAAGGTAGATCATGTCCCTTGGATTGAAGGAGAAGTTTATGAAGACTGGTATTTCATAGAAACCTCAAAGACATTGGATTTACTTAATGATATAATATTGGAATCAAATGATATAAAAGCAGTTCATGATTCTATAGCAAAGATTGCTAGAAACGGTAAGGGTGGGTTATATAAGCTCCTAAACGGAGAGCAATTATCCCCATCTTATAGATTTGGTTATTGGATATCTAAACCAGTTGGTATGAGGTATGAAGACTTCTATACTGAGATTAAACCTTTTTCACAAAATTTATGGAGAAAGCAATTAGCTATGGGCCCCCTTAGCGAGTTCTGTATATTTTCAAATGAATATTTTAAAGTTCCAGAAAAATATTTTCCGGTTTATCAGCAAAGAATTTTATTATACTCTTCCGTTCTCAGCTAGATTGGTATACCTCCTTGATATTTGCCACTATAAATCCTTTCAGTTTTCTGATCTAATTCTAAAAATATTAAATGATGAGTGCTAATTCCCTTAGCTAATGAAGAACCATAGACGGAAGTTATAGCTAAGTAAATCTTTCCCTTGTACCCAGCATCAATAACAGTAGGAGGAGCTAGAAAACCGTTCCTAGCCATAGTACTTTTTAAGGTTATCAACACCGCTAAGTTATCTGGCATGTTAAACTCCTCACACGACTCGAATAAGTAAGTATTAAGGGGTGATAGATTAGCAACCTCTTTAAAAGGTATTTCCCTAATTTTAGCCTTTATACTTGGTAATTTAGCACCCTCTTCAACTTCGTAGTATTTTTCACCACATATTCTTAAATCGTAGCCGTTCTCCCTTACGTTCTCCTCAACGTAATTCATTATCACTTTGCCTAACAGCTTTTTAATTGACTGGTGAGAAAGTATCATCAATGAATTAATTCGCGTGAAAAGCTAAAAAGGGATTCTGCTTATTATAACTTTACCTCCCTAAGCTTAGGATGTAATAACCACGAAGCTAAGACAAATACCATTCCCGCAATGCCTAAAATGATGTAGTATATTACGTTAATGGTTATCAAGTATTGGGCTAAGAGTATAATGAGTATCTCAAGTGAGCTTGTAACTAAGACGTCCAATCCTAATACACTTCCCAAAAACTCATCACCAACGCTTTGCTTTATTGTAGCCATTACGTAATTCTCGATAAAGCCACTCCCAAATCCGTAAAGCAATAATGAAATTAGCAAAACGTAGGGTGAAGGATATACTAATACCATGTAAAACAAGAAACCACTCAGTATGTAAGTAACTGCTATTTTAACTGGGTCTTTCATCTTAGTCATTATAAAGCTAGCAATAACTAATACGCCGTACAGTACAGTTTGTGATAGACTATATATTTCCTCAGTACCGTGATATACTAGAATTAATAAAGGTAACAAGTAATTTATAGAATAAGTTAGCCCGTCCGTTACAGAATATAACAATATTATGCCCCTAATCCTCTCATCCTTTCTGAAGAAATCTATTCCAGTAGTTAATTTAACCCTCTCGCTACCACCACCTATGTTAAACCCCTTTAGCATTGCCAATCCAATAAGGCCTAATATGGCAGTTAGTAACAAGTCATAAGCACCAATTGATTGATATATTAAAAACCAAATAGCACCAGACACCACTCTTGAAGCCATTGAGAATATTCTTATATAGAATATTGCCTTAGCCCTAACTTGTTCTGGAACTACAGCATAATAAGCAACGTAACCAACGTTATTTGACAATTCAACAATTATTGTCCTAATGTAGTAAACTCCAAATATCCAAGGTATAGAATGGTAAATAAAGGCTAAGGTTAAGGGTAAGAGTAATATGGCAGCCACACCCCTAGTTATGTAAAATAGTTTAGCCCTATTGTATTTATCAGATATATAACCCATGAAGTAAGAGACGAAAACTCTCACTAAAGGTCTAGCTATTACTCCTAATCCAAACAATGTTATCTCTTGACGGAATAGGAGAATGAAAAGCCAATAAGTGGTTAACTCGTTTTGTATAAAAGAGAATCCTGCAAATACACTAAAGATAGTAAACTTGGTGAATTGTGAATAGTGAAAAGGGGATGACATAGGTTTATACAGAAAAAGAAATTAATAAATATTAATGTGAGGGTGGGAGTAATATTATTTTCTCCAGATTCAAATACTGATTTCATAATATCCTTAACGTTGTTCCGTTAGTATTTTCACTAAATTATTAAGCATTTTCTGCTCAAAATCGCCATCATCAGAAAGCTAGAGACTTATTGAATTTACTTGTATATCTTTGTCCTAAATGTTAATTCTATCTTTACAGTCCCAACGCTGAATAAAATTAATCCCCATAGTTGTAAGAATAGCAATTATAGTACTCTTTTCTTATTGAGTGCAATACCATTTGATTAAACCAGTGTTAAGATCTTTAGCAAACCTTATGTGAGAGGATGGATTATAACTATTATGAAAAAGACTCTAGGACATTCTTTTTCTTTTTAGGAATTACCAACTTTATCAATATATTTTTCCTAAAAATTAGGTTTTGATGGTATGCCATACTCCTAGATATCGAATAAGATGACTGCAAGTGCTTTGCGGGTTGCTTCAGAATTGTACAAAAAGTTTATAGATTATTCCGTTAAGTATTACCCATGGGAAAGAGTAAGTACACTAGGGATTGATACAAGTACGACGAGAACGTTATAACGAGATATACCCTAATATTCCCCTTCTACGTCTTTGAACACTAGTCAAGTGTATAAATGACAAGCTACCATATGATCGTTATCAATAGTTATTAACTGTGGCTCTTTTACTTTACATATGTCTTTCGCAAATGGACATCTGGAAAAGTAACTACATCCTTTTGATTGGTTCTTCGAATCATCTATCTCTGAGATTTCAAATTCCCTTATGTTGGCTTTATATCCGTTTAATGGTACTGCTTCAATAAGCTTTGTGGTGTATGGGTGGAGTGGTTTCATAATCACGTTTTTGCTTTTCCCTATTTCAACTAATTTTCCGTGATATAGTATTGCTATTCTATCAGCCATATATTTAGCTACGGATATGTTGTGTGTGATAAATAGATAAGTTAGATTTTTCTGTATTTGTAAATCTAGTAATAGGTTTAAGATTTGTGCTTGTATTGATACATCTAAGTTGGACGTCGGTTCATCTAATACTATAAATTCTGGATTGCTAATTAACGCCCTAGCTATTAGTACTCTTTGTCTTTGTCCTCCAGATAACTCATATGGATATCTCTCCGTAATTGATGGATCTAATCCTACTTGCTCTAGGCTATTGCGGATTTTATCTATTACATGATCCGGATTAGCCAGTAAGGGTTCCCCAACTATATCCTTTATTCTCAATTTTGGGTTCATGCTAGAGTAAGGATCTTGGGGTACCAATTGCATTAGCTTCCTTATTTCCCTCATTTCCTTTTCCTTTAAGTTGGTTATGTCATTTCCCTTAAAGTAAATCTTTCCCTCATCAACTTTAACTAATTTAAGTATGGCTAATCCTAGTGTGGTTTTCCCACTTCCGGACTCACCTAATACTGCTAGAGTCTCTCCTTTAGTAATACTCAATGTTACGTTATCTATGGCAATCTTCTTCCCTTCTCTTACCTTGTAACTGACTCTTAGGTTTTCTATTTCAACTATAGAGGTGGCATGCGACACTGTGAGACTCACCTATGCTTTTCAATTTAGGTAATTGAGATTTACAAACTGACATTGCCAAATTACACCTCGGGTTAAATGGACAACCTTGAGGTAGTTCAAATATATTTGGAGGAAATCCTGGTATTGAAGATATTTTACCCTTCCCTTTGAAGTAATTGGGTATTGATGCGACTAGTCCCTTAGTATATGGATTAAGGGGGTTCTTAAGTATTTCCTCGGAACTAGCTTCCTCCATGACAATTCCTCCATACATAACAATTACCTTATCACTGATTTGGCTCACTAATGTAATGTCATGACTTATGAAGATAATCGACGATTTATATTCTTCCTTTAGTTCTAATAACATTTTCAATACTTGTGCTTGAGTTATTACATCTAAGGCTGTTGTAGGTTCATCAGCTATGAGTAGTTTAGGTTTTAATAGATAAGCCATCGCTATCATTATTCTCTGTCTTTCCCCTCCAGAAAGTTGATGCGGATATTTATCTAGAATCTCATCAGGGTTTCTGAAACCAACTTTCTTTAGGGATTCTATTAGTTGCTTCTCATCTCTAACTATCTCACTTTTATTTACTTTACCGATAAACCAGTGGCTTAAGGTATTAACACTATTTTCATTGGGTCTGTTCTTTATTATTTCTACCAATTGCTCCTTAACTTTTATTGTAGGATTTAAGCTTGTCATGGGGTCTTGAAATATCATAAAGATCCCCCTTTTGCCTCTGAACCTATAGAAATCACTTTTGTTTATCTTAGCTAGATCCGTCTCTTCGAAAATGATTTTACCCTTTTCAACCTTTGCATTATTAGGCAGTAAACCTATTATGGAGTGACCTAAGGTTGATTTTCCAGAACCGCTTTCACCAACGATACCTACGACCTGATTGTAATTGACCTCTAAACTCACTCCTCTCACTGCATACGCAGATTTATTCCCCTTGTAGTAAGTTATCCACAAATTCTCCAATGATAGTAATTTATTAGACATTTGTCCTTTCACCTAATCTTGGATCTAATATATCTCTTAACCCATCTCCTGCTAATGAGTAGCCTAAGGCCATTAGCGTTATGATTATTGCGGGAAATATTGATGACCACCAGTTTTGTGGAAGTGCCGAGAGGCCATCATAGACCATTCTCCCCAGTTCCGGAGTGGGCGGTGGAGCTCCTAATCCGAAGAACGCTAAAATGGAGTAATTTAATATTATTGTGCCCATATCCAACGTAGTATAGACTAATAATAGGGAGACTAGGTGTGGGATTATATGCTTTTTTATTATCTGAAAATTATTTAGCCCAGCTACCTTAGCTAAGGTTATATATTGCATGTTCTTTACTTGCAAGATTTGTGCTCTTACTAACCTAGCGTAAATCGGCCAATTTACAATAGCCAAGGCCAACGCACTTAAGTAAAGTCTTAGTGATAGATGGGTACTCCCTAAGATCTCACTTATGGCCAAGGCTAATAATATTCCTGGAAATGCTAAGAATATATCTGTAATTCTCATTAGAGCCTCATCCAATAGTCCACCGAAGTATCCGCTTAAAATCCCTATGATTGTACCTATGAGCATCGAGATACCTACGATTAGGAAAGGTATTGAGAAGTCTATACGTAAAGCCGTCAAAGATCTAGTAAAAACATCTCTACCTTCTTGGTCCGTACCGAAGACGTGATTGGAAGAGGGAGGTAAGTTAGCTTGGCTGAAATTGAGTTGATTTGGATTATAGGGTGTTAATATGTGTAAATCAGCTGTAGAAATTATTGTTAAGACTAAGAAGGAGAGAATAATAATCAGTCCTACGGTTAGGTTCATATTTTTGGTTATATCCTTTAGGTTCATAGTGCTTCCCTTATCCTAGGATCTAATAATGCATAGGAAATGTCTGCGACGAGATTCGATATTACAACTACAATTGTTATCACAACTGTAGCTGCTATTAACGTTGGTGTATCTAAGTTTAGTAAGCTTTCAGCTACTAAATAACCAATTCCGTAGTAGTTGAAAATGGTCTCCACTACTAAGCTTCCCTGCATTAGACCAGCAAAAATTACACTTATAAGCGTTATAGAGGATAGTAGCGCATTCCTTAACGCATGCCTCGTTATTACTATTCTCTCTTTTAGACCTTTAGCTCTAGCAGTCTTTATATAGTCAGTATTTAAGACTTCAAGCATTGAGTTTCTAGTGAGCCTAACTATTCCTCCAAAGCCGAATAGTGTGAGGGCTAAAGCTGGTAATATGGAATGATCTAAAGCAGATACGAAAGCCGGAATATCACCCACAAGTAATGAATTCAAAATTGGCATGTTATCTATGAACCAGAAATAATATTTATGCCCTCCTATTTGAATGTAAAACTTGCTCTCATGTAAGGCTAGGATTGGATTCATATAATATGAAGAAGGGAATACGTGAAAGTAATAGGAAAGGATTAGGAGTAATAATAATGCTACTATAAATGGGGGTGCACTTCTTGTTATAGTATATACTACTCTTATTGAGTTATCTAATAGACCATTGGGTTTCAAAGCGGATAAGATTCCTAGTGATATTTCGAGAATTATCTTTAGGATTAAGGCGATAATTGCTAATTCTATTGTAACTGGTAAGTATTCCTCTATCAATGATATAACTGGGGTTTGATATAATGGTGATATTCCCCATTTTCCAGTAAAGAAATTGCCTAAATAATAGTAAAGCTGGATATACCAAGGTTGATTTAAATGATAAAGCTCGGTTACGATTTGGATTTGTTCTGGTGAGGCTTCTGGGCCCGCCCAAACTGATGCTGGATTAGGAGCTGCGATATTGGCTAAATAAAAAACTATAATAAGTTCAGCCATTATTACTAAGAAAGCCTCAATAGCTCTCTTAATCAAGAATTTATAAGAAATCATATTGAAATTTACACCCCACTATCTTTTCAGTATAAGTCAGCATAGAATAACCCATCTAATCCGGGGCTATACCAGAATCCATGAATACTTGACGATGCTACCGTATAGGCTAAAAAGTCATCTAACCATACATACTGTGCTTGTGCTAAGGTTAGTAAAGTTATTTCATTATATATATGCTGTAATTGCTGGGGGTTATTGGTTCTTACAGCCTCTACGATTAACTGATTAATCGTACTATTATCTACGAAAGCTGGATTTCCGTGGTGTAATCTAGCTTGAGACAGTAAGTATATTGCTGGGTCTATGGGGCTGAGCACTGGAGGGAAGTTACCGGCTAATTGGAAGGCAGGATATGCTGATGAATTGGGTGGATTTATATACGATTCTACTATTGTTACCGCGGATTCAGGATTTAGCTGAACTGTTATTCCTATTTGAGCTAGCTGTTGTTGAACCAGTAATGCCTCATCTTGTAGAGCTGTACTACCAGTTTGATATGTTAAGGTAATTGTTGGGAAAGGTTTTCCATTTGGATTTACTGTAGTTCCATTAGGTAGTGTTAATTTGAATCCTGCTTCTTCTAGTAGTTGTATTGAAAGGGAGGGATTATACGTATAACCTATTATTGATGAGTTATAGTATGGTAATGATGGATCTAAAGGTCCAACATAGTTTATTGCAAAACCCTTATAGACTTGTTGTTGAATTTGTACAGGGTTTATTGCATGTGATATGGCCAATCTTACTGCTGTTATGTTAAATGGGTATTGATATGCATCTATTGCCAAGAAGTCTATTTGTGCTGAAGGCCCCCAAATATAAATTGTCACATTACCACTGGTATAGGTTGTTGGGAACGTCTTTCCATTAACCAGATTCTGAAGTTGTTGCACACCAGAGCTACCTATTAGCTCCTGTAAGTTTATCACGTCAATCTGCGAAATTTGTGCCTTCTCTTGCTGTAAGTCTAATATTCTTACTGCCTCGTTAGTTTGATAATCTATAATTATCGTCTTAATCTTAGGTGTCTCCAACATCGGATTTAGATCTTTTGTAGGGACTTTACTTGCCCAATAGTTAGGACTAGCATTTAGCACTACGTAAGACCCTCCTATTGGAGTTTCCAGAATATAGGGTCCAGAGCCTAAAGCATGAGTGGAAAGATAAGTATTAGAAGTATCAATTTGAACTCCGCCATTCTCATCAACAAAAACTGGATTTACTATAGCCCCAGTACTTGTGGAAAGCGCAGCTAGAAATGCTGAATATGGGTAATCTAAATTAAACTCTACGGTATATGGATCGATAACTACTACTGCCTGATGAGGATATGACATTACCTTCTGAATTGTGGTATTGCTTACATTAAAATGGGATAAAATATATGCCAAATCATATGCAGCTTGTTCCATCGCAATAGTTTTATTTGACGAAAAATTATATCCAGCATACTCTAATGCTTGTAGTATGCCATTAGGTAGCATTATTGTACCGTATTTCCCGTTGGGTAATTTTCCTACAAAACCAAGACCATTATTAACAGCTAAAGCTTGACTAGTATAAATTGATATACCTAAATTAATAAGCATCGTCCTGTATATTGAAAACCATACATCTGTAGCGTTAAGAGGATTACCATTACTGAAAGTAATAAAGGGCCATAGATGGAAGATATAAGTAGTACCATTGTTCTCTACAGTCCAATTTTCTGCCAAAACTCCAATAAAGGAAGATGTATTAGTCCCATTATAAAATACTAAAGTTTGATAAACATTCTGAATAATTTCTCCACCTGCTATATCATAGCTACTTGCCGGATCTACACTTACTGGTGTTGCAGCTTCTTCCACGGTAATACTAGAAGGTATTGAAACGCTATTAGGAGGAGATGTTGAGGAAGATGTTGATGATAGGGTAGTTGTAGAGATAATACTAGAAGAAGTTGTAGTAGTGCTTATATTATTACTAGATGGGTGATTACCTAATAATACTCCAACAGCTATTCCAATTACAACAATTACAACAACAATTATTGCTATAAAGGTTCTACTTAAGCCCTTAAATGCCTTACGAGACTTCATAAGAGATTTATCTCCAAAAGTAATAAAAAAGCCTTATTTAGTTCATCTTAAAAAACTTTTTAATTTTAAAGGATCTTAGTTAAATTATTTAAAATACTATTGTAGGAAACTTTCTATGTTCTTTCGTTAGTGTTTATCATGAATTTATATAGAGAAAGGTAAAACTCCTATAATAAACATAAGAAAGCCCGATTAGAGATAAAAACTCTTTAATTACTTTTAAATGGGACTACCAAAAGCTAAACAAACTTCTTAACGCAATATTCAATGAAGTTAAATGGATAGAATTGCCTAGTAGATTGATACTATAGGATTAAATTTAAAATATTTTACCGTTATGTTATCTCGTTAGAGAAAACAGTAGTACTAAATTTTAGGTATATAAAGATATCTATTTCTAATATCACTACTCCTATATTGATGAATGTCATCGCAATATTTAGTCCGATGATAGTGGTTTACCATACCTTTATGAGACGAATTCAAACTTATTCGTTATTTGCTCCAAACAAAGAATGAAAATCCGTTCTCCTCTCCATACCAATCTAATTTGAATTTATGTTCCAAATCCTTCTTTATTTTGCCTCTAAATACTAAAGTATCGATAACTACAAACTTTCCTTTCTCTTTTAACACTCTATAAACCTCATCACTTATCTTAACTCTACCGTCTTTACCAATATTTGATAGAAACATTACACTATATACAGAGTCGAAATAAGTATCTTGATATGATAAAGTGAATTGATCTTTAAACTCTCCTAACATTATCCTAGCTTTATCAATCTCAATATTCCTAATTAAATCATCTCTAGAGACCTTTTTCCAATCATCGACTGCGTGAAATTCCGCATCACTCATCAATCTTGATAAGATCACTGTAATTAGGCCATTTCCACAAGCTAAATCTAAAATCTTTTTTCCATCTCTTATTAATGGATACAGTCTCCTAGCAAGGTAAATCATCTCGTCAATGGATATCCCCATTCTCATTAGTGGCTTATATCTAGTGTCAACATTTTCTATTGTAATTCCAATTCTCATGAATTCTGGATGGGTATTGTTAAACATGCTCATTGGATAACTTCTCTCTACGTATAAAATAAAGATGACTACTAATGATTTAGGAAAAATTTTTAGACGTATGTTAGTATTATTATTAATGAATAGAAGAAATTTAATTACAGCAATAATAGGAATTATTGTAATAATAACTGGAGTTATTGCATATGTTACTCATTTTGTAGTGTCTGCTCAACATATTCCTGCGGGGAAATTCATTAAGATAAGTAATGTTGACTTAGCCCCAAAGGGTAAGGTGATAATAGTGGAGCAGTCTTGGTATGGCTGTCCAGTAGGTGCTGCGGCATCTTGGGCAATATATGATTTTTTGCAACATTATGGCAATTTAAGCTATAAACTATGGTACTCTGACCCATACCGTACCCCAGCTAATATTCCAGGGTTATTATTCACTAATTTTACGAGTAATTCTATAGTAGATTTTTATATAGCATACGTTTATAATGAGTATTTAAATGCCTCATACAATGGAACGCCTATACCTCAAAACGAGTTAGTTCCGGTTGGTGAACAGATAATTAAAGAGGAATATACGCAAATGGGTGCCCTCTCAAGTAGTCCATTACATTATCCAATACGAAACGCAAGTACCAATACAGCAGTATGGAGAGCCTTCAGCGTTTTATGGCAAACTATCGCACTTAAATTTTGCAATACTAATCTCTGGTCCGAATGGTACTTACATTGTGACTACACCGATAGTTAATCCTATAGTTCTTGAAGGGTATACGCCAAGTTACGTTCTCAATAATTTAGACCAGTTTCCACAAATAGTTCAAGCATCTTAAATGATACAAAATACCATATTAGAAGCTGCGGGACCATTGGCTGGAGAGTGCCCAACAATTTTTTAAAAAATAACTTTTTTATATTTAAATAGAAAAATTATTTTTAGTTGCTCACTAGCTTTTCCCCTTAAATTTCCTTTCTAAGTTCAATTATACTATTTAATATTCTTCTGGTCTCTGTTTGCCCTTCGATTGACATTTTATCTATGTTTTCAACTACGTAATCTATTAATTCTTCCACTCTATCACAAGCTTCACAGTCTATACATCTTTTACATTCCTCTGAAAGAGATAAAATTTGAGAATATATTTTCTTCAAGTCAACAACATTCATCAAATATATAATATTCTCTCGGTAGTAAATAAACTTTTAATTTCTCCTAAGGAGTTTGTTGTTTGATGGATTATGCATTACTGAGCTTAATGCTACTTTTTACCTTACTACTTGCATTCATCTTAACTAGGTTAAAGGTCTCACCAGTTATTGCCTACCTCTTAGGTGGGTTAATTGCTTTCAATTATTTTCATTTTGATTTTAACTCCTCATATTTTGAAATACTGAACTTCCTAGCCTTAAACTTGTTGGCATTTGAGATTGGTACGTCCTTCGATATTTCAAGAGCTAAGGAGTTATTTAGAAGGGCTATAGGAATTGCATTAACCGAGTTAATACTCATCTTGTTAATCTCTTATTTCATTGGCCTTTATTTACTCCATCTAGATCCCTTTGATTCACTATTTCTCGTAATGGCCTCCATAGATACTAGTACTTCCATTCTATACAAGATAGCTGGGAATAAACTTGCCAAGAATGATAGGGATTTGTTAATAGCAGTTGCCTCAGTAGAGGATGTTGAAGTTTTCTTCTTATATTCTGTTGCGATAGCCATTAACGGTTACTTTAACTTTTTTAGAACATTTTTCGTAGTCCTAGAAGTTTTTATAGCTTCCCTAATAATTTACGCGTTTGCAAAGTATTTTCTAACCGGATTATCAATATTTAGGCTCACTAGTTTGGAAGATGAGAGCATTTTGATATTATTGCCAATAGTTCTAGTATTTGTATTTGAGTACATTTCTCAAGTTACTCAAGTTCCAACTACCTTAACCATGATCCTTGCTGGTATAGCTTTTTCATCAATAAGTGGTAGTGATAAGATAATAAAATATACTGCACCCATAAGGGAGTTTGCTTTGATCTTCTTTTTCTTGTCAGTAGGGAGTTATCTGAAAATTACCACGGCCATAACTACGTTTATTCTAATATCCTTCATAATTCTTGTAATAAAGTATTTTTCATTCAGTACGGCATCTTGGGTTACTGGGACTACTTTCGTTAAGGCGTTTACTAATGGCTTGTACATGTTGCCATTAAGCGAATTTGGAATAATAGTATCGTTAGAGGCAATGCAACAAGGTGTGAATATTGCCATAGTCTACTACATCTCGGTAGTAGTAGTATTAGTGTCCTCAATCATTGCATCAATTTTAGCTGTAAGAGTAAACGTTCTTCAAAGAATTATTGGAATAGTTTATTCCCAATCATACTTTTTGAGACAGCTTGACTCCACGATGGTATGGCTTAACAAGACGCTTAACGCAAATCTCTCACCAATATTGAGATCAGTGGTGTTTAGGGGATTTGTGAAGATGTTTCTATATTTAATTCTACCTTATGTACTATTTCCTATTATAAACAGTCTAGTAACGAGTATAATAGATCCCATAAATAATTTAATTCTACAATATGTGCTTTACGCAGGAGAAATATCCATTGCCCTTTTCCTCCTATATTTATTTCTGTCACAAGGATCACGATTATATTCTACAATCAATAATCAAATTTTAGTTAAGATAACCAAGGTAAGGAGTAGACTATTTAGGGAGTTCTGGTTTGGACTAACTTCATTCTCTTCAACCTTCTATAGTGTAATACTTACTGTCGTCTATATTACTTTCGAAATAATTCCTCTACTATACAACTTCCCCATAAGACTTATATTCATCCCTCTCCTAGTAAGCTTATACTTTATATATAGATATAGGGTTCCTCCCATAACCTTTACGCGTATAAGTAATAAAAATGGAGAGGAATTAGTAAAGCTTACTGTAAAAGTTATCAAAAGAATGAGAAAAAAGAGGAGGCCCAAGGGAATATCAAGAATAATACATAGTTAATCTGACATAGGAGATTTTCACGACATTATTACAATTATAATAGATTAATGATTAATTACTATCAAGTAATCTCACACTATAACTTTCTTATTATTTAGTCATTCTCCCTGAAATGTTAAATTGTTTTAAACCGCCATTGAGTTTATGGAGTGAGCTTGATAGATGTTTTAGGAATATTACTGTTATAATTGGAAGGGATACGTAAGCTATAAACACTGCTTGCCATAGCGACGTTGTTAAGAATACCAGATTGCTTACTTCTATAGACTCAGCTAGCAAGACTGGTATTGAAACGCAACAGGATGCTCCAGCTATAATACCTATTAGTGGAATGAAGGCAAGATACCCCAATTTTTTATTTAAGGAGATAAGTGTAACTAAACTAGATGTTACTAAAATAGCTATATAGAGACCCATTGATATACTATATAGAGAAAGGTCAATAACTATGTTAGGCGGTATGAAGGCGGTTATGGTTGGGTTAAAAATCAATGATAAACCTAAGTTGGTTAAACTAGGTGAACTGCCAAAGGGAGTACTAAATAGGGAGACAAAGGCTGTTTGGGGATAGGATAGTGCGGGTTTGTAAATATAAGTTAGCAACTCGACTATAGCTATACTGTAAACTATGTAATGAGTTATTAGATAAGAGAAGAAAAGACCCCATTTTGTACGTTTCCTTTTATATAATCTCATAACTTGAAGTTCTCCTCTTAATATTGTATTAAAGAGCAAATATGTTAAAAATATCCAGAAAGTAACTATTGGGATTAGTTCATTAAATGGGAACATATAAGTTAATACTAGGCTTATGACTATTGGGATTATTGAAAGAAAATATAACTTCATAAATAAAAATAAGTGAGAAGGGATTAAAATTATTTTATCAAACTCAACAATTGACTTATGGATGGCATTGAAGTAGAGGCAGTTGCTACATAGCTGATATAGTATACCTTACCTCCATTAAGGACATAAAGAGATTCTGAAAGTCCGTGAGAGTAATATGATATTATATTGCTCCCATATTGTTCAATATTTCCTAGAGAGTTAGCGTAAAAGAAGTTCTGTGCTAGAGAAGAGGATGGGAAGGAGTATTGGGTGATAACCAATACATCTCCTTGAGAATCTATTAAAATTTCGGTCATTGTATTATTCCCAGTATAATAATTCTGAACACTCCAATTTCCACCTAGAGCCTTACTTACTGCACTAGTTGATATGAAGGGATTCCTTCCAGCGAGAACGCCAGATGAGAATACTAATAACACTATCACTACTATTACTGTTATTGGTACTATAATTTTACCTTTTTTCATTACTCTCTCCTAATACTATACTATCTAAAAGCTATTTAATAAACTTTTCTCCTTAATCATAAAAATTAGTATAACTTCCCTAATTATTAATATTTATCGATTTTGAGAGAACATAAATGGAGTGGATGTAACTTGATAATTCATATTTATTAAAATAATTATATTAAATAGAAATAAAAAAGTGATTAACTTTAGTTTATTCTGGATAATACAACTTATAAACAAGGTAGATAATTGACGCGAAAAGTAGCAAATCTGCTGAAGCTAGTATACCAGTAATAAATTGATAGGTTGACATGATAAACATTTCATATGTTACTATAATTGCAAATAATAAATCCAAAATTAACGCGACGTAATAATAACTCATTATGTTTATTGCTCTTCTGGTAGTTTGAACTTCAGATGGGGCTCTAAATTTAACTGATAAGAACACTATACTCCCCATGAAAACTGCGAAAACACCACCTGCTGCTATATAAGTTACACTCCATAATGTTTGCACATATGTTGTTATTGGACTTTGAGTAAGATATACCAAATTTCCGAAATCCCCTATCCATAAAAAGAAGAAGAAAAATGCCAATATCGTGACTATCCACAACACATAATCTTTTGGAGTCATTCTCTTATTGGTACTCATGCTAACTCACCACTATCAAGGTTCCTTTCATTAAGTAATGGCCAGGGCCACAGAATTCAGCACACCATATATCATATACTCCAGGTTTATTAACGATTATATAGAAATCGTACACATATCCCGGTATCGCTTCAAACTTGAACCCTAACTGCGGTATATAAAAGGCGTGAATAACGTCTTTTGATTGGATTTCAAGTACATAGGTCTGATTGGCCTTCAATACCAATTCATTGGTTGTGGTAGTCCCATTAGGATATACGAATTCCCAAGCGTATTGCATAGCTATTACCTTAATAGGAATAGCGTCTTGCCTTTGAGTAGTTGATAGATAGGCTCCAGTGTTTATTGAATTCAGATAAATATCTGAAAAAATGCCCAGAACTGTTAAGATTACAATTGCAAATACTATAGTTGACAGTTCAAATATCCTGGCTTTTTCCAATCCCCATCACCACGTTTATGAAAATTGAGATCGAAAACAAAATTAGGGAAGTACCTAAAAATTGACCTATTAAAAATTGGTTAATCATGGGATTGCTTGAAAGTGAAAACACCTCATATAGAGAATATATTAGCCCACCTAGTATAGACACGTTAATCAGTAGTACTGCTAGCCCACTTAATATCCTCCTTTCCTTATACTCAATTACCACACCTCCATCAGTTAATGGAGAACTCTGCCATTTAGCTAAAACTCTAGGTTGCACAACATATCTTAATAATGGCCAAATCACTGCAAAACAAACTAGGAAAATAATACCGTCAACCTCAGCTCCTATCGGTCCAATATCTCTTCCAGGTGTTAAAGCTGCCCAAACACTGTTAACTATAAAGCTGACAATGAAACCACTACCTATTGCAATAGACGCTGGCCTTAATGCTGGATGTGGAGCCTTATGCCTAAATATATATTCCTCTATAAATGGAAATAGCACAGTAACTACAACCCAGCCTAGGAATATCAGAGAGGCATTAGTTGGACTTACTGCCTTGTAGAAGAAGTAAATGAATAAGAAGTACCAGTCAGGGACTGGTGGAGTTTGCGCAGCTTCCACTGGGTTAAATGCAGGCATTATATATTTAGGAGTACCACCGGTAATAGCAATGTTAAATGGTATCGCTCCTGCTATCAGAAATATCGCACCAAAGGTTAGTAGGAATATCATTATCACCATCCCTATAGACCTCATTAACGGTTGAAGTTCCCATTTGAGATCAGACCTTATCTTATCTTGGTATTCGTCTATTAGCTCGGGGTAGCCTGGCCTAACTTGAGATACTGGTGGAGTTATGCCATGTTTTTCAAATATGTAAAGATGTAGACCTATAAGCGCTAGTATTAATCCACCTACTATCCAGTGAAACACGAAGAATCTTTGTACTAGAGGATCCACACCAGACATTATACCGGGTTGATCGGGATTTACTACAGTAAATAGTGAAATTAGATAACCTAAGTTAAATGGCATGTATGAGAATAAGTTTAGCCCAGTAGTTGTTGCAACCCATGAGATCAAGTTGTAAGGTAGTGAATATCCTAAATAAGCCTCAGTTAATGTTAAGCCAGCTAATCCAGCTCCAACTACCCACATTATTTCTCTTGGTTGTCTATAAGCTCCTACAAAGAAGTTTCTGGTCATGTGAACTAACAATAAGAAGACCATGGCGTAAGCTCCCCAGCTATGAAGACTAAATAATAAGGCACCGTACGGTATTTTACTTATTAAATAAGTGGTTGATGTGTATGGATCGCTTGGCGTATAGTAAAGTGCAACTAAAGCACCAGTTATTACTTCGAGTATGAACGCTGATAATACCAGCCCTCCTAGCCAATAATCTATCGAGTAAGCATATCTAGGCGCAGGTCTTAAAGTATGGCCGTAAATTCCTAACCTATCATCTAACCATTTCATAAATCTATCGAATAAACCAGCCTTTTGCTCATCTACCATGCTAACCACCCTTGCTGCAAGACGGATTAGAAGGTACGCTATAGTCATATCTAGGATCGTAAAGCAGGTTATCAGATGGGGTAGTTCTGGGTATTGATGCACTGAAATAGGGAGCATTAGTGCCTACTGCGTATATGTCACCAGAACTCTGATCATATTCTAATAGTATTATAGGGAGAGGTCTTGGAGCTGGTCCCCCAATAACTACACCACCCTTGGCTAGCAAGTACAAGGAACCATGGCATGGACAATGGAGGACTGAATTTTGAGTATCTAAACCTGGATTATTTTCAGAAGTTACTAAAACTTGTGCAGGGAGTTGGCAACCCAGATGTACACAAACATCAGAGAACGCGTAAATGGAGTTATTTGGACCTACACCACTTATGGTCTTCATTTGTCCTAGTGGACCCGCATATTGCCCATAGTATGGATTTGGTATTTCTGGAACAGGTTGACCTAAAAGCACTTGCAAGTCAACTAGGAAACAAGGTTCATTGGTTAATGGATAAGCGAAGAAGTAGACTGGACAGCCAGAACTTAACTGTTGCTGTATATCTTTAATATTAGCTATCTTATATTTTGGAAATCCAGCTAATCCATCAGTATTATTTACTACTAAGTATTGCTTTGACATGGTACCTAATTCATTGTAGAAATATGCTACGTAATCCGCTAATGGCTTTATTAAAGGGGCTATTGCAACTGCAGCTCCTACTATTAAATACAGTCTTAAGAATGTCCTTCTGTTCATCATTCTAATATACCTTGATAAGATATTTAAGTTTTATCATATAACATTATTAACTTATGTTTACATTCTTTAATATAGAATATGATTATGATACTCTACATAAGGTAATAAATTTATAAATCTTAGTTACAAGAATTTAGCATATGAAAGCACAGTCCTCTATGCTACCCGTAATCGTTGGAATCCTAGTTGCAATAATAGCAGTAGGAGTTTCAGTATACGCTTACTATGAATACCAAGTACTCTCAGCACCTACTCCAACAGTTACAAGCACTTCCACTTCAACCTCAAGCCAAATTCCATTGAATAATAATTCTGCAAATAAAACAGTATTTTTAACAATTGCCGTTTTAACGAGTGGACCAACTTTTAATTTTAATGGTACTAGCAATGGACAACTGAAAATTTATATCCCTGCAGGATGGTCAGTTTACGTGAAATTCGTAAATGAACAATCCTTGCCCCATAACTTAATCCTTTTACAAAACACTACCGCAACTCCTAGTAATCCAGATGTTGGGCAGTTTGGAAAAATACTATATGTAGTAGGCGCTAGCACCAGCAATTATCAAACCAGCGGAATTTCAAGCGGTCAACTAGATAGTGGATTATGGGGGCCATTAAACGCTGGAACTTACATGTTAGTATGTGGCATCTTAGGACACGCACAAAGTGGAATGTGGGCAGTGGTAATTGTTTCATCAAATGTGACTACTCCTTATGCTACAACAAGTTAAGTAGATAAGATACATGTGTTTTTTATTTAATAATCTAAGTAACTCTAAATTGATTAGGTTAGTTGGCTTTTAATAGAAAGATTTAAAAAATAAAATTTTAACACTTATTATGATGAACATAAAAAGAGTTTTAAAAGTAGCATTATACACGACAAGTGCAAGTGATATTGGACAAATGTATATAACACTGGGTATAATTGCACTATTAGCAGGTGCAGTAAACGCAGCCTTAATAAGATACCAGCTAACTTATCAAAGCTTAAGTGCCGTAGATTATTACAACGCTGTGTCATTACACGGTATCTTCATGATATTCTTCATGGTAATGCCTATTTCAGTGGGTTTCGCAAATTATCTTATTCCCAGAATGATAGGAGCCCATGATTTGTACTGGCCTAGAATTAATGCGTTATCCTTTTGGATTTTAGTTCCAGCAGTTTTCTTAGGACTAATAGCCCCATGGTTCGGCCCCATAAATACAGGTTGGTATATGTATGCGCCTCTCTCCATCGAGACATCAGTGAATTATGGGTTAGGTGTAACGTTAGTCGAGATTGCCCTTATATTATCAGGTATTTCATCAACACTAACAGGAGTTAATTTCCTTATGACTATTATAAAACTGAAGAAAATACCGTATTTTAAGATGTCATTATTTACGTGGTCATTCTTCGCCACTGCGATATTACTAGTGGTCGCAATGCCTCCATTAACTGCAGGACTAGTTTTCGCCTATCTGGAAAGATTGTGGAACTTACCGTTCTTTGATCAGGCTTTAGGTGGAAGTCCAGTATTATGGCAAAACTTGTTCTGGTTCTTTGGACATCCCGAGGTGTACATATTAATGTTACCTGCAATGGGGCTAGTTGGTGAGATCTTGCCTAGAATGGTCGGTAGGCAAATTTACGGTTACAAAGCATTGGCACTATCGTCAATGGCCATAGCATTTCTAAGCGTACTAGGAGTATGGATGCACCACATGTTCACAGCTATTGATAATACAGTAGCACAGATAGTGTCATCTGCAACAACAATGGCAATTGCAGTGCCTTCTGGAGTAAAGGTATTCAACTGGACTGCGACTTTATATAGTGGAGAGATTAGATACAAGGCACCTGCAATTTTAGTGATATCGTTTATAGCCATATTCTTGGTTGGAGGAATAACCGGAGTGTTCTTCCCATTAGTACCTCTAGACTATGCTTTTAATGGTACCTATTTAGTGGTTGGACACTTCCATTATATGGTGTTCGCAATACTATTTGCACTACTAGCTGGTTTGATTTACTATTTCCCATACTTTACTGGTAAGTGGTATCACGAGGATCTAGTGAAAAGTGGAACTATAATGATAGTAGCTGGTGCATTTCTAATAGCCACTGGTATGATTATTGATGGAGTTCTAGGAATGCCTAGAAGATATGCCGCAGTCCCCTCAGTAATTTACATACCATTTCAGCAAATGACTGATGTTGGAGGAGTATTAATGGGGATAGGATTAATAATGGCATTTGGTGATTTGTTATACTCATGGATAAAGGGTAAGGTAGTGGAAACAATAGATCCATGGAACGCCATACAGATAGGCTTACCAGATTTCTACATCAAACCAGTAAAATTACCATTAAGTTTTGGTAAGTCATTGGATGGCGCTCATTATGAAGAATATCACGGAGTAAGCTTCCCCTATTACAGCATACTTGGAATTGTAATGTCGTTTATACCTTTAGGTTTCATGTTCATGTTCATCAATTTAATACCAATTGGGATTATATTATTACTAGCTTTCATAGGAACTGGATTATATTGGGCATATGATCAATGGTTCAAACAAATACCTCCGCCTATGCAACTAGACGGTGGTTCACCAGTCTCAGCTGGTAGCGTGAATAATGGTATGGCTTTAACGCCTTCATTAGGAACTATTGTAATGAGGGATGCGAGGTCTGCAGTATTATGGTTCATATTAGCTGAGATATGTTTGTTCGGATCTTTTATAGGAGGATACATGTTTGTAGCAAGCCCAATTACTAATCCTATAGCGTATGCAAATGTACCGCCATTAAGAGTTGAGTACTTCCCGTTGCCAGTAATAATGACAGTTATACTGCTTTCAAGTTCCATACCAGCACATTTAGCATATGAAGAGTTTAAGAAAGGAAATATGAAGATGTTTAAGGCTCTAGGGATACTAACTGCGGTAATGGGATTCACGTTCTTAATGGGACAAGTTTACGAGTTTACGCACGTAATACACTTTACCCCACAACAATCAGCGTTTACAGCGTTCTTCTTTAGTACAGTAAGTTTACACGGATTCCACGTAATCATGGGATTGGTAGTGTGGGCATTTGTACTATTAAGGGCTTATAAGGGAGTAACACCATATGGGGGATCGGTTGCGGCAACGTACTATTGGCACTTTGTAGATGCCATATGGGTCGTAGTATTCAGTACATTCTACCTTCATCTTTTCGTATAAAAGGTGAAAAAGTGAATAATTATTTTTTTATAGCAGTTCTTATTTTCTGTATCTTTCTTATCGCGGTTTCTGTTAATCCATTTACAGAGGAGTATATGTTCATTAGCCCAATACCCTATATGTTAGCTCATTATTCACTTTTTGGGGCTGGTATTCTTCTTTCATATTATATCATAAGGAGGAAAATCGTAGACAAAAGTATAGCTGTAATAGTTGGTGCTTCAATTGCTTTCCTATGGCATTATTCATATTTTTTTAACTTAGGAGCTGAGATCTTATCTGTACGACTAATTGAGGAGGTTTCTTTAGTAATTGGAGGTTTAATGATAGGTTCTTCTCTAAAGGAACTTAGCAGAAACTTTAAGGTTCTTCTTTTAGCCCTATGGATGATAGGAGATAGTATACTTTCCTTAATATTAATGATAAGTCCATCACTCTATACTACTGTATATGCTCCCCAAGGGTTAGAGTATTTAGGTATAATCATGTTCTTAATGATGAACCTAATTGCGGTCTATTTACTGCTGAAATACGTAAATAATTTATTAAGAGATGAGAAAGACGTTGTTAATGAAAACTAACAGAGAAATACCTATCCCAAGAATGAGCACTAAATCGAGTTTAGTATATTTATAAAGAACATATATTAAACCTAACACGCCAACCTTTATTAGAAGGAATACCACAACGAAAATCGGAAATGGTAGTGATGAATATAACGCGTTAATTATTGGATTGCTTTCCATAAGTCCCTTAGATAATCCCAGTGCTGTAGTTATAACGTCAAGCATCATAAAAGTTGTTAGCGGTACTAAAAGGGTTTTCACAAGATAATATTTTAATTTTTACTTAAAAAGACTATATGTATTTTTATGTACTGTTATGTGCAGCTGTGTGCAATTGTATTTTGAGAAATTATTTTTAATAAGGGGGAGTATGATATTATAGTATGAGCTTAGAAGATCAAGTACTAAAATTCCTCACTGATATTTCAAGAAAGGAGGAAGAGATTGAATATTTAATAGTTAATATGTTTAAACCGCAATTGGAGAGCAAGGGAGTTAAATTAGCTAAAATAAAGAGGGAGTTTTTGATAGACGATGAGGGCATTTTAAGAATAGGATTCTCGTTACCAATCATGTATTATGAGGAGGGAGATGAGATTTACTTATTTTTAGCCAAAAACTACGCAGACTACTCCACTATAGAGCAGTTGTTAATTAGAGAAAAAATCCTAAAAAATAAATTTTCTAAAAAAGTGAGAAGTTTCTTGATAGTGTTTGCTATCCCTAAAAAATACTATGATCTAGCCTTAAAGTTGGGAATAGAGGTGATAAGTGAAAAAATTATTAGTTAGATAGAATTCAAATACCTTGCTAACTGAGATAAATACTCCTTAAATATTTGGAAATCACTTAGCCTATTTTCAATCCTAATTTTGAATGCTTCGTTATAGATATCGTATAGTTGAGGGTTTCCAACCTTGTACGCAACTGATTTTATCACATTATCTTGATCCTCCTTTGTCAACGTAGGCATTCCCAATTTGTTCCCAACTGCCGTAATTAAGTAGAAAATAGCCTCCCAATAATATCTCATAGCCTCAGCTAAGTTACCTTGAGTTTCGTAATAGCTTGCAGTGTTCCAACTCTGGTTGTATCTAGTTATATAATCGGCGTATGTTGGTTGTTGAATTTGAATTACATTCTGTTGTTGAGTTACTGGTGTCTTTACTTTAATGTATTTGTCAGCTCTTTTTTGTAAGAATTCGTAAAGGAAGTACAAGAATACAAAGGCTGGTATTGAATAAAGCCATAATATATACGGATTGCTTACGTAAAACTCACTTGATTCAACCAACGCAGCTAAGAATAACTCTATTGGGACAATTATGAGGGTTAGTAGACCTCTCACCCACTCCCTTGGTCTAATTACAATGTATAACCCACTGGATGCAGCTACGGCATAAGAGGGTAGTTCAAGCCATGAGTGTGGTAATGTCATTAAGCCTAAGGCGGACAAAATTCCAGGAACATTAAGACTAGATGAAAACGCACTTAAAACTGCCCCAGTTGAGTATATACTTACAGCCAATATGATCATTCCAACAGCAGGTATGAAATCCAAGAACGCGACCCTCACGTTGTTACCAAAGATCATTAATACCTTACCGAAATAAGATTGGTTTAATACTTGATTTTCCGTACTGTTAAACGCTGATACTAATGAGGGATTATTCTGAGGTATGCTTGAGGCTATTAAGAATAACACTACCTCAAATACGAAAACTATCAAGATAATCTTTGTTAAAACTCTCATTAAGGTTAATTCTGACTTGATATTTAAATTACTTTTCCTAAGTTACCTTTCAACGATTTTTCTAATATTCTCATGGAATGGAGGATATATTATTCCCTTTTCAGTTATAATACCAGTAATATATTTAGGCGGAGTAACATCAAATACTGGATTATATACATTTACGTCCTCTGGAGCTATTGGTATCCCTCTAATTGTCCTTACTTCATTGGGATCCCTCTCCTCAATCTTAATGTCGTTAACGTCACTCTTTAAGTCGAAACTGGAAGTTGGTGCTAGTGCGTAAAATGGTATACCCAATTCATGGGCTATAACCGCTTCCTTAAATGTCCCTATTTTATTGAAGACGTGCCCATCTCTCAATATCCTGTCAGCACCAACCATTACGTTATTCACCATATCTCGATACATTACTAAACCAACTGCAGTATCTGTTATTAACGTGACCTTTATTCCTTCCTCCATTAATTCGTAAACGGTTAACCTACTTCCTTGCAACCAAGGCCTTGTCTCTGGAGCAATTACTGAAACGCTCATCCCTAAGGCCTTAGCTAATTTCACTGAAGCCAATGCAGTTCCTAACCCAGTACCAGTAGCCAAACCACCTGCATTGCACTGCGTTAGTACTGTGTCACCATCGTTTAATTTCTCTAAACCGTAAAGCCCCATTTGTATTTCAGCATCATACTCCTCATCGAAAATCTTCTTAGCCTCAACTTTCATTAGTTCTATTAGTTCATTTACAGCCTTGGCGTTACCACTTTCCACTGTATTTTTAGCTAAAGTTAACATTCTTGAGGTCGCCCAAACTAAATTAACAGCTGTAGGTCTAGCTGAATCTAATATGGTCTTAGCCCTAGTTAATTCCCTAATAGCGTCATCTAATGTCTTTACATTCTTGTTGTTGATCAACGCTAGTACCATTCCGTATCCGGCAGTGATTCCTATGGCTGGAGCACCTCTAACTTGCATATTCTTTATGGCTAACGCTGTGTTTTCAACATCCTTTAAATCCACGTAAACCTTTTGAAAAGGCAATAAGGATTGATCCAGGATTGTCAGGGTATTACTTTCATCTTTCCAAATTATTGGTAATAATTTTGGCTTAAAAAGCTCCTTAACTTCCTTTACTGTAAGCTTCATATGATATAATGGGTAAAGGAAGATTTAAAGCTTAGGGAAGGAAAAGGAATACGTGAACTTAACTATTATTGAATTTGAAAGTAATGTCTTGAGAGATAATCCCTTGAAAGACCCAAATAGGAGAAGAGTGGGAATAATTTACCCTGAAGAATATGAGGGAAGACCAATATTGATCTACCTTAGTGGCTACCTCTCTTCTTCTCTAACCCAAATCAATTACAATCCATTGGGAGAGGATATGAAGAGAAAGGTTGAGAGATTGATTAATGAGGGGAAAATGAAAGGTTCAGTAATAGTCCTTCCAGATATGTTCACTAAGGTTGGTGGAAATCAGTATATAAATTCTTCAGCGGTGGGAATGTATGAGGACTTTCTCATAAAGGAATTAATACCTTTCTTAAAGGACAAGTTCAAGAGCGATAAGATAGGAATATTTGGGCACTCGTCTGGAGGATACGGTGCACTGGTATTGGGAATGAAATATTCTAATGTCATCAAAGCCATAGCTGACCACGCGGGCGATTCCTATTTCGAATACGTCTACTTACCTACATTTCCCAAAGCGATTGAGCAGTTAAGGAGATTTAAGACTCCCGAGGAATGGTTAGAAAATTATTGGAAGAAGGAGAATAAACAACATAGGGAAGATTTGAATACATTGAACGTAATTGGTATGGCAGCATTTTATTCTCCTAAGGACGAAAAAATCGAGTTACCATTCGATTTGGAGACTGGTGAAATACTGGAGGAGGTTTGGAGAAAATGGCTAGACAAAGACCCGGTCAGGATGGTTGATAAATATGCTGATAATTTGAAAATGCTTAAGTTTATATTTATAGATGTGGGCAAAAAGGATGAGTTCAACATACAGTATGGGAGTAGGACTTTACACAAGAAGTTGCAAAAATATGGAATAAATCACTATTACGAGGAGTTTAATGATGGCCATCTTCACACAACCTATAGATATGATATATCCCTAAGCCTTCTTGAAAAGGCACTAATGTCCGAATAATCTTTCCTTAATTGCTAGGAAGCTAGAGTAGGTAACTTCCCACTTACTTACTGCGCGAAGGTTTTCTGTGTATATGCTATCTCCAATATTTCCTACCAACATTTTGATATTAGCTTTCCTTAAAATTGAATAGGATGGATAGCAAAGAGAACCATGCGCAGCAATTACCATTTCGGCTCTTAACCTTACACACTCCTTAGCAACTAATGGCCTTTTCGTTGAGGAGTTTAGGGCTGGATTCTCCTCTTTAAATAGAATCTCCCTATTTTTACTGTCAAATAATACTACGAATTTCCCTCTGGAGAATAAGTCCAATCTATTTGAATCATCTACAACAGTGCACATTATCATAAGAATTTTAATAACTTGCATAGTAAAAAGGTTAATCCTAAACGTTCATATAATCTTATAGTATCTTGCCATTTCCTTAAACGTCTCAACCCTTACGTCCTCTGGAATGTAACCCAATTCCCTTTCGGCCTTCTTATAGGAATACACTAACTCCCTAGAAAGAACGTCATAGGCCATTTTTAACATCTCATGTGAAGACTTGAAAGGCTCTATGAGTTTTACGCTAAATGGGAACCAAGACTTTATTTCTCTATTTATGGCTTTTGCTGCATCGGAGAAAAGACTTGTTAAGTTAACGGGTTCCTTATCGGTTATGTAAAAATAATCGTTACTCTTATATTTACAAGCTAATTCTATTGCCTTAGACGCATTTCTAGTTGAGACTACGCTAAACATATTATCATTTTTTATGCCAATACCATGAGAAGTCAACCACATGAAAATCCTCCACATAAGGATTCTACTATATGGACCGTAGATTATTGGAAACCGAAGTATTACATAATTGGGGAATTTCGATATACTCTTTTCCCCTTCAAGCTTCGTAATTCCATGAAGTGTATTTGGCTTTAAACCTTCTCCATGGGGACTCTCCTCAAGGATAGGTCTTTCTTTACTGTCGATATTTTCAGACACTCCTATACTGCTTATATATACGAACTTACCTGAATTAACTTGAAAGAACTTCCTTCCTATTTCAGTAGGAAATTTTACTTGTAAGTATTGAAATTCTTTAGGATCTTTAGTCCACATCGCGCCTATAAAATAGACTAAACAATCAACGTCTTTCAAATGATCGTCATAAGAGAAAATTATATTTGCACCAGCGTTTTGTAAGGCTTTTGCGTAATCGTTCATATTCCTAGCGTAAACTAGTACATCATGCCCCTTACTCAATGCGTATCTTACGAAATTGCTACCTACGAATCCAGTACCGCCAAATGTTAAGATTTTCATATTAACATTTTTGCAAAAAAGCATAAAAAGATGTCATTAGGCACTTTTGCTTAAAAAGTATCCTAATAAACTAACATGTTGTGAACTATTCAAAATTTTGGACAAGGTTTAAGGAATGGGCTTTAACAACAAATGATGAAGATATCTTACCTTATAAGTTAAGAAAAATAATTGAAATAATCAGACAAAATCCAGACATAACCTTGGTCAGACTAGCTGGTTATTTAGATACTGACGCCCTATACTTGGCTAGGTATTTGCTTAATAGTTATAAGAGTCTCGTTGAAACCTAATCTATAAGCTTTAGGTTTTTTAATTCAGTTCTCGATTTTAGCTATATGAAGAAGAGTGAAATTAAGGAGATTGAACCATGGGGCGTTAACATTCCTTTTATATTCTTGGCAATAGCATATTGGGCTTTGGGTTCGTTATCACTTCCCCTCAATTGGTCATATCATCCCTATTTCATGATGTTGGGAGCTTACGCGTTGTACTTTGGTATGATACAGAGACTATTCTTTCCTGCCAAAAATTACCTAGCATTACATATAGCCTCTCTAATCTTTTTAGCAATTCCGATATATTATTTTCAAATTATTGCATCAGTTGCACTAGCAATTACTGAAGTCAAAGCTTTACTGGATCTGAGAAATTATGGTTATAATGCTAAAAAATTGCCAATTAACGCTTTGGTGCTTTCATCGCCATTTGCATCTATAATTACATGGCTACTCTATCCAAATTACTGGCTTCTCATAACTCCTTTACTCTTATATATATTAGGAGTTAACGTGGGAGTGTTCTCCGTTAATTTAAGAACGAGGCCAGTATTCGGATTATATCAGTTACCAATATTTCTAATTATAATATCGTCATACTTCTTCCCCATTCTATTTCCATTTATCGGAGTGGTGTATTTTCTAACAATATACAGAAAAACATTTACGTTTAAGAACACTAGTGCAATCTCATCTTTACTATCTCTCATAGTGATCCCCCTTTTATCACTCTATTTTGGAGATTTCGTCCACGCATTCACCTTAGGTATTATGTCGACCTTATTCTTCTCCTGCATTACGTACTCAACTAGTAGATATAATTATGATAAGATAGTAATTTCAATAATTCTCTCAGATTTGGCTTATATATTGCGATTCTTTTACTTTAAAATCTCTGGAATTTTCTGGGTCATTGCAGTGCTCTATTTCCTCTATTTAATTAGAGATAATTTCTATTTAACTTCCATAAAATTAGGACTATCAATGAGGTTTATAAGAATGCAGAAAGAAAGTCATGAGTCTCCTTAGCTACGTTTGCCCATGACGAGTGTAATTCTAAAAACTTCTTCACGTTCTCATCTTCATGCTCGCTCTCATATTCCTCATCTTTCATACTCAATATATTGTTTGCAATCCTCGCCATTTCCTTCACATCATACTCTCTCACTGCTCTAACTGGTTTTAAATTGGAAAAAACGAACCTAATTGCTGGTATGTCATATGCTACGACCGAAGTACCTAAAGCTAAGGTATCTAAAACAACTAGGGAAAAACCATCTTGATGGGAAGGATATATTAAAACTTTGGCCTTAGCTACTGTACTATACACCTCCTCTATTGGCCTATAACCCATATATTCAATTTTAGGATGCGACATTAGAATCGCCCTATCCCTCTCGTTGAAAATTTTTCCAAATACAACTATTTTACTATTTAGTAAATCAGCAATTCTAGGCAATTCCCTAATGCCTTTCTGTGGTACTAATCTAGCAAAGAACACTGCATAGTCTTCTTTACCCTTAGTCTTCCTATACTTATAAATAATATCCCTATTGAAAGCGTTGCCGACCTCGTAAACCTTTAATCTCACGTCACGTGCAATCTCTTCAATCCCAGATAAATAAAACGATGCCTTAGATACACCAGCTATTCCCCTTAGTACTCCATCATTTATTGAACGCAAAAACGCCCTCTTATCAAATTTGTAGAACATCCACATTAAGATATCATAGGCTAAACCCTTGATTCCTAGAAATCTCTTGTATCCCCTTCCGAAGGAATTCCTGAATGGTTCATCATGTAGAAGTTTAACTAATGGCTTATCCAATTTTTTTGAAATATGATAAGATAATCGCAACGTTATTGAGTCCTCGTGCATATCGTATATCACGTCAGGTTTAATTTCCTTTAGTTCATCAATGTATTTTCTATCCTCTCCCAAATCATTCCATCTCAAATAGACGGTATGAGATTTTATGAAATAGGGTAATGTACCAACTTCTTCAGCTTCTTTAACTTCATACACGGAATGATGAACGTTAACATGCGCGTTCTCTAAATCCTTTAGCACCTCATAGTTTCTTCTAACTAGAAATGATGGAACGTATAACGTTACTTCGTCTCCCATCTTTACTAGTTCTTTTAACACGTTTTTTATGTGAACTGATACTCCAGAAGGGTTAAACACGTTACCAATTGCTAGCACTCTCATTTCTCTCACTTTAGTTTAACACTATGAGTATGATAGTTTGAAGAAAGAAATTAATGGTTTTTCCCATCTGGAAGTTATGAAAGGTGATATAATCTCTACCTTAACAGCTTTCTGCTTTTAGTCTTACCTTAAAAATTCTCGATATAGTCTTGAATATGTTAGTAATTTATAATCCTCTTCATTAATTATCTTGCAAGGAATTACCACTATTTTTTGTCGCGAGTAGCAATAAGTTATATTACTGTAGTTATTTAAGATGTAAACGTGGATCCTATAATCCTATCATTATTACTAGGTCTTTCCCACGGAATTGAGCCCGATCACGTAGCTACCGCCAGACTCTTAAGGAGTAGATGGAAAATTATCCAATTCGCTTTAGCTCATTCAGCAGGATTCATTATAATAGCAATACCACTTGTAATTCTTATAGGTGATAATAAATTTCTGGAAATGATCTCAGATATAGTAGGTATTATATTTTCAATTCTACTGTTGGTCCAAGCAATATTCAATAAGGAAATAGATATAGGGGCAAATAAGGCAGGATTACTACAAGGAGCTTTCGTTATAACTCCAACTAAAGTATTAGTTATAGTTATTGCTTCAACTGGTTATACTCTTCTCTATTCCATAGAGATAGTTTCGTCGTTTATAATAGCCTCTGCAGCTTCAATAATATCCCTTTCGTTGTTCAATCTTATACCTAAGAGGATATATAAAATAGTAGATATAGGAATAGGTCTTCTAACTATGGCTTACTTGATCTTCCTTCTTGTTAGCTGATAGTTCTTTTCTTACCTCATATATTATAGTAGCTAATTCTAACTTAATCTTTCTCATATTTCTAAAATGTTCTAGAACTTTTCTCCCTTTTTCAGTTAATTTGTATTCACCATCAACCTCTTGAATAAGCCCGTCATCAGTTAGCATTGACAGATACTTTTTTGCTAGTGATGCGCTAAGATTAACATTTTTCATAATACTAGATATCCTATTAATGTTACTATCAATCGCCTCTAAGATATCACCTATTATATCATCTCTAGTCCTTCTCATACATTTACTACTACTCTTTAATCATTTATATTTTTTATCATGGAGTTCCTCAGTAGCGAATGGGACGAAAAGCCTAAAAGTGAGAACGACAAATTTCAAACTAAACACAAGTTAAAATTATTTTCTTACATCTTCTCGAACATCAGATGTAGTTCTAAGTTTATGAGAAACCTTCAAGATGGAAAAACTCTAACGTTGATTCTCAGTTCCTCCCTTTATCTTCTGTAATGTATTTTTAATTTCCTCAGCGTCTTTTTCTCCCCTATATTTACCTACCAAAGAGATGAACGTATTTATTTCATCCTCAGTCATGGATTCTTGTATCAGCGGAGATAGTTTTGACAAAAACTCCTTGTATAGATTTTCCAGAACCTCCATGTATTCTGGCAATGTTAGAGCTGGTAACTCATCTAGCAATGATACTATTGAAGATGAAATGGAGGAAAGCAGATCTTTTAGTATACCCTTGAAAGCTATAGCTTGTTGTTGTTTCTCCATTTTGCTAATATCCTCTACTTTTTTCTTCAATTCGGTTAGATTTTTAGCTAGTCTATACTTATGAAATTCCAAATTAATAATAGCATTTCTCACATTTTTTGACGCAATGTATCTTATCTCGTCTCCATCTTTCAGAACGTTAATATAACCTTGCAAGTAAAGATTCTCAATGGTTTCTTGTATCGTATTTTTGGACAAGATGTAACCTAATGCTGAAAGTTGCGAATAAGTGGTCCCACTAGGTCCCGATTGGGCTATAGCAACTAATACTAGCCTTTCCCTTTTACTTAGGAATTCCATTTGCCAAAGAATTGTAGTTAAAGATTAAAAAGCTAATAAGGAATATGGAATGTGATAAGGATTAGCGCTCCTGGAAAAATACTTTGGATAGGAAGTTATAGCGTAGTATTTGGAGGTATATCACACGTAATTGCAGTTAATAAGAGAGTGAGTTGCAGGTTAAGAGAAATTCAAGAGAGGAGTTTGATTTTCCACACTAGTTATGGCGATTTTAAAAATTCAGGTAATGAGTTAATTAATTCAGTCCTAGATACTTTTAGAGAAAGATTTACCCAACTTCCTCAAGGCTATGAAATTGAACTTTATAACGATAAGGAATTCATATTAGATGGTAAAAAAACGGGATTAGGCAGTTCTTCAGCTGCTACAGTTTCCCTTACCGCCTGCCTATATTACGCTATCAATGGTAAACTGGATTTATTTGAAATACATAAATTGGCGCAAATTGCCAATTTCAAGAGACAAAAGGGAATTGGAAGTGGGTTTGATATAGCTTCAGCTGTTTTTGGAAGTATAGTTTACAAGAGATTTACTGATTTGGAGAAAATGGACTTCTATTACGAGAAGTTAAAGCTGGGTAATTATGATATGGTACTTGGCTTTACGGGAAAGAGTTCTGAAACTGTGGGTTTAGTCAAGAAATTTGTAGAGAAGAGTAATTTAGAGGATTTTCGGGAAATTATGAGGCTTATAGATGAGGAGAATAATATGGCAATTAGACTCGTAAAATTAAATAAAATCGACGAAGCTGTAGAGCATGTAAGGTTAGGGAGGAAGTATCTAAACTATATAGCTGAACGTATAGTCGGTGTTAAACTAGTAAGTAAAGAAGAGGAGGAGTTGATAAAGATAGCTGAGGACCAAGGCGCATTAATAGCCTTGTCCCCTGGAGCTGGTGGTGGGGATTCAATTTTCGCTTTGGGTAATGATTTGAGTAAGGTAAGGGAGGCATGGAAAAGAAGAGGTATTATAACTATTGACGTGAAGGAGAATGAGGGCTTAAAGCTAGATTCTAATTAAAAAATTTTGTCATTCTCTATTCAATATCTTAGGTCCATCTCCAACTTTAGATACTATAATTCTCTTTATTTCTAGAGATTTTAAGAATTCTAAGATGTCTTGTACATATCTTTCTGTAGTGAAAATGTGGGGATTTGGTCCAGCATCGAATGTGTAACCAGCCTTACCGTACTCTTGTATCCATTCCATTATCCTTATTGAAGTATCGTTTAAGTAGAAGAATGACGGCCAACTATCTAATATTATTGCATGCATACTGTTGCTATGTCTCATGACGAGATAGTAGAATTTCCTCTCATCCCTATTCCTTATAGCCTCGATGACTTCATTAAAGGTCTTCTCAACGAATTTTAGCCTACACTCCATTAATTCTGAAGTCTCAGCTGATCTTATCATACCCTTTCTAGAAGATATCTTCTTTTCTTTCTCGCTTAATATCGGAATTATATCGACTAGTTCACTCCAATGTCCATGTTGGAAGATTTGATAGCAATAGGAATCCTCACCATCTTCTCTTAGACCCTTATTCCATACAACAAATCCTCCAAACATACTCCTACAAGCACTCCCAGATCCTAGTCTGGCTATTTTGGAAAGTTCTTCAGGTTTAAGTTCCAATTCCAATAGTTCATTCAGGCCAAAGGTTAATGCGGCAATTCCTGCCGCAGATGACGCTAATCCAGCGTTAACGGGGAATTTTGCCTTTGACTCGACCTTAACGTGAAACTCCTTGCCAACGATTTTCTTAAAGGCTTCCAAGACTCTTCCAGCATATTCTTTCATTTCATCCTCTGGTAAGATCCTATCATTAACTATTACAATGTTCTTATCGCTCAAGGTAACTTTGGTAATTACTGATAACTGGTCATCTAATGTAATCGACAATGAGTTATTAAGTGGTAAATTTAACCTTTCATCTCCTCTTTTTCCCCAATACTTCACTACGGCTATATTTGAAGGTGCTGAAACTGTTACAGACTTTAGCACGATTCTAAGAATACGTTATTACTTATTAACTTTAACTAACTCATATAATTCCTTTTTAGATACTTCCTTGTCCTTTTTTAATATCCCCTTCTCTCCAATTGTAATATCCCCGATTATAATCTCATTATCCTCAATTCTTAAATCTAAATCAATTAATTTCTCAATCAATTCTAAATCCCTTACTCCATAGTATTTAAGGAGAAGCAAGGCTCTCATATCCTTAACCTTTTTAATTCTACCCACATTGAAGGGTTTTAAATTAACCTTATCGAAAATTAGGCTTAAATAATATGTTGCCTCTAAATTCGTTTCATCAATGAACGTGAACCCATTTACTGTCCTTATCTTAACCTTATCCTTAAATACGTCAACCTTAGAGTAAGGAAGCTCAGTGGATTCTAGCCTATCTAGAATCTCTCTCTTAGAGGGTATATTGTGAAATTCTATGCCAAATCTGGTAGTGTATAATTCCTTTGATTCTTTTAGAATATCTTCCAATTCCTTTATATATAGATTTGATAAGTTTAAAACAGCATTTCCTCTTATTACTCTAACACTAACCTTGTCACGTAGAAATTCAACCTTGTAATTATACGCTTTTACGTTGTATTTTCTTAGTGTCTGTACTAGATCATTTAGGATATTATCATCATTACAATCAGTACGAATGACGTATTTGTTAACGATAACCTTATTCACAATTGTTCTTAGACGATATTAATATATATTATTATAAGGCCACTGGGCCATTCAGGTTTCCATTGCGAATTCACTTTATTTCTATAAAATGAGATTAGAATAATTGATTGTACACTAAGAGGAAGTAATACTAATAGGGGACGAGAAGGATATTATACTATGCAAGAAGCACAATTCATGAACGATCGTGGAGTCCTCCACTCCACGGTCCTCCTCGCCCCAAATATACTTTAACAAAACGCATTATTAAACAAAACGGTTGACGAGATCGAGAAGATAGCCCTTGAAGAAGCAGAAAAATAAGCCCAAAATACGCAAGAGGAAAGAAAATACAAAGAAGAGGCTACTCACACTACAAGTTCATCAAAGGATTCAACATCACAAAGACAGGAAGAAGAATAACTTACAAATTACACTGGATAACTATAACCTCCCAATCCTTTATAAGGACGTGAAGAGAGTAAAAACGAGAACTGAAGAAGAACTCCAAAGAGAAAGCAAACTAATCCTAAAAGAATATTATCCTTCTACTCTGTGCTCGGAGGGAAACTTAACGTTAAGTTATTATTGCCTAAACTTGGGGTTCAAGGAAATTTCAAGTACGTTATAGTTGATGGTAAGTACGTTAAACTCGTTGACGGTGAAAGGGGTGTTTTGCTTGTGGCCTTGGGCGTTACTGAGGAAGGTAAACGGGCAGTGCTTGCTGAAGAGGAGGATTATAGGAGACTTCTTGTGGATTTGTGGGGGAAGTTTAACCCGGTTCTTGTCGTTGCTGATGGTGTTAAGGCTCTCGATAGGGCTATATCTTTCTGTATTAATGTTAGGAGGTAGTATTGTGTTGTTTATTTGAAGCGTTCCATGAAGAGGAGTGAAAGGGAGGAGTTGAACGAGATTCTTTTCTTGGCTGTTAAACTTTTTGATAATCTGGGTGTTCTTAATTATCTTCTTGCTCCTAAGGAAGTTTGGTGTTGGTTAAAGGTCGAACAACTTGGTTGAGTCTTTTAATTCCTTACTTGAGCGTAGGCGTTTTGGTAAGTTCCACTCGCCTTGGCGCATTCTACAGATAGCCAAGGCGATTGCCTTAGAGTACAATTCATTAACTTGTTTTCTCATCTTAGTAATAATATTACACTAACCCTCATTACTCTCAATAACATAATATATAATCAATTATTTCTTCATAGAATTATTCTTATTGAGCGAAATAAAGTGAATTCGCAAAGGAAATCTGAATCGTCCAGGCCACTTAATATATATAATTACCTAGAACATAATATTTATTTACTCTATAGCATATTATAGTACAAGAATAATGAAAGAATAGGTGAAAATTTATGATTCTTAACATATTGTTTTTAGAGATTATATTAACTTCAGCATTCTTATTGATTATTTCGACTGGATTGCAGTTTTACCTCGAATCTAGATTACCGAGTTTATCTAAAGACTTGGATAAAATAACATTTTTAGCTAAACTGGAAGCATTACTATCCCTTGTTCAGCTTCTATCATCGGATAAGGTTTCAGATATGCTCGAAGGTACGATAATTGCTAGTCCACTTAACGTCAAAATTGAAGAATTGAAAAAATATGTCTCAGCCAACTGGGATAGCCTTAAGGGTTCTATAAATATACTGAACGAGAAGATTAAGAATGTAGATAGAATAATTTTCTTATCCGAGGAAGTAAGTGTAGTAGTGTCTCACATAGTTAATGAGAACAAAATTTCACTAGTTCTCCTTATTTTCTCGTCGTTATTCTTATTGTTAAATCTTGTGAGTATTGCCTTCATATTTTCTGGTTTAGCCTTTGGGATCTTAGTCATAGCAATTACATCTAGTTTAAATTGTGTAAAATACGCTAACGAGTTGAAGTCCTTTTACTCTAAATACACATTGCATCGTTGATAATTAGTATTTTAATATTTGGTTATACCTTACTTTAAATGTGGTATATAGACAGTGTATAAGATGGAAAAAAGGGCTAGTGAATACACAGTGTGAGATAGAGGTTCAAATTAGCGATGATGATGAAGTTTACATTATAAAAAATGGCATAGTTAAAAGAGTTAAGGGTGAAAACGATATCATACCATATATAAACGCAATATCTCCCGCATTTAGAGCATTAGTACTAAGTAAATTGCCCAATACGATGTCAGAGAACCTTTACAGATTAGTATACAAGACACAGCCATTTAACGAAATAAGGAAAATCTCGGAGAGAACATTCTCCATATGGAATGGCTCCTATCCCAGCTTTATCACTTTCCTCAATTTACCTTCAGAAGTTGTAAAATATTTACCACCTTCTAGAATGATTGAGATAGATCCACAATATTATGTTCACATAGAACCTCTGTATAAATCTATTGAAAAACACTCTGAGTGGGCAAACGATACAGTATACTTCTATGGTCAACAAGTCTGTATAGCATTGAGAGGTTGTACTTACTTCGGAGACGAAGCTTATAGCGTAAAGGACATAGATCAAAGTTTAAACGTTATAAAATTATGGTTATTTCACATTATACTAGGTTCTGGTACTGTTGTGGTTGATGGTAACGTAAAAAATCTAGAAAAGTTCTTAATGCTAAGATATGACAAAGGCTTTGAATTTTTGGAAAGTAAAGAGGAAGCTGGAAAATTGGAAATAGAGGTTAATGATAGGAAAATAAGGATGACATTGAACGATAATGAATTATTAAGTCTAGATTACACTTCCCCTCGCTATATTAAGTTTAGTTATCCATTAAGCTGGAAGAGTAGATATTCAATTTCAGATTTCATATCCTCCTTAAAAATGTGGAAAGGAACCTAAATTATTGCAAGTATTCCCCCAGTGAGTATAATTATAACGGTAATCCAATAAATGATCATTCTAGTTCTTCCATATTTGTAGTTCATCATTAAGTTCTTATCCTTTATTAAAATTCCAATCAATACCGAGGGGATTATAACTATAAATGGTGCTATTGACATTAAAGTTAGGGCAAAGTTTATCACATTATCGTAATTGTTGGTGAAAAGTAGCGTAATTGCGAGTGAAGGAATCGATTCGGAAATATATAATAGTAGAAAGTTGCTAAAACTGTTTTTACCTAAAGCTTCTAAAGTTCCCCACGCACTTCCTAAAGACTCCACTATTAATGCTAGAAAAGCTGCACTAATTAAGCCAATTCCAAATATATATGGGGAAATTGGACCTGAAATTAAGGATAGTGAATAAGACATTTCCTTGTAATTTAAAGGATCTACTGATGGTGAAATTCCAGTAGTTGCCATTTCTATAGCCACCATTATAAGCTCTGATACTATGGCCCCGATAAACGTCTCTATGGAGGACCACTTCACCTTAGTTTCTATTGGCGAAGCTACATCTTGGTATTTATAAGCAGTTGCCGAGGTTTGGTAAAATATCATAAAGGGCATGACTACTGCGCCTATATTTGCAGCAACAAGAAACGTAAAGGATTTGGAAAGTGAGAAGTAAAATACGTTTTCTCCAGGTATGATGCCCCTTAATATAGCTTCAAGCATAAATGCAACTATCAAAATTAAAGATATCGGTATTAGGAATTTCTCTATTTTATCATATTTTTTAGTTGATATTATAATTAGATGAAATATAAAGAAAATTGGAAGAGTTATATAAGGTGGAACTCCTAGCACTAATCCCCCGACTGCTATTCCAACGTATTCAACTATGTACGTGAAAACGTCAACCATGAACATAGAAAGAGAGGCTAGTAGCGATATTTTAACTGAGTATCTCTCCCTAATAATCTCCCCAAGACCTTTACCATTATTTACTGCACCTAATCTTCCGGCAGCTTCTTGGATAACATATAAGGGAAAGGCTAAGAGTAGCAACAGCCAGATCAGTCTATATCCGTACTCTTGCCCATTGGCTACGCCAGTTAATACGCTTGCTGCGTCAACATCCGCCATCATTACTATCCATGCTGGACCGAAAAGTCTTACTATCTCTCTAATGCTCATATTATGATACACAATGTTCAGTATATATATGCTTTACGCCTAATCGTAAATGTATATATTTATTAATGATGGAATAAAGCTTCACTTTAAATTCTTAAAATTATTATATATCACTCATGACTATAAAAAAGATAGGCGTGGTTGGAGCGGGTACCATGGGTCATGGAATTGCTGAGGTTTCTGCACTTGCCAACTACAAGGTCAGCGTAGTGGATATATCGTGGGATTTCCTAAATAGGGCAAAGGAGAGGATAATGGAGTCATTAAACAGATTTTATGAAAAGGGGCAAATAAAGGAAAGACCAGAGGACGTAATGAAAAGAATAGAATTCTCGACGTCTTATGATATAATGCGAGATGCTGATTTCATTATAGAGGCAGTGCCAGAGATTATAGAGCTTAAAAGAAAGGTGTTTGAGACTTTAGATAATATAACCCCTTCCCACGCGTTTCTAGCCTCGAATACTTCATCAATCCCGATATCGACTATAGCTGAAGTCACTAAGAGGAAGGAGAAAGTTATCGGAATGCACTTCTTTAATCCTCCACCAATTATGAAGCTCGTAGAGGTAGTTCCTAGTAAGTACACCTCAGATGAGACCATTAACGTTACAATAGATTTGGTGAAGAAAATGAACAAAATCCCAGTTAGACTTAAGGTTGAAGTTCCCGGTTTTGTTAGCAATAGGATATTTTTGAGGCTAATGCAAGAGGCTTGCAGGGAAGTTGAGAGTGGTGAAGCGAGTATTGAGGAAGTTGATAGTACTGCTAGGAATAAGCTTAAATTACCAATGGGCATTTTCGAGCTATCGGATTATGTGGGATTGGATGTTGCAGTTGATTTATGGAATGTGATAGTAAATAGCGGAACTGCTGAAGATGTTAAGTGTGAGATGTATAAGAGGAAGTATGAGGCTAAAGAATTGGGCGTTAAGACTGGAAGAGGATTCTATAATTATCCTGCAGCTGGTAAGTATAAAAAAGTTGATTTACCAATTAGTAGTAAGGTTGATCCGGCTAGATTAATATCTTTAGCAGTAAATGAGGGGGCACGGCTCATACAAAATGGTATAGTAAGTGCTAAGGATATTGATACTGTAATGATTTATGGCTTTAATTTCCCCAAGGGTTTAATGCAAATGGCTGATGAACTAGGTATAAAGAACATTTACAATCATCTAGTCGATATCTATTCGAAAGGATATAGGGCGTATAGGCCAAATAGTTTAATAGAGGAATTAGCTAAAAGTAGCAAGGGTTTCTACGACTAAAAAACCCTTTATTCTTTCTTTATATAAAACTTTATCAGTAATTTATAATTACATTTTCAAAAAATAACTTGAAGTTATATCTAGGTTTATGAGTTAGGAAGTTCATACATATTTTATAAATTATAATCTGGCCAGTATTTCCTCATAACCTCATCATCTAAATCAACACCTAATCCTGGATCCTCGGTAAGCTTAATTACACCATCCCCTATAATCCTTCTCTTAGGTTTAACTATCTCATTCCAGAAAGGCACATCATGACCGTGAAATTCCACGAAACCGAAAGTGTTTGCAATCGACCCTACATGAGCGTGAGCCATAGTACCTATTGGTGAAGCAATATTATGAGGAGAATATTCTATATCGTACATCGCAGCTAATTCAGCTATTCTTCTTCCCTCAGTTATCCCGCCAGCCTTAACTATATCTGGAGCCCATACTCTTGTTCCAGTATTCAGTAAGTCCTTGAACTGGTATACTGTATAGAGATTCTCACCAGTTTCTATTGGAACTGAGCACTGAGATGTCAACAACTTCAATTCGTCGTAATTGGGAACAGCCATTATTGCAGGTGTTGGATCCTCTAGCCATCTTAGCCTATATGGTTCTAATGACTTACAAATCCTAATAGCAGTGTTTAAATTATATCTCCAATGCAAATCGAACATTATTTCGACTTCATTGCCAACGGATTCCCTAACAGCCTTAACTATTTCTGCCATGTAGTCGATGTCTTTAAGGGATAAATCCCCATTTCTCACTCTCCTTAAATCTATATAAGGTGTAGGAACGTCTAGGTCAAATTTCATGGCTTTATAACCCTCGTTCTTCATCTTCAAAGCTCTCTTAGCGTAAGCCTCAGGGGAGTAGTCCTCATTCCACTTTTCCATTGACAACCTACCATGAACTGGATTATTGGTTGTGAGCAACCTACTTGTCTCCACTTCAGCTTCCTTTATCCAAGGTAAGTTAACTGGTAAGTGTAAAGCGTTAATCGCTTCTAATCCTTTCCCTCCATGAGCGTCAACATATACTGGTATTTCCGTCTTATCCCCTCCTAACAATTTGTATATTGGTACATTTAGGAATTTTCCAATAATATCGTATAATGCTATATTAATGGCTGAGATCAGATGATACACAGTAGTCCCGGAGTATAGTGCGGCATATCTCAGTTTCTCAACTATCCTATTAATTTTAAACGCATCTTCGCCAATTAGTAATTGTCTAAACTCGCTTTCCATTCCTTTTAAACCCGGTGCTGGACCAGCCTCACCAGTACCATACAAGTCCTTGGAGTAGATTCTCACGAAAGCCCATTCGAAATTGGCCTGAGCTACGAAAACTTTGAAATCAGTGATTTTTAGTTCCATAAAGTAATAAAGAAAACCTAAATAAAATAATCATATCTTAACCTTTTAACCTAAGTATGGATTTGGTTGTTGTGGTTGGGGTTGTTGCTTTGCAGGTGCTGCAGCTATCATATCATCGATCTTTAAAATCGCAGTAGCAGCTTCCGTGGCGCTCTTTAAAACTTGCTCCTTAACCTTTAGGGAATCAATTACTTTAAGCTCGAACATGTTATCGTAAATTCTGGCCTTAACTATGTCAATCCCAGCATTCTTTAATCCGTTTGCGTGTTTATGCCTTATTTCGGTTAACGCACTTATGGGATCCATGCCAGCAGTTTCTGATAGTATTGAAACGTACTCCTCCAAAGCATCTGCAAATGCATTAAATGCCAATTGCTCTTTCCCGGGAACCTTTCTAGCGTTCTCCCTTAACCTCTTAGCCAACTCCTCCTCTACAGCACCGCCGCCAGCCACAATATAGGGTTCTAGTAACAAGTTTCTTATGGAGTTAAAGGCGTCATTTAAACTCCTTTCTGCTTCATCAGTTACCATGTTATTCGACCCCTTTATGATTACAGTCACCGCTTTAGCTTTATCAGATTGAATGAAGAGGTATTTGTTCTTTCCTAAATTTCTAACCTCCACTAATTTAGCTTCTCCTAAATCACTCTCATTAGCGTCTTTCATGCTACTTGCAATTTTCGCACCAGTAGCTCTACTCAGTAACTCTATGTCGCTCCTCTTTACGTTCTTTAACGCTATTATCCCACTTTTTCCCATTAAATATGAAGCGACTTCATCAATGTCCTTCTGTGTAATAAACAATTTAACGCCCATAGCCTTTATCTTATCCACCATTTGCTTAACATATGCTGTTTGTTCATCCAAGTATCCCTTTATCTGAGTGGGGTCACTTATTCCCAGCTTCATACTAATTTCTGTTTTTTCAAGTTTTAATGGAAAGTCAGCTAACATTACCTTAACGTTTTCCAATCTTCTCGGCATATTCTCATTAGTTGGTTCCTTATCTACAACGATTCCATTTACAAGCTCACTATCGTCAAATTCCCCACCATTAACTTTTACAATCTTTATATTCTTAATATCCAGATCATAGGTTCCATCTCTTTTATCCAATACCGCCAATGAAGCTTCAATAACTAGATTTATTATCTTCTCTAGAGTGTGTTCCGTCGAGAAGAACTTACTTGATAGAGTAGTATATACTAGATCATGAATTATCTTCCTATCCTCTGGACTAATCTTATCTGCAATATTTTTTAGCAAGTCTAATGACGAATTTAGAGCCTTCCTATAACCTTCTATTATGGCAGTTGGATGGATCTTCTGATTCAGTAAATCCTCAGCTTTTTCTAATAGTAACCCGGCAAGAACAACTACTGAAGTTGTCCCATCTCCTACCTCGGTATCAACAGTTTTAGCGGTTTCAATAAGTAATTTTGCAGTAGGATGCTGCACTTCCATGTTTTTGACTATTGTTGCACCGTCATTAGTTATTGTAACGTCTTGTCCTTCCACCAACATTTTGTCTAAACCCTTAGGACCTAGGCTTGACTTTAGCATTTCCAGTAATATTTTGGCTACAGTTATGTTGTTTAGTATTACCTCGTTTCCAGTAGATCTTTGCGTTCCTTCTCTTAATAAATAGTCCATGTTTTCTTTCACTCCGACTCTACTATGTTTAGAAAAGTATAAAGTTTGTGTTTTATCTAAGGATCTGAACAGTAGAATAAAAATAGTGTCAAGTTAAAATCTCAGCTGCGACCAGACCACTTCTTTTGCCTCCATATTGTCATGAGAGCAAATATATCAGCGAAGAACATTAATGGAAATGCCAATAAACCTAAAGCAAATCCCCTTATTCTTCTTGTGTATAGCAGGATAGACACAATCATTACAATGCTAACTATTGTTGACACTTCACCCACAAATGTATGAAAAACATAGAAGTAGTGAAATAGAACCATTTCTGTACTCAGTTTATTACCATAAATCAACATAATCCCACTTGGATTGAAGTGATGCGGAAGAAAATGGCTAAATTTATGGAAAATTGGCGTGGGATCTATATCAAATAAATTATCAATTCTGTATACTATTACATTCTCTATGAACTTAGTAGGGTTTGTGATTATTGCTCTTACAATGAAATCCCAATGCTTAGCTACATGTGATAAAATTATTTCAGTATATAAGCTATAACTTAGTAACGTAAGTAAAGGTAATGCGTACCAGTATAATACTGTAAACATGTAAAAGAAACCCTTTTTAAAGATAGTACCATCACCTATTTCCTTAATCAAGAAGAAATTATTTGATCTATACCATCTAACCATTTGCTTTAGTAAACCGCTAATCGTATCTGGAGCTCTAGTCTTGACTACTACATCCTTAGTTACAGTTGCCTTATATCCATTTGAATAGATATAATTGGTTATCTGCCTGTCATCCCCTAAAATTGTGGAGAACCTCCATAATTTAACACTATTAAATTCCTCAGATTCGATCAGCGGCCTTATTACGTCAGTTCTTACTAGTATACATTGGCCGTTGAGTGATACTATACTGCCGAATCTACCTAACGCCCTATAACTTATTTCCCTCAACCTTTGCATCATCTCGGAGACATGATAAGCTATTATATTTTTACCTGGCAATACCGAAATCTCTGGGCTAACAGCAACTATATCCCCTATTAATTTAGAGGATAAGAGATCAACTGAATCATCTGGAAGTATTGTATCACTATCTAAAAGTAAAACATATGGGGTTTTAACGTATTTGAATCCTTCTCTTATTGCCCTCCTCTTACCCATATTCTTATCTAGTTTAATGAACAAACCTCCCTTCGTCCTTACTATACTTTTATATGGTTCATCACAGCCATCCCCTACAACAATAAATTTCAAATCTTGCTTTTTAACAGAATCTATAACTTCTTTAAACACATCCACGTCTTCCTTATAAACGGGAATCAATACGGTAATTTCACTTCTTTTTATACTGGCTTGAGATGACTTAGGCCTATATGCAAATGCTAGAGGTAAGGTAAAGGAAATGTACAGAATAGTAAGAATAGATATCAAGGTAGAGACTAAAAGATAAAATGTAATGTCAAGTCTCATATAAGTCCGAGTATAAACTATTAACCCATCAATATAAAAGATTTTCACTAATTTTTCATTTATACTCACTATAACTCTCCCTTATGTTATATCTTGCTTGAATATAAATACTGAATTTATATCGAACCAAAAACACCATAAAACCTTAAAATCTAATTCAAGTACTGTCATATTAGATATACCATAAGTGGAACCTATCTACACTCAAAAGTTCTGATATAAAAAACTTAGACTTTTATTGTATTATTCCCATAATATTCTTATCTTAATTTCTCCACGTTCCTTTTCCTTTAGCACCTTAAGTAATTCCTTTTCATCATTTATACTCACAGTCTTAGTGACTAACATCTCAGAAGTCTTAGGATACAAAGTCTTCCAAGAGGCTAAATGAACTACAGCTTGCTGAAAGTGGGGCTTCTGACCGTTTACCAAACCTATTATCGTCTTATTTGCATGTACTATTTCTTGTAATGTCTTATAGTCAAGTGGAACTGAACCGGAAGTTGAGAATCCAAAGAGACCTAAAACTCCATTCCTTCCTAACAATGGAATAACATTACTTAATATATTTACATCGGCCCCAGTAGCGTCTATAATCACATCGAACTTACCTACAGATTCTTTCAATTTATCGTATCCATTGGCTGAGTTATAGAAGTTAGTCTTGGTTTCCTCTATGACAGTTTGCTCAACTTCAGTTGGTTCTCTTCTATTTGATACCCAGACTTCTAGTCCATAAGTTCTGAAAAGCAGAGTAAATAGTATGCCAATTGGCCCTGTACCTACAACTAAAACCTTTCTACAATTCAAAGTCCCATCATCACACGTCCATACTGGAACCCTCTTCTGAACTTCCAATATTTCCTCAATGGATTTCTCGATGTCAGCTAATGGTTGAGCTAAAATTCCAATATCTTCTATTGACTTGGGAATTCTAACCAAATACTTAGGATCATCGTACCACCATTCCCTCATAAACCCATCCATTTTGTGTATTCCAGCCTCTCCAAATTCACCTGTTTCGCAAAAGTCTGGTCTTCCTACCAAACAATTTCTACAAATACCGCATCCTCTCCTATTAACTGGCATTACCAGATCTCCTTGAGAAAAACCGTAATAAGACTCTTCTACAACGCCTATTGCCTCATGACCTAACACTAAGAAATCCTTTCCCTTAGGTAGAGTTGATAATGTTAACTTGCCATTAACTATCTCTCTATCAGTACCGCAAATACCGTTATAGATAGTTCTTATCCTTAGTTTCCCGTAACTATCCAATTTCTTTTCATCGACGTCCTTGATCTGCACTCCTGCATTTGGGGGTTTCACTATTATAGCTTTCATTAAAAGCTATGTTAAGGTGGGAAAGATATAAACTTTATGCCTAATATAACTTAAAAATTTTAAACCTACGTAAATTTCTAAGATAGTATCCTCAAAATCATTACCTTTTCCTCAGCTAGATAAGGACCCTCTTATTAACCTCTTATTAATCGGAATTGCATTCATAAGAAATAGAGAGGATTAGAGAACCTATCACATATGAAGTATTTTTAATGGTCAAGAGGATTTATTTAGCTCTAAGGCATTTAGCCTCATTGTATGGTAAACATAGTTCACAATAGCTTTAAGAACTCATCTAATTTACTTTTTATATTTTCCTTATTATCTGCTTTTCTAATTTTTTCAATTAATTTTCTAATCTGATATGAGAACTCTACGTCATTAAATAGCATAGTTAAGGAGTCTTGAATAACGTTCTCATCAATATATATCATTTTAACTGTCATCCCTCCATCTATTGTGAAATTCACACCGCTAATCCATGAAGCATCGTCAGACACTAAAAATGCAACTAATGAGGCTACATCTTCAGGCTTTCCAACTCTTTTAGTCAGATGTTGTCCATGATCCAAACTAGATAGATATGACTCTCTAGGAGGGACTTGCCAACTACTAGTATCAATCCACCCTGGACTTATGGAAACCACCCTTATATTGTACTTACTTAGACTAACAGCCAAGGAGTGGGTTAATGCAATTATACCACCCTTAGAGGCTGAATAAGGCTCAGTGTTCGGTTCCGATTGGAAAGCCCTAGTTGATGCTACGTTTACGAAAACCCCACCAGTATTCTTCATATACTTCACTACGTATTTGGAACAAAGCCAGACTCCGGTCAAATTTGTCTCAATCACTCTCCTCCATTCATGCAAAGTTTGTTCTTCTATACTCTTTCCACTAAATCCTATACCAGCGTTATTAACAAGGGCATCAATCCTCCCATATCTATCATAGACCCTTTCAACCATATTTGAGACGTCCATTTCCGACGAAACATCAGTCTTAATGAAAAAGGAATCTATTCCCTCACTCCTAAAATGGTTCTCCCTATACTTGCCAGCGTTTTCGTCTATGTCAGCAATAACTACTGCATACCCTTGCTTCCCCAACCTATAACCTATTGCTGCACCTATTCCCTTAGCCCCTCCAGTAACTATACTTACCTTTTTCATTTAACCCCTCACACTTATTGTGAGGATATCCCTATTCTTATATTTTACCTTAATCCTATTACCATCTGTTCTAATGTCCCTCGAAATCTCATTCAGCTCTAGCAAGTCAAGACTCCTAGCTTCAATCACATTAAAAGGTAGTTCAACAACAGCTTCTCCTCTGGTATTCTCGTATTCGTAAAGCCTTAATATAATGCTATTACTATCGCCCTCAGCAACTTTCACAGCCTCTAAAATCAACTTATCGCTAACCCTAATGAAGCTCTCACTTTTAACCTCACTAATTCCCCCAACTACTCTCAATGGTACGTTTAGCTCATAAGCCCTCTTAACCACCTCAGCCCTCTTCCAATCACCAACGTGGGGATATAACGAATAAACGAAAGTGATTTCCTCTAGATCAGTAGAGGGATCTGGATATATTGGAGTTTTAGTCAAACTCAAACCGACTGAAGAACCTCTCAACGTTGCCCCATACTTTCCGTTATTAAGCAATGCAACGCCATAATCGCTCTCAGAGAAGTCAACAAATTTTTGGATTGGAACTTCAAACCTAGCCTTATCCCAGCTAGTATTAGTCCATGTGAACCTCTCAACAACTCCAAAGGGAATATCGGAAACTGCCCTCTCCACGTTTAGGTCAAATTTAAACCAACTCTTTATTAATACTTCCCTATCCTTCATCTTCAATGTAGTTATGAAGTCAATCCTTCTACTATCAGCGTAAACACGGATGATTTGAATAATTTCTGATCTCCTAAATTTATAGGAAAATTTAATTGAAGCTACAATACCATCATTATTGACTATCTCTGATGAAGAGGCCTTAATTTCAAAATGAGTCTCCTCAAATCCCTTCTCAATATCCCACGCATCTGCCCACCCTGGGATATTCTCATACGCGACTAGTAGGTTACCCCTATCCTTTAAAACCTCCCTATTAGCTTCCTTATCGAATATTGACAGAAGCTGTCCAATTTTACTTACCCTTATCCTATAGTATTTGTTCTCAATAAGATACTCATCTTTGTTTTCACTAACTGTGACTTTATCCCTAACTTCAAGAGGTTCCAACAACGAGAAGCCTACTGATGGAACCTTAACCTTAACTAATTTGCCATTAACCTCTACGAACTCCTCCCTATCCCATGATAGTGAATTAAACACAAATGTCTTATCGCCATTACCGCCAACTAGCTTCTGCATTGCCTCATATGCAATATTATTAGCCCTATTTATCACATCTTCTAATTCTTGATAAGCTACCTTGTAAACGTCTTTTATAGCTGATCCCGGCAAAACGTCATGAAATTGATCCTTTAATACTACCTTCCATAATTTGATAAATACTTCTTTATCATAAGTCCTAGCCAAAGTGCTCCATAGCTCAGCTTCCCTTAACGCGATTTCTGCCATCCTATTAAGCAATTTCATTTTTGAATGTGATGTTAATACACCCCTGTGGGTTTCTAAGTATAATTCCCCTCTCCATTCTTCCACTGGAACTATCCTTTGTATATAATCATTTACACCACTTAATTCAACCTTAGGTAATATAGGTAAAAGGTTAATTGCCTCGGCTCTAATTAACATATCCTCGTTTGGTCCTCCTCCGCCATCACCGTATCCATAAGAATATAGGATTGGTTGATCCTTTTGAGCCCAGTTATTGTACTGTTCTAATACGCTTGAAGCTGAAAAGTCAGAATTATATCCTCCCTTTCCGTGGCCAAAGGTAACTGCAGGTAATCGATCACCATTTGGCCCTACCCATTGGAAAACATTGAATGGAAATGCGTTGGTATCGTTCCAAAAGACTTTATGAGTTGCGAAAGCCTTTACTCCACCCAATTTGGCTATCTGAGGCAATGATGCTGAAAATCCAAAGGTATCTGGCAACCATAAAATATTGGCAATTCTTCCGAAGTTCTCTAGATAGAATCTCTGAGAGTACAAGAACTGCCTAGCCAACGATTCGCCTGAGACCATATTTGCATCCGATTCAACGTATAGTGCTGCTAACTCCCACTTCCCTTCCTTAACCTTTTCCTTTATCCTTTCAAATAGTTCTGGAGAATCTGCCTTTATCCACTCATAATATATTGCAGCGCTTTGAATGAAGTGAAAGTCGTACTTATCTAAGAGTGTTAAAATAGTTGAAAACGTTCTTAAAACTTTCCTTCTAGTCTCATCAAATGGCCACAGCCATGCAGTGTCGATATGGGCATGACCAGTACCCACTAACTCCCCTCTTTTGCCGTACTTGCCAACTAATCTCGATAATTCACTCTTCAAAACGTTCAAAGCCCTTTCGTATTTACCCCTATTCTCATCTTCCTTGTATACGTCAAGGGGATCATCAATCTCTTGAATCATTCTACTTACATCCAATGTCGTTCTTATCAGCTTTGATAGAACGAATAGTTGCTCTTTTGAGATTGACTCAAAATATGCCTCACGCAAAGCCTTACTTAAGGAATTACTCAAATCGTCCTTAACTTCAATGTCATTTATACTTCTTATCAGGTCTAGAATCTGAGATCCGTATATGTAAAGCCTATAGGCGTTAGAGTCTATCTCAGTATAAAACGGAATTCCAGGTGAAATGTCGACTTTTTCACCAAAGTCCATGTAGTTTGAAAGTTCTAAGCTAATCTTATGACTACCAAAGGGAATAGGTATTAACGTGTGATATCTATCTAACTCGAAATACGGTTTTCCATTTAGTCTAATAAGTCCACTTCCCTTGTGGTCAACGATTACCAAATATGAATTTCCCTTGCCCTCAACCTCTAGGTAAGCCTTATTGTGATTTTCAAGATTCCATCTTAATTGCCTTAAATTTCTAAAGGAGTTACCGAGTATTAAGATCAGTCTCGCTTCAAGCTCGTTAACGCTTCTCATAAATATACTTCTTGCATAGAAGTATATAAATATGAAATTATGATTCTTAAATATGAAAAAGTTCATCTTAGGCTTCAACTATTGGCCTAGGATATCAAATATAAAGATGTGGAGTAGGTTTGAAATTGAAGAAATTAAAAGAGATTTCGAATTAATGAGTGAACTAGGGATAAACACTATTAGGGCATTCGTATTGGATGAGGATTGCGCAGATCAACTAGGTAATCTGAAACATGAATGTAAAGGTAAAATTGGGAGATTTCTTGAAGAGGCGGAAAGGCATTCCATAAAAGTTCTATTAACCTTAATTGTAGGTCATATGAGTGGAAAGAACTGGGGTATCCCATGGGATATTGATAATACAATTTACGACAAGATTGAACAAACGAAGAGGTTTGTAGGAGATGTTGTGAATAGTTTTAAGCAAAGTAAGGCAATAATGGGATGGATACTAACAAACGAGATATCATTAGTGAGAGTACCACAAAATGACGATGTGTTCTTGAGATGGCTTAAGGAATTGTATAGTTACATTAAGGGAATTGATGACCAACACGTAGTCTCGGTTGGAGATAACGTTTCTCCATTTTCCCACAATTTCTTAAGACCAGAAAACGTTAAGGGAATTGTCGATTATGCCTCTCCACATATTTATTTGTACGATCAAGATCCAGTTAGACATTCATTTCAATACTTCATGACCTTGGAATACGATCAAAGTTCCAGATTGCCGGTAATTCTAGAGGAGTTTGGATTTCCTACTTCATTGTACTCTGAGGAAAGTCACGCTAAGTTTATAGGATTAATACTGAGGGGAGCGTTAGTTTACGGTGCTGATGGTGCATTGATATGGTGTTTTTCTGACTTCCCGAGGGAGGGTGATGAACCATATCTATGGGAACCTCACGAATTAACCTTTGGAGTGATAAGACAAGATGGAAGTGAGAAGATTGCTGCAAAAGTGGTAAAGGATTTCAGTAGCAAAATAAAGGATATTGAGCTATCATCTTATAAAGTGCCTAAAAGGGATTCAGCAATACTAGTACCCTCGTGGTTTTATAGGAACTTCCAATTCGTTTACGAGCAAAACAAGAGATGGGATTTCGCTAGGGTATTGAATCAAGCGTTTACGTTCGCTAGACTATCCAACATTCAAGTTACATTTGCAAGAGAGGAGGATGAAAATTTATCAAGTTATAAATTATTAATAATACCCTCCGTTACTAGACTACTTACAACGACGTGGAGGAAATTATTAAAGGTAGTTGAAAATGGTAGTACTATCTACTTCTCAACCTATACTCTAACGCATCTGTCTGCAACACACTTATGGGAGGAACTTTTTGGAGTAATCCCCAGCAATTACGCAGGGAGTAAGGGAGTTAAGGTCCCAGAAAGAATAAGATTAGATAATAATATATACGAGTTGGGACAATCTAATTTATACACCTATTCATTTAAAGAAAAAGATGCTAAAGTAATAGGAGTAGATGATAACAACAATGGTGTAATTTTCATTGCTAAAAGAGGAAAGGGCAACGCTATCCTCTCCACAATACCTCTAGAGTTAATATCCTCAAACAACGAGATAATGGATAAACGCCACTTATCACTTTATAATTATATTGGGAGAGTAGCCAATATAGAACAGAGCTTTCCAAAACAAGACTTTGGTGTTGAAATACAGTACCTTGAAGGAAAAGGAGAGAGCTTAATAGCGGTTTTAAACCACACATGGGAGGATAAGGAATATGAACTTAACGTGAAAGTTAAAGAGGATATGGACTCATGCCAAGGAGTAGTTAGAGCTAAGTCGGGCTGTCTAATGAGAGTTTAACCTATATATTTTTTAATTATTGTTACAAACTTATTTTATGGCTTTAGGTATCGCGTTTTTAGGAAGCGGGTTTTCAGCTAGGTTTCATCTAAGGGGATTAGTGGGAGTTAGAAATGTAGAAGTTAAGGGAGTTTATTCTAGAAATCTAAACTCTTCTAAAGAATTTGCTGGATTATCCGAACAACTGGGATTAGGGAAACCTAAAGTGTATGACGATATTAGTAAAATGCTATCAGATAAGGAGATTAATGCAGTATGGCTAACTGTCCCCAATGATGCACATTTAGAATACACGAAATTAATTAGCGAAGAGGTCTCACAAGGGAGATCTAACGTAAATGGAATAGCCGTAGAAAAACCCTTAGCTAGAAATGTGAAGGAAGCTAAGGAGATGATCAGATTGGTGGAGAAGGCTGGTCTACTGCACGGATACTTGGAGAATCAGATCTTCATGCCTTCTGTGGTAAGGGCTAAGGAGGCTATCTGGGAGATGGGGGCGAGGAATTCCGGAAGACCATACTTGGCAAGAGCAGCTGAAGAGCACTCTGGCCCTCATAATAGCTGGTTTTGGAAACCAACTATTTCTGGTGGAGGGGCATTAATAGATATGACTTGTCACAGTTTGGAGGCAACTAGATTTTTACTAACTGACCCTTCAAAGGATAAATCCTCACTTAAGCCGAAACACGTGTACGCTGTGATAGAAACGTTAAAGTGGAATAAGGAAGAGTATGCTAGGCATTTAAAAGAAAGGCATAACGTGGACTTCGTGAAGGAACCAGCTGAGGATTACGCATTAACTGTTATAACTTATGAGGACGATATAGGGAATTTAATAATGGCTGAGACCAGGACTTCGTGGAACTTCGTTGGAGCTGGGCTTAGATTATCGGTTGAGGTGTTAGGGCCGGAATACAGTGTTAACATTAATACTCTACAATCGGAACTATCAACGTTCTTCAGTAGAAACATTAAACTTCCACCATCTGAAACTTTTGTCGAAAAGCAAAATGCAGACCAAGGATTAATGCCAATTATATCGGATGAGGCGGTAACTTACGGGTATCAAGGAGAGGATAGGCATATGGTTGAGTCTTTCCTATCCCGTAAAATGCCATTAGAAAATTGGTATGACGGATTATTAATAGTCCAACTTATGATGCACGCTTACCTTTCAGCTGAGAATGGGAGGAAGATTAGTTTCGATCCACAGCAAGTAGAGGACTTCATACCCAAGGTAGCTAGAGGATTATATTCCACCATTTAAAAATAATACATTTAATAGTATAACTGATAAGTTTAGAGTTTCTATACTATAATTATAGAATATGTACTTTTTACTTAGTATGATGAAAGTAAAGTTTTTAAGCATAGATTTTCAATATATAGCCATGGGATAGGGCCAGGGCAAATGGGGTAATAAAAGGGGGTTATGGGGATTTAATGGGGAGTTGCCCTGGCCTCCCTTTCAAGAGATAAGGTTTAAACTCTTTTGAATAGGTTAATATAGTTATCCTTTACTTGTTAAGTTTACCAAGAGATGTATTACGAAAAGACCGTCGTAATAAAGTTTTTATTAACAAAGAACATATCTTAAACCATGCCAAGAGAAATAGGAAGACCCGTTAGGAGGATAATAGAAGATCCCTCTTTAATTACAGGGAAAGGCAGATTTGTGTACGACATTGACTTTAAGGGTACACTTTACGCAGTATTTATAAGAAGCCAGTACGCGCATGCAAAGATAAAGAGTATAAGATGCCCAGAAGGTGCATTATGCTACACTGCTAAAGATTTACCAGATCTCATCGGATTAGCTAAAGAAGAGGCACTTTATCAAGGGCAACCATTAGCAGTTGTTTTAGCTGAAGATGAATACAAGGCTAGGGATTTGGCTGAACAAGTAGAAGTGGAATACGAACCATTACCTGCAGTTATTGACGTTGAGGAAGCGTTGAAAAACGTTAATAAAGCTAAAAGCGACTTGAGCTCAAATATTGTTTTAGAGGATAATGTAGAGATAGGAGATGTAGATTCTGCATTTAAAAACGCTTATAAGGTAGTTGAAGCTGAGGTCATAAACCAAAGAGTGATTCCATCAGCAATGGAACCTAGAGGTTCTGTAGCCTACTTTGATGGAAGAAGGCTAACGGTATGGAGCAGTACACAGAATGTATTTGGATTAAAGGATACTCTTATACAACTCTTATCAAAATATGGAGTAAATGACGTTAGGGTAGTTCAGCCATTTGTTGGAGGAGCATTTGGTAGTAAAATCTATATTTATCCCGAAGAAGCTCTAATATCCTATTTGGCAGTTCTTACTGGGAAGCCTATAAAGTGGTTTAATACTAGGACTGAAGAGTTTATGTCGACAAATCATGGAAGGGACATGAGGTTAAAGTTTAAGGCTGCCTTTGATAAGGAGGGAAAATTGTTAGGAATAGAAGGAACTCTGATCATGGATTTAGGTGCTCCAATAAGGGAGATTTATGAAGATTCCTTTGGAATGGCCACTACGGCAGCTAGATTATTGGTAGGTAGATACAAGGTTAATGCCCTAAAGGTTAAGGTACTAGGTGTTGCTACTAATAAGATGTTTATAGGTCCATATAGGGGTGCTGGTAGACCTGAGGCTACATACTTCGTAGAGAGGATTCTGAACCTTGGAGCTAGGGCTTTAGGTGTTGATCAATTTGAAATTAGGGAAGTTAATATAATTGATGAGGTAAGTCACTATAATACTCCGACTGGAATGTACTATGACAGTGGAAAATACAGGGAGACATTAAAAATCGCTAAACCGTTTTATCATGAGCTATTAAGGAAACGTGACGAGTTAAGGGCTAAGGGTAAGTTAGCTGGAGTGGGAGTAGCTATTGTATCAGAGATAGCGTCCTTCGGGACTGGCACTGCTAGAGTACAACTTACACCCAATGGTAGGATTCAAGTCGTGAGTGGGTTTACTCCACATGGGCAAGGAGATGCCACTGCATTTGCACAAATAGCAGCTGAGATATTTGATGTTGATGTAAGCCAAATTGATGTATTATGGGGAGATACAGACTTGATATCCCATGGTAGTTTAACGGGTGGCAGTACAACTTTAACAGTTGGAGGTTCGGCAGTGTATGAAGCCTCAATAAGATTAAAAGAGAAGTTGCTTAGAGTTGTAGGTGAAAAGTTAGGTGTAAGGCCAGAGGAAATAGAGTATAGTAATGGAAAGTTCTACCATAAAAAGGGTGAAATGAGTTTAGCTGATACCGCTAGAGAAGCACTGCGTATGGGAGTATATCCAGAGGAGGAATACTCTTACACAATTAGACCTTATACCTCACCATATGGAATACACATAGCACTAGTAGAGGTAGATAGGGAGACTGGATTTGTGAAAGTGTTAGAGTACAAGGCATTTGACGATGTGGGAGTTGTTGTAAATCCGCTTTTAGCTGAGGGACAAGTTCATGGAGGTGCTCTTCAAGGTATTTCCCAAGCACTGTATGAGGAAACTGTTTACTCGAAAGAGGGCTCATTAATAACTTCCAACTTCTCCGATTACGTTATTCCCACTGCTATGGAAGCTGTTAAAGTGGAGTGGAAGTCTCTAGCACTGGCTAAATCAGACACCCCATTAGGGTCTAAGGGGATTGGAGAGCTGCCAGCCATTGCTGCAACTCCAACAATTCTACATGCCGTAGAAGACGCCATAGGTAAAAACATCTATATAATGCCAACTAAACCGGAATTAATTTTAAAACTTTTAAATAGCTAATCATTATATGTTTTTTCAAAAAATTTTAAAGGGAATAACTTTAAAAGATTAAACTATTAATCTCCATTATGACCTCTATTGAAGCCATTGAGACTCTATTCACTTCTTAACAATTTGGCTATTAGTCTCGTAAATCCCTTCGTATCGTTCTTTACTGCATCGTATGGAATAACGGGTGCTTTATTGGCAATAGTATCCTCTGCCAATACTGCATTCCCTGGAATAATCCAATATGTATTAGCAAATTTGTACATAAAAGCCAAAAAGTTAATTGCAATTGGAAGTTTATTTGGGGGTTTACTGTGGATATTAATAGGAGTTTACGCAATATACAATGAGTATTTCGTATTGGTTTACTCGATTATAAGTGCTTGTCTGGGTGCTGCGAACTTCGGTTGGTTACTGATTTTGGATAAAATAAGTACAACCCATAGAGGAAGAACACTAGCATATTATAACTTTTACGCCTCAATAGGTGGTTTAATAGCTACATTAATAACTGGATTTATCGTAGGTAATAATTTAGACTTAATGCGGTACTTTTTTATCATTTCTGGTTTAATATATGCTTTTAACGCTTACGTAATCTATAATTCAGATGTTGATGCGGAGTTTGCAAGAGGTAATGGTATAAAACTGTTTTCATCAAATCTTGAAGTAAGAAAATTCATCTTGACAAACTTTATCTTTACATTTGTATGGTCAATGGCATGGCCGATTTTTCCATTGGCACAAGTGTATAAGTTCCATATGAACGAATTTCAAGTAGCTGTAATTAACGTTACAGGAGGAACATCCACCCTAGCATTACAGAGGCTCGTGGGTAGATTAGTTGATAGGCATAGAAAATTCGTTATGTTCTTTGGAAGATTTGCCTTAGCAACTTTCCCACTAGCTTATGCATTTTCCACCACACCTTATGAGATATATATTGCTAATCTAGTTTCTGGATTTACGAACTCCGCCTCAATCTCTTATACTGCGTTCCTATTTGACCACTCTGACTATTACGAAAAGAGGATTAATATAGCTCTATACAACATGTTTAACGGAATTGCCGCACTTTTAGGTTCAACAATTTCAAGTTTAATGTTCAATCTTATTTCAGAATGGTTCAGTTTAGCAGTTGCCATAAATATCATGCTAATTGGAATAGGAATAATGAGAATGTTAATGTCACTATTGTATCTGAAAATAAAAGAGGTTTTCTAAACATAACCAGTCTCTTATTATAGAAAATACCGATTTCTCTTTATTCTATTTACCAAATTACGGGTTTATTTAAGTACTGACTCTCATCAGCTCTGAGGGATGAAGTTCATCTCGCTCTTTCATCATACTAATTAAGGATCTCAGCTTTCATAGAACTAGAGGAGCTTTAATTCTCCAAGCTCAATCAAGTGTATTTTCAGGTGAGTTGAGATAGCAAGATATGAAAGCAGTCCTTTTTATTTTACATAACGCTCGTCAAATAAAGTTTTTAAATCTAATAATTAAATGTTAGATATGAAATTAGGAATTGTAGGGCTAGGAGGATGGGTAACTACTGGCCATCTTCCAGCACTAACTGACTTGGGGATAAAAGTGGACTACTGCGCGGACATAGATGAAAAAAGAGTGAAAGATTTCTCTCAAAAAACAGGGTGTAAAGGTTATTTAGATTACAAGGAAATGCTAAGAAATGAAAATCCAGACCTCGTTTTAGTAGCAGTACCCCACAGCCTTCACGCAACCATAGCATTAGATGCCATAAATAGTGACGCAAATGTTTACGTGGAAAAGCCAATGGCTACTTCATTTCAAGAGGCTTTAACACTAGTGGAGGCTTCGAGAAAAAGAAATAAGGTATTAGTTGTAGGCCATGAAAATAGGTTTAACCCAGCGATGTTAATTGCTAAGAAATTGATAAGAAGTGGTGAAGTAGGTAAAATATACCATATGAGAGGATTTTATATAAGGCAAAGAGGAATACCTACCTCACCGACATTCATTAAGAAGGACTTAGCTAAAGGTGGTGCAGTATTTGACATAGGTACACATATCGTAGATTTATTACTTTTCCTCTCAGACTTCCCAATGCCTAAAAGTGTTACGGGTAAAACATATAGCGCTTTCTCTAATGACAAGACTAAGTTCTCAGTTTATCCCTCACCTAATCTGCCTAACTTTAAGGTTGAGGTTGAGGATTTTGGTTCAGCCTTTTTAAATTTAGGGGACGAAATATCAGCCTACATGGAGGTGAGTTGGGCTTCATATATAAAGGAGAATAAAATGGAAGTAGTAGTTTTAGGAAATAAGGGTGGAATACATATAGATAATGGAATGTTAAATTTTATGAGGAATATTGCGGATGAACTCTTCCTCAGTACACCTTCAACTCAACAACAAAGAGGAAGCGTATATAGAGAGGTGTGGAGAACCGTCATGGATTCCATTTCAAAGGGAATCCCGGAGTACCCATTATGTTCAGCGGAACAAGGTGCTATAGGACTAGCCATACTAGAAAGTATATACAAATCGGCTTTAGAAGGGAGAGAGGTGAAAATAGATATCCCTCAATGGCTTCTTAAACAGTCTCAACCAGTATCTTAAAGCTCTTCCTATCTATCTTATCCAGATCAATTTCGTAAAGATTATCGTTTTTATCAATCAAAACTACTTTAGAATCTAGGACAACTACGTTCCTCCTTCCAATCGTGTAGACCTTTATTGGACCTTTATTAGTTTCCACGTCCCATTCCAATTGATCACCCTTTATGTTAATCTCGTTTATTTTCCTCACTTGGAATATTAAATTATTATAAGCTAATGCGTTCTCTAATACTTTACGAGATTTTTCGTCCAATTTAGTATAATCATCTATCAAGAATATCTCCTTACCACTCTCGTCATAAAGACCTATAAACGTTGGTTTAGTTATTGGAAATAACATTTTTGGCACTAAAACCCGGTACACCTTCCCTTGATAAATAACATCTACGGTACTTCTCCTAACAGATTGATCTATCTTCACATTATGAATATCAATAAGGTTTACAATAATTTTCTCCTCTTTGCTATTTTGTTTCATTCTGGCGAAGATATTTTCCTCGTTAATCTGTTCCTTAAACATTTTATAGAATTCCCCTTTCTTATTTAGTAACTCAATTGGCTTTCCTTCCTCCACTACTTTACCATTACTTAAGACTATAACCTTATCTGAGTTCATAACCTCATGCACATTATGCGTTATTATTATTACCGTCTTACCTTTAGAGACATCCATCATTGTTTCGTAAACCTCTCTTTCACTTGTAACGTCCAAATTAGAAGTTGCTTCATCAAATATCAACACATCTGGATTCTTTATAATTGCCCTCGCAATACTTAACCTCTGTCTCTGTCCTCCTGATAAATACGTTCCCCTTTCCCCTAAAATTGTATCATAAGCGAACGGTAACTTAACTATCTCATCGTGGATTTTGGCAATCTTACATGCCCTAATTACGTCAACCTCACTTAGATTATCTGTACCATATACAACGTTATATCCTACCGTGGTATCAAATAATACGACGTCTTGAGGTACATACGCCACTTTCCTTCTTAGATAATTTAAATCTATTTCTCTAATATCTATGCCATCAATGAGAATTCTACCCTCATTAACGTCATAGAATCTCAGAAGCAGTTTAGCTATCGTACTCTTCCCTGAACCGCTTTTGCCAACAATTGCTACTTTTTCCCCAGGCTTTATTTCAATATTAATATCCTTAACTACGGGGAAGTGCGGATCATAACCGAAGTAAACATGTTCGAAACGTATCTCAGCAGGCATATTAGGTCTCTTAGGGTTTTCCGGATTTGTTATTTGAGGTTTAACTTCTAACACTTCCCTAATCCTCTCTGCAGATGTTAAAGACTGTTGTATAAATGGCAAAACGTTACTTAAGTTATTGATTGGTCCGTAAAACTGGGAAACGTAAGCTATAAACGCTGTTATCACACCTATTTCTATAATACCAGAGATTACCTCATGTCCTCCTACCCACCATATTAATACAGTTGAGAGATTAACTACGAATCCCATTAAAGGCCAGTATACTGAGTTCATCTTATTAATCGCAATACTGGATTCATAAAGCTTATTTAACATTTCCCTTAGCCTTTTGGACTCATATTCCTCTTTGGAAAAGGATCTAACTACGAGGAAGTTAGGTATTGTATCATTTATCCTAGAGGTAATATCTGCACTTCTCCTCCAATTTCGATGGTAGAGCCTATGGGACTTTCTTCTATATGAGATGATCAAGTATATTATTGCGGGTACTGGGATTAATATGAAAGCTGCTAACGTAGGATTTAATGTAAATAAAATCACTCCTATTCCAATTATTGTAAATAAGTTGGTAACAAGTGTCGGCAATCCCCAAACCAATAGCCAATTTGTATTTCCTGCATCAGTCGTAAGTCTAGAGAGTATCCTACTAGGAGATATTCTCTCTATGAATGAATAATCGTGGTTAATCGCATGTTTGTACAGTATTTCCCTTAAATCGTTTATTATTCTGGAACCTAGATTGTTTAGTGTTCTATTCTGAATAGAAGATAATAAAGCAAGTGCCGAATATGATGCTATTAAATACACTATAATGTTGATGAAGAGCGTGGAAGGGTGAGAGGGCGATAATAATACGCTATCAATTAATATTTTAAGTAAGTATGGAGGAACTAGATTAAGGCCAGTTGTTATTAAGGAAAGAGTAGCGCCAAATATCATTGTCTTCCTATATCTAGAAGCAATGTTCCAAAGCCACCTTAGTGTGCCTACACCAACTCTTACACCCTCCTCACTCTCCTCATCCTTTACTTCTATCTGCTCACCCTTATTAAACGCATCAATAACCTTCTTGAATAATTCCTCTTTTCTCTTGGTGAAATAAGCAATCTCAATTTCCTTACCGTCTGAAGTAAAGCCTATTAGTTTATCCACGCTTATACCTGTCTCCAAGGAAAGTTTTATTACATTATCCACACTGAATACCTCCTTATCGCCATCAAAAACTGACACCCTATTACCATCAATTTTAACTAACTCTTCTCTCAAATTCAATTCCCTATCCAAATCGGTCTTAACTTCAGCCTTAAACTTCGAAGTCACTATAGATGCTCTCTTCACGAATAGCCTTATTTTTTGATTTAACTTAAAAAGATTTCTATTACCGCACCATAAAAGGTAATGTTTAAATATTTAAAAAACTAATTTATTAGGCTGTGAAAATTGCTGTAGTGGGATGTGACGGTTTCGGAAAAGTACATTTAAGGGCTATGAAGAATATAAGCGGAATAGACTATTACGTATTTAGCAGAAATGACGAAAAGGCAAGGGAGTGTGCAAAGGAGTTTAACGCAAAGAGTTATTTTACAAATTACGAAGATGTTATAAAATCAGATGTTGACATCGTTGACTTATTAGTGAGTCATGACCAACACTACCCAATGGGCGCAATGGCCATGAAGGCTGGGAAACACTTAATGCTTGAGAAGCCAATAGCGAGGACAATAGAAGAGGCAATGGGATTGATAAATACTGCAAAAGAGACTAAAAGGAAATTCATGGTTTTGGAACAATTCTATTTCGAATCATCAGTTAGAAAGGCGAGGGAGCTTTTATCGAGATTAGGGAACCTATCCCTAATAATTGTGAGATCAACTCACTTATATCAGCCAAAGGGATGGAGAAGAGAAAAGGAGAAAATGGGAGGAGGAGCACTTATAGATGGGGGTGTTCATTTCATAGATACATTGCTTAATTTAGGTGGAGAATACGAAAGCGTCAAGGGAATTTGTGGGAGATACTTCTCGGGTATAGAAGGAGAAGATTTAACTTTAGCCACTTTTAAGTTTAGAAAAGGACATCTAGGGCTATTATTATATAGTTGGGCAACCCCAAATCCACCAAAAGTGCCAGCGTTTGAGGTTTATGGGGAGAAAGGGAGTTTAATAGAAGATCCGAATACGAGAGTTATGGGAAAGCCTTACGGAGATCTGATATTAAACGTTGATGGTAAAGAGGAAAGAATAGAGGTTGAAAAGGTGAATCCAATAGAGGAAGAAATAAGGGGATTTGTAAACGCTGTGAAAAACAATACTGAAGTACCTATGCCACCTGAAATTGCCTTGAGGGATTTAAGAGCAGCTCTTGACGTTTACAAGTCATGTGGATTTTCCTAATATTTCCTCTATTCTTTTCATATGCTCATCTCTCAAATTCACATTTAACGCAGATAGGTTGTCCTCTAAATGCTCAACTTTACTGGCTCCAATAAGTGGGATTACTGTAACACCGAGCTGTTCACCTCTCTTGAGAAGCCACGCGATAGCCAATTGGGACAGGGTTATCCCCAGTTCTGATGCAATATCCTTAAGCCCCAATAATATCTTTAAATTAGCGTCGGTAAAGTATCTTTTCTTTAAGTCTTCACTTATAGTAGCTCTACTAAGTTCCTCAACCTTCCAACCATTTCTATCCGTATACTTTCCAGTGAGAAACCCTTGAGCTAACGGTGAATAAGCCATAACTGCTAATCCATACCTTCTTGCGATATCAACCTTATCTTTCTCTATATCCCTTTCCAACATGTTGTATTTCTCTTGCATTACCACGAATTTCTCCAAGTTATACCTCTTACTTAAATGTAGGAATTCCATCACATCAATTGCAGAATGATTACTAACGCCCAAATAATAAACTAAGCCATTGTTCACTAAACTATTCAGCGTTCTTAGGGTTTCCAGCTTGGGAGTATCGGGATCTGGCCAATGGATGAAATAGAGATCTATGTATGATGTGCCTAACCTTTTCAAGCTTTCCTTAATTTGCCATTGTATATGTTTCCTGGACAAACCTTCTCCATTAGCGAACTCACCCATCTTACCCCTAACCTTAGTCGAAATTACGACAGATTCCCTATTCACAGTTTTTAGAAATTCTCCAACAATGCGCTCGGCATTACCTACATGTGCCAAATCCACTGGTGCCATAGCGCCGTGATATCTATTTGCAGTATCTATGAAGTTAACTCCCTCATCATACGCTCTTTTAAGGATCTTTAATGTAGTTTCTTTATCCACTTTATGTATACCTAGTTCGTCCTTCTCTTGTAATCTAGGAAGAAACCACGTACCTATAGCAACTTGAGATACCTTAACTCCAGAATCACCTAATTTAATATACTTCATATATATAAAACGAGAATACAGCTATTTATAGTTTCAAAAAACACTATATCCTTTTACCTTTTGCAGATACTTCCAATCGTTTGGATATTCAAGTCTTAAATACTCTTCTGGTAGTTTATCAATTGATATTATTTCTTCTCTCTCTTTTTCATCTTCTTTCTTTGGTTGTTCTTCTTTCTTCCTCAACTGTAGTAAAGCCATTTTGTTTCACTAATATATAAATGTATATTCAAGTTTTTAAAGCTTACTGCCCTATACTTATATCCATATAGGAATGTATAAATTACGTTTTCAAACGTTGAAAACTACGTTATCATTTAAAAGATTTTATTTAAAATACAAAGAAGATAGTGATCTTTTATTAATACAAGTGATACTATTAAGAATTTTTAACAAACTTAGGGGTAATATATTTCATCTTTTCAACTGTTATTTATATTTGATTCAGACCTTAAAGAGCAAGATTTATATTTGATTAAGTAATACTAGCTTGTTATGCCGAAATCCAGCATGCATGGAATAAGGCTTAACAAGAAGCAAGAGGAAGAGAGAAGGATTAACGCAGTAAAAGACGTGAGGAACGGAATGAGCATTAAGGAAGTGGCGAAGAAGTACGATGTTTCCATCTTCACAAGTGGTTGAGGATGGAGGATTTGAGCGCTAAGCCTAGGAAGGGATCTACGAAGCTGAAGGACAAGGAAAAGCTCATCCAAATCTTGGATAAGAGCCCTAGAGATTTCGGGTTAAACTACGACTTCTAGACCTTGAAGCACATAGCGTACATACTTGAGAAAGAATTTGGGATAAAATATAATCCGAGGAGTTTAAGCTCCATACTTAAGGAATTGGCCTCAAGTACAAGAAGGGTAAGAGGACCTACGTTAGAGATGAAAAAGCCGTAGAAGGATGGATAAAGGAACAAGGGGAGAGGCTTTTAAAAAATAAGGGAAGGGTATAAGATACATGTCTTCGACGAGTCGTACGTATCCTACATAAACAAGGGTAAAGGTTGGATGAAGGTAGGAGGAGGAATAAAGGTTAATCCAAAGAGGAAGAGGTTTGCAGTAGTGTGAGGGATAACGATTAAGGGAATAGCTTTCTCCTATTCGACCTATAAGAAGTCTTCACTTAACTCAAAAGATATCATACTTTACTTGGGAAGGGTGGTAAAGGACGAGAAAATCGTGATAATAATGGACAACGCTAGAATTCACGGTAACGAAGTGAGGGAATTCCTTGAGGAAAATAATGTGGAGTTTATCTAC
>Ga0081474_129126_pt1 | contig 67189 bp, 73 predicted proteins | sample OneHunmetagenome_2_FD_70978 | JGI IMG/M metagenome (GOLD analysis project Ga0081474, IMG submission 70978) | Ferrous microbial mat communities from One Hundred Spring Plain, Yellowstone National Park, USA v2 (version 2) | ecosystem: Environmental > Aquatic > Non-marine Saline and Alkaline >... | reverse complement strand
ATATGCTGAAATATGTGAGATGGAAGATACAAAGAAAAGAATTTTAAAATTCTTGAATAAGAAATAAAAATGGCTGGTGAACCTTTAGAAGGAATAATTATTGTTGATCTTACACAAGCAGTTGCAGGACCATTTGCTACAATGCTTCTTTCAGATTTAGGGGCCGAAGTAATAAAAGTTGAGCCCTTGCATGGAGATCAGGCTAGAAAATTTGTTCCATTCATGAATGGAATGTCTTCTTATTTTTTAAGCATGAACAGAAACAAATATAGCGTTGCAGTTGATTTGAAGAAGGAGGAAGGAAAGGAAATACTTAGAAAGCTAATTGCAGTAAGTGATGTCCTTGTTGAAAATTTTAGACCAGGAGTAATGGAAAAGCTTGGGTTTGATTATAAAGAAGTTTCAAAATTGAATGAATCTATAGTTTACTGTAGCATATCAGGATATGGTCAATACGGTCCTTGGAGAGATCTTCCTGCATATGATTTAACAATCCTTGCAACAAGTGGGCATATGAGCGTCACAGGAGAGGAAGGAAGGCCTCCTGTTAAATTCAGTGTAGCGATTGCAGATTTAACAACTGCTATGTTTGCAACGATTGCAATCATTGCTGCTTTATACAGAAGATTAAGAACAGGGAAAGGTGAATATATCGATATTTCAATGCTTGATGCAAACTTACAAACACTTACTTATCAAGCAGCATACTATTTTGCAACAAAGGAAAATCCAAGAAAACTAGGTTCTGCACATCCCAGCATAAGTCCTTACCAAGCCTTTGAAGTAAGCGATGGATATATTGTTGTAGGTGTTGCAACAGATAGAATGTGGCAAGATTTTTGCAAAATAATCAATAGAGAAGATCTGATTAAAAATCCAAAGTTTTCAACCAATGAGCTTAGAGTTAAGAATAGAGAAGAACTGAATAAAGAATTGAATGAAGCTTTGAAGAAATTCAAAAGAGATGAAATCGTTAATGCTTTGATTAAAGCTGGAATACCTTCAGCACCTATTTTAAGTGTAAAGGAAGCTTTAGAAAATGAACATGTAAATTCAAGAGAAATGATTACAAAAATTAAGGGTTCATATGGAGAAATACCTTTAATAGGGCCAGCTTTTAAATTTTTAAATTCCAAAGCAACAATAAGAAAAGCTCCTCCCATGCTTGGTGAAGATACTGAAAAAATTTTAAAAAGTTTAGGATATACTGGTGAGGAAATAAATAATTTGAAAGAGAAGGGTGTTATAAACTCGAAGGTAAAAAGCGATGCAGAAATATAAAATCTTCTTCATTGAAAAGAATATACATATGCATATTATTTTCAGCGTAGCTTCCAATCGCAAAAGAGCCAATTTTTTTAAAAATTTTTAAAATCTCAAGCCTATTTTTCAAAAAATTTAAATATTATTTTTCCTTTGATTTTTTTATGCGAGACAGCGGAAGCTCACTCCCAAGATGGATTTAAAATTTTTTAAAAAATAGGTTAGAAAGATTTAAATATTAAAAATAGCAGTCATTTTTATAAGCAATGATACTAAAAGACTTTACAGCATTCAATCAAATAGAATACAGCGATTATTTACTTCTAAAATATTTGGAAAAAATAGGTCCAAGAGAAGGAATATTGAGGGCTTACAAAATGATGAGTGAAGATGGAAAAATGAAATATACTTATGCAAAATCATACTACAGAATTAAGAAACTAATTGAGCAAAAAGCTATTAGTTTCGATGCAAAAATTGACGCATTTAAACTGGGATTACAAGGGACCATTGCTATTTTTGAAATCAATCCTAAATACTCTGGAATTTTTGAGTATGCAATTAAGTTAAATCCAACTCTTGTCTACTATTCAAGATTCTATGGGAGTTTTAACGGTTATATTGCACAGTTTGCGATGCCTTTTGGATATTATTATCAGCTTAAAGAATTTTTAGAAGAAATTAAAGCTTTAGGAATAATAAGGTCATATAGACTATACACTGTTGAAAAATATTTCAAAACAGAATTGGGAATAGATTGGTATGATTTCAAAGAAAAGAAGCCTGTTTTTAAATGGAATGAATTAATCGAAGAAATAAAAAACATTAAAATAAGTGAACCACAAAAAGAAAAAATTGAACCCTTTTATGAACCTGATGAAATCGATTTAAAAATATTGGAAATGATCGAAGATGATACAAAAATTTCTTTAACTAATATTTCTAAGGCTTTAGGCATCTCAGTTCCTGCTGTAAAATACCATTATGATAACCATTTGATAAAAACAGGCATAATCAAGAGCTTTCTTGTCAAAGTAACTTTGTTTCCAAAACAGGATATGACTTCTTTGTATTATGCAATTTTAAGATTCAAATCTAAAGATTATAGGGAAAAATTTGCTGAAGCTATAAAGAATAAGCACTTTGTTTCGCAAGCTACAAGCGTTAGCGAGGAAAACATTCTTACAATGACTTTACTTTTGCCTTATTACGAATATCTTAACTTTGTTAGATTTTTGTGGGATCTCATTAAAGAGGGTATTTTAGAAAGCTATGAACTAGGAAACTTGGATACAGCGAATTCATTCTGGAAAGTTCTTCCATATGAATTATACAAGAACGGAAAATGGAACTATCCACACGATGAAATAATCAGGAATCTTCACTTATTAGTAGCAAAGCAAGAATTAAATTTTAGAGCTTAATTTTTGTGAAATATTATAATTTTTTATTATTACTATTTATAATCATATCTGTTTTTGTTAAAATCTTAGGAGAAATAAATTTCCCTTACAATGCATTTTTATTCCAATTGATAAACTACAATCAGAACTATTTTCTTAATCCTTTATTTGTGTTTTTTGCAATCTACGGAAGGGAATATGTTTGGATTCCTCTGGTCTTAATTCTGTTTATTTTCAGCAAAACAAGAAAATTTTCTTTAGATTTAGTAGCAACTTTTATAATAGCAATTATTTTGGGAGAAATTTTCAAGTTCTTACTAGCTCAGTATAGACCGTTCGATTACATACATTCGAACTTGCTTATAAGTGAAAAAAACGACTTTAGCTATCCTTCAGGTCATGCTTTAATAGTTTCAACGGGCTCTGTAACCTTGCTAAAGGGAAACATAAAATTTCTTTCAATTATTATGCTGATGGAAGCTATAATAGTAAGCTATGCAAGAATTTATGTAGGAGTTCATTGGCCGATAGATGTTATCTCAGGATGGTTACTTGGTTCTTGGATTTCCCTTTTTTATCTAAATGAGATTAAAAAATTTGAATTTATTAAAAAATTGTATCTTCTTGTTAAAGCTTAGAATTAAATCTTATTTTGATTTTTCTTATATATGGATAATTTAGGATTTAATACAAGAGCTGTACATTCAGGAGAACTTATAGACAAAAGGTTTGGAAACGTTGTAACACCAATATTTCAAAACGCAACATTCTTGTATCCAAATGAGGAAGAGTTTGCATACATAGATCCTACTAGGAATAAGCCTTATCTCTATACTAGACTCGGAAATCCTACTTTTTCCTCCTTAGAAAGTAAGATTTCTTCTCTTGAAAATTCAAAGTTTTCTCTTTCCTTCTCATCTGGAATGGCTTCAATTGTTTCATCAATTCTAAGCATTTTAAAGAAAGGAGATTCGATGCTTGCAATTAATCAGCTTTATGGACAGACTTACGAATTTTTCATTAAATTGAAGAATAACTTTGGGATAGAGGTTGATTTTGTAAGTGTAGATGAAATTAACAATTTGAAAATACCGAATAAGAAATACAAATTGATTTACATAGAATCTATAACGAATCCAACTTTGCAGGTTACAGATGTCTATGAAATTTCAAAGTTTTCGAAGGAAATTGGTGCTAAATTAATAGTCGATGCTACATTTGCATCTCCCTATAATCAAAGGCCTTTAGATTTTGGAGCTACCATTTCAGTTCATAGCGGTACAAAATACATTTCTGGACATAGTGATGTAATCATAGGAATTTCTTCAACGAATGATAAGGAAATCTATGATGGCTTAGTTGAAAACAGAAATAATATGGGAGGAGTTCCTGATCCTTTTTCAGCTTACCTTACTTTAAGAGGTGTAAAAACTTTAGGATTGAGGATGGAAAGGCATCAAGATAATGCATTTAAACTTGCTAAATTCTTGAGGGATCATAGAAAGGTCTCAAGAGTTTTCTATCCTGGTTTAGAAGAAAATGAATACCATAAGGTTGCTAAGAAAGTCCTTAAAGGATTTGGAGGAATGTTATCCTTTGAAATAAAAGGAGGAATAGAATCAGCAAGAAAGTTTTTGAGAAACCTTAAGATCTGTATTGTTGCACCTAGCTTGGGTGGCGTTGAAACTCTTGTAACTTTACCTATTGAAACAAGTCATAGACAGCTATCTAAAGAAGAGATGAATAAAATGGGAATAAGTGAAGGATTGGTTAGAGTATCTGTAGGAATTGAAGATTATGAAGATTTGGAAAATGACTTTTCCCAAGCATTGGATAAAGTTTAAATACTGAAAAGATTATGTTTTCACAAATTAATGGTTGAAATAAAAGTAAAGGATGTAAAAAAAGGGATGGAGAACATAACATTAGTGCTAAAAGTAGTCTCTATAGGAGATGTAAGAACAGTAAATACAAAATATGGAGAATCTAAAGTTGCTACCGCGATTGTAGAGGACGATACTGGAAGAATAAATCTAACTCTTTGGAGGGATCAAATAAATAAAATTAAAGAAGGAGATAGGATTAAGATTGAAGGAGCGTTTGTAAGAGAATTTAGAGGAGAACTCAATTTAAACGTAGGAAAATCTGGAAGAATAACGGTATTAAAGTAAACCCTTGAATTTTAATAGCTTCGAATTTATTATTTAATTAGTGGTAAGAAGATTAATCCTTTTAGTTTTACTTTTAACTTTAATGCCATTTCTTTTAAGTAGCTTTGCTCATGCACAGCAAACTAATTCAATTCTTGTTTTGAATTTAAACATGCAAATCGATCCAGGCTCTGATAAATTTATTTCAGATGGCTTAGCCTATGCACAGGCAAATGGCTACAATGTAGTTGTAATTCAAATGAACACTCCAGGTGGTCTTCTAAGCTCAATGCTAAACATCGTTAACAATATTCAAAGCTATGAAAGTAAAGGAATCAAAATTTATACTTATGTCCCACCTGGAGGAATGGCTGCATCAGCTGGAAGCTACATAGCAATGGCGACACAAGGGATATACATGGCCAGAGGAACATTCATAGGTCCATCAACTCCTATAGTAGTAGGTGGAACGCAATCTGAGCAACAGCATGTAGAAAATGCAATGTTAGCTTTAATGGAAAGTCTGGCTTCAAAAAATGGTAGGAATGTTACAGCAGTAATTCCTATGGTTTTAAATAACACAGCATATACAGCAGAACAAGCTTATAAGCTACATGTGATAGAAGGCATTGCAGATAGTTTCCAACAGTTTTTAAGCTTAATAAACATGACAAATGCTAATTATGTCATTCTTGATCCAAGCTATTATGATCTATTTTTAAGCACAATAAGCAACTCTGTGATTCAAGGATTATTCATAACAATAGGTCTTTTGGCAATTTTGCTTGATCTTTATCATCCAACAATACTCTTAACCGTCGTTGGGATCATATTAATAAGCATTGGTCTCTTTGGTTCACAGCTAATAGGTGCCAACATTCTTGCTATTATATTTTTCGTAATAGCTGCAGCACTGATAATCCTTGAACTTAAAACAGGTCATGGAATACTACTTCTTGCAGGAGCTGTTCTTAGTGCATTTGCGACTCTATTGCTTGTTTATGGTGTTGGTTATTCTCCAAGTCCAATTAACTTTACAACGTATGTTGTATTCGGAATAATAATAGGGTTAGGTGTGATAGTTGCTTTTTATTTAAATTATATTAGAATGACTATGAAGAAAAAGCCTCAAGCAGGACCTGAAGCATTGATAGGTAAGATAGGAATCGTTTATTCAACGTTAGAACCTGAGGGAGAAGTTAGAATTGAAGGAATAATCTGGAGAGCAAGAAGTGTGGATAATTCAAAAATAGAGAAAAATGAAAAAGTTCGTGTAGTTAAAATTGAAGGCTTGACTTTAATTGTTGAGAAATTAAAATAAAATAGAACTTTTTAATTATGTTTTTGTTGCATTATTAGACCTAAATTAACAATAAAATACCAGCCTTGAGTATATCATGCATAATATCTAATGATGCAATATCTCCCTTTCCATAAGGGAATATTTCGTGGTTCTTATACTTTAATTTTATTAATAAATTAGGGTATCAAATGAGATAAAAGAGAATCTCTCATTAAAGAGCTTGCATACTAGCTAGTCAATATTAAGTTAATATCATTTTAGAATATCAATTAATACTATGCGATAAGTTATCAGAAGCGATAACGATAAGCATTATCTAAATTTTATAGACAAAATTTAATATAAATTATTCTTCTTCGTTTAGAGATGGGAGTTAATTTTGAGAGTATGTTCCAATTATTGGAAATTTTAGAGAAAAAATTTGCGTATAGCTTCACATCAATGTAAAAAATTTTGGAACCTGAAGAAGTAGTCGATTTATTTCTCCTTTTTATATTCTCCAGAATTTATTATAAAGATTTGACTTGTTAATGATTCTTTCTTTAAAATTGTTATAATAAAATCAAAGTTTAATACTAATTTAACTTAATTTAACATATGGATTTAGCTACTACGATTGCAATTTCAATACTTGTATTAATAATTGCAATCATATTTCTTTCAGGAATCAGAATTTTCAAAGAGTGGGAAAGAGCACCTTATTTAGTTCTTGGTAGGTTCAGAGGCTTTAAAGGTCCAGGAATAACCTACATCATCCCAATAATAGGAAGGACTCCATTTGTTATTTCAACAAGGCTACAAACACAAGCTTTTAAAACTGAGCAGACTTTAACTAAGGATAACGTTCCTGTAAATGTTGATGCTGTAATGTATTATCAACCTGTTGATTTGACGAAGGTTGTTTTGAATGTTGAAAACTATATTTTAAGTACGCAATTGGCAGCTCAAACAACTTTAAGGGAAGTAATAGGTGGCGTGACACTTGATGAACTTTTGGCGGAAAGAGAGAAGATAGGTGCACAAGCTAGGGCTATAATTGATCAAAAGACTGAAACATGGGGAATAAAGGTTACCGCAGTAGAAATAAGGGATATTATAATTCCAACTACTCTACAAGAAGCTATGGCAAGGCAGGCTGCAGCAGAAAGAGAAAGAAGAGCAAGAGTTACTTTGGCTATGGCAGAATATGAAGCAGCAAGTAAAATGATAGAAGCTGCATCACTTTACGAAAAAAGTCAATATGGTTTACAGCTCAGATGGATGAACATTCTTTACGAACTAGGTCTTCAAGGAAGGGGAACATTAATGCTGATACCTGCAAACATGATGACTGTTGGCCCAGGTATTCCTTCAATGGGATTAGTTAGCGTTTCAGATTTAACAGGTGCAGCAAAACAACAGCAAAAGAAAGAAGAAAAAAGTTAGTGTTTTCATTAGACAACAAAGAATTATTTATTGATAATACAAAAATAAGCTACAGAGTAGAAGGAAGCGGAAATAGAGTTTTACTTCTTCTTCATGGACTGCATGGACATTCAGGTACTTGGAGATACGTTATTCCATTTTTTTCTAAAAAACTAAAAGTTATAGCTCCATCTTTGCCGTATATCAGAAATAAAACTCTTGAAGAATTATCCAAAAATTATGTTATTCTTCTTGAAACAATTCTTGAAAAAGAAGGTTATGATAAAATTTGCATTATTGGGAACTCATTTGGGGGATACGTTGCAATAGAATATTATTGTATTAATCGGAAGGATGTTGAATGCTTAATATTGGAGGATTGCTATGTTCCAACTTTTCAGCAAAATGATGTTTTCATGAGTTGCATAAAGAGCATTGAAGTTCCTGTACTAATAATATGGGGAGAAAAAGATGAAATAATTCCAATTGAAACTGCAAAATATCTCAGTTCAAATATAAAATCAAACGAATTATTCGTTATGGAAAACGTAGGGCATGTCCCGCATTGGGAAAATCCTGAACTTTTCAACGAAGTTGTGGAGAAGTTTTTATTTAATAAAAGATTCCTTCAATAAAATCCCTTTACGAACTTGTAAATGTCTTCTTCATTTCTAGCATACTTTAAATTGTATCTTGCAAAATTTGGTAAAAATTTCATGTACTTTTTATATCTTCTATCTCCAAGAATAAACACAGCCTTATCTTCTGGAGATCTTATTGCTCTTCCAATGGCATGGGATGCCCTTCTTAATGCAGGTAATGTATAAGCATAAAATCTTCCTTTGCTTTTTCCAAATACTTTCCTGTAATATTTTATTAAGAGAAAAGTCTTCGTGGTTAACCTATCGAATGGTATTCCTACTAAGAAAACCCCTTCAAGTTCTTTTTCAGGGAAATCGGCTCCTTCAGCAAACCTTCCTGAAGCTGAAGCTATTAGAACACCCTTGTTTTCATAGGCAGCTTTCTTAAATTCATCCATTACTTTCTTTGCTTCTGATGCTTCCATATCTTGTTGTTCAACGAAAATTTTTCTATTTTTTTCTTTGATTTTTTCAATAAGCCCGTTTTCAATTAGATCGTTGATTATTCTATAGCTTGCGCAGAAAACTGCTATGTTTTCATTTAAAGCTTCTACAAACTTTTCTATAGAATTTACATATTGCATAGCCATTTCTTTGCTTAAAGTTTCGCCTTTTGTTGTTATGAAATTAGTTATAATCGAAAGATGAAGTTTGGGATTTGGTTTATACCAATGATAAGTTCCTTCATAGTTTTCTAGTCCTATAATTTCAGAAAATTGTTCTATTGAACCTAAAGTTCCTGATAGTAAAACAACTCTATGGAATTTATTCCAAATGTTTGCGAAAACTTCCTTTGTTCTCATATCAAAGATTTCTAGATACAAATTGTCCTTTTTAATGCTAGCCAATATCTCCACTCCTTCAATGTTGGCGATTTCCTTTGCAGTTAAGAAAAAGTCTCCTAGCCTGTAAAGACTGGATCTTGGGGATTTATTCTCTCTCAATTTCTTCAATCTTACTTTCGCACCCAGTTGTACTATTTTTTCGAATATCGATTCATCCTTTATATTGCACTTTTCTACAATCTTTTTATAAGGCAGACTAATGTCTTCTTTTTCCTTTGATTTAAGATAAACTAGGACCTTACTCAAAAGATTTTCTAATAAGCTAAGGAATTCTTTAACTTCCTTATCTGTTATTTCATATTCTTCGATTTCCTTAGCAGCATTTTTAACAGTACTTAGACTTATTTCTTTGTTGTTTAATGAAGATAGCAGGAATTGAAGATTGTGTGCTTCATCAACAACCAATATTGTGCTTCTGAAATCCATTTTATTCTTTAAGGACCAGCTAATGTATTCATTGAAAATGTAGTTGTAGTTTACGCTTATTACATCTGCATCAATTATTTGGTATAGTTGATAATAATAAGGGCAAATCCTGTATTTTTCTCCGAGTTTCAAAATTTCAGTATAAAGTAAAGGTTCATCTTGATAGGGAACATATACATAGTTCAGCCTATTGTAATAATCACATGATTTATTCTTTATCATGTTCCTACAGAAGAAAGCTACATCTTCGTAATCAAGTTCTCCGCTTAATTCTTTCTTTAGTAAGCACATATCTTTCTTTCCTCTTATTGAAACTCCGTAAACTTTTCCCTTCAAACTCTCAAGTGAACTTATTTTCTTAAGCTCTTCAATTGGTCTATCTGTTTCAGGGCCTGTCCTTACTGACCACAGTATTTTTAAATCATTTTCTTTTGCATATGGAAGCAATGCAGCCAAAACAACAGAAGTTTTTCCGTAACCAGTAGGGGCTGATATAACTAAATTTTTATACCTAATTTTTTCTTGAACAAATTTGAAAAGTTTATCTTGATCTTCTCTGAACTTATACGGAAAATATGATGTATCTAAATTCATTTAATGAATTAATTATGTATTTCTAAACTAATAATAGTTCTAACTAAAGTTGTATTTCCTTCTATCTATTTCGTTCAATACAATAGTAACGCATTGGGAAGAAAGATAACTTAATGGTCCTAAAGAAATCTTAATTGCACCCATTCTTTCAATAAAGTTTTCCGTTTTCTTAGGAATTCCTATATGGTCTCCTAAAACAAATAAAGAATTTTCTACTATCTCAGTTTTCCTTATATCAGCACCTTTTTCATGAAGATAGTAAATTGTTTTATCTTTTGCGGACTTTATTAAATCCTCAAATGATTTCTTGCTTACATAAACTCCTTCATATACTTCAACTTCCTTACTGCTAGCTGCTTTTTTAATGCAGTCATTTATTATTTTCGCAATACTTTTCTCATCCTGAAAAATTCCTCTTATTTTTGATCCTTCAAATTTTATCAACAAAGGAGGTCTTGGAGGACCGTTTAAAGACGCATAAAAAATTACATCCTTTCTTATTCCATGTGAATAGAAAAGAGCGTTTGAGGCGGTCCTTGCTACCAAGTCCATTCTGTTTGCTCCAACTAAGTCTTCTAGATTAAAAGGTTTAGTAAGGGCTTTTCTGGCAAACAATGCAAATTCATACACAAAAAATAATTAAGAATTTTTAATTATTTATTCAACCAAATTTACTTCTTTAAGCTTGTTTATTATAACCCTTATATCCTTTCTTAAATCTTCTTTATCAACGTCAACTCCTTGGCTAAAAGTATCTACAAGCTCGTCTTCAGTTTTTCCATCACATTCAACCCAGACATAAGCGATAGCTTCATCAACTATATAACCTTGATTCTGATCGTTTATCAAAACCAAAGTTCCATCTTCTTCTCTTTCTATTCTACCTTTCCTATGGTATTTTTGTTGCGTTTCCATGCAAAGTCTATTTGTTATAAATTATTTAAATGTTACTCTATTATTATAATCAATTCAATTGATGATTGATTCAAAAGAATTATTTGAAAAACTTAATCTTGAATATTATAGTTACATAGATGAACCTGTTTTGCCTGAAAAATCAAATGTAAGATTCATCGATATAATTCCTGAATTTGAAGGACTAAATATTGCAAATAAATTTCTTTACTTGCACCAAAAAAGAACTTACGATGAACTTTTGAAAGGGAAGAATGTAATTCTTAAATCTGGAACAGGTTCAGGGAAAACGGAAGCTTGGATAGTTTATGCAATGAAGCATGGTTTGAAAACTTTGGTTGTTTATCCTACACTTGCCCTTGCTTCAGACCAAATTAAAAGAATAGAAACCTATTCAGAAAGGCTGAAAATTAATTCTCTATCTATCGATTCTTTAAGAAAAGCAGAGTTACTTCAAGAATACAAGTTTTCAAAGCTCCATGAAATAATTTCAAATCAATCTATAATTGTTACAAATCCTGCTTTTTTAATGTATGAAATAAAACGAATTACTAAGAACTTAAAATCGATTCTAAGTAGCTTTATAAGACAGATAGATTTCTTGGTTTTCGATGAAATAGATTTCTACACACCAAGAGGCATAGCGCTTATACAAGGAATGATAAACATACTTAGCCTTATATGCGATAAAAAATTCCAAATAATGTCTCTTACTGCTATGATAGAAAATCCTGAAGACTTGGCTTCATTCTTCAAAGAAGTCAACGGTAGGGAAACTGCTATAATTGAGGGTAAACAATTCCGTGTAGAAAACAGAACCTATGTTGTTCTAGGAAGAAACCTTAAAAAGATATGGGAAAGGATAAGGGAGGAAAAAAACAACATCAAGAATTTGCCTAAAGAAATTGAAGAATATTTGAATGATTATCAGAGATTCAAAAATAATTACTTTAAAGTCATCGAGTTTTTCAGGGGTCAAGAAATCGAAATAGGAAATATAGATTTTGATTTAACAAACTTCCTTAGGCAATACGTTTACGATGATTGTGTTACTCTTGTTTTTACCAGAGGAATAAGCAGGGCTGAAGAAATTGCAAGAAGAATAAGACTTGAACTTCCTGAAGACCAAAGGAATAAAGTTGCTACACATCATCATCTTGTATCAAAGGAATTAAGGAGGGAAATTGAAGAGGGTGCAAGAAAAGGAAAGGTTAAGATAATCATATCTCCTAAAACTCTTTCCCAAGGAATTGATATTGGCGCAATAGGAAGGATTGTTCACATAGGTTTGCCAGATAGTTTAAGAGAATTTTATCAAAGAGAAGGAAGAAAAGGAAGAAGGGAAGAATTGAAATTTTCAGAAACAATAATTGTTCCAAGCGGTCAATGGGATAGAACGCTTCTTCTAAGGGGGATCGAATCCTTGAATGATTGGCTTAATCTACCGATTGAAAAAGTAATAATAAATAATGATAATGAATATAGGATTCTCTTCGAATCTTTAATAAAATATACTTCCCCCAGCTTAAGATCTAAGATAAAAAAGGAGGAATTGGAATTTCTCAAAAAGCTTGGCTTGGTATCTGGGGGAGAATTATCCATAAGAGGAAAAGAAGTTATGAACAAACTCAATTTCTACGAATTCGCTCCTCCATATGGAATAAATAGGATACTAATCGATAAAGATCAAAAATATTACCTTGAAGAAATTTCACATTGCGATTTAGTTGAGAAATTTCAAATAGGTTGCTTTGATTATTCGCAGGAAGCCGTTGTTACAAAACATAAATTAGGAGGAGAATCTGGGAGAGTTGTTATGGCTGTTTTTGAAGAAAAATTAAACGAAGCAAATTTGTACAAAAATGAAGCCTTTGCACAGGTAATAGAAGAATATGAAGAAACAAAAATAAAGTGGAAGGAAAATGTTTCTTTACTCAATGATTTCATTTATGGAAGACTTCATTCAGAGGTAGCATGTGTTGTTTTTCCTCCAAGAAAAGGCTTTGGTACATATTTAAAACTACCAAATCGTGTTCATTGGAAGTTAAAAAGCTTTAAACCAAGGGTTAAAACGGTAGGAGAAAGAACGATCGTTTACTATGATAAAAAAGTTTTCGATATCCCTAGTGCTACTTATGGCAAGTATTCAGATTATACATATGGCGCATTTTACGAGCTTGATCCAAAAGAGGATACATCGTTGATAAGAATTGGTCTAACATACATAATGTTGATACTGAGGATGAAAATGCAAATTCCTTTTGAAGCTATAATGTATGATGTTGGAAAATTCGGAGATAAAAAATTCTTTGGCCTTCATGAACCTGAATCTGCTGGTTTAATAAAAAAGTTAGATTGGCTTAAAGTAAGAGAGTTGGTTAAGAATTATAAGCCTAAGGAAATCGATGAGGTTCTTTTTGAAATGTTGGATGAGTATTCATATGGTGATTTTTTAAAATATGATTTAGACTGGAATATAGCAAAAAAGGCTGCAATTAGAGTTCTTGATTATATTCTTCTTGAAGAGAAAATATTGGCCAAATTTAAAGGAATGGAGATCTCAATACCTAAGCCAAGCTATTCTTTAAAGCTTGCAAGCTTAGATCTTATTGACGTACCCTTTAATGATGATTCTTCAATTGGATTGTTTGGCTTTTCTATATTTGATGGCGAAAGTAAGTTCACAAAAGTCATGTTCATAGAAGATTCAAGGGTAGAGAATTTTGAAGATTCCATTAAAAACTTGAGCAAGTTGGTTGATGAAGAATTCACCATCTTGGTATACAACTTAAGCAGCTTTAATGAAGTTATTAAAAAATACAAAATAAAATCACTAGGCTATATCATTCAAAATTTGCAAGTTGAGAACAAGCTTATTGAAGTTCAGAAAAACATAGCTGACTCTTTGAATATGAATTTGACTCCACTTGAAGAGCTAGAAAAAATGCTCAACGTAAAACGTGAAGTTAATTTGCTTGACTTATCAATGGAGATAAATAGATCAATACAAAGAATAATGCAAGAAAAAAGAAGTCTATGGAAGAACTTTACTAAGTTCTTATCAGATAAGATAGCAAAGTATCTTGAACAAAATTGCGAAACAATATACAGCTTGTATCTGATATCAAAAGAAATAGCAAAAGTAGAAGGTAGTACTGACCTCCTCCCATCCTAGAAGGTAAGGGTTTTCCTTCTAGAATAGTTCATTGGTTTCCAGCATTTATTCGGAACTACATTTCTCATTTGCTGGACATTTTATAGCTTAGAGCTTTTCCCATATTATCTGGTTTCAAAGAAAAGAAACATTCATTAAAAGGGTAGCCAGCCCAAAATCTGAATTCTATTAAGAATCCTTCATATAATAAAAACAATTGCTATATTGAATGCTTCTCCTTAAGTCCCATAAAGCTCTCTATCGAGCTTAGGAGGAGCGTCACTGAATTTCCTAAAAAAAATTTAAATTTTAATTATTTAAGCCTTTTCATCCCCGCCCTAAAGGGCGAGGCTTTCATTTATGAAAGATAATAACTTAAATGAAAATAATAACTTAAATGAAATTTGAAGAAATAAGGTCTGAATGGATAATAACGAATAACAATGGAAGTTATTCCTCTTCTACCGTTAGTTTCGCAAATACTAGGACATATCATGGAATTTTTGTTAAAAACGTTTCAGAATATTATGATAGATTCGTTCTTCTATCTAAACTATTTGAGGAGATAAGCTATGATGGAAACAACTATAGCTTAGATACAAATTATTATCCAGGTGTTATATATCCTAAAGGTTATGAGGTAATTTCAAGTTATGAAATATTTCCAATCCCAACTTTCAAATATGAGATTAAAGATTTGGAAATAACGAAGGAAATAGTAATAGATCCAGATGAGGACATTGTTTTGATAAGATATTCAACTAATAAGGAAGCAAAATATCAAATTAAACTTTTCCCTTTACTTTCTTTTAGGATAAATCATAGAATAATAAAGAAAGGAGAAAAAGAATTTAAAGTATCGGTAAATAAAAAGGTAATCTTTGAAGACGGAAGCAACAGATTATTCATTTCATTACCTGCAAGCTTCGAAAAGAGGGAAGATTGGTATTATAATTTTCAATATCCAGTAGAAAAGGAAAGAGGAACAAATTCAGAAGAAGATCTTTATTGTCCTGGATTTTTCAGATTAGAGAACTTAAAAAGCTTTACAGTTCAGATTTCTTCAGAAGATTTAAATGAAAAAGATTTCGATGAAGTTAAAGAAAGATATTTGAAAAGGCTAGAGTTTAACAACAAATACCCTGATTTCATGGAAAAAATGGTAAAAGCTTCAAATCTATTACTCGTTAGAAATAATATAATAGCTGGTTACTATTGGTTTGGTCCTTGGGCGAGGGATGCTTTCATTTCCTTACCAGGTATTCTCTTGCTAGGAAAGAGGTTTGAACATGCAAAAAATTTAATTGAGCTTTATGCAAGCTTGATGAAAAACGGAATAATTCCTATAAGAATTTCAAAGGAAGAAGATTACATATCAGTAGATTCATCACTTTGGTTCATTTATGCAGTTTATAAATACTATCAGTATACTAAGGATAAGAGTTTCCTACGTTCTATGTATCCGAAATGTACAGGAATAATAAACGCATACATAAAAGGAAATGAATATTTTGATTTAGATGGCGTTTTTATAAGAACAAAAAAAGCCCCTTTGACGTGGATGGATGCGAAGTTAGGAGAAACGGTTTTTACTCCTAGAATAGGAAAACCTGTTGAAGTTAATGCACTTTGGTATAATGCTTTATCTTGTTTAGATTATTTTGCACATGAACTTGGCAAAAAGCTCAATCAAAAATTCTTAAAGATAAGAGATAGAATCGAAGATTATTTTTCTTCTATTTTTGTAAACAACGGAATAGTTTTAGATGTAGCTGATCCTGATGATAAATCGATCAGGCCCAACTTTATTCTTTGTTTTTCATTGCCCTTTCCAATATTAACGAATTTCAGAGATTACAAAATGCTAGTTGATGAACATTTACTCACTCCTTATGGTTTAAGAAGCTTATCTTACAAAGATGAAAAATTTAAGCCAAGATATGAAGGTGATTGGTATTCAAGGGATTCAGCTTATCATAACGGTTCAGTTTGGCCTTGGTTGGCAGGATTTTATATAACAGCCAGCATAAAAGCAGGAGAAAAAGCGATTGATCTTTTAAACTATTTTAAACCTCTATATAGCATGACGTATTTACCAGAAATATTTGATGGCTTAGAGCCAAAAGCTCCAAAGGGTTGCATAATTCAAGCATGGAGTTATGGAGAATTAATAAGGGCATATTACGAAGATATATTACCAAATTTAGAAAATTGAAGAAAGTTGCAGTCTTAGGTTGGGAATTACCCCCATATTTTGCAGGAGGTTTAGGAATACATACTCTAAATTTGTATGCAAGGCTAGCTAAGTTTTTTAAAATCGAGATTTATATTCCAAAGTTTGATTCATTTAGTTTTCATTATCCTTTTGAGGTAAAAATGGTAGATTTTAGGAGTAAGTTCCATTCACCATATTCATCCAATCCTGATTTCTTTGAATTGGTAAAAGCTTACAATGAAGCTTTAGTTGAAAATTTCAAAGATGAAGATGTAGCATTGATTCATGCACATGATTGGATCACTTTTTTAGCTGCTTCTAGAATAAAAGAAAAATACAAAATTCCACTCGTAATTACAGTTCATAGCACTGAATTCGATCGTTCTGGAAATTTCTACCCTCAAAAGAGAATAATAGATATTGAACAACTAGGTCTTGATGTAGCAGATACTGTAATTACTGTTTCCAACTATACAAAAAACCTTCTTCTAAAAAATTATAAATGTAAGGAGGAAAAGATTGTAACTATTTACAATGCAGTGAGGCATGACTTGTTTTACGTTGCTGAAAGAAGCTATAATCTGAATAATTTGATACTATACTTTGGAAGACTTACTCCACAAAAGGGTCCCAAATTTTTTGTTGAGACAGCTATTAAAGTAGCACAGGAATTTCCCGAAGTTAAATTTGTTTTAGCCGGAGCAGGAGAGGAAATGGATAATCTTAAGAGGATTTCGGGTAAATTTTTAAACAGAAATATATTTTTTGAAGGTTTTGTAACAACGGAAAAAGCTAGAGAACTTTACTCAAAATGTGATGCTTTTATAATTCCGGCCGTCTCGGAACCGTTTGGAATAACTGTATTAGAAGCTATGTCAGCAGGCGCTCCAGTAATAGCAAGCAAAACTACAGGGGTTGCTGAAGCTTTGAAAAATATCCTTGTTGCAGACTTTTGGGACACTGATTTAATAGCTGAGTATGTCATTTCATTGATTAAACATAGATCTCTGAGAAAAGAACTTGGTCAAAATGGAAAAATGGAAGCATTAAAATTTACATGGGATAGAACAGCATTAAATACTTTGGAAGTTTATAGAAAATACCTATGAAGCAAGTCATATTTTTCTTTGAAGCTCATCAACCAAGAAGAATAAGACCGTATAGAAGAAATGAAATAGGCAAAAATCATGATTATTTTTGGAAAGAGAAGAATGAAGAGATTTTGAATAGGGTTATAAACAAATGTTATATTCCGATGACCATATTCTTAATAGATAATAACTTCCCCTGTTCTATTTCAATTTCAGGGGTTCTTTTAGAACAGTTGCTTGAGATTAACAGCGAAGTAATAGATTTGTTTAAAGAATACTTTAAATCTGGTATTGGAGAGCTTGTAGGGGAAACTTACTATCACAGCTTAGCTTCAATTTGGAATTTTAGTGAATTTGAAGAACAAGTAAAAATTCATGAGGAAAATCTTAGAAAAATTTTTGGGATAAAACCGGTTACATTTAGAAATACTGAATTGATTTATAGCGATGAAATATCTTTTGAAATAAAAAAATTAGGTTATAAAAATGTATTAACTGAAGGCACAGATGAAATAATTTCAAAATATAATCCAAATTACATGTATAGCTCTGTAGCTGGTCTGAACCTTTTCCTAAGAAATTATAGATTAAGCGACGACATATCTTTCAGATTTTCCAATTATAGATGGAATGAATATCCTTTATTTGCAGATAAATATGCCAAATGGATTTATCTTACTCCAGGCGAAGTTATAAATCTGTTCATGGATTATGAGACTTTTGGGGAGCACAATTGGAAAGAAACTGGAATTTTTGATTTCATGAAGTATCTTCCGCTTGAGTTAAAAAAATATGATATAGAACTAACAACAATCAAGTCCTTTGCTGAAAAAAATGTAAGTAAAGGCACAATCAGCATTAATAAAATAATTTCATGGGCAGATATTGAAAGGGACTTGAGTGCTTGGCTTGGCAATGATTTACAGAGGGAAGCCTTTGACTTCATGATAAGCCTAAACAAAAATAGAAACATGCATATATGGAGAATATTGCAAACTTCTGATCATTTTTACTATATGTCAACCAAGATGTTATCTGATCAAGAAGTTCATGAATATTTCAATCCTTATAAATCTCCATATCTAGCTTTCATTTACTATACAAACATACTAGAAGATTTTAGAATTACCTATTGCTTTTAAATTTCACTCTCTTTAATTCTTTGCAATTCATCCAGTTTGAACAAAGTAATAACAAATTCTGAATGACTCCAGATCAAAGGAGCGACTGAAAGAGGAGAACCATCGTATGGATTTATCTGTTCAGATAATATTCCAGATGTTTGAGCATGATCTGAAACCCATTTAATCAATTCATATGCTCTATCCACATTTCCAATATCTAAATAATATTGGGCAGCCCAAAGAGTCGTTATTATCCAGGGATTACCTGGAATTTCTTTATCTTCTTTTACTCTTTGATAGCGGTCATTTTCGTATCTTGCAATACCGCCAATTTTTTTAACCCAGAGTCTGTTCATTATATTATTCATTGTGTTTTCAACTCTTCTATCAAGAGGGTCTTTCATTCCAAACAAGAATATTGACATTACTGCACTATCTAAAGTAAAGTCAGGTTGCCCATCTATTATAGCTCTTGCATAGTATCCCTTTGAATCTGAATAAAAGTATTTCTCGAAAGACTCTTTCATCTCATGTGCAGCTTTTTCGAACTCTATAGCATAATTCACATCACCAAATTTCATGGCTATTTCATAGGCAGCTTTTAATGCTGCATAAGTTGTGGCTACAGTATATGTATGTATTCCGTATCTTTCTTCCCATACATCAAATGATTCTTTTGGCAAGCCATTTGGTTCACGGAAATTTAACATGAAGTTAGCACATTTTAGAACTAAAGGCTCATACAATTCATAGAGAAATTCTATATCGTTTGTCTTCCTCATATAGTTTCCCAAGCACCAAATAACTAAGGCAGTTTCATCTTCTTGTATAGGAACGATATTCTTATTCTTATAGATTAAGGGTATCCAGCTGCTAGCTAAATTTCCATCAGTTCTGTATTTATGATAGAAATATCCATGAGGAGAAACAACTTTTTTTGCAAATTGAAAGAATTTTCTTGCTGCAGTATAATGTCCAGCTAAAATTAAAGCATTCGTAGCAATGGCAGCATCCCTTGGCCATACATAGTAATATTCATCCCTGTTTGATTTCAATATTTCACTATCACTTGAAGCAACTATTGCTCCTAGATCGTTCATATGATTTCTTATTATAAAAAGTGATCTTCTAAAAAGGGAGATCAACTTATTTTCAAGCTTTAAGTCTATCGTTTCATGCCATGCTTTCCAATAATTCGCAGTTCTTATTTCCATTCTATAAAGCTTTTTGAAAGTAAGGTATTGCAAAATTTTCCTTATGTCATCTAAGCTTTCGCCGCATATTATATAGTAATAAAGCATTTTGTTTTCGCTTGGCTTTAATTCAATAGAATGTCTTATTACTGAGTCAACAGATCCTATTGCAACAGGGTTCATTGATAACTCTCCATCCTCGGCATCTCTCCATGTTCCCTCGTGTCCTTCAAAATCTTTTACTCCTGCAGCATATTGATCCAGAACGTTATTGTTAGAATCTATAGTAGATGCGTAGAAATATCTTCTTCCTTTATAATGTATTATTCCTTGCAAATCCGGATAGTAGATCGCTGTATCTCCAATGTTTGTTCCATATATGTAGAAATTCTGGTGAAAAAATAGTCTTACTGTTTTATTTTCGTTACTATCGTTTTTTAGCCAAACTTTTTTAACATATATATCTTCGTAAATATCAACAAAGTTGTCGCATTCAACAAATATGTCAAAGACCTTACACTTTATATTACCAACCATTGTATCGCTAAGATAATCTGCACTATAAATGATCCTTTTATCTATCCAACTAAAATCTTGGTTTACTTGAATACCGAACATGAAAGGCTTTCCTGCAGAATGATTTTCTGAGAGTTCTTTTGAATAATAAAAATCTATAATCCTGTAATCAGAATCAAAACTTACCAATAATCTTCCATTTCCAATAGGCAAATACCTTACCATATATTGATTGAATTAGATTTCTGATTATATAAGCTGTATAAGTTGGAAAACTAAAGAATTCGTAGGAAACATGCTATGTTGTATTCCCCACTTTTAAAACTGACCTCCTCACCGCTCTAGAAGGTTGAGGGTTCACTTTTAGAGTAGCTCATTGGTTTCCAGCATTGATTCGGAGCTACATATCTCATTTGCTGGACAGTCGGGAGGATCAGAGCTTCCCCCATTTTATCTGGTTTAAATAAACCTTCATTAATAGGGTTGCCAGCCCAAAATCTGAATTCTATAAATAATCCTTCATTCAATAATTGCAATACTGAATGCTCCTCCTTAAGTCCCATAATGCCCTCTATCGAGCTTAGGAGGAGCGTCACTGAATTTCCTAAAAGAATTTTATAAAATAATTATTTAAGCCTATTCATCCCGCCATAAATGGCGAGGCTTTCATTTATGTAAATTTTGAATAAATGTTTCATGTTGCGATATTCTGACGTTTTATATATTCATAAATTAACAAGCATTTATGTAGCATTGCATAAAAACAAGGAATTGGAAAACATTTTATGTTAGTATCCTGGTGAATAGCAAGTTAAAGTTAGTCATTCATAACTTATCCTTTAAATAAGAGTTGATTGCTTATGTTATCGAAGCACAAAATTAACTTATTACGTTTCATAATCATTCTTAGCTTTTTAAGATCATTTTCGTTTTTGGTCTTTCTTAGTACTATTTTTAGTATTAGTTTTTAATCTTCCTTTATCATTTGTAGGGTTTTTTATTATAATAGCTGGATTAACAGGGGCTATATCGCAAGCATTCGCAGGTGCGTTATCTGATTCGTTCGGAAGAAAAAGAACGATAATGTTAGGATTGATAGGCCAAGGTATTTCTTTTATCTATATTTTACTTGGTTTTGCTAGGGATGATGTTATTGAATATATTTAGCGGTTTTTATTTCTCAACAATAAATGCTATCATTGCAGACATTATGGATAAAGAAGAAAGATTTAGCGGATATGCTTTATTAAGGGCCGCTGCAAACTTTGGATGGGGAATAGGGCCAGCAATCGGGGGGGCTTATTTATTATACTGAGTACTTTAGTTTATCATCTTTCGTTATAGGATTTTTATTAGCTTCATTATCTTTATTTATTCAAAAATTTCCTGAGACTGCTAAAACTATTGTGCAATTCAAGTTTAGTGATATGGCAGATGTTTTGTTAAATAAAAAATTCTTAGTATACTGCATAGCCTCTTTCATAAGTTTTTTAATTTTCGGTCAACTTAATAGCATCTTCCCTGTTTATGAAAGCGAAGTTAATGGTATTTCATCTTTTTATATAGGTTTAGCATGGGCATTAAACGGTTTTATCGATGGATTTATACTATATTTTATTGCCAAGTTAGCGAATACAAAAAATCAAATGAAATTTTTGATATTAATATGAAAAAAATCGTTGTAGGAAAAGATGAAAACAACTATGCTAAAATTCCTACAAGAATTAATGGAATTTATCATTATAAATCATTAGCAGAAAGATTGCAAATAAAATATCCAAAAAGATGGAAAGAAAATAAAAGCATTGAAAAAAGAATAAGAGCGTTTCATTCAAAGGCTAAAAGAATTGCAGAAGATTCTGCTAGAAAAGTTGGCAAAAGAATTATTAATGAAGCTATTAAAATGAATGCCAATGTTATAAAGTTAGAGAACTTAAGAAATATTATTAAAAAAGTTAAAAAATCCCTAAAAAGTATAGAAATAGGCTTTATTTAATGCAGTATCGCAGAATTCAATACTGGATTGATTGGCAAGCAAAGAAGCATGGTTTGTTAGTAAAATACGTTTATGCTGCTTATTCTTCAGTAAAATGTCCTAAGTGTAATAACAAAATGAATGAAATATCATATAGATGGTTCAAATGCAATTGTGGTTGTGAAAATGGAGATGTAATTGCAATAATTAATTTAAACGGGAGGGGTTCTCTGTGCCACCTTACTGCCCCTCATATGCGATATGTAGCTCCGAATCAACTGAGGGAACTCTTGCCCTTTAGGGTGAGAGAATTCAGGATAAATGGGGCATAATTTTTGCTACTGCAGTCTTTGCTAGCGTTTTATTTTTCTTAATTGAAAAATTATTTATGAATAAATAATAAATTAAGGATAAACTTTGCTTGGATATTCTTTAATTGCATCAACCAATACTTCATTTATTTCTTCAGATGCATATTTTACTTCACATTTTTTAAGGGTTTCATATCCTCTCTCACCGATTTTATCTCCCTTCTTTAATGCTTGTATTATTTTATCTGCCAATTCATCATGATTTGGAGGCATAAACTTGTATCCGTTTACTCCTTCTATAATAAGTTCGCTAATACCTGCTCCTTTACTTACCACTACTGGTTTTTTATATAACCATGCCTCGCATATTGTTAGTCCAAATCCTTCCAACCTTGATGGTAAAATGACGACATCTGAAATTTCGTAAATGCACGCTAATTCTTCATTTGAAACATATCCTGTAAAAACGACTTTATCCTGCAATCTTAACTCTTGGCATAAATTTAGCAATTTGTTTAACCATAAGCTTGCTTTATCATGGCCTAGCTTTTTGCTTGTGAAGCTACCATCACCTACTACTAACAATTTTGCATCAACTTTCTTAATTGCTCTAATAGCTATGTCTTGGCTTTTAATTGGATCAAGCCTTCCTACTGCTGTAACAATTTTGTCATTTTCTTTCAAATTTAGCTTATCCTTTACCTTTTCTAACTCAGATTTGCTAGATTTTTTAAATTTGTTTGTATCAATGAAGGGATATATTTGCTTTACTTTAGCTTTAATACCGCATCTAACGAATCCTTCTAAGTCCCTTTTTGTACTAACTATAACTCGATCAAATCCTATGATTGATTTTATAATAAAATCTCTTACTTTTTCACTCATGTTTTCTGGAACAAAAGGTATATGATACCATAGTACAACAGGTGCCGATGGACCAATCATTCCTCCAACTAATAATTGCTGAAAATCATGAACAAAATAAATGTCTGTGTCATTGTAGAATTCAAGAAGCTTTTCAGAAGTATTCCAATTGTATTTTGCAAAGGAAATATAATCTTCGGCTTTTAATTCATATTTTCCAAGACCATGCGACTCGTTGTATATGCCCTCCTTAAATCTTGTATATCCAACGATTTTCTCAATATCCAAATCTATAAAATGTAGCTCTATGTCTTTAAGTTTCATCAAAGGTGGATATTTGGGACCTAAAGAAACCCATCTTTTCAATTTAAAGTCATTGTAATTCAAATAATCCAGCATCATATTAGATACTCCACCTACGGTAATTTGGAAATCTTCATTGTTCAAAGAAGAAACATCTATTATTTTTGAGGGAAAAGGATATTTTTCTAAAATTTCTTCATATGTTAAATTTAATCTTAAAGGAGGTGTCTGTGTATTTATTAAAATCGAATTCATATGTTAATCATCAATAAAGCTTCTTATAACCCTTCAGTCCGCCCAACCGCTCTTCATCTTTCTTCAGGCTATAAAAGCGACCTCATCGGGCAAATTATATATCTAATTTCGTAGTTAAATCTTTAATTTATGGTTGTTTTTGAAAAATTAATTGAGATTAAGACTAGTAAACCAATTGAATTAATAGATATAACTTATGAAGTTGAGAAGGCCGTCCATGAATCAAAAATAAAGGAAGGGATTTGTTTAGTCTTTGTTCCGCATGCAACAGCTGCAGTAATAACTAACGAATTTGAACCATACTTGATAGAAGACGTATTGAAAAAGATATCTGAAGATTTTCCAAAAAATTTTGATTGGAAGCATAATACTATAGATGATAATGCCCATGCACATCTTGCTTCTATTTTTTTGGGTTCAAGCAAAAGTTTCCCAATTTCCAAAGGAAAACTATTAAGAGGAACGTGGCAACAAATAATTTTCGTGGAATTGGATGGTCCTAGACGCTATAGAACAGTAATAATTAAAATTGTTGGAGAATAAATTATAGCAAAATAATTATTTTATCATGGTAAGACTAAGTGAAGAAAAGATACGGGAAAATTTAAAGGAGCTTAAAAACTGGAGTTACAAAGAAAATAACATAGTAAGGTTCATAAAATTCAAAGACTTTGTAACTGCTGTTAAATTTATTGATGCGATCGTACCAATAGCTGAAGAACTTGAACATCATCCTGACATTGAAATTAAAAATTACAATGAAGTTACGATAAAGCTAACAACGCATGATGAAGGGGGAGTAACGGAATATGATTTTCAACTTGCAAAGAGAATAGAAGATCTGATAAGAAACTTTAACCAATAAAATAATTAGAAAAACAGTTTAGAAAAATTCAATTTTGCTCCCTGTTTAGAAATACGTAGTTGTAAATTATTGCAGCAATTATTCCACCAATTATAGGACCAATCCAGTAAATGTACCAGTAGCTAAAGTTAAGTGCAGCAAGTTCAGGTCCTATTGCTCTTGCCGGATTCATTGCAGCTCCTGTCAAGGGTCCTCCAATCAGTACATCCGCTGTTACAGTTAAGCCTATAGGAAATCCTGCCAATTGAGGCGCTCTCTTATCAACAGCTGTTGCAAATATAACGAATACAAGGAAAAAGGTCATTACTAGTTCAAGTATGATGCCTTGAGCTATGCTCATAGAAGGACTTAGAGTAGGAGAACCATAGAAAGTAGACATTCCTGAATTAGCTGGTGTGAGAGCTACGAGTAGTCCTCCCGCAACAATCGCGCCTAGTATTTGAGAAATTATATAAGCAATTGCATCGAGAGGCTTTATTCTTCTTGTTACTAGCATTCCAATAGTTACAGCAGGATTTATATGACCGCCAGATATGTTCATAGTTGCTGTAACAGCCAAAGCTAAGGCAATACCGTTGGCAAATGCTGCAATTAAGAGGCCTGAGGAAGATTGGAGGGCATACGATGTAGCAATTGCAGATCCAGCTCCTATGAAAACAAAAAGAAATGTCCCAATGAATTCTGCAACAGCTCTCTGACTTAAAGGAATAGGGCTCTTGGAAGACATAATTTTATCAATTATCTTATTCCAATAAAAGCTTATCCTAAAGGAGATATTGATTTTTTTAATTTTTTTAATAATCTCTTTAATATTTTAAAGGTTAATCCCCAAATTATATTTCCATTATAAATGAATGCTTTTCTATATTTATTTATTTTTTCAATTTTTACATATTTTTCAATAGATTTATTAGGATTAAACCAAAAATATTGATCTACTTCCTCTCCTTTTTTTATCTCGATATTTTCTTTTGTTAAAAAGACAAAAGGTTTTACTCTTATTTTAGGAAGTAAAGGATTTCGGGGTTTAAAATATGGCATTTCGAATAAAAACTCAAATCTTTTTAAATCAACCCCAACCTCTTCCATAGTTTCTCTGTATACAGTATTTAGAAGATCGTGATCTTTTTCTTCTTTTCTTCCACCAGGAAATGCAATGTCTCCTGACCAAGGATCTTTAGGATTTGTTTTCCTTTTTATTAAAAGTATTTCGAAATCACCATTTATCTTCTTAAGTATTATAGCAACAGCTGCTTCTTCGTGCATTTAATTTTTATGTTTATTCTTAAGATAATTCTCGTAAAATCTTAGGAATCGAACTTGACTATAGTTTTCTATGCTTCCAGGTCTTAAGGACCTTACGAAATTAATAGCTTCTTCAGCAGTGTAACCGTATTCATGCATAAGATATGATGCAATTATTGTTCCAGTCCTTCCCTGTCCTCCCCTACAGTGCACCATTACCCTTTTTCCTTCTCTTAACTTTTGATTTATCCAATTTAATATAAACTCAACTTGTTCAATGGTTGGCGCATTATAGTTCTTTATGGGTGAATGAAGTAATTCTATTCCTCTTTCCTTCAATAAATTCTCATATGCTTTAATACCTATGTTATTTTCTTTATCTTGAATTTCAAGTTCATCATCTTCTACTAAACATACAACTGCGCTTATTTTTTGATCTTTAATAAAATCCAAATCTTCAACATTTCTTGGAATGCTGTTTGCGGCTAACTTATCCTTTATTATCCAAGAAAAATACATTTCAATACGTATAAAATCCTTGTTTGGTCTTTTTACCCAACATTTTCTTATTGTACATATCGATTAGAAGCTGATCCAATTCTGCCTCTTCTTTTGTGATTTCCAACGCATTTCTTATTCTTTCTATTACCTCATCTATTCCAAATTCATCAGCATACTCAAAAAGACCCTTTGGATATCCAAGTCCAAGTCTAACTGCTTTATCTATGTCTTCTTTAGAAGAAATTCCATTCCTCAGTAAATAAGCGGCTTCGTTAATTCCTAAAGAAATTACCAATAAAGGATCGACCTTTTCACCCATTTTAGGATCGAGCTGTATTCTCTTGTATTCGCCAGGTTTTGGATATTTATAGAAGCCTTCTCCACTTTTTAGTCCGTAGTTCTTTTTGTTAACTTTCTCTTCAATTGTACTACAGATTTTTGATTTGAATCCTCTTGAAGTTATTGCTTGAAAAACATTGTAAAAAATATCCAGACCGCTATAATCTGCTACTTCGAAAATCCCCATCGGAAATCCAAGTTTAAACTTTAACGCTGAATCTATTTCTTCATATTTAGCATACCCTTTGCTTGCTAAAATGCAGGCAGTGTTAAGAATTCTTGATAAAATTCTGTTTACTATAAACCCAGGAACATCTTTATTCAATATTACAGATTCTTTGTTTATTTTTTTGCAGAAATCCAAAGACTTAGCTAACGTTTCATCACTAGTATATTTCCCTCTGATAACTTCAACAAGTTTCATAAGTACAGGAGGATTGAAGAAGTGTAACCCAATTACTTTTTCTTTCCTGTTAGTAACTTCTGAAATCTCGGTAATGGGTAAACTGCTAGTATTTGAAGCAAGAATAGCATGTCTGGGAGCATATTTGTCAGCTCTAGAAAAGATTTCATGTTTTACTTCTATTTTTTCAAATACAGCTTCGATCATTAGATCGCAATCTTCTACGACAAACTTAAAATCTGTTGATGGCTTTATTCTTGACAATATTTTTTCGCTACTTTCCTTAATTTGACCTTTTTCCTGTAATTTCTCTAAACTCCATTTTATTTTTTCCATCGCATTTTTAAGTATTCCATCCTCAACATCATGGATTTTTACTTCATAGCCATGAATTGCACATACTTCTGCTATTCCATGACCCATTGTTCCAGAACCTATTACCGCTATTTTATTCATCATAATATTGAAATATTTTCGGCATATTAATCTGATCTGCTATTCAATATCCAACGATTTCCCTGTTAACTTTCTTACCAAAGATTTAACAATTGTGAGTCTTTGTATATCGTTAGCCCCTTCGTATATTTCTGTTATCAAAGTATCTCTAAGATACCTTTCAACCCCTGTTTCTTTATCTACTCCGTATCCTCCATAGATCTTAATTGTATCAATAGCTACTTTTTCAGCAGCTTCTGTTGCAAAAGTTTTTGCAATCGATGCTGCAATTATTGCTCCTTCCCTTTTTTTATCCATCATTTCTGCAGCCCAGTATGTAAGAAGCCTTGCTGCACTTAATTTAATAAGCGAATCAGCTATTTTAAAAGAGATACCTTCAAATGAAATTAAAGGCTTTTCAAATGCTTTTCTTTGCAATGCATAATTTAAAGCTCTCTCAATCAAACCTTGCAGTATTCCTACCGCCTGCGCAGCTACGCCTATTCTTCCGTGATCATAAGTTGAAACAATCATTTTAAATGCCTTCCCTTCTTCTCCAACAATATTATCTTCAGGTACTTTTACGTTATCTAAAATTATCTCGTAAGGTTGCTCTCCTCTTAATCCTATAGTATCTATCCTTCTTGAAACTTTAAATCCTTCGTATCCTTTTTCTACAATAAAGAGTGAAATTCCATCATGCCTTTTTTGATTTTCTTTAGGAAATGAAGTTCTCGCTGAGACTACAAAATAATCAGCTTTCCCAGCACCTGTTATAAAAATTTTTCTTCCATTCAATATGTAATACTTTCCTTCTTTTTTTGCTGTAGTTTGTATTCCAGCAACATCGCTTCCGGCAACAGGTTCAGTATTTGCATGAGCCGCAAATGATTTTCCAGAAGCAATATTAGATATATATTTTTTTCTTTGTTCCTCGTTTCCATATTTCATAACAGGATAGATGAATAGATGATTTACCATGAGCGCAGATGCTAATGCTGGTGAGACTCTTGATATTTCCTCATACATTACAGCTAATGTTAAAATATCTCCTCCTTGTCCACCGTATTCTTGGGGTATTCCAACTCCAGTTAAGCCAAGCTCAATTGCTTCTTGGTATATTTCTTCAGGAATTTCTCCTTTACTTTCAATTTCTTGTATTCTTTTAGCTACACTTCTTTCAACAAATTCTCTTATTGTTTTTCTAAAGCTTTCAACTTCTTCTTTTATTTCTATCTTAAAATCCTCCAAAGAATTGAAAGGAAACATAATTTAAAAACGTTGAATATTTCTTAAATTTGTTTATTTTAAAATATTTCATTTATAAAATATGAATAAAGGACCTTTTGTTACAGTAGGGGGACTAATTGTTAACAAGGAAGGGAAAATTTTGCTTGTAAAATCTCCGAAATGGCTTAAAGAAAAGTACAGTGTTCCAGGTGGACATGTAGAGCCCTATGAAAAATTACAAGATGCAATAAAGAGGGAAATAAAGGAGGAAGTTGGATTGGATGTAAAGATTGGGGATCTTCTTCTAATTCAAGAGGTTATAAAGCCTGAGGAATTTTACGATAATTCTAGACATTTTATTTTCTTCGATTTTGTTTGCTACAGTGAAGATACCAATGTAAAGATTGATAACTTAGAAATAGTTAACTATGTTTGGGTAAGTTTGGATGAAGCTCTAAAATTAGATGTTGAAAAATTTACAAGAAATTTATTGAATAAATATCAAAGATATTTAAAAGGAGATAAAGCTATTGAACTTGTTCAATATTAGCTTGTTCTTTTCTAAAGGAAATAAAGCTAGCGCTTGCTATTATGCCTAAAATAAAGCCTATTATGAATCCACCACCGTTAAAAGCTGATAAAAGCGTAAAAATTAAAATAAATATGCCTATCTTTTTAATTTCGTTTTCTGTTCGTCTTCTAATCAATGAGGATAAATAAACTATCATTATCCCGCAAGCTATTCCCAAAATTCCTAAGCCAAATAACGCATTATAATTAATGCTTAAGTTTCCAAATATCGAAAATGCATATGCAATCGTAACTATTCCAGAAATCAAAATTAATATTCCTGAAATAAAAGCTAAGCCATAAGCTAAGCCTGTACTTATGTTCATTTTATCATTCTAAACATTTTTTCACTTATATTTTCTATTCTTTCTAATGCTAATTTTTTCATTTCTTCTTTTATTTCAGCCCTTTTTACTGCATCGTGCAAAATCGAAATTGAATTTTCATAAACCTTTTTATTAACAGGATAAGGAACTCCGTCTTTCCCTCCATGTGCAAATGTAAACTTTATTGGGTCTCTCCATGATGCAGGTGAACCATATATTATTTCTGAAATCAAAGCTAAAGCCCTTATTGTAGAAGGACCTATTCCTTCAGTTTCAAGTATTTCAATATAATTTCTAGCTTCCTTTTCATATAGCTTATTAATTGCTTCCCAGTTAATATTCCAAGGCATTCTGTAAATGCTAGCTTTAATTTCATAATTTCTGTTAATCCATTTATCAAGGGGGCCAAATTGAAGCTTTTTGTAATCTTCCTTTATCTTTTTAACACCCATTGAAATCAGATCAACTGTTGTTTTTCTATTTTCTTCAGATTCTTTTGATGAAAGGTTTAAGACGTTATCATGACGTTGACTACCTATTATCCCTGAGTGTGGATCTGAAAGGAAATCTTTAACATTTGAAGAAAACCAATGGTATCTTCGAGCGTATTTTTCTTCTACATTCATTCCCTGCTGAATAACAGCCCAATTGCCTTTTTCATCAATTACAATTACATGATGGTAAAGGTTGTATCCATCTTGTATTAAATAATTATCTATCTTGGCGACCAATCTACTTATTCTTATAAATTCTTCCTCTTTGCCTTCTAGATTAACTTTTTTTAACAATCTTTTTATTTCTTCAGGAGCTTTTCTTGAAGATTTTCCTTTGCCTCCAGCAATTATTATTCCTAAGTCAGAGCTATTAACTATAGTTTTCAATACTCCTGTTAATACAGTTGTTACTCCTGATGAATGCCAATCATATCCTAGTACGCATCCAAGAGACTGAAACCATAATGGATCTGATAATCTATTTAGTAATTCATATGTACCGTATTCGTCTACAATTATTTCGGTTATTTCCTTACCCAACTTAACCATCAAATTAATCAACCATTTAGGAGCGTATCCGCTGTGTAAAGGAAGATCAATTTCATCTTTCCTGAAGCTGTAAATGTTCACTACTTTTTTGAATTAATTATTTTATATATAAATTATCATTTCGATGCATAGTAAGTACTCCTGTAGTAAGATGTAACAAAGGGCGTAATAATTTAAATATTATTTAATACTTCAGGAATTCATACAAAATAAATATATAAATTATTTTTAACATTTCAAGCGTAAAGATATATTAATAAGAAGTACAATACTATTATTTCGATGTCAATTAAAATAGAAGAAGTAGGTCCTAAAATTGAAAGAAGTTCAATTCATAGTCATATAAAGGGATTGGGCATAAGGGATGGCAAAGTTGCTTTTGCAGCAGATGGATTTGTTGGGCAAATAGAAGCTAGAGAAGCTGCATACTATGTAACTAAGCTAATAAAAGAAGGAAGGTTTGCAGGTAAAGCCGTGTTATTCGTGGGTCCTACGGGTACAGGAAAGACAGCTTTAGCTTTGGGAATAGCTAGAGAGTTGGGATACGATACACCTTTTGTTCAACTCTCAGCAGCAGAAGTATTTAGCTTAGAAATTAAGAAAACAGAGTTTTTAACAAGAGCGCTTAGAAGAGGAATTGGATTGAGAATTAGGGAAACAAGGAAAGTCTATGAAGGTGTGGTTAAAAAGATTGATTATAGATTTGGAAGAAATCCATACAATCCATATTCTCAGATTCCAGTAGCTGCAACAATAACATTAAGAACGAAACAAGAGGAGAAAACTCTCAGGGTTCCTGCAGAGATAGCTCAGCAACTTGCTGAGCAAAATATAGATTCAGGGGATGTAATTTGGATAGATGAAGAAACGGGCAGAGTATTTGTTCAAGGAAAATCTGAAGAAGAAGGAGGTGAAACTTATGATATATACGTTCGTAAAAAGCTAGAAGTTCCTTCAGGGCCTGTTTATAAAGATAAAGAAATAACTAGATACTTTACACTACATGATTTGGATACTCTGAATGCAAGACAGCAGGGTTTAATTAGCATGCTTATGTTTGGAAGTGCTGGGGAAGAAAAAGAAATACCCATGGAAGTTAGAAAGGCCGTGGATGAATTTGCTGAAAAAACGATAAAGGAGGGAAAGGGTGAGCTTATTCCTGGAGTCATGTTCATAGATGATGCACATATGTTAGATATTGAAACATGGGCTTTCTTATCTAGAGCGATGGAAGGCGAACTTACACCTATTTTGGTATTTGCAACAAACAGAGGTTTTACACGAATCAGGGGTACTGATATTGATGCTCCACATGGAATCCCTCTTGACATGCTAGATAGGCTAATAATAATAAGAACAAGACCCTATAAGGCTGATGAGATTAGAGAAATAGTAAAGATAAGAGCGAAGGAGGAAAAAGTTGATCTTAGCGATGATGCACTAGAATACTTAACAGAAATAGGCGTGAATCACAGTCTTAGATATGCAGTGCAGTTGTTATCACCTGCTTTGATGAGAGCAAAGGAAAACAAAAGAAACACCATAACGAAGGAAGATGTTGAATATGTAAAGAAACTTTTCATTAGTGTAAAAGAAAGCGTAGAACATATAAAAGAATACGAAAAGCTTTTCTTGAGATAAGCTATCTAAATAACGTTATTTTTGGCTTTCTTTTTATTCTATCTTTAGATTTTAAATTCTTTTACACATTGATCAATTAAGAAATAAATGTACATGATAATGTTTTTGAATAAAAAATTAAACTATAAGCAAAAAACTAAAAATTAATATTTTGATATGAATCTTCCTTATACTTAAAAAATTATACTAGTTCGTAGATTTGTGTAATTGTTTGAATGTAAGATTCTTTTCCAAAATTACAAAATTTTAAATTTTCTATTTATTAAGATTTTTTTCAATAAACTCCTTTAAAACTGTAGCATTATTCAGAACTTTTTCTTTAGAAGAATACAGAAGAGTAACTTTAGAATGCTTTTTTAGAGCTTTAATAAATTCTTTAACTTTGGGATTATTTTCTAATTCCTTCCAATATCTAGATTTAAATTCTTCCCATTTGCTTGGTTCATGCGAATACCATTTTCTCAATTCATCCGAAGGGGCTATGTAATTTGTCCACAAGTCAATTTTTGCTTCTTCCTTTTTTAACCCCCTAGGCCATAGTCTGTCTACAAGAACCCTGAAACCATCGTCTTCAGAATAACCTTCATAAATTCTTTTGGTTTTAATTTCCATAGTCTTTCTCTCTAATACAAACAATAAAATTTTATCTGAAAAATCTAATTAGAATTAGAAATATAAGTAGTAAAATAATAGATAGGAAGATTGGTATAATGTAAATTGAATTTAATTGTTGTACAACAGGAATTACATATACTAAGGGAACAGAGATCGAATATGTAAGTAAGACTAGGATTATTTCATTGTAGAGCTTTGACTTTTGCCTTCTTATAAACTGCTTAAAAATGTCTTTATCTTTAATTTGATCTGCAATAATATATTTCTCGCTTATAAAATTTGAAAGGAAGTCCAAGGATATCATAAGTATTGCTAAGATTAAGTACATCTCTATTAGATTTGCTATTATTCTTAAAAAGATGAAGAATAATGACGAGGCTAATAAGAAAATGCTTATTTTTAAAAGGATTGTTTCCTTCAAATAGTAACCTAAATAAACAATTAAAAGAGATAAAATTATTATTACTATTAAAATAACAGGAACATTTTTTAAAAAGATTAAACTAACTATCAAATTTGCTAAAATCAAAAACGCTAAAAAAATATGGTCAAGAAAAAGAATTATATTCTTCTTTGGTATCTTTTCCATGCTTCAACGTTTTTGCTAATTACTAAATCTATAGGCTGATTTGTTTCCCAATCAATTACGTTACAGTAGCGAGAAAGTTTTATTATTAAAGATTCTCTTTCGATCTCTAAAAATTTTTTCACGATTTCTTTGTTTTTTATTGTTTCGAAATCAATAAATTCTAAATGAGATGGAAGTATTGCTGTTACTTCATAACCTTTTCTAACAAGTTCTATAATGGCATATATGCTCGCTTCATCTGTAGCAGGTGTGATCATTAATATTTGTACAGTGATTGGAAAAAGAAGAGGAACATAATCTTTTAATAGCCTAATATCTATACTCATTCCAGGATTTGCTTCAAGAACTGTAGACAATATTCGGTTAAATTGCTTTAATCCAAAGGATGGTTTTAATCTATAGATCTTATCACCAATTAATAACAATCCAATTCTGTATCTATCTCTAAGCATTCTGTATGATATCAAAAGTGCTAATTTGATTTCTTCATCGAGCATTCGCTTCCCATCTTTCTCAAGATTATTTATGGACCTGTAATCAATAACGATAACGGATTCCGTTCCTACTTCATAATGATAAACATTCTTCATAATTTTGTCTGTTCTTGCATAGGCTTTCCAATTTATCCTTCTCAATTCTTCTTCTTCGCTGTATTCAATTATTCCATAGAATTCATTACCCGTTCCTTGTCTTTTTGATAATATTTCGCCTGGCCACAATTTAAGATGTTTATACAATAGCTTTATTTCGTGCAATAAAGGAACTTTTGGTGCTGTTTTAATTTTCTTTTCAGAAGAATACAATATGTTATTTCTTCTTATTCCGAATGAATCATAGATTGTTACAATAGTAGGTCCTATAGTATAGTTTCCGATCTTATTGAATCTAACAGTATATTTTATTTCTTTTCTTTCATAAGGATTCAAGGAGAAAATTGATTTATTATTTCCTTTTACAATTTTGGCCTCTTCTGGAATTTTATCTTCAATAATAATCTTTTCTATTTTAGTATCTTTCTCATTATAAATTGTTAGCTTTATTTCGTATTCTTCCCCTTCATTTATGATATCAGATCCAATCATTCTTTCACATTTAATCCCATTTCCTATTTCTGGAGAAATTATCAATGACAGCAGAAGATATGTAAAAATTGGAATCGTTAACAAATAAAAAGATGCATACTTAGTTGCTAATCCTAAAAGCAACAGAATTAAAACAGAAACTATTAGCGTGAAACCTTTAAGTGTTAGCATTAAATCTTAGGAACAGGGACCTCGTTCAATATTCTTTGTATAATTTCTTCACTTTTGATGCCCTTTAACCAAAATTCAGGCTTCAGAATCAACCTATGTCTTAATGCATGTATTGAAACATATTTAACATCATCAGGTATAACGTATTTTCTCCCTTCAATTAAGGCTTTAGCTCTTGCCAACTTTAAAATTGCTAGCGATCCTCTTACGCTAGCTCCTACTTCTATTTCAGGGCTCCTCCTCGTAGCTTGAACTATAGCGGCGATATACTTGTTGATGTCATATGAAACAAAAACCTCTTCAGCCAAGTATTGAAGAGTTAATAAATCTTCTTTGCTTGCTATCGGCTTTATTTCTATGTCATCTGCTTTCCTTTCTATTCTTCTTTTGAGAATTTCGGTTTCCTCTTCTAAGCTTGGATATCCTATGCTTATTTTCATGATGAATCTATCGACTTCTGCTTCAGGTAAAGGATAAGTTCCTTCATATTCAATTGGATTTTGCGTAGCCAAAACTATGAAGGGCTTTTCAAGATAGAAAGTTTGTCTTTCAACAGTAACCTGTTTTTCCTGCATTGCTTCAAGTAAAGCTGACTGGGTTCGAGGAGGAGCTCTGTTTATTTCATCCGCTAAAATTATATTTGCGAATATAGGTCCTTTTCTGAATTCAAATTGTGAGGTAGCTCTATTGAAAACATAGCTCCCGAGTATGTCCGAAGGTAACATATCCGAAGTAAATTGTATCCTTTTAAATTCAAGATTGAACGCTTTTGCAAATGATTTTGCCATAAGGGTTTTTGCCAATCCAGGATAATCTTCAATTAAAATATGAGAATTTGAGATCAATCCAAGCAATACCAATTCAAGCACTTCTCTTTTTCCTACAATAACTTTTGAAACTTCATCCAAGATTAATTTTGGTAAACTTTTTACTTTTTCCATAATTTCTCTTTTATCGTTACTCATACCCTAGCTTATTGACTATTTTATAAAATTTAGTAAGAGCTTTGATATAATTTTTGCTATCTTTTATATATTCTTCGTTTTCTTCTGGATAAACCAATGCGATCACATCTTTTTCTTTTATGATATTTTTGGAGTTCTCTTGAGACAACTTTACATTAAGGTTTGTTTCGATTATTTCTTTTATTGTGTAGCTTAACATTTTCCTAGATACCAAGGATCCTTCTATAGCACTGTTAATCATTTTTATCTTTCGTGTTAAAGGATTTTCAAAGGAGATTTTCAATTCCCTTTCACCTTTACTTTTCGCTAACAATTTTGAACAAAGATGAATAAATATACCGATTTGTATAGCAAAAATTAAGAGGATTAGAAAATATATTGTATCCAAAGAAGATAAAGAAAAAGGTATAATGATAGATGCGGCTGATAAAAGCAATAAGAAAATTATATGCTTATATAATCCATTATCCAACATTTTTCAAATCATTCAATATTGAATTTAACAATGAAGATGCATATTCTGCATCTTTATTACTCATTTCATCGATACTGTATTTTGCTTTTTCAAACAAATTAGTTAAAGAATGCAAATAGTTCGACTCATATCCTATCAACTTCTTTATATAACTTTCAAACTCCCTTGCGGTTAAATAACTTGGGTTGTTTATTCCTTTACTTTCAATAAACTCGCAAAATGATTTATAACAATACAGTATGTAATCTTTAGGATTTGAAAAGCTAAATCCTGAATATTTTAGGTTTATTTCGTTTATTTTGCTAATGAATTCTTCTCTCAGGTTTTTAATATTTAAAGTATTTTTTTCAGTTCTGGGCTTTCTAACAGTTAATACAATTGATGTTATAGAATAGGCAAGAAAACCTATTACAATAATAAAAACAGATAGAAAAACTATAGAATAAATGCTAAAAAAGCTATTGTCTGAAATTAAAGAGTTTGGTTGATTAGTGTTTCCTAAAAATATTTTTAATCCAAAAATTAATGCAAAAATTACTATAAACATTGCAACCGTTCTAGCTATAAAATCTCTTCTTATTTCTCTGCTGAAGGTAGCAAAGAAAAATCCTAATGATGCGATTAAAGCGAAAATTATTAGAATTATATAATAGGGAATAATTGGTACTAGGAATACTGAGCTCCCCTGTGTTGAATTGGTCTGTGTTGTATTTGTGATTGTAGTTGAGATAACGTTCGTATATTTAGGCGGACTCGAATTTCCATGGCTGCTATAATTTATTTCAATTGAAGATAGATTTATTACGATGAATGAAAATAAGATGATGGATGAAATCAAGATAATCTTTGAAAGCTTTTTCACAATTGAAATTTATTCTTCCTTGAATTTATTCTTAATTTGTTTTAAAAAATTAGAATTAAAAGCCTTTAATTTCTTAATATTTTAAATGCCCAAAATATTAGGGGATCTTCCAAAAAATTTTAAGCTAATGGTTTTAAACACTAGCATTTCTAGATTTGGTGACTCTTACTTTGGTATTGTGATTACTTGGATAACTTTGCTGATAACAAGTTCTTCTTTTTATTTAGGCATCGTATCATCCATGGGGTTAATTGCCTATTTTTTAAGCATCGTTGTTAGCGCAATCGTGGATAAAACAAGAAAGAAGAAAGTAACCGCCTATACTGCAAATATTTTCAAAATGATGATACCAAGTCTTGTTATATTAAGCATATATGCTAATAATACGATAATCGATGTATTTTTACTAGCTTTGGCCACTTTTTTAAGTTCAATCGCTTCTGATTTTCTCAGCGCAATAAGGGCTTCATGGGTTAAAATCTTCTTAACAAGTGAAAGTATGTATAAAAAAGGCGTATCATTAGTTATATATTCCCAAACTATTTTTCAAGCAATAGGATATGGACTATCGAGTTTTTTACTAACTTATAGTCCCGTATTCCCAAATTTATTACTTGTTATTATCTTTGGTTTAGGATTAATACCTTTGATGTTGATAAAATATGATGAGTCATCTTTATTTATAAAGGAACAAAGTTTGACTTCTGCTATAATTGAAACTATGCGATTCATAATAAGTGAAAGGACACTTTTCCAAGTCTTATCATTCATTCTGATTTATGACGTAATCTTCGAAATGGCACCTGTATTGTATGCAACTTTAGTTTATTTCAAAGGTCTCAGTTCAGTTTATTTAGGCAGTTTCTTTATATCGCAAATCTTAGGCTTAGCAACAGGAGGATTTGTTCTAGGCATGATTAAAGGTAAAGTTGGAAGAATTTCTTTGTTTTCTATGATAGGGATAGGAATTTCCTTTCTTACTTTGCCCATTATGCCATTATTTATATTATCCTACATTTCTTCTTTCTTTGCCGGATTTTTCTTCGGCTTTCTTTCATCTATAACATTAACTTTGATCACAAAACTTTCTCCTACTGAAATGCTTGCAAGAGTTCAAGGATTCATGAGTTCTTTTATATTGGCAATAGGTTTTGTTGGAAGGCTTGCTGCAGGAATAATTTCAGGCTCTTTCGGTGCTGACACAAGTTTCATGATATTAGGTACAATGTTTTTCGCATTTTCTCCTTTGGCTTTACTTTTTAAAGGAATGGGCAAACAGGAAATCTAATGCACAGTTAACATCTTAAGAATTGGTAAAGTAGCAATTGCATAAATTGCCAAGAATATCCATGCGTAGAAGAATGAAAAATTATCTGCTATAAAAGAAAAGACATAAGGAATCAAGGAGCCTATTGCTATTTGAAATGAGTTCAATATTCCTAAAGCCAATGGTATCAATTCGTTTGGTATACTATTGTCTAATGAAGGTACAGCGTACATTATTGAAAAGACTCCTGCAGAAATTGCTCCGATTAAAAATGAATTAAATATCGCTAAATAATAGCCTGAGAAAGGAACGATAATAAAATCTATAGCCATAGCTGATGTTAATAGGATTAATATTGTTCTTCTTTTCTTTAGAATATCTGAAACAAAACCGAATAAAGGCCCACCTAATATTCCCGCTATCAAAATTGCCGAGGAGATTATACCTGCTATGCTTGATTCTAAATTTAACTCTTTAACTACGTATGCATCATAAAACTGTGAGGCTGTAAAGTACGCCCCCCAAAAACCAGCACAACCGAACGCTATTCCCAAAACATTCTTATTTTTAAATATATGTGAAACTCTAAAATTGGATCCTGGCTTATCATTGGGAAGTACAATATGGTTCTCAATGGTAATTAAAAGAGCAACAATGCCTGCAATAACTAACGAAAATCTCCATCCAACAACTGAAGCCACTAGATACCATGTTGCTATAGCAAATCCAGCTCCTAAGTTAAAGGCTGCACTATATAAACCAAGTGCGAATCCTTGTCTTTCTCTAGGGAAAATTATTCTAAGGAGTTTAATAACCGGTGCAAAATAAAGTCCAGCTCCTACGCCTACTAAAAATCTAAAAATTAGTAAAGAATAGAAATCCCAAGAAAATCCTGAAAGAATTGTAGCTATGGACAAAATATACATTCCAGCCATAGCTGTATTTTTTGCCCCAATTTTATTAGCTATATACCCAGAAGGTATGTTCATTAAAGCTGCACCTAATAGAAATGCAGTATGTATTAATCCAGATTGTTCAAATTTTATAAAGAAAGTATTAACAATCAGTATCACAATAGGAGATACATTGTACCAGTTCAAACCATAGATAGCTCTTGAAGAAATTATCGATATACTGTTACGGAATAATTCTTTGTCCATTTTTAAACTTATATTTACAACAACTTAAAAGGAAAAAAATTCGATTTAACATAAAATATATAAACATAATACAGTCTTCTATTAGTAATGGAATTAGTTGCACAGGGTTTGACAAAAATTTTTGGAAACTTTAAGGCTCTTGATAACGTTGATTTTAATATTGAAGGTAAAGGTTGCTATGGCTACCTTGGACCAAACGGTGCTGGTAAGACAACGACGATGAAAATATTTACCAATTTGCTAAGACCTACTAAAGGGAAGGCTTTAATAAACGGTATTGATGTTAATAAAGAGCCGGTTAAAGCTTTGAGATATGTTAATGCTTTAATTGAAGATCCTGAACCTTATTCATACATGCAAGTAGAAGAATTCATCAAATTTGCTTGCAAGTTAAGAGGAACCCAAATAGATAGTAAAACTTTGCTTGATCTCTCCGAAAAGCTAAAACTTCCTCCACTTAATTCAAAGTGTGCAAAACTATCTAAAGGTCAAAAAAGAAGAGTGTATTTAGCAGGACTACTTGCTCAAAATAGTGATATATATATTCTTGATGAACCTACTGCAGGCTTGGATCCTGAAGAATCAATAATTATAAGGAACATTTTGGCTGAAATGAAGAAAGAAAAGTTGATATTTTTATCTTCTCATCTTCTTTATGAAGTAACACAGGTATGTGATTACGTTCTCTTCTTGAATAAAGGAAGAATAATTGAAAAAGGCTATGTTAGTGAAATATCCTCAAAGTTTACTTCAAAATCTTTAAGAGTAGAATTTTCTAAGCCAGTAGATGAACAAGTAATTCGTTCGCTTATTGATTCCCAATTGATAACACAGTATAAAAAGGAAAATGATTTTTCATATATTCTACAATATGATGGCAAAGATGAAACTAGAAGAAGCATAATTCAAATTCTTACTAAATATGAGCTTAGAAGCTTTTTCGATAGCACCTTAGGATTGGAAGAAGCCTATCTTAAATTAATAAGGGAAGAACAATGAGCTTCTCTGCATTATTAATTTCTAATTTGAAATTTTATTTTCAAACTAAACGCTTCATAATAATACTTCCACTTTATTTGGTGATTTCCATAATATTTCCTATCTTAGTTCTAAATGGAAATATTCCAAAACCAGTCGATGTATATTCATTTACCTACCAAGGGCTTGGTAACTTTGCAGCAGCATCTGCTTTAGTTTGTGCCCTTTTTGCTGGAGATGCAATTTCAAGGGACTTTAGCAGAGAAGGCTTTTTTACTTTGACACAACCTGTAGAGAGGTATAAAATAATGTTTAGCAGGTTTTTAGCTGCAATAATTGTTGCCTTAGTTACGATAATGTTATCCTATTTTGTACCCTACGTAATTTTTAGCCAATTATTATATTCTACTGTTGTACCAACTCTTTGGCAGATAGCAGGTATCGCAGTATTGTATAATATTTCATTAATAGCTTTTGCGATGCTTTTTAGTTCTGTATTCAGAAGTTCAACAGTAAGCATTATTTTAACTGTATTAGCATTATGGCTTATTATGCCCGCAATTGTTGGTATACTTCAATTCTTAGGTATTGAGCCTTGGTTTTTAATAAGTTATGCAGGAGATTCGATAAATTCTCTAGCTCTTCAAAATTATCCGCCACATATTAGCACTTTAAGTTCTCCAACAGTAAAAATAACAGTTTTTACACCCTATGTATGGGAGTCGGTAGCCATAATGGTTGGATACCTTATATTCTCATTATTAATAGCTTATATTATTTATTCAAGGAGAGAACTAAAAGTAATCTAATTTAGCTTTCTAATTAGTTACACAAATGAAAGCCTCGTGAGCAATAAGAACGTCAGTATACATAATTTAGGCATTCCAAACTGATTTATCTATAGCAAATTCGCATATATCCACACAATATTCTATTATTCTTTTGAAACTATCCAAAATTACCCTCAATGAGACCATTAATGTTTGTTCCAATTCGTAACCAAAAATCGACTTTTCGAAATCTATAATCCTATTTAAGTTATCATAGCAATAATTTATTGTTTCGTTTGCTATGAATTTATTTTTATTAAAGAAAGCTTCTATTGCTTTTTTTAAAATTACTTTTGAAGTTTCAGTTAATTCATATAGGATTTTTAAAATATTTTCATCCAATTTATTATATGTAGTATTTAACTCGTCTGAAATGTTTTGGATGTGGTCAGCTATTCTTTCTAAAGTCTTTCCGTTAAGTCTGTACTCTATAAGCTCTGATCTTCTTGATATTCCAAGGTCAGGCATTAGGTAAATGTTGCTTAGAGCTATATTTATTTGCCTAGTGATTAAGTTGTAGAATCTATCGACTTCATCATCAAGCTTTGAAATTTTTGGAAAAAGATTAACCTTCTCCTTAATTGCAGAACTTAAATTTTCCAACATCAAGTATACGATGCTATACAATCTGTTAAACGCTTTATCCAAATACATTTCAAACATGGAGAAAACTTGAATTAATAGACTATCTATGTTCTCTTCAAGAAATTCAATTCCTACAAGTCTATTCCTTAAAACTTCTTTTAACTTATCTTTGTATTCAATGGATCTTTTACCGAATTTTAAATTAATCTTATTGTAACCTACTAAGTAGCATGCAATACATTCTCTAATCATTGAATCGAAATCTTTGTACTCTTCTAAATTTAGACTAATAACTTTATCCTCCTTTTCCTTCATTTCTTTCCAGACATATATTGCTAAGGATGAGTCCTCTTGCTCTATTACTACAATTTTGTCCTGCGGTTTCAAATTGTTACTTTTTACCCATTCTTTGGGTAAGGAAACTATAAACGTTCCTCTTCCTGTTACCTGTACATTTCTAATTTCTTTCATTATTAATACAATATTTTTAGTTATCTATAAATAGATTATGAACTAGAATATATACCGTATTTATTTTTGGTCAGATTTTCTTATTTTAAAATCTAAAAGAAAGGAAATAAATACACGATAGTATATTAAAAGATTTTGATAAATGACAAATCCTATAGCTGTTAGATTCTGTGGTGCAGCAGGAGATGGTATTGAATCAATTGGAAGTATAATGGTAAGAACTTTTGCAAGATCTGGTTTGCATGTATATGCTTATAGAAACTATCAATCTGTGATAAGAGGAGGACATGTTTGGTATCAAGTAAGAGCGCATAATAAGAAACTAACTTCCTTTGGAGATTACTACGATATAATGGTCACTACAAATAAAGATGGTATCGTTTATGATTCAGCTCAACTTAGAGAGGGCGGTATAATAATTTATGATGCAAATAAGGTAAAGTTTGATCCTTCAGAAGTAGGTAAAAAGTTCATAGATTTGAATATTCCTTTGGCAGAGATTGCTCAACTTTATTCAAGAATAGCTGCAATGCAAAACGTTGTTGCTTATGGTGCGATTGCTTACATCCTTGATTTAGATTTCAATATATTAAAAGAAGTATTAGAGTATGAATTTGGAGATAAAGGAAGGGAAATAGTTGAGCAGAATATTGCTGCTGCAAGAAAAGGTTATGAATATGCTAGCGAAGTTTACAAAAATGTAAGAATAAAAATAGAGAAGGGTCCTAGAAGAAGAATGTTTTTAAACGGCACAAGTGCGATAGCTTTTGGCGGTTATGTTGCTGGATGTAAGTTTTATGCAGCTTATCCAATGACTCCTTCTTCTCCAATTCTACATTGGTTTGCTGAGCATACAAAGAAAGCAGGAATGATAGTTTTACAACCTGAAGATGAAATTGCGGTAATAAACATGGCAATCGGTGCTTCGTTTGCAGGTGTTAGAAGTATGGTTGCAACATCAGGTGGCGGTTTTGCTTTGATGTCGGAAGCTGTGGGTTTAGCTGGAATGACGGAAACACCTTTAGTTATAGTTGAAGGACAAAGAGGCGGACCTTCTACAGGTTTGCCAACAAACACTGAACAAGGAGATGTAAGGCAAGTCTTAGGTGCTGGCCAGAGTGATTATCCAAAAGTCGTTATTGCTCCTAGAGATATAGAAGAACTATTCTATTCAACTATAGAGGCATTCAATCTTGCAGAAAAATATCAAATTCCTGTCATAATCGTTTCAGATCTTTATATGAACGAATCAGCAACAACTTTGGAAAATGAATTTGATATAGAAAACATAAAAATAGATAGGGGCTGGATAGTAAAGGAAGGAGAAATAAAGGATTATAAAAGATTTCTTATCACAGAAAATGGTGTATCTCCAAGAGCCTTGCCAGGAATGAAGGGTTACAACTTTGTTGCTGCAAGCGACGAACACGATGAAAAAGGTCATTTAGTAAGCGATGTATTAGCAGGATTACCTTATATGCTAAAAATAAGGAAAGCTATGATGGAAAAGAGAATGAGGAAAGAGCAATACATTTTAAAGGAGCTTGAACCTCCTACATTATACGGTCCTCAAAATGCAGATATAACAATCGTAAGTTGGGGATCAACAAGAGGAGCTGTAAGAGAAGCTCTACAAATACTTGAAAATGAAGGCATAATTGCAAATTCACTTGAAATCAAGTACTTACATCCCTTCCAAGGAAAGGAAATAAAAGAAATTCTTGAAAAAGCTAAAGAAATTTTGTTAGTTGAAAACAACTACAGCGGACAAGTAGGAGGTTTAATAGCGCAGCATACAGGTATTTTTATCAAAAATAAGCTCTTGAAGTATGACGGAATGCCCATTATGCCTTTAGAAATTGTAAACAAGGCTAAAGAAGTTCTTAATTTAAAAAGTTATGAGGTGATTAGATAATGGAATCCGTACTCAAAATTTATAAGGGAGAAGTTCAACCTGATTGGTGTCCAGGTTGCGGAGATTTTGCAGTATTGAACGCAATTCAAAGAGCCCTATACGAGCTAAACTTGGATCCTAAGGATGTTTTGATTGTTTCAGGAATTGGTTGTTCCTCAAATCTTCCAGGCTTTATTTCCACCTATGGTTTCCATGGGATACATGGAAGAGCAATTCCTGTAGCAACAGGAGCAAAACTTGCAAATCCTGAATTGACTGTAATTGTAACGGTAGGAGATGGGGATTGCTACGGAATAGGCATGGGGCATTTCATTCATGCTATGAGAAGAAATCCTGATATCACAGTAATAGTCATGAATAACCAAGTTTACGGTTTAACCACAGGTCAAGCATCACCTACTAGCATGAAGAAGCATGTTACTAAATCTACTCCTTTCGGAGTAATTGATGATCCTATTAATCCTATAGCATTGGCAATTGCTGGAGGGGCAACATATGTTTCTCGAGGTTTCTCTGGAGATCCTATTCACTTAGCACAGCTTATAAAGAATGGTATTTTACATAAAGGATTCGCTTTAGTAGATGTATTTAGTCCTTGTGTCACTTTCAACAAGCTCAACACATATGAATGGTTTAGAAAGAGGATATATAAGCTTGAAAGCATTGGCCACGATCCAACAAACTTTGAATTAGCGATCAAGAGAGCCTATGAATTTGGAGATAAAATACCTATAGGGCTGTTTTATAAAGCTGAAAAGCCTTCTTATGAGGAATACTTTGAAGATATTTATAAAGGAAAGCCATTGGTCTATCATGATTTCCCAAACAAAGAACAAATTAAAGAGATTATGAAAGAGTTTTACTAAACTTATAGGATTCGTATTCGCTTAAAAAGATACCAAGGATAACCAAAGCTGAGCCAAGTATTCTTAAACTATTTGGAATTTGGAAGAATATTAAGAATGTAAATATATAAGCAAAAACTGGAACAAGTAAAGAAAATAGACTTGTATTTATTGTTCCTATTATATCTATAGATTTAAACCAAAGGGCCCACCCTGTAGCTTGTACAAGCAACCCTATTAGAATTGCTAAAGCTATTGCAAAAATGGAAGGAATAAAATAATAATCAATGGGTAACAAAGGTAAAACAAAAAATGCCGAAAAGAAGGCCATAGCTGAATTAAGCGCTAGAAGATTTTGATTGTAAAAGTTTCTCCTGTAATATATTGTTCCAACGGCCCAGGTAAATCCAGCTATCAGTATTAAAATCACTCCTAAATCAATTTCGTAACTTCCTACACCGATAATTAATCCTAAGAGAGCCAATGCTGTTCCTATCTTTTGTAGAATTGAAATTTTCTGCTTTAAATAAAGATATGAAATCAATAAAACGAATAGAGGTTGCGAATACAGTATAACAGATGCAAAGGCCGGATCAGATGTTATAGCTAAGCCTATGTTAAGCAAGGTAATAACTATTCCTATGTTTAGAAGTGAGTTGATAAAAACTTTGAAACTTAGCAAAATCTTTCTTGAAACTAGTAATAATGCAGCTCCACCTATTAAAAATCTAATTAAAGAAAGAATCATTGGTGACATAAAAAATAGCACGATTTTCGATAAAGGGAATGCTAAGCCCCATACTATAGCTGTAGTAAAAATTGGGAGATATTTCTTTAAACTCATTTAATTTTAAAAAAATAAGAATAGAATTTAAATTAATGGTAAATTTCACAACTGGAGAGATAAAGTTTATCGAGGATAATGAGCTTTGCAGGCTTGCTACTTCAGATTCAAAAAATACTCCACATGTAGTACCTGTAAACTACATTTTCAGAAATGGCTTCTTCTACATCTTCGCTGACTATGAAACAAAGAAAATAAAGAACATAAAAGAGAATCCCAAGGTTGCTTTATTGATAGATGTTTATAGAACTCCTAAAAATAAGGCTGTGTTAATAATAGGGAAAGCTGATATATTGGAAAGAGGTGAAGAATACAGACAAATATACAATTTATTCTATAAAAAATTTGGCTGGGTAAGAGCAGATCCTTGGAATGAAGGAGAAGCTCCCTTGATAAAAGTTATCCCTGAGAAGAAAGTAAGTTGGGGTATATAATCTTTGGTTATTTATTTTGATTCCAAAAGGATTCTTAAACATATTACATAAATGAAAGCCTCGTCTTCTAGGGCGGGATGAAAAGGCTAAAATAATTAAAATTTAAATTTCTCTTAGGAAACTCAATGACGCTCCTCCTAAGCTCGATAGAGGGCTTAATGGGACTTAAGGAGGAGCATTCAGTATTGCAATTATTGAATGAAGGATTCTTATTAGAATCCAGATTTTGGGCTGGCAGCCCTTTATATGAAGGTTTATTTTAACCAGATAAAATGGGGGAAGCTCTGATCCTCCCGACTGTCCAGCAAATGCGAGATGTAGCCACGAATCAATGCTGGAAACCAATGAACTTCTCTAAAAGGGAACCCTCAACCTTCTAGGGTGAGGAGGAGGTCAGTGGAAGACGATGTGAAGTTATTTATTCGACAAAATAATTGAATTTAAATAATTAGTTTATGTGTTTTCAAGCTAATATTAATTTTGCAGCCAATAAAAATAGTTGATTGTATAAAAAATACGAATAAATCTATTATTCATATCCCTTAATCTTAGGATTTATTCTTGATAGAAAAATTATAGAAGCAACATAAAAAGGAATTGATGCAATGAATATAGCTAATGGATGGACTGTTGTATAAATAATGCCTGAGACAGCTTGTACAGGAGTAGATATAATTAAAGGGAACACACTAAAAACAGCCATTAATCTTCCTCTTAAATTCCTGGGTATTAAGTTTCCTTGTAAACTTTGAATCGTAGGTGTTAAAACCGCACCGCTTATGCCGCCTATAACACTCCAAGCAATCAAGTCATTCATTCCGTTCGCAGATACAAAAAATATCATGCTAATCGGTGAGGTCAATGCAGCGAGTATTGCTGCTTTCTTTATTCCAATTCTATCTATTAAGTAAATTGAAGGCAATACAAGCACTATGGTAATTAAAGAGCTTATTCCTATGAGTATTCCATACAATATCGGCGGTAAATTTGCTTCATTAATCAAATATAGTGCTAAGTAAATCGTTGTTAAGCTTGTTGCTATGCTTGATAAGAATGAATATATAACTAGATTTTTTGCATTGTAATCGATCATTTTAAGGGCCTGCAAATTATCCTTAAAAACATAAACAACGTGTGAAATTAAATTCCTATTTGCATCATTATTCTCTTTGTTTACGAAAGTCTCTTTAAGCTTAATGGCTCTGTATGTAACTCCTGCAATACCTGTAATTGTTGTAATTAGATATCCGATCTTTAGTCCATAGTCGGCTCCAAATCTTTCTATAAGTAGTCCTCCTACGGTCGGTAGAAAAATTGAAGGGATCGTTGTTACGATAAGGAAATAAGCAAAACCTATGTGTCTTTTATTAGGTTCCATTGAATCATTTAGAGTAGCATTGAAAGCTGGAACATATATTCCAGAAATTGCCCCTATTATAATGGGTATAAAAAGCCAAAGCCAATCTTTGACAAGAAAATAAAATAAGTTATTGATTACTGCTACGAAACTGAAAATCACTATGACTTTTCTTCTACCCCATTTATCCGCTATGTATCCTCCCAAAAGATACATAAAAGCTGTTATTATGCTGCTCAGTGCATTGGCAAATCCTATAAGCTGTGTTGGCATCCCAACCGCATAGAAATAAATGGATTGGAAAGGTGTAACGATAGCTCCTCCTATGCTCCATATAGCAGCAGATAAAGCTAATACCCAAGCATTACCAGGAAGATAAAATTTGTAAAATTTGGTGATCTTAATTTGCATGACTTTAAAATATTCTTTTTGTATCTTATAAGATTAATTAAGAAAATTTTATATATATGCGTCAAAATACTTAGACAATGAGTTTTAAAGAAGGTTTTTTAATGTTTTTGGCATAAAAATCTACTATAAAATATTTTATGCAAAAGATGCATATACAAGTTTAATAACTTTACATCAATTGAAAGCCTCGCCTTTTAAGGGCTTGGATGAATAGACTTAAGTAATTATTTTCTAAAGTTTCTCAATGACTAGGAGGAATAATGCGATAAGAGCTACTGTTTCAATGAATATCGCAATATCAGAATCCCTCCTAGTCTTTTCCAAAGACTATTTAGAAGCTTTAAGATATGTTCTTTATTGGTTAAAAGAAAAAAGAATAATCCAAACAAAAACAATGTAATAAGCATTGTTTATAAAGAACTATATAATAAACTCAAGAGTTTCAATCTTCCTTCAAAAATAGCTGAAGATTGTTATAGAAATGCATTATCAGTATACAGCGGTTATGAAAATGATAGAGATGTAATAGCAATAGAAAACTTAAATGGGAGAGGTTCTCTAAGTCTCTCGACTGCCCCTCATATGCGATATGTAGCTCCAAATCAATTGAGAGCACTCTCGTAATTCATAGCGAGAAGAAGTCAGGATGAAGTAACGCCAAGGGTAGCAAAGGTAATTCACAACAGAATAAAGGATTCTAAACTTGCTTTCAATCCTCTTCTGGGTTTAAGAAAAAATAAAAAATTTAAGATATAAAAAAATTATTTCTTAGTTTCTTGTTTCTTACCTTTTTTACCTTTCTTTTCTTCTTTTCCTTCTTCCTTCTTTTCTTCTTTCTTTTCGCTCATATTTCCTATATATAATAGTAATAAAGGGGTTATATCTTTTTTACTTTAATTATATATTGACTATTTCTTTTATCGAAAGTTGATTTTTCTTTAGAATCTTCCTTTTGTTTATCATATACTGTTCTTTATAATCTCTTTTACTTTCTCAGAGAAAGTTTTTATTTGTTCAGATTTATTCTTTGAAGAAGGCCAAAATATGAAAGTATTCATTTTAAGATCTTTGTAAATCTTAATAATAAATTCAGCCCATTCTTCATGATTAGCAAAAAGCAAATTGTTTTTATCTATCTGAATTCCTGTTCTTTCTTCTGTTATTACACCAGCTATGTTATAGATTTTGATAAGACTGTTAACATCTCTTCCGTATTTTTTGCAAGATTCTTCAAGAATTTTTATTTTATCTTTTAATTCATCAGGTAAGAAATAAAACATTGAAATTGACCAACCATCACCCAATTTCCCTGTAAGATCAAGCATTCTAGGCCCATTCGCTCCAATTATAATCTTTATATCATGAAAAGGTTTTGGACCAGGGTATGCATTTTTTAAAAAATAATATTTCCCATTATAACTTACTATTTTTGTTTTTGCACCAACACCCCAGAGCATTTTTATAACATTTATTCCCTCTTCCAACGCTTCTATTCCTTCCTTTGTACTTCTTTTTGGTCCTCCATAAGCTTCAATTGCATCACGATTAGCACCCGCTCCTATTCCAAGTTCTATTCTTCCCTTCGTAAGTATATCCAGTGATGCAAAAGATTTAGCAATTATTTGTGGTGTTCTTAAAGGGAGATTTGCTACATTTGTCATGAAAGAAACCTTGCTTGTTAAGGAGGCTAAAAAAGAGATTAAAGTCCATGTATCAAAGAAAAATCCAATGTAAGGATGATCCTGTATTCCTATGATATCAATGGAATTTGAATCAGCAATCTTTGCTGCTTTAAGAATTTCTTCTAATTCAATTATGTTGGGATTTATATTAACGCCTAAATTTATTCTATGCGGATCTAAAACCATACTCTTAGTTAATTTACAAAAAATTAAAATTTCAGAAGAATCACATAAAGTAGTTTTCTAAATCCAATTAACTAATTTTTGTAATTTCAAGTTTAATATTAGCTTTGCTTTTTGAAAAAAGGACATAGACTAATAGACCCCAGCCCGTTTGCATGCGGAAAAACCATGCTTAACCCCAGATTTATAAACCCCAAAACCCATTTTTAGCTCAGCCATGAGCGGTTGGGATATAGTACCCGAACCGAAGCAATTCCCAGGATTCCTGAGATTTCAGGAGGGCGAAAACATACTAGAAATATTTAAGGATACAGAAATAAGAACAGTTAAACTATTAAATTCAAACTCCAGTTTGTCTAAAATAAATTTACAATGTATTTTAAAAACAAAACCATTGACCTTTTTTGAATTGGATTGTCAAAATGGATTCGCCCTGGCGCTAAATCTATTGTGGATACTCAAAACTTTTATAGCAATTATTTTATCACTACAATCAGATGCATATTCAAAATAGTATCCAAAGCATGAATACCTTTAAAAAAATTGTTAAACTGATTAATAAAGGACTTGGCGAAAAAGGATTAGATTCTTCAATGAAGAACCTTTATAGTAAAAACATAATGTTTTCATGGGTGATTATTTTATGGTAAAAATCATACATACTGCTGATCTACATCTTGGAATAGGTTCATATGAGCTCTACGAAAGTTCATATTTAATTCAGCAAAGATTCAATGATTTCGTTAGCAATTTTAATTTTATAAAAGAATACGCAATAAGTTCAAATGCCGACTTTTTTATAATTGCAGGAGATGTATTTCATCATCCAAGACCTGCTGTACAGGCTTACAATGAATTTTCAAGAATTATTGGTGATTTATTAAAGAATAATATAAATGTAATTGTCGTTCTTGGAAATCATGATACTTTCAAAACTAGGGAAATGCTTAGTTACATTAAAAGCTTTGAAAATGTGAATTTGAATAATTTCTATCTTTTTGATGAAGCTTCAATGATTAGCCTAAAATCTAAAGATTCAAATGAAAAAGTTAATTTCATTGGTATACCTTATCCTCATTTTCAATCTACTTTAAGATACGATGAGTTCGTTCAAGTTATTGAGAGAAAAATAAATGATCTTATTCAAAAGAGCGAAGCTGATTATAACGTAATAGTTGGTCATCTATACGTTGAGGGAGGAAAATTAGGTTCGGAGCAAAGAGTAGCTTCATTGAAAGATTATCCAATTCCCAAGAATGTTTTTGAAAAGGAAAACATCGATCTTGTTTGCCTAGGGCATTTACATATGCCCCAAAAGCTTGGAGATAAAATTTACTATGCCGGTTCAATTGAAAGAATAGATTTTGGCGAAGAAAATGAAGAAAAATCTTTCTTTGAGATAAATTTGGGTAGCAAAATAAACGTAAATCAAATAAAGTTAAAACTCAGGCCCATGAAGACAATTTATATTGAAAAAGATTCGCTGGTGTCTTCGCTTGACTTAACACAATCTTTAATAAAATTTCTTAATGAACAAAAAATTGAAGAAGGTTCATTATTAAGAATAAGAATAAAGGGTTATGGAATTATCAAAAGTATTTCAAGAAAGTCAATTGAAGATTATTTATACGAAAAAAGGAAGGTTCTTGCATTCAAGATTGAAGAAATAAAAGAAGAGTTTAAAGAGAAAGAAATTGAATTTAAAGTTTCATCAAACATAAGAGAAATGCTTGAGCAATACATATATACAAAATATAAAAAAGAGCCAAAGGAAGTTCTGGAAAAAGTTAAGGAATATTCCTTTAAAATTATTGAAGAGATGTCCTCCTATGAAGCTCAGTGAAATTACTATTCATAGTATTACACTTGAAAATTTTGCAAGCTACAGAAAGTTAACATTTGATCTCGATAAATTAGGTCATCTTGTTAACATTTATGGTGCTACTGGAAGTGGTAAAACAACTCTAATAGTTGATTCAATAACATTTTGCTTGTTTGGAAACGCTTACAATATGGATAGGCAAGGAACAACAAAGCTCGTCATAAACCCTATGTTTAGTGAAGCAAAGTGCGAGCTGGAATTTTCAGTATCCGGAAAGAGATATAAGATTTCAAGAATAGTTTACAAAGACGCACCTGCAAACGCGATTCTTTATGAAGAAAAAGATGGCAATTTAATTAAGAAAGCTGTATCTGTTAAAGAGGTTGATAAAATAATAAATTCTATGATCAATTTCGATTATACTACCTTCTTAAATTCAATAATGGTTAGACAAGGAGATGTGATGCGATTTCTAGAAGCAAGTCCTAAGGAAAGAAGAGAAATATTGCTTAAAGCTTTCAACCTTGATTTTTCAAAGCACTTGGAAAAAGCAAAGGAATTAAGAAATGAGCTTAGTGATGAAATTAAAAATATTAAAGAAAATATAGAAGAGTTGAAAAAGGAAATTAGTAAAGAAGGAGAGATAAGGAAAGAACTTGAAGAAGCAAATCAGAATATTCAAGTAATAAAAGAGGAATTGGATAACTTTAATAAAAACCTAGGAGAACTTGAAAATGAAATAGAAAGTTTAACTAGAACAAAATCTATAATTGAGAACGAAGTCAAACAGTTAGAAATTATAAAAAAAGAAATAGAAGATTTAACTAAAGAAAAATTCAATTTAATTAAAGAAATAAATGATTATACCAAAAGATTACAAAATGAAAGCGAGTATAGAAAAGATTTAGAAAAATATAAATTAATTAGAGAAGATTTAAATAAAGTTAAAGCAATACTCAATGAAATCAATTTAAGGAGAAAGGAAGTTGAATTTCTTGAAAGAGAACTTCACAATCTTCAGAATGAACTAAATAAAAAGCAGAAATATAAAATCGATCTTGAAGAGGCTAAGAAGGCTAAAGATATTCTTGCTGAATATGAAAAGGAGATAAAAGAAATTCAAGATGAGATAGGAAGCAAAAATGAAGAAATTGCAATTATGAGGTCGCAAGAGGAAGAAATCAATAGAATTCTAGAAATTCTAAGAAGTGATACTTCTACTGTTTGCCCAGTTTGTAAAAGGGATCTGACGAAAGAACATAGACTTGTGCTAATTCAAGATTACGAAAGAAAAATTGAGGCTATTAGAAGTAAAAGAATAGCTGAAGAGAAGTTGCTTGAAGAAATCGAGAAAAAAGAAGAAGAACTAAATGTGCGAAAGAAAGAATATGAGAGAAAAGCAAGCTCAATAGAATTGTTAGAAAGCCTTGCAAGTAATGAAGAAGAATTAAGGGAGGAAATTAAAAATAAGCAAATTGACCTGAATAAATTGAAGGAAGAAATTCATAAACTAAATAGCGAAGATATATTGCAAAGGTATAAGCTTGAAGCTAGAAATATTGAGCAAGAAATTAGGAAATGTGATAATGAAATAATAAGAATAAGCAATGAACTAGCAAATATAAATGAATATAAAAAGATTTTGCCTGAGAGGGAAAAGAAGCTAAAAGAACTGGAAAAAAAGATTGATGAATTAAACAAGAAAGTTCAGGCTGAAAAAGATCTCAAACTACAACTAAACAAAATTGATTCTGAAATTCAAGAAAAGAACAGAATTAGAAAAAACTTACAGGAAAGGATCAGATACATGAATGAAGAAATTGGTGGATTGAATCAGAAAATAAAGTACGCAGATGAACAGCTTAAGTATATTGAAAAAAGTAAGAAAGAAGTTGAAGAAAAAGAAAGAGATTTGAATAACAAAAAAATTAATCTCCGTGCATATGAAATAATCTGCGAGGATATATTCAACGATAGAGGCTTTCCTTTGAAGCTTTTGAAAGATTACATTGAAAAACTGAATGATTACATCAATTCTTATTTTCTACCTAAGGTTAAGCCAGATATTTCTGTTGAAATTAAAACAGAGCAGGATAAAGTTGAAATAAATGTAGCTCAGAATGGGTATGTAAGAGAACTAGCTACTTATTCAGGAGGAGAAAAAACTATAATAGGATTAGCTTTCAGATTAGGCATAGCCAAGATTCTTTCATCTTCAAGACTAGGTATAGTTCCTAGATTGTTGATAATTGATGAAGGTTTCGGACCATTAAGCAAGGAGTTTAGAGAAGCTGTTCTTAAAGCTATACTTGAACTAAAAAGCGATTATGATAAGATTTTCATAATATCGCATGTTGAAGATATTCAAGATAATCCCATTTTTGATACAGTAATTAAAGTTTGGAAGGATGATAATAACTTTAGTCAAATTGAAATACTACGGTAAGTTTATTAGCATAAATAAATAATAATATTTTCAATGATTATTCATACACATCTTTACAAAATAATTCTCTTTTCATATCTGGCTATATTTCAATTATTCTAATCAAGGTTATTGAAATGAAAGCCTGCTCTTAAGAGCGGGGATGAAAAGATTAAATATCTGAGAATTTAAAAAATCTATATGAAATTCGGTGAAATCTTCCTAAGCTCGATAGAAGACTTTAGGAGACTAAGGAGGAGCATTCAGCATTCCAATTATTAAATTTAAATGAGGAGTTCTTTTTAAAATACAGATCTTGGTTAGCGACCCTTTAAATGGAAGGTTTATTTAAACTTGATAAGATGTGGAGAGTTCTAATCTAACTATAAGAATGCTAAACAAATGAGAGCTGTACTCCGAATCAATGTTGGGAACCATGAAATGCAATCAGATAGAATCGTTAATTAAATTTTAGAAAATCAGAAAATATAATGAACTTAGAAGAATTAAAAAAATCTTATTTTTCAATATCTCGTTAGATGAGAAGTTCATTAAGAATAATAGCACTATTTTTATATAATTCCTGTGTAGGAGTTTTTTTAACTTATGGATTATTCTATATTCCTCAATTCTCTTTGATTATAAGAAAAAACTACGGAACAGCTCAATATGGCACAATATTTGGCATTCTTCTAACCAGTTTTGGGATTGGAGCTTTTATAGGTCCGATTTTTGAAGGACTTTTGATTACTTATAATTTTGGTTATATTATAGGCTTTGTTTTTTCGTCATTATCTAGCATAATTGTAGGATTTCATATACTGAGATCAAGCTGATAATTGTATTAACTTTCAATTAGAAACGGTTGGCTTAGCTTTATCTATGGTTGACACTTTTTTATATACTTATTTACTGTTGCTAAGTTATCATTCAACATGGTAGGGTTAGAAAATAATCATCTCCACAATATTTACCAAATCCATTAATATCAAGAGCTGATCATCATTCATCTTAATAAATGGAACTGCTTACAACTATTGAAAGCCTTCATCATTTAGGGGAGAAGGTAAGAATCTAACTTTTAATTGAATTTAGTACAGTTTTATACTATAGAATTATTTGATGAATAATTAAATATAGAATATTTTTAAGAAACTAAGTTTTAATAAAAAATAAATCTTTCTTTAATAAAAGATCATTAAAATTTTTGTAAGTCTAATTTATTATCATACTTCTCAATAAAAACCAATTCTTCTAAAGGTTTCCTATTCTTTTTGCCTATAATCTTTCTCGGTGGATAACCAAATCCAATTACAACGGATGGTTTGAGATCATTTGGAATGTTAAAGTCTTTTTTAAGCTGGTCTTCTTTAAAACCGGTGAAGATGCAAGAAATGACCCCGTTTTCCCAAGCAACAAGCTGCATGTTCTGTGCAACTCTTCCTGCATCTATTAAATGGAAGTTATATTTTGGATTTGTAACGACTATAATTGCAAAATTAGCTTTAGCTACCCATTTTCCTGTTGTGCTGTCATCAGCAAGTTTTTTCAAGTTCTCTTTATCTTGAACTAAAATGAATCTCCAATGTTGCGAATTTATGCCGCTACTTGAGTATCTTGCAGCTTCAAGAATTTTCAACTTGATATCTTTAGGAACCTCTTTTTCTGAAAATTCTCTGAAATCTAGCTTCGTTTTAACATGATCAAAAACGCTCATTTATCATTTCTTCCTACATGGAATATATTAATTTTAATAATACAAAACTCGGTTTTCGCACGTAAGAAATTTATTCTTTTAATTTGTCAAGCTATTTCTATTTAACTTTTTCTATAAATTTTAAAGAAAAGCTTTATAGATTCATTTTAATCCTAAATTCTAGAAACTTTAAAGAGAATTCCCTTATATTACATAAATGAGAGCATCGCTATTTATGGCGGGATGAATAGACTTAAACATTTATTTTATAAGAATTTTTAGGAAATTCAGTAACGCTCCTCCTAAGCTTGATTGAGGGAATGATGGGACTTATTAAGAAGCGTTCAGTATTTTTATTGAATGAAAGATTCTTTTTAGAATCCAGATTTTGAGATGGCAACCCTTTATATGAAGGCTCCTTATTAGGACCAGATTGCATGGGGAAGCTCTGATCCTTCCAATGTCCAGCAAGTGCGAGTTGTAGCTCCGAATAAATGCTGGGAACTTATGAACTACTCTAGAAGTTGAAACCCTAACCCTTCTAGGGTGGGGAGGATGTCAGTAATTCTCTCTTTATCCTTAATGTATATATTTTTGAGGGATACAATATCCCATCTTTTGTTAAATTACTTTGAAATATTTCGAGCTATAATATATATTTAAGGAAGGAAACTCCACAGACTGAATCTATGATGAAATTGTCCGCTTCTGATAATTAGTTTAAAATTAGAAAGACTATTATGGATCTAATACCAATTTTGTTTTTCTAACATTCTTACCCTTCGTTAAGTAAATCTGAAAAAATGCTTTCTTTTTCTATGCCGGCTGGAATAGTTTTAGTCGCTATTTGGAAATTCCTATTATCTGTGGTGATTGAATCAATGAGTAAATATCCAGACTTAAAATACTTTATGTAAACTTCTGCAGTTAGCTTTCTCCATCTCAAAGCTTCTTCCATATCTTTCTTTTTAATAAGATTAATATCATAAGGAATTTCGATAAGAAAGTTCTCATCATCAATACTTAAATCGATATCTTCTACAATCCTATAACCGTTTTTTTCCCTTGTTTTAATAGCGCTTTTCTCAGCCTTGTATTTCTCAAAAACTTTGTTCAATCTCTTTTTTACATGGTCAGTATTTATGTACCATTCCGCTACAAATCTGTCTGAGGGCATTCCTTTATTCAGCGCATCTGTCATTATGCCATAATGGTTTCTATGATAAACTCTAACAATGACTCCTAATTTGTGCAAATTAAATCTAGAATTTAGACCCTGTAGTGGATCGAAGGTCCATGAAATTAAATCTATATTATTCTGAATCGCCCATTCTCTCTGCTTTAATTTTAATTGATAACCTATCTCTGAATTCCTATATTCCGGAATTACCCCTGTTTGGTGAGAATATAAATAATACTTTCCCTTTCTAAAAGCTCTTATAGCAAAGGAAAAACCCACCATTTCATTTCCATGATAAGCTATAAGAGCTAAACCTCCATTATGAGTTATTGCTACTAAGAGATCTTTAAGAAAAGTGGCAAAATCATTGCTTCCCCATGATTTTGAAATGATATTTACTCCTTCTTTTAGTAATTCAGGCGCATTCGTAGGAAATATTTTAACTTCCATCAATCTATATTTGTAATTGAATTAATTCAATCTTGTGTATTTAATTTAAATAAATGGTTAAGGAATTTTCTTTTGTGAATTCAAAGGTACTCCTTAGCTTTTACATTGCTATCTTAGCATCAATTTATATAATTTTATCATATTTGAATGAAGTAGAATATGCAGTAGAGACATTGATTTTAATTACCTTATTTTGGGCAATTTTCTCTCTTGCTGTATTCCAGTTTCCTTTAAAAGACACGATCGAAATCATTTTTGGGGCTTATAAAAGGAAACTCGCAATAACTATTTTAGGAGTATACCTGGTAATCCATTATTTTGTGTATAGTATTGCCTTGGAAGCTTTACTTCTTTTCCTTTTCCCAGGAAACATTAAAGTAAGCGATTTTAGAATATCCTTCGCATTAAATCCTATTATAAATTCAGATTTCTTCGGAGCTTTGATTACTTTAACCTATAATCCTGTAATAGCAATAATTACTCCTCCCTACTTCGGAATTATACTATCCTTTTACAGCATTGTTTTAGGATTAATAGTTGCTTTCTTGGTTTCTTCAAATATAATAAGGGCCTTAGAATTATTTTCTTTAGGTAAAAGCTTTAAATATATAGCTCTATTACCTCTTTTCGGCGTGATTAGTGGAAGTACATGCTGCTTATCTATACCTTACTTAATTACTATATTTCTTCCATCCATTGCATTGGGTATTTTGCTTACTCCTGTAGGTTATTGGACTTTATTTTCTCTTTACATAATTTTACCATCTGTGACGGCTATAGCATTGAAATTGAATTTAAGGCAATTAAACAGAATACAGTGTTCAAATATATATATACAAAGTACTAGGTTATAACTTTCATCAACTTTTCATCTTTATAGCATCAATATTATTCAGATTCTATTATTTTTGTTTGAACTAAAAGAATTAAAAAATTATTTATACCAATTCGGCTATTTATGATATTTTTTACATAAATGAAAGCCTCGTCATTTATGGCGGGGATGAAAAGGCTTAAATAATTAAAATTTAAATTTTTTTAGGAAATTCAGTGACGCTCTTCCTAAGCTCGATAGAGGGCTTTATGGGACTTAGGAAGGAGCATTCAGCGTTGCAATTATTGAATGAAGGATTCTTAATAGAATCCAGATACAGGGCTGGCAACCCTTTTAATGAAGGTTTCTTTTTAGGACCAGATAAAATGGGGGAAGCTCTGATCCTCCCGACTGTCCAGCAAATGAGACATGTAGCTACGAATCAATGCTGGAAACCAATGAACTTCTCTAAAAGGGAACCCTCAACCTTCTAGGGTAGCGAGGAGGTCAGTTATATCGAAACCATTATTAGCTAAAAACTCTACAAATTCCTTGTCCAGTGTTAGTAATGGTAACTTTTTTCTAATACTTGTAGAGTATAATAACGAGTCAAATATATCATTCCAACCTTTTTTAGAAACAGTATAAATTATTCTTAGGTCCTCGGAGCCAGGTTCTATTAAGTTTATGCGAGATAGGACATAAGATAATCCTCTACTCGCTTCATAAGGAACATTTTCTAAGTTTCTCTTCTTAGTTTCCTTTATTACTACTGCGATAAGCTCCACAATCAATAATAAGTATAATATATTACTTTATCTTCTAATAACTCTTCTTTTATTTCCTTGACTTTGATCCCTAAATAAGGTAATATGAATGAAGTATCAACCACTAATTTGGAGACTTCTGCTAATTTCTTCTCCAACCTCTTCAACCTCTTTGAATGATACTTCAGCCCAATATTTTCTTTGTAACTTTAAAGGTCTTAATTCAATTTTGTCCTTATCATATACTAAGACTAACATGTCTCCTTCTTTTAATCCGAGTTCCTCAACTATAGCTTTAGGTAAATGGATTTTATTTCTCTTACCAACCCTAATTATTTTTTCCATACTATTTTATGATATTTTTGGTTAAAATCCTTTTAGATAATTCTTCATGATATGAATAAAACTAAGTACTATCAAACTTTAACTTTTTAATCGAATACTTTTATGGTTATGATATTCATCTAGCTATTACAGACCTATTTAATAAGGTCTGTAATAAAGGACAAAACTCTAGTCATTGGTTCTTCTTATTTACTTTTCTTATACATCTTTAAAAGGAAATTTTAAAATTATAAGGTCAAATACTATGTTGTTTAATTTCACGTGTAAAAGCAAATGAGCGGAGATAAAGTTCAACTGTTAAAAAGAAGGGCTCTTAGATTTATTTATGATGCTAAGATTGATTATAAAGAAGGATTCTATGATCTAAGTGCATTTCATTTAGAACAAGCATTAAAACTATATATTAAAGCAGTCATTTTTGAATTGTTCGGAAAAGAGTATAAAGGACATGGCATAAGAGAACTATTGAGTTACTTGTCAAAGATGTTGAAGGAAAATGAATATGAGGATTTATCTAAAAAGGTAAATGAATTAATTGCAGAATACAGGGAACAGTTAATAAGAATTGAAGACGCATATATTACTTCGAGATATGAAGTTGCCGAATATCATGGCGAAGATTTGAAATCTTTAATAGAGGTTACTGAGAAAATAATAAATTTTCTTGAGGAGGTTGTTAAGAATGTCAAGCTGGGTTAAGTTCAGATTTTCACATTTGAAAAGATGGAAGGAGTATGCTGAGAAAATAGCTAAAGCTATGCGTGATATAGAGGCTAATGCTGAAGTTTATATAATAGGCGGTGTTGCAGAAGATAGAATAACTGTATTGAGCGATATTGATATTCTCATAGTTGTTAAACGAAATATTAAAGGAAGAGATAAATTAGAGCTGAAGAAGAACATCTTGATAAGGGCGATGGATGTTTATCATCTACCTTTCGATGCACCTGTTGAACTTCATGTTGAAGATGAAGAAAGTTCAAAGAGATATTTTGCATTGTCAAGAAAAGCAATAAAAATAACTATATGATAGGAATGTTGCTTTATTCCATCAAAATTTTCAACGTTACAGTATATAGTAATGAGGTGTTTTACTTAATTTTCTATTTAATGATATAATAATTCGAATATCTTCACTTTTTTGCTTTTAAAATAAGAACTTTAGTTGTAAATATTAACTAACCTCCTATTTGTTCTTGAGAAGGCATAATAAAATTTCTATTATTGCACAAATTGGCCTCGTTTAATTTTTCTATAAGTTCTAATACTCTATTCTTTATTCATCTCTTACTTTTCTCACTTCTTCTAAGGACATTTTGGCCGGTCTTGAATATTCCACTCTTCAACATGTTTTGCATAGACTACAGAACATTCGTCGCCGCCACATACGATTATTGCTATATCAGCTTTTCTTTGAAGTTCCCTTGTCATAAGCTGAGGTTTTTCTGACCTATATTAATGCCATCTTCGAGCATAACTGACCTTCCCCCACCCTAAAAGGAAGATGGTTTCCTTCTAGAGAGGTTCATAGGTTCCCAGCATTGATTCGTGGCCACATCTCGCATTTGCTGGACATTTTAAGATCAGAGCTTCCCCCATATTATCAGATCCTAAAAAGGAACCTTCATTAAAAGGGTAGCCAGCCCTATATCTGGATTCTAATAAGAATCCTTTATTAAATATAAATGCTGAATGCTCCTCCTTAAGTCCAATTAAGCTTTGATCGAGCTTAAGAGGAGTGTCACTGAGTTTCCTAAACATTTTTATAAAATAAATATTTAAATATTTTCGTCCCCGCCATAAATGGCGAGGCTTTCATTTATGTAAAATTGGTTCAAGACTCTTGAGCCGAAGGTGACGACTCTTTTTGGATCATTTTTACTATTTTTCTTTCTGACACAAAATCTTTGCATATCTTTATATTCTTCCAATTTTCAAACCATTACAGCAATAATATTCTTGTTTCCTTAAGCTTACCTGTTGTTGGATCAATTGTTAAACCTAGAGCTTCTAAAGTTAAAACGCCTATCAAAACATCTTTAAGCTCTCTTGAGATAAGAACAGGAGTCACCGCATGTTTACCTTCCATTTCAACCAATGCAAAGCTCTCATCAAGTTCCGTCTCACCTTTAGCCGTCTCAACCTTTCTCTTTCCTATTATTTTAAGATTCAGTTTTTCATGAACCCACAATGGGATAATAGTGAACGTTGCGCCTGTATCAACTAAAGCAGTGACCTTTACTTCTTGAGCTGTCACAGCATTTATTATTTTTGCATCAACCCAAACATGACCCATGGTTTCTAATCCTAAATAGTAAAAATGTTATGTAAATTAATAGAAATATTTTCGTATTTTTGTTATACTTAGAAATAAGATTATTATGAATTTTAAAAACGAAACTAAGCTCTAATGTTCTTAATAGCAATTCTTAATACAGGATCAGTATAGCAATATCCATCATTCTCTGCTATTATATGGCATCCTTTAAATTCATAAGTATATGTCTTTGTACTTTATTGTCTACCCTAGGCTCTTTTCCAGCATTAATGCACAAATAGTAATCGGGCTTATTATTAATGAAAAATGCACCAAGCCAACTTACATGCTTCCATAGAAAGACTTAAAAGCTTAATATGTAACCTAACTATTTAAACATTCCTCTATATCGTTCAGCTCAAAATAAAAAACATTTTTATCTTCGGCCTTCTTTTTAAAGCTCTTCGCAAAGATGGCATAATATACCTTTCTTTCGTTTTTATTCCAATCAACATATTGGGCTTTTTCTTTTAGTTCCTGCAAAATTTCTTTAGCGTTAACTTCTTCTTTCCATTTGCATTCACAAAAAAGGATTTCCTTTGAATGCTCATTAAAAGCAACTATATCTATTTCTTTATCCTTATACCACCATTTACCTATTTTTGTGAATGGAAAAATTCTCTCTCTATTTTTTATTAAAAATTGTCTGCAAACTTCTTCAAAGACCTCTCCAAGGTAAACATTATAATTTTGTTTTATTGTGTTGACATCAAATATTCCTTCCTCAATCGAACTTAAATTTTCATAAATATACCTAAACCAGAACTTAAGAAAATTATCAGAAATGTAGTATCTTCCATGTCTTGATTTCTCTTTTTCAGTAATTGGAACTAGCCTCTTCACCATTTTAACCTCAAGCAAGTTTTTCAAATAAGGAGTTATATCAGTTCTCCTTACTTTTATATAATCCTTTATTTCATTGATTTTCGTTTTCCCAAAAGCTATAGCTTCTAAAATTAACTTGTAAGTGCTTGCATCTTCAAATTCATATTTCATCATAAAATCTACCTCATCCTTCAAGAAAGTATCTTTTCTCTTTAGCTCCTCTTCTAGCCATGACCAAAATTCCTTGTTTATTTTTACTAAATAGAATGGAATTCCATCTGCAAAACCAAAAATTTCTATGAGCTGTTCAACATCAAAATTGGGAAAGAATTTTTTAAGGTTAAAAAAAGAAATTGGTCCTATTTCCATAGAGCCTGTTCTTCTTCCATATAAAGGACTTTTGTAACTAAGAATATGAGAAGTTATCATAGATACAGAAGATCCGATTAAGAGCAGTTTTACTTTGGAATTTTTAAATATTAAATCAACTACTGATTGAAAGACGCTTATGATATTTTTATCTTCTTCGATCAAATTCTGGAATTCATCAATAATGATTACATCAACTTTGTCTTTCAAATAATCAAACAAAACCTCCCAATCCATTCTTAGTTTTGAAATTTCAGGAAAGTGTTTTGAGCATAATGAGTAAAATCTTTCTAAGTTCTTTTCAGTAGTGGCAAGATAATATATTCTTTTCACGTTTTTGGTAGCCTCCAATACCAACTCAGTCTTTCCTATTCTTCTCCTCCCATAAATGATCAGAAGTTCGAATTTATTGCTTTTTAGATATTCTTTTATAGCTTCCAATTCTTTTTCTCTATTTTTGAAGTAATTTTGTATAATCATAATTATACTAATTTAAATTATACTATTTAAGATTTGTTTGAACTTTCCTTAGAAGTACTTTTAGTTATTCAAAAAGCTGAATTTCCTAAAAATTCTTTTAAAATTATTATTTAAGTCTTTTCATTCCCAAAAAAGGGCGAGGCTTTCATTTGATGCAATTCTGAATTAGTTTCTAAGAAATTAATTCTTCGAAAACCTTAATTCTACAAATCTCTATCAATCTTCTTCATTCGGTTATTTTTAACTACAGAAATTATGAAAGTTGAAATAGTAAGTAATCTTATAATCGGGTATTCATAACTTATTAGATGGGAGTAATTTAATATACTACATATAGGGTAATAAATACATGAGCTACGTTACCGTGTCTACTAAAGTTAAGAAGCAGATCGTTGAGAAAGCTAAAGAATATGGTCTAAATATAAGTGAAACTTTAAGAAAAGCTTTAGAAGAAGAAGTAAGAAAAAAAGAAATTGAATGGGCCATTGCAAAGATGGAGGAAATTTCAAAGAAAGCAAAGCTAGAGAAGGAAGCTAAGAATTTAATTAGGGAATTTAGAGATAAATGAAAGTAGTTTTGGATGCAAGTGCTATAGCTAAGTGGTTTTTAATAGAAAAGGAAACTGATTATATGAAAAGAATAAGAAATGAAATAGCAAGCAAAAAACTAGAAGCACATGTTCCTGATTTAATTTTCATTGAACTTGCAAACGTTCTAAGATACTCTAATCTTAGTGAAAATGATGTTGAATTAGGAATAAAAGCTGCAATGCAAATTGGTTTAGTATTACATCGGTTCGAAGAATTGATTTATGATGCAATTAAAATAGCCTTTGAAAATGATATTACAATTTATGATGCATTGTATGTTTCTCTTTCAAAAAGTTTAGAAGCACCGTTGATAACATATGATGAAATGCTCTTAAAAAAAGTAGATAGAGCAAAGAAAGCAAGCGAGCTTCATATTTAAAATCTGAAAACTTAACTTATAATAGTTAAAACACAAAGAAGTTTAGATATTCAAGGAAGAATCTCAATCTTGGATATTATTATTTCGTATATTTGCTGAACAATAGAATACTAGAAAGAACTTCTGATTTCATGATTAAAAGAAGTACATGGTTAAGGAAGATATTAGAATTTAAAACTTTTTGACTTATAATGAATTGAGAGATAATTTTTAGATAAATAAATGCTTTATAATAGTTATTTTAAAGAAATTAGGAATTTTTCTTAATAAATAAAACCCATGCACTTAATAACCCATTTTTCCTAGCTATATAAGTTGGAAAAAGAGAAAATAATTCTTTTGCACTTATACTTCTAGGATCAGAGCTGAAGCCTTTTCTTACTGAAACATAAGCCATTCCTTCAGGCTTCAAAACCCTTACTATATCCTCTGCCAATTCTCTATGCAATACAGTACAACAAAGAACATCCTTTGATAATACGAAATCCACACTGTTAGAAGGTATTGGAGATAAATCCCTAGACACGTATGTTATTACGTTATTAATTTTAAGTTTTTGTAGCTTTCTATTCAGAACTTCTATTTGTCTTCTATCAGAATCTATCGCGTAAACTAAACCTTTCTCTTTTACTCTTCTTGCAATTGGAATTGTATAATAACCTGGGCCACATCCATGATCTAAAACCGTCATGCCTTCTTTAACATATTTCAAAACTTCTTCCTGATTTTCGAATAGTCTCCTTACAGGAAAAGTTAGTGAAAATAAAAATGGACTTATATGTCGATCCTTCTTTTTAGATTGCACAAAAAGCTCGACCACTTTATCTCTACTTGGTTCATCTTCAATTATATAAGCTACAACAACACTAGTATCAATGACGTAGCTCTCTGACAATCTCAAGGAAATTTCCCTCCTCGATTTGCTTTTCTTCAGATAGAATCTTTTCAACGATCTCGGGATTTATCTTAACGGTTAAAGGCTTTAGAGGCTTTAAGATTAAACCTTCTTCTCTAATTTCAGCAATTAGAAAACTCCCTTCATCAATACCGGCGGCGATTCTAAGCGCTTTAGGTAATATTACAATTCCTTTTTTTCTAACGCGTAAAGCAAACTTTTTTGAATTGTTCATAATTATAAAAAGTTAAACTTATTAAAGTAGTTAACCATCTTAAATTACAATTGTTAGTAAAAGAGTAGGTTTAAATAACCAAAGATAGATTCTTAAGCTCAGAATAATTGAATTGACTTCTTCCCGTCCTGAAGGGCGAGGCTCTTAATTGATAAAAAAGAGGTTACGGATGTCATTTTATTCTTTATTGTTAACATAATTTACGTCGGTAATTCTTTTCATAAAAGGAACGCTGTCAAAATGTTTATCAAAGCTGTACACTTCGCTTATGTTCGTTCTCAATGAAATTACACACGCAATAGCATCATTTGGACTTATTTTATATCTTGACGATAAAACCAAAGCTTCTTCATAATCCTTTTTGTCAACTTTTTCAATTCTTATATTTTCCATGGTAAGGAGATCTTGCAATAAACGAATTGTCACGTCTAAGCCTAATCTTGCTTCTATCATGTTAAGAATTTCTGAAATATGAACAGTAGAAGTTACAACTTCTTCTCCTCTTTCAATATTCTCAAGTATATTTATTGCTTTTTTCTTTATTTCCTTCTCTGCATCCCTAAGCTCCCTTTTTGGCTTTAGATAAGCATGAAGGAAAATAGAGGAATCCAAAAATCTAACCATATATTTTATTTCTCAAAGAATGCGTATCTTCAAAATTATCCACATCAATTTCAATGGAATCCACAAAATCGGTTAGCTTCCCACGCTTTTTTATTGCCCTTATTAGAATTTCATCATCGCTAAGTTTAATCAATATTATTCTTTTGCTAAAATTTTTCCTCCATTCCGCAGGAATAACTATTCTGCCAAATTTATCTATTTGGGTAATCTTTTCAATCATTTTCCATTTTATTAAAGCATTTGCCAAGTTATAATCTTAATGGCAAAATTATAAAAATTGATAATGATTCAGTTACGAATGCGATATTTAGCTATATAGAATTTAATTTAAATTTTCTATTCGGAAATTTAGCTCTATGGCATAAAGAATTGACATTGATGGCATCTCTGCATTTAAGGCTCTTATTAATACTTTACTGTTGAAATTACTTTAATCCTATATTTTAAGTTTTTCATCCAACATTCAATTAAAAAAGCAAATTCATCTATTTGTCTGCCAAAGGATTCGGCTAATGGAATAAAATAATCTATAATGACAAAATTAAAGGAGTCACTTCATCGAGTGTATTCTTAACTGTTTCAACTATTTCTTTTTTTTAAAAAGATATTTAACTAATAGGTTTGCTATTGCTAAAAGATTCTTAGAAGAAGGTTTTCGTGTAGTAATTTCTTCACATAATGAGGAAAACTTATTAAGAGCTTATGAAGGCTT
>Ga0081474_132170_pt1 | contig 67545 bp, 68 predicted proteins | sample OneHunmetagenome_2_FD_70978 | JGI IMG/M metagenome (GOLD analysis project Ga0081474, IMG submission 70978) | Ferrous microbial mat communities from One Hundred Spring Plain, Yellowstone National Park, USA v2 (version 2) | ecosystem: Environmental > Aquatic > Non-marine Saline and Alkaline >... | reverse complement strand
GGGCTACTTCGAGAGGGAGGGGGGGCTGCCGACGAGCCCAAGTGGGGGGCTGCTGGGCGTCGGCAACCCAATAGCTGCGGCCGGCGTAATGAAGGTGGCCGAGCTGTTCTGGCAGCTGCGCTACGAGGCCGGCAAGAGGCAGGTCAAGAAGCCTGTCCACAAGGCCGTAGCAAACGCGTGGGGTGACCTCATGCAGGCTGGGACAGTTATTGTTTTGAGTAATTGAGGGGGTGGTGATAGTGAGTGAGAGGAAGGGCGAGGTAAAGCTTCCTGGAACGAAGCTTAGCGCAAAGGAGATGTACTCACTGCTTGGTCTTGTGGAGTCCGCTCCACAGGCCAAGTATGAGTTCTCGGCTGGTCCCTCGCTATCAAAGTTCCTGCAGGGGCTGAAGGAGGGCAAGATACTGGGCAAAAGGTGCCCGAGGTGCGGCAGGATCTACGTGCCGCCCAGGGACTACTGCGAGTACTGCCACGTCCCCCTAACCAACTGGGTTGAGGTGCCTGACACAGGCGTTGTGCACACAGCGGTCGTCAGCTACATCTCAACTAAGAGGGAGAGGCTTGAGAAGCCGGAGGTTGTAGGTGTGATAAGGCTAGACGTGCCGGGCTACAAGGAGGACAGCTACGAGTTCGCAGGGCTCTTCCACAGGCTCTGCATAGACCCTGAGGAGGCTAAGAAAGACAGCGCCGTTGGGATGAAGGTGAAGGCCAGGTGGAAGCCGAAGGAGCAGAGGACAGGATCTATTTTGGACATTGAGTGCTTTGAGCCCGTGAGGTGATGGGCATGAGCTGGGACAAGCACGGTAGGCTGCACGACCTGGTCTTCTGGCCTGAGCGTGAGGAGATAGATAAGTACGTCTACACCCCAGGCCTCCACGGCCTTGAGCTGGCCAAGGCCTTAGTGGACGGCAAGGTGCTTGGCATGAAGTGCCCTGACGGCAAGGTATACGTCCCGCCCAAGACGTTCTGCCCTGACTCCACCGAGGGGCAGCTGGTGGAGATCAAGGGTCCCTGGAGGCTGCTCCACTACACGGTCGTTTATGAGGACCTCTATGGCAACAGGCTGGACAAGCCCGTAGTCGTAGGCATAATAAAGCCGGACGACGCTGACAACGGCATGATACACATAGTGAATGTCGACCCATCAAAGGTTGTCATTGGCATGGAGCTGAAGCCCGCGTTCAAGCCGAAGGACCAGAGGAAGGGCACTATAACAGACATAGAGTACTTCGAGCCTGCTTAGTTCCCGAAGTTCCTCTTTTGAACCCCGAACCACTCAAGGGCTTTCTTGAGCTCCTCCCTTGTGAGCTCAGGCCACAGGAGGTCCATGAAGTAGAGCTCAGCGTAGCTTGTCTGAAGCGGGAAGAAGCCGCTGAGCCTCCTCATGCTCCCAGTCCTTATGACTAGGTCTATCTGGGGCACGCCGGCGCTTATGGAGGGTGCCACCAGGCCCTTAGCTATGACCTGCCTCTCCCACTCGCCGCTGTAGCAGACTCCAAGGTGGAGCGAGCCGCCTGAGTAGGAGGCAGTGTGCTCCTCAAGGGCGGCTGCCTCCCTCCTAGACTCGTCAGAGACCAGGTTCAGGTCGCCAACCACCTTGACCCTTATCTTCTCCCTGTTTATTACCTCGTCGTTGCGCAGGTCCCTTAGGCCGTTGATTAGGAGGTCCTCTAACACGGTCCTCTCAAGGGATGACCTCCTGGTGCAGTTCTCGTAGCTCATGACGTAGACAACAGCCCTCTTGACGCCCTCCTCTATGACCCACCTCAGGGCCTGCCTCAGCCTCTCATAGCCCTGCCTGTAGGCCTGAAAGTAGGTGAGGCCGTACTTTTTAGCGAACCTCCTATTGCCATCAGGTATTATGCCTATAGCGTTTGGTAGCGTAGGTTTTAGAGACGTGACGTTGCACCTGCAGGAGGGTAGGTGGAGGGAAGGTTAAAAAGAGTTCTCATGCCGTTTGGCCTGGATTGGGCGCAGTGGGCGAAGAGTCTGTATTAAGAATGCTGGCGGCGCTTGCGGGCAACTCTGACATCTTTGACATAGATGCGGCGGGGCCTGACGGAATAGTAATTAACATAGACGGCTATGCCGCGTCGGCGAGCAGGCTCCCCTTCATGAGCTGGGAGGACTGGGGCTACAAAGCTGTTATGGCAGCAGCTAGCGACGTCATAGCTGCTGGGGGAAGGCCTGTAGGCATAGCATACAGCGTCGGCGCGAGCTCTGTTGACCTGCTAGAGCGCGTCGCTGCCGGGGTGGGTGAGGCCTCGAGGGACCTTGGAGCGAAGGTCTACAAGGGTGATGCTAATAGGCTGACCTCGGATGCCTGGATAGACGTGGCTGTGGTGGGGCTCTCAGGAAGGCAGGTCGGCAGGTCCGGGGCGAAGCCGGGAGATGCGGTCGTCCAGGTCGGCCTCCTCGGCTACGGCGCACTTGCAAACAAGGTGATGAGGTCTGAGCTGAGGGCTGACTCATTGCCACAGGATCTCCTCCTTAAGGTGAGAAGGCCGAGGGCTCACGTTGAGGCCGCGGAGGCTATATCAACATACGCTCACGCTTCCTCTGATAACAGCGATGGGTGGCTCCTCACGCTCAGCAATATAGCTTCATCGAGCTCCGTGAAGATATCCATTGAGGAGGTCGTAATGGACCCTAAGCTCGAGGGCCTGGTGAGGCCTGAGGAGGCCCTGGGGAGCTGGGAGGACTACAACTTAGCCGTCGTAGTGCCGCAGGACCACCTGAAGGAGTTCATGAAAATGTGTGGCTCAACATGTTTTACCGTGGGCAGAGTCGAAGAGGGCAGAGGAGTTGAGTTTAAGGGCAAGAAAGTAGAGCCAAGGGGCTGGTCCTGGTGGTGATGAGGGTCTCAGAGAAGAGGGTAATGTCTGTGGCCTCGGCAATAAGGTTGGCTGGCGTTGACGGTCTGCTGAGACTTGAGGAGCAACTTGACCCTCAGTACGATTATATGCAGAGGCTTGCAGACAGCGTCGGAAGGGGGCCCGCGAGCGCCTACGCGCTCTTGGTGGCCCTGGTCAGCTACAGGCTGACGATGAGGGGGGAGGAATGGTGGAAGTGCGTCTCAGAGATACTGGGCAGCAGGGGAAGGCCTAGGAGCGTTGACGAGATAGTTGATAACGTTGTATGGTTTCTTAACAGCTGCAGCGGCTCCCTTGTGGCGAGGGACGCTAAGGTCAGGAGGGTCAGGAGGGCCGGCTCAGCTCTCAGAGGTTTGCTTGATGAGATAGCGAGGGACCCAGGCGCGGTGATGAGAAGGCCTCAGGAGCTACTAAGGGATATAGCCTTCTCACTGGGCTCCAGCGAGGAGAGGAAGACCATCACGTTCTCAGTCAAGATGGCGTACTATGCAGCAAGGCCAAGAGGGCAGCTCGTGCCCCTAGGCTTTAACATACCAATGCCGGTTGACGTCAGGGTGGCCTGTGTGAGCCTCACCAGCGGCGTTGTGAGCGGGGTAGCAGACTACCACGATCTCGTGAGAAGCCCCCGCGAGGCCCAGAGGGCGTGGGAGGAGGTCTCCCAGCTAAGCGGCGTCCCGACGCCACACCTGGACTCCCTGCTCTGGGTCGTGGGCTGGGCCCCGAGGGACCTCGGCCAGCAGGAGGCCAGGATGAAGGTTAGGGATGTGCTGTCGGCTGTCATGAGTCCTGAGGCCGCCGACGCAATAGCCGCTGAGCTGACCTACATGCCCTGTCGCCCCGCTTATTAGGCGCCTCACGATAGCCGAGAGCTCAACGGGACGCACATCCAGCTGAAGGACAGGGCCACACCTGTTAGCATTAACGCTTTTATGTGAAAGCTAGGCCCCTGCCCTTAGGTGTGGGGCTTGGGCGTCTACCAGTACAGGGACCTTAAGAAGCCCAGCGGTGGCCTGAGGTCGCTTCCGCACAAGAGGAAGAGGAGGTATGCCACGGGCGACTACTTTGTCCCAGCAGTCCTCGGCGAGGCCCGCGAGGTCAGGGTGAAGAGGGCCATGGGCGGCAACACGAAGGTGGCGCTAAGGGCCGTCAGCGAGGCAGTAGTTAGCGACCCCAAGACAGGGAAGAGTGTCAAGGCTAAGATACTTGCCGTCGTCTCAACGCCGGCGAACAGGGAGTACGCGAGGAGGAACATAATAACAAAGGGGACAATAATAAGGACCTCGGCTGGCGTTGCAAGGGTCACGTCCAGGCCGGGGCAAGATGGGGTAGTCAACGCAATCCTAATTGAGGGTCAGGCCCCGGCTGGCGCAGCTAAATCAGGTTGATTTCGCGTAGCAAGCCTATGCAAGATGGCCAGCTCGACCTAAAAGAGGTTCCTCATAGCCAAGTGGACAAAAGCCAGATGCACGGTCTTATCTTGCCCTAACACGACTTCTTAGTGCCTGGAATACTGTTGACGCCCCTCAGCCTCTTAAAACCCTATAAGCCGCGTCTAAGTTTTGAACGCGGGTGAGTGCCTTGTCCGTCAGTTATCCGGCCTGGCACTGGATCCACGAGTGGAGCACGCCAGGGACCTTCCACGCCCACTCCGTGAAGAAAGTCTATGCATTTGGTAGGACAAAGTACCAGACCTACCTGGTAGTAGAGTTCGATGACCTTGGCAAGGCCCTCGTGATAGACGGCAAGACGCAGTCTGCCGTAGTTGACGAGTATGTCTACCATGAGTCCCTCGTGCAGCCCGCCATGGTAGCCCATGGCTCTCCCAGGAGCGTCCTAATACTTGGCGGCGGCGAGGGGGCGACGGCGCGCGAGGTCCTCAAGTTCCCCTCCGTTAACAGGGTTGTCATGGTTGACATAGATGAGGAGATTGTAAATGCCTGCAAGGAGCTGTTGCCAGAGTGGCACAGGGGTGCCTTTGACGACCCAAGGCTCAAGCTTGTGATAGATGACGCTGAACATTATGTGAACACTACGTCTGAGAAGTTTGACGTGGTAATAGCTGACCTGGTGGACCCGGAGGAGGGAGGACCTGCGTGGAGGCTCTACACTAAGGAGTTCTACGAGCTATTAAAGTCGAGGCTCAACAGGGGCGGCGTCTTTGTGACGCAGGCCACGAGCCCAACACTGACGTCCAAGGTTCACGCGACCATATTTAACACGGTCAAGGCCGTGTTCAGACACGCCATTTCATATTACGTCTACATAAGGAGCTTTGAGGGCCTCTGGGGCTTTGTGATAGGCTCTGATGACGCTAACCTTGAGGCCCTTCGCGACATGAATGACGTTGACTCGCGCCTGGCATCCATGGGAGTTAAGGGCAACAGGTTCTACGACTCTGAGAGCCACCAGTCCATGTTCCACGCGCCCAGGAATGTGAGGGATATACTGGCCTCGTACCACGAGGTCTCGACCCTCAGCAACCCCATCTACCTGCCTGCCTGACGCCTCTGCAAGGGCGCTTCCGCCCAGCCCTCCCCCGCGCTTTTCTTAGGGGGAACCCCTTGGGAGTGGCAATGACAGACGTGGTGAGCTTCATTCAGCAACTTACCCAGGAGGTCACGCTAGCTGCATGGGCTCTCTTCCTCCTGACGTGGACTATAGGCTGGACTTTGAGAGGGGCCCCGATACCCCTCTCAAGGCTTAAGAGGGCGGGCTCGGGGCTCGTTGAGGACTCCATATGGGCGGCCCTGTGGCTCGCCCTGGGCAGCACGGTGTTCACGTTCATAACGTACGTCGTCAAGGCGGTGGTAGGCTCTCCATGATTTCCTACAGCTACCTTTTTCAGCTCGCAGTTAAGCTGGCCCTGCTGTCTTTCTACATAGGCGTGCTCATCTATGCCCTCCCCATACCCGTGAGGGGCCTCAAGAGGTGGGGCGGGACCCTGCTCAGGGACTCCTTCCTCTCATTTGCCCTGGCGATATCGCTGACCGCAATTATGGAGTTCACGCAGGGCATAGCTGGCATGATGGGTGGCTCGTGGCAGTACTTCGACTCCTGGCTCTTTAATGGAATAGAGCTCCTCCTGAGCCTCAAGATGGCGGCCCTCTCCCTCTCATCGTTGACCTCATACGTCCCCGGGGCGACGGCGGCGAGGGCTATACTTGGCCCCCTTAACGATGCGCTCACCGCTGACCTGCTGCTGCTCTTCACGTTGGCCGCCATAGAGGCCATGGTTAGGTACGCGGGCCTCCTGATAGCGCTGATAGGGCTCGTCATGTTTGCCATGCCCTTCAGGCTGGGCAGGGAGGCCGGGGCCTGGTTCATAGCATTCGTGGTGGCCTTCAGTGTAGGCCTTCAGGCAATGCCAGCCTTTGAGTCCTCTATCACCTCAGCGCCATCCGTTGGCATAAGCCCGAGCGCCGCCTCCCTGGGGCTCGGTTACCAGAGGGTCTACGTAAAGGCGGCTGACGGCAGCCCCCTGGGCGACTCCCTCCTGGAGCTCTATGCTATGGTTAACAGCAAGGCTGAGAAGGTGGCCCAGTACTGGGTCAACGCCGATGGCACGGCGTATGACCCGGAGTCGCCTCAGCCTCAGCTTGTCTCAATGCCCAGCGAGGGTCCAGTCTACGGTTACATCATCATAGACGGCGTTGAGACCCTCCTTGACCCCTACCCGTTCAGCCCAGCCAACTACAGCTTCTCCCAGGAGATAACACTGAGCTCTCCGTACATACTGTACGCCCCAGGCAACGATATAATAGTGTTCACGAATCAGCCTCAGTACGTTCACGTGGTGAGTACTCCGCGCGGGGCCCTGTTCTTTGCTAACCTAAGCTATGGAGGTATCGTTGAGGTCAGGGCCCCTGACAGCTGTAATGTAAGCATCACGGGCAACGTAAGGCCTGGCACGGGCTCCTGGACGTGGCTTGGTAACAACGGACAGGAGTGGTACTTCGTAGGTCCCCTGAACCTCACGGCGTCAGTGGCGCTGGAGGGCTGCAGGCCGCTGAACTTCACAGGGATCACGTATATGGACTACGCCACCCAGTTCTTTGGGCTAAACTACCTCTCCCCTAACCTTGTCGAGGAGCTCATAGCTTACTACCTAGTGCTCCCGTTCATGTATGTGGCCACCTTAACTATGGTAACCTATGCCCTGGCCAGGCTGCTTGGCGGCAGGAGGGGCATAATGCCGAGGGTGGCATGACTTGAATCCATCTTACGCCTTTGACGTGTTCCTGGCGGTTATAGCGACGGCGACGGCAGCCCTGATGATAAGGAACCTCAGGGCCTCAAGGGAGCTCAGGCTCTCCCTCGGCGTCAGGCACGAGAGAGGGCAGCAGATGAGCGTCTACGTTGACGGCAGAAGGCTGGCGGGCATAGCCTATGTGGCTGACGACGTGCCCAGGGAGGGCTCTGACCTCCCGCTACGCCTCGCCAGGCTTGCCAGGTCATCAAGGCTTTCGGTGACGTTCATAAGCAGCATGTACTCGGTCAGCAAGAGCTCCCTGATAAAGGAGCTCGAGGAGGAGATAAGGAAGGCCGACTTCGCTTACACAGCCACTAGGCACGTCAAGTACAGGGAGAGGCTCAGCTTCCTTGAGGGGCTGTACAAGGAGGTGCTCCACTCTCAGGTGCCCTACGTTGGCAGCCTCTCCTTCATAGTCTGGGTCCCCCCTGGCGACAGGGAGGCGGAGCTCAACGCGGAGGCATTTAAGGAGCTCGTTGAGGCTGAGGCCCAGGTGAGGCTAAGGAGGGTGAACGCGTCTGACCTGTCGCAGCTGCTTAGCGCCTCTGAGCCAACTTGGCTCAGCGAGAGCGGCCATGCCATAATTGTCAACAGGGAGGACATAAACGATGAGAGCGGAGTTGTCATAGGTGAGGACGTCGATGGGCCTGGGAACCTGGTCATAATGAGGTGGCCCTACGCCTTCAGGGTCCACGTCGGCGTCTTTGGCCCAACTGGGAGGGGGAAGACCGTCATGCTCTCAGGCGTGGCCGCCCAGCTCATCTCAAGGCATGCCACCCTCGGCGACCCTAAGGCTATAGTGGTCGTAGATCCAAAGGGCGACCTGGCCTCCATGCTGAAGGACGTGGCAGACTCATACATAACGCCCTTGGCCGGGGACTGCGTCCCCATGCCTAGAACTGACGGCGTGGCCGCTAAGCTGATAGAGAGCAGCCGTGAGACCGGCGAGGGGGCATCGGTGAGCGTCTGCCCTGGCTCCCTCGACCTCAGGGGCCTAGTTGTATATGATCTGCGGGGCCTTCCCAACGAGCTGAGGAACGTCTATGGCTCCCTGCTCGTCAGCTCCATAGCCATAAGCGCCAGCGAGGGCGCGTCAGGCGGCAGGGTGGTGCTAATGCTTGACGAGGCCTGGCGCTTCAGCAGAGGCTCGGCAGTTCACATGGAGTTCGCCCTGAGGGAGGGGAGGAGCAAGGGGCTCTATGTGATATACGCTACCCAGTTGCCCTCGGACGTGGGCCGCACGGTCATAGATAACACGGGCTACAAGTTTGTCTTCGGCGGCTTCACAAGCTACTACGTCGAGCTCGGCACTCAGCTGGGGGTCCAGAGGCCTGAGGTGTTGAAGTCGCTGCCAGTGGGCCACGCGGTCATGATAGACGAGGTGGGCAGGACGAGGGAGGTGAGGGTCCTGGACTTCACGAAACTGCTTAAAAACCTAACCCCCTCACCTACTGGTGAGGGCGGATTAGATGGGAAAGAGCTTAAGGCAGCAGAGGGCAGGGAAGGGCTCACCAACGTTCAGGAACCCTGACCACATGCACCCAGGCCCAGCCAGGTACCCGAAGCTCTCGAACGAGACCCTCGAGGGCGAGGTCAAGGAGCTGATCCACGACCCAGGCAGGTATGTTCCCCTGGCGCGCGTGGTGCTCTCAAAAGGCGAGGAGTTCCTAATGCCGGCCGCCGAGGGCATGTTCGTGGGCCAGAGGGTAAGGGTTGGCCCTGACGCGGAGCCCAAGTTCGGCAACGTGCTTCCACTCTCAAAGATACCTGAGGGGACCCCCGTCTTCAACATAGAGCTGAGGCCCGGTGACGGGGGCAAGATAGCGAGGCAGGCCGGCAGCTATGCTGTCGTGCTCAGCAAATCGGACAGCACGGTGAAGCTGCTGCTCCCAAGCAAGAGGGAGAAGGAGCTCTCAGGCGACTGCAGGGCCACCATAGGGGTCCCAGCGGGCGCCGGCAGGATAGAGAAGCCCCTGCTCAAGGCGGGCGTCAGCTACTACAAGTTCAAGGTGAAGGGCGGCAAGTGGCCGACCGTGAGGGGCGTTGCCATGAACGCCGCGAACCACCCGTTCGGAGGAGGCTTCCACCAGCATGAGGGTAGGCCCACAACTGTAGCGAGGAACACGCCGCCTGGAAGGAAGGTCGGTCACATAGCCGCCAGGAGGACTGGAAGAAGGCGTTAGTGGCCTTTTACTTAGGGCCCAGTAGCCGTGCCCTCTTTGTATGCCCTGGGCCCCAGACGCCCTCATAATAACTCATCTTTAATTTCCTCCTCGTCAGAACGCCAGCCAGGGCGCCTTGAAGCTAAAGGTGCTATATGTAACCTCAAGCGTCGGCCTTGGACATGTAACCAGAGACTACAGGCTCTCGAGGCTCCTAAGCGGCTGGGCTGATATAACGTGGCTCACAGCCGGCAGGGCCCTTGAGTACCTAAGGGCCAGGGGCGAGAGGTTTCACGATGCCTCACAAAGGCTCAGGTGCATAGGGACCTCGCTCATGCATGTAATTAAGGGCTGCAGGGTGACCTACTCGCCGCTTGGCCTCCTGAGAGTCTACAGCGACCTGAGGCACAACGCTGATGTTATAAGAAGCGAGGTTGACTTAGGGGACTATGACATAGTGATAGGTGATGAGCCCTGGGAACTCATGATGAGCGGCTTAAGGCCTTCCAGGAGGTCAGTGCTTATAACAGACATAACCTCGCTTGGCAGCTCCGACAACTTCATAATGCGGAGGGTCAACTCGTGGGTCGACTACCACTTTAGGAGCTTCACGCTCAGGTTTAATGTTGGCCTCTGGGACAGGGGCGACGGCTACCTGCGCTACGGGCAGATATTTACACATGACAGGTACCCGGACCCCAGCGACGGGGACTCAATAGTTGTTAACCTCGGTGGGACTGACGCTGGCGTTGGTCTGGCGGGGACCCTATACTCTTACCTGGACGGCAAGGGTCTCAACGTCAAGGTCATAGGGGGCACTCAGTTAGTTCCAGACCCCACCGAGCTGATAGCGAGAGCTAAGGCACTGGTCACGTTAGCAGGCTATGGGAGCCTTGTGGAGGTTGCGGCGCTTAGGAAGAGGGCTGTCATACTGAAGATAGGTAACCACTTTGAGCACGAGGAGAACGCAAAGGTGTTTGAGGGAAGGCCAGGGTACCGCGTCCTTAGGTGCGACAGGGCCGACCCAGGGCAGATCTATAGGGCCCTCCTGCAGGTGCTGGGCGAGGAGCCTCGGCCCCCGCAAGTGGTTGACGCCACGCAGAGAATAGCTGAAGATATAGGCAAGATCGTGGACGGTTAGCTATAGGTGGCCCGTGGCGGCCTTAGCGCTGCACGTCGCCAGCCAACTTGGAAGTCTTAAGAACACATCATGGTACAAGGTTATTTATCTTGAAGCATCACTCATCTTCAGGTGAGCCTGTTGGCGCTGACCGAGAGCGACCTAACTGGCATCTTCTACGAGATGGTTAAGACGGCGGCGACGAGCATCCCTGAGGACGTCTACAGAGCTCTGAAGGATGGCTATGAGAGGGAGACCAACCCCCTTGCTAAGAAGCAGCTGGAGGCGATACTGAAGGACATAGAGCTCGCCTGTTCAGGGAAGGTGCCGATATGTCAGGACACAGGGACGCCCTACTTCTTCTTTGAGATGGGCGAGAACTTCCCCATCAGGCTGGGCGCCATAAACGCCGCAAGGGAAGCCGTTAGAAGGGCCACGAAGGACGGCTACCTTAGGCCTAACGCGGTGGATCCCTTCTATAAGAAGAACAGCGGCGACAACACTGGCAGGTACATACCGTGGATTCACGTTGACTTAGTGGAGGGCAACGACCTTAAAGTGTGGTTCATGACAAAGGGAGGAGGCAGCGAGGCCCCCGTGACCCTAATAATGAGCGAGCCTATACTTGGCTTCGAGAAGCTCAAGAGCGGCGTCATAGACACTATAGTTAAGTACGGCCCCCTGCCGTGCCCGCCAGTAATAGTTGGCGTGGCCATTGCGGCAGGGGGCGACATGGCGCTCACGCTCGCCAAGAAGGCCCTCTTGAGGCCCATCGGGGAGCGCAACCCCGACCCTAACATAGCTAAGCTTGAGGTGGAGCTGCTTAACGCCCTCAACAAGCTCGGCCTTGGCCCCCACGGGTTCGGCGGCGGCCTTACAGCGCTTGACGTTAAGATAGACTACGCCTACAGGCACCCGGCGACGTTCGCCATAGGTATAGTGACGAGCTGCTGGGCCACAAGGAGGGTCTCCGCTGTGATACACGCGGACGGCAGCTGGGAGATGACAAGCAGGCACCTAAGGTATACGGGCAGTGGCTGCACTATTTTGAGGTGATGGCCATGAGTTCGGCTAGGGAGTTCCACCTGAGGACCCCCCTCAGGGACGAGGACGTGGAGGCCCTGAGGATAGGTGACGTAGTCTACCTCTCTGGCACCGTGGTTACGGCCAGGGACGAGGCGCACGAGCTTGCCCTTGAGGTGCTGCGCAGCGGTGGGACGCTGCCGGTGGACCTAAGGGGGCTCGCCGTTTACCACTGCGGTCCCGTGGCTGTGAAGCAGGCCGACGGCAGCTGGAGGATAATCGCTGCAGGCCCCACGACGAGCATGAGGATGGATACCGTTGAGCCTGAGTTCATAGAGCGCACAGGCGCTAAGCTGATAATAGGCAAAGGGGGAATGGGCAAGGCCACGGCAGAGGCCATGAAAAAGCACAAGGCGGCCTACGCGGTCTTCACGGGCGGGGCTGGGGCGCTCGCGGCCCAGGCGATAAAGAGGGTCAAGGACGTCTACTGGCTTGACAAGCTTGGCATGGCTGAGGCCATGTGGGTCTTCGAGGTTGAGGAGTTCGGCCCCCTGACGATAACGATTGACTCCACCGGCGCTAACCTCTATGAGCAGTACATGAGTGAGGTAGCTAGGAGGGCAAAAGAGGTTAAGAGAGAGCTTGGGCTTCCTGCCGAGGAGTGAACGACCCCTCTATGGCCTTTTTTATTAGTCTCATGCCCAGGTTCTCTGCCTCAGCCGTTATCTCGGGTGGGAGCCCCTCGAGGGAGGCCATGAGCTTCCCCCTCAGTATCAGCTCAAAGGCCTCTGGCTCGCTGAGGCCCCTGCTCTCAAGGTAGAAGAGCTGGTCCAGCGGTACCCTGTACTGGGCCGCGCGGTGTGAGGCGGCAACTATGTCGCCTGTGTCTATCCTCATCATTGGCATTGTGTAGGCTCTGGACTCGTCACTCATAAGGAGAGCCTCAACCACGAAGTTTGAGGAGGAGCGAACAGAGTTAGGCGTCATTATTGCGGTGCCCCTGACAGAGACCAGGGACTTGCCTGAGGAGAAGCCGAAGCCTGAGACGACGGCCGTGCTGTCATAGCCAGTCTGAACGGTGTCTATAATGTCATCAACGGCCTGTCCGTCAGAGGCGGCGACGAAGGACCTGTGCACTACGACAGAGCCCGCGTTAAGGAGGCTCTGTTCATCTATCCTTGTCATGATGCTCCCGCCGGCCACAACGGAGGACCTGACCCTGGCCCTTACTCCCAGGGCTCTCCTGAGTATGAAGGCCATGGGCAGCTCGGCCTGGGGGTCCACTATCACCATCAGGTTAAGCTCCGAGCCCTTCTTGGCCCTGACCTCTATTCCTGTGGTCCCGGGGGCTGCCCTTGGAGCATAGATAAGCATGTTCGCCTTTACGTTATCATTGACGTTTATGAGCAAGTGGTAGGAGTACCACCTGTTGCCCTCGGGCCTGCAGAGCGCAATCCTGTAGGTGCCGCCCTCGGGCTCGAGCTTGTGAGCGCCGTCTAGCTTAGCTATGTGCTCGGCGTAGAGCTTTGAGGCAGAGAGATCGAGGACGCTCTCATCAATATCATAGTTATACGCGGAGCCGCAGGGCCCCAGCACGAGGTCCCAGCTGCCCTGAGGGGCCATGAAGGACACATCACCCTTTCTATTCAGGTACTCCTCGAAGAGCCTCCAGTTGGTGTAGTTCTTAGTTGTAGGGGAGTCCGCGACCTGCTGCCACTTAACTGTGGCCGCCAGGGCTCTCGCCCTCTCAACCAGGGGAGAAGTCAAGGCCTTCACCCGACGCTGCCGAGCTGGCTGAACTCAAGCTCTATGACCTTCGTCAGTATGCTGACTGTCTCCAGTGGAAGGTTGCGCAGCACGTCCCTTATGAAGCCGTTAACTATCATTGCCTTGGCCTCGCCCTCAGTTATGCCCCTTGAGGCCAGGTAGAAGAGCTGGTCCTCGCCGAGCCTTCCGACAGTGGCCTCGTGGGTCACCTCAGCAGTTGGTTCATCGACCTCATTCCTTGGGAGGGTGTAGGCCCTGCTGTCCTTATCCATTATCAGGCTGTCGCACTGCACGTGTGAGACGCTGCCCTTAGCTCCCTTCAGGACCTTTACAAGGCCCCTGTACGCAGCGACGCCGCCGCCGGAGCTTATGCTCTTGGAGATTATCAGGCTCCTCGTCTCCGGGGCCGCGTGTATTGCCTTTGAGCCCACGTCCTTTATCTTGGAGGGGCCGTTCGCTATGCCTATAGATATGTTCTTAGTTGAGGCGCCCCTGCCCTTAAGTACAGTGGATGGGTACGTGAACGTGACCCTGCTGCCTATGCTGCCCTCAACCCACTCAACGTTGGCATAGTCCTCAGCTATGGCCCTTTTGTTATTGAAGTTAACTATGCTGCCGCTCCAGTTCTGTATGGTGGTGAAGTGGACCTCAGACCTACTCTTGGCATAGATCTCAACCATGCCGTCGTGGAAGCTGAACTTGGTGAGAACAGGCGCCGCGCACCCCTCTATGAAGTGCATGAAGCTGCCCTCGTCGGCTACCAGTAGCGTGTGCTCAAACTGGCCCTCAAGCTCGCTGCCTATAAGGAAGAAGGCCTCAACTGGGTTCACGATCTTTGCGCCCTTTGGGACGTACACAAAGGCGCCGCCGCTCCACAGGGCGTAGTGGAGGGCCGCGAACTTGTGGTCAGCGTAGGGGAACACCCTGCCAAAGTACTCCTTTACTAGGTCTGGGTACTTCTTGACGGCCTCGTCCATTGACACAAATATTACATTCTTCTTCGTCAGCTCCTCCTTAACCTTGGTTATTGTGTTCTCGCTATCAAACACCGCTGTGAGTCCTGAGAGAACCTTGGCCTCGGCCTCGGGCAGGCCGAGCTTCTGATAGACGTCCTTCATCCAGTCTGGCAGGTCCTCCCAATTATTAGTGCTCTCTGCCTTGGGCCTCACGTACGCTGCTACCTCATCGAGGTCTATACTCTCAACGCCCTCAAGCCAGTTGGGCATTGGGAGCCTCTCAAAGGTCTCAAGGGCCTTAAGCCTCAGAAGCCTCATCCACTCAGGCTCCCCCTTAGACTTCGATATCTCCTCCACCAGGTCCCTCGATATTCTACCCCTTACCTCTATCTCCTTGGGGTACTGCATCGACCTGCCGAGCAGGGAGCCAGCGTCGAATTGCATGACCTCCTTGAGCTCCTTCTCCCTCAGCAGCTTCACGGGCTCCGTCGTCACTGCTCACCCCTCACCTGCAGGTGCTCATAGCCCCTGCTCAGCACTTCCTCCACCAGCTCAGGGCCGCCTGAGGCGACCACCCTTCCGCCCATGAGGACGTAGGCCCTCGTTGGGTTGATGAACTTGGTTATCTCTGCATGGTGAGTTATTATAAGTGCCCCGACGCCCTCAGAGGTTATAGAAGCTATCGCGCCCCCTATGATTCTTATCCCGTCAACGTCAAGGCCGCTGTCAGGCTCATCGAATATAACGTACTTGGGCCTGAGCGCCATGACCTGAAGGACCTCTGACCTCTTTCTCTCACCCCCGCTGAAGTTCACGTTGATGTCCCTGCCAAGCAGGTCGGCTGAGACTCCGAGCTTGGTCGCCTCCCGCCTAACCCATGATATGAACTTGGGGTCGACATAGGTGAGGTCGAAGCCTTTCACTTTCTTGGCGTTTATGACGTTAAGCAAGTAGTCAAGCTTAACCCCAGGCACCTCAACAGGGTTCTGGAAGGCGAGCGCGAGTCCTATGAGGGCGCGCTCGTAGGTGGGCGCCTGGGTTATGTCAGTGTTATCCATCACTATCCTGCCACCGACGACCCTATAGCTCGGGTGGCCCATGAGGGCGTAAGCAAGTGTTGTTTTGCCGCTCCCGTTGGGACCCATTAGAACCACGGCCTCCCCTCTCTCCACTCTCAGGCTGACGCCCTTCAGTATCTCCTTGCTGTCAACGCTCACTCTGAGGTCCTGGACCTCTATAGGCAACTTGATCACTCAGGCCTTTAACGCGCGTTAAAGTTTATAAGCGACAGTCCGTAACATTTTTACATATCTATTCGTTATTTTTAATCACTTCTAACCCCTTAACGCTATTAAGCAGGCTGAGGCTGTACGCCTAATTATTTTTTATGAGCTTTTATGCTAACATTAAGTCGGAGGGCGCCCAGTGAAACTCCCCATGTCGTGGCTGGGAGCCCACGCTCCCAAACCTAGGCGCGGGGAGGGGAGGAGGAGTGATGAGGCCGAGCGACTAATAGTCGCGAGAGGTGACTATTAGTCACGATGAAGGCCGAACTCTAAGCTCGTTCTCCTCCAAGTAAGCCTTCGAGTAGGCTCTTAGCCTTGCCACGCTGTTCTATATGCTTTTCTTTGCATTAATTAGGTACATCTAGGCTTTCACTAGGTCATCCAGCAACTGTTGCCTAGAGTCTTAGAGTCCCTGGGCTGCGACTTCTTTCAAAACAACCTTGGCAAATTAGCAGCACATAAAGATGCGCTGCGGTCAAAAGTTAAATCAATTTGGGCCCAAAAGCCGAAGGACAAAACATTATTCGGCCTTAAATGGCTCCTGCCCACTTATAGAGGAATACTACAACGCTATAGAAGTACGTCACGTTGGAGCCTGCCGGGCTCCACGCATAGGGCACGGAGATGAACACCTTCACGGGCTGGTAGTACGGCAGCGGGCTGGGTGGGGTTATGGGCTCCGGCACCAGGGAGCCCGTGGTGGGGTCGACGTACTGCACCGCCGCTGGGGTGAAGGAGGTCGCGTTAATGAGGAACTTGGCGCCAGTTCCGAAGTAGCCATATTTGTTTAGCACGCTGATGCCGTACATCATGAGGTCATATATTGTGGCGTGAAGGGTTAAACTGACGTTAGACCCAGGACCTCCAACAAACGCTGGGAACTGGTAAAATTCGTAGTTGCCTTCGGTAGTAGCTGAGGTGTAGTTGGAGAAGAAGGGGCTGCCAGTGTAGGGGTTAACTCTAAGGGCTATCCTTAACATCTGATAGGATTTGGCAATGTCGCCGAGCCCATAAGTTATGGCATAAACCCCTGCCTGAGGGTTAACGGGGTACACGTTAGGATATGGGAACATCATCACGCCGTGGGTTTCATTATTGTAGATGCCAACGAACACGTCGTAGGTTATTAGGTAGGTGTCGTTTGGCACAAGTCTCATCATCTCAAGGTAGGCGGGGCTCTGGTTCACGGGGGCCGTGAACGCGTTAGCTACTAGCCCTATCTGGGTTCCGTTAATTGTGGAGCCGTCAACTACGGTTGTCCTGTTGCCTAACGCGGCTATCCAGTAGCCATAGTCCCACCACGACACTACTATAGAGTTCTTTGACGTGTTATACTTAATATAGTTGAGGGCCGCTAACCAAGCGTTGTTAAGCGGCACTATAATTTTGCTAGTACCGTTAGGCGTGGGCACCGAGAGCGCTGTCAGCCAGCCGGTGGTTACCGCGGGCGCATCTAACTTCAGCGCAGCGTAATCCTCAGGAATGTAATAGGCTGCAAACCCAAGAATTACTATGGCCAATATAACCCCTGCCGCGAGCGCTGAGGTTTCCCTCTTATAGTAGGTGCGCCTTAACTTCTTGTCAAAGTAACTTACATGCATGGACGTCAAGGCCCCTATGGAAGTCCCTGCTGACAGCGCCAAGAAGAAGGCGGCGGAGGGTATGAAGTAGGCCTCGTTTATGCTGGCCACCATAAAGAGCACGCCGAGAACTAAGAACGCAACCCTTAAGGTGTCAGTACTGCTTAGCCTCTCCCTTCTTGCAACAATGTCGTAAATGAACGCTATCAATCCTATGAGCGTCACGAAGAAAACAGGCCCATACTCAGCCATAGCCTCTGAGAACGATATGGGCATGTACTCCTGCACCGTGAGCGGCACTACGCCTGTCAGCGGCCTTATTCCAAGCGATAACAGCACCCTTGAGGGCAATGATATTATGCCTGACATCGCGGCCGCCGCGAGAAGCCCCACGCCTAGGATTACGACCCACAGGTGCATCTTCCTTGTAAATGTGCCTGTGAGGTGCAGCCTTTCTAGGTGCAGCTTCTCAACATTAGCCTCTAGGAAGTAAACCACGAGAACAGCCAGAAGGGCTAGACCTAGACTATGATAAACATAAGTAGGCCCCACCGCGGGTGACGTTGAAAGCGCTGCAAGGTAGCCAACGGCTGCGGCCAGGTGCTTATAGAACCTGTCCATAGCGGGTTTCACAATGAAGGGGTCCAATAATATTATAACTGCCAGTATTAGTGCAACATATTCATATCCTCCCCACAGCCACGCAAGGGAGCCCCCTATTATGCCGCCCACCAATGCAGCTACAATGGATCTAGTCCTTGAACTGGAAGTGTAAGCTATGGCAAGGAAGTAGAGCGATAGCGCTATTATGCCAAGGCCTGAGACCTGCTTGCCTGGGTATGTCGCAAAAGACTTGTCAAGCACTATAGCAGGGTAAAAGGCGTAGACTGATGCCGCGGATATCGCTCCCAGCTTTGATCTGGTAGCACCGTAGACGGCCATGTATGTAGCTGCTATCCCTACTACAGAGAATATGACTGGCAGAAGGCCCTCGGCCTCGGTTATGAAAGACTGGCCCTTGCCTAGAAGCTTAGTTATGAATGCCGAGAGCCATGGAATGCCGAGGTACTCAGTCTTCAGGAAGTTCCTTCCCCAGGGATACCAGAACGTGTCAACGTGAGACAGCTGGGAAAGGCCTCCTAGGTTGTGTGTGTAGAAGTAATTAGCTAGCCAATAGAATATCCAAGGGTCATCGCCGTTGACATACTTAAAGCCATAGATTAGGCCTGACAGAAGCCTTAAGTAAGTACTAGCTATCATCATGGCCAGCAGGACAGCTATTGACACAGGAAGTGAAAACCTTTCTATGGCGTCTATAAAAGATGCCTCATTATGAGTCCTTGAGCCGCTGTCCCTTCTAGACATTACACTACCCAAAGCACTTTTATGGGTGCAAACACTATATACTTTACTTACCCACGTCTGAATAACATAAAAGAAAAAGAGCAAATAATAGGAAAGGCCTTATAGGCTCTGCCTTAACTCTAAAACGAAAAGGAACCCATGATCGAGGACTTAGAGAAGAAGCTGCTAGTCAATAAGCGAACGCTCTAGGAAGCCATAAATGAGCTTAGGCAGCGGGGCGTTCCAGCCACACTATTGCTAAGCCTTTACGTACCTCCTGGCAGACCCATAAGCTATATAACCCAGACGCTCAGGGAGGGACTCTCCTTGGCTGATAACATTAAGCTTAAGCGAACTCTAAACGCCGTGAAGAGAGCTATCGCTGCTGCCAACGAGGGCCGTGGTCCCGCAGATGGGGGCCCCGCGCCGCTGGGCTTGACGGCCGCTCATGAAACTGTAGGAGCCGTGAGCCCCTGCGGCAAGAGGTGGTGGTCCCTGAGCGCGCGAGCGAGCTTAAAACGATGAGGGTGAGCGCCTAGGGATAAACAGCCTGGAGGGTGAGTCAAGAGCTCTTCTTACGTATTCGATTATTGCTTTTGCGCACTCCAGCGCCTTCCTAGCGTCCTCTTCCGTGGCGTCGCTGGCCTCGTAGCCTCCTGGAAGCTCGTCGCTGCAGGCGTCGTCACAGGCCTTGCTGGTAAGTATGTTAAGCGAGTCCAAGATGCCAAGGCACGTAGCGAGCTGGGAGTCCCTCGGGGCGCCTCTCTTAACAGCCTCAGCATAGGCATCCCTTAGGCTGTGCGATGAGCCTGCCCCAAGCATAGCTAGGGACGATAAGGCCGCCTGCCTGGACTCATAGCATGAGACCCCGTAGAGGCCAGCCCTCAAGTGCCTTTCAGCGGACCTTATGAGGTCCTCACTGTACATCACCAAGCCCCCTATCCTTGGCTAAGGGCGTACGAAGAGGAGGAAAAAGCCTTTCCCTGGCGGCGGGCCTGACGTGGCGCCTGCGTTTTTAGTTAGAGTTTATGGAACCGCAGGCCCAGGCGCGCCTTAGGCTACATTATTCCACTGTCCCGCCATAAGTATAGCTCTAGGCCAAATTATTTAAGTTGGCATTCAATATATGCTGCAGAGGTGTATTGATTGCAGGGAGGCGCCAAGGTAGTACTTACGTCAGAGGGTGCGACCGCCAGCGACACTCTGGGCGCGAGCGTCGCTGGTTTCATCAGCGCCTTGCCTGACAGCTACATAAAGCCCCTGATAGCCAGGCTGTATTTCGGGGTCAAATCTAAGGACGGGGTCGCCCTCAGGGCGCCCTACGGGCTCTCAAAGGTCGAGGCCTCGCTCGTGGCAAAGGGGGTTGTGAGCAGGGACGAGGTAGTTATAGCGAACCCCCATGAGCTTGACAAGGTAATAGGCCCCAACACGAGAGTCCTCGGAATTTATGTCATGGATCCCCTGGGCCTCAGCTACGGGAGCGGCATAACCTACTGGATCGTCAGGCTCGCGGGCCTCCCATATTCTGGGATACCATTCATAGCAAGGTCCTTCCTCGAGATCTTCACAGACCCAGCGGTGAAGGCCCACAGGGGCCACATGAAGATAGTGGTCGGGGGGCCCGCGACGTGGCAGCTTACAGACACAGGCTATTACAGAAAGCTCGGCGTAGACCTGGTTTACGAGGGCGAGTTCGAGAGCCTAGGCCCCTCAGTCTTCAGAAAGCTCCTTGCTGGGGAGCCGCTGCCCCCGATAGTCTCGGCGCCCCCTGCCAAGCTGGAGGACATACCGACTATACTTACCCCCTCGAACGGCGGCCTCGTGGAGGTCACGAGGGGCTGCGGCAGGGGCTGCGCCTTCTGCACGCCTAACCTCAGCGGCGCCATTAAGTCCCTCCCGTTCGAGGGGCACATAGACAAGGAGATAAGGCTGAACGTTGAGAAGGGAGGAATTAAGGACATAAACCTTCACAGCGAGGAGTTCTTCAGGTATGGGGCCAAGGGCATAGAGCCTGACCCTGAGAAGGTCATAGGGCTCACAAGGAAGGCCTACAAGCTTGTGAAGTCGTACGGCGATGACTACACTATATCAACAGACTTCACCACCGCCGCTGTAGTCGTCTATAAGCCGAAGATGGTTGAGGAGGTCGCCCAGTACATAAACGAGGGAGGGAGGAGGACCTTCATAGAGATGGGCATAGAGACAGGGTCGCCAAGGCTGCTGAAGAAGCTCATGCCAGGCAAGGCGCTCCCGTACACGCCAGAGCAGTACCCAGAGGTAGTTGAGCAGGGCATAGGCATACTTAACGACAACGGCTGGGTCGTGGTTGGTACCATGATAGTCAACCTGCCTAGCGAGACGGAGGACGACATAGTCCATGACCTGGAGCTTCTCGACAGGATCAAGAAGCTGAGGGTGATACCGTTCCCGCTCCCCTTCATACCAATGGGAGCCCTGAGGCACACCTACTTCACGCTGTTAGACAGGATGATACTTGATCCTGTGAGGGGTCAGTTCATAATCGAGGCCCTTAGCAAGGCCTTCAGTGAGGCCGCAGCAGACATAGATATGGCTGTTGAGAAGATGGAGAACCCATTCGCCAAGGCAATAATAGGTAGGCTCGGCAATGCTTTGACCTCCATGCTAGTTAGGCGTTACGAGGAGGCTATGAGGGAGCTTTCATCGAGGAGGCTGAAGGCACCGGAGCCAAGCGAGGGCTACGCGACGTTGAGCGCTTTAACAAATATTAAATTATGAAAGGGAACATCTGTTATGGCACGGTGAGTCCTCTTTCAACTTCCTTAATACGAAGATAAGGAGAAACGCAGTATCTGAGAAGCTGGAGGGACTTCACGAGGAGCTCGCAGTGAGGACTCCCCACGGAAGGAACACCGCGACAGAAACTACGGCTACAATGATACTTGCTGGTATGAAGCCTATAACTGAGAGTGCGCCGTCGCTGCCTATGTAGGTCATGAGGACTATGAACCCAATGTACGCCAGGTACCATAGGGAGTTTACAAGGCCTCCCTTAACTTTGAACGCAGCGCCGAAGATCAAGGCGCCGGCAAGCCCTATAGCTACCGCGTAGGGCACCGCAGGCCAGCCGCTCCAGAACGATATAAGTGAAGCGCTGACAAACGCCAGCGCTGCCCATACCCATGAGCCTGGTATCCTGTACTCCTTAGGTATAAGGTTCTTCCTGTGGCCTGCAAGCATTGCTGCAGGAAGGGTTGCAAACGCCAGGTAGCCGCCCACGACAGCGTCCTCAAGCATGGCATATATAGTCGGCACGGGAGCTGTCAGGAAGGTTAGCGCGGCGGCAACTATGGCGAACACCACGAGGGCCCAGTAGGGGATGGCATAAGACTCGCTTATTTCCTTAAGTTTCTTTGGCATATAGCCTGACCTGGCCATAGAGAACAGCACCCTAACCCCGCTGCCCAGGTATATGTAGCCTGTGACGAAGGGGCCCAGTATGGCTACTATTAAAGTTAAGTAGAGCACTAGCGAGGACCTGACAGCGTTCGCAAGGTCAACGAAGGGGTTCCCAGGCAAGTTGCTTACTGCCGCCCAGTTACCAGGCGCTATGCCAAGTGAGCTCCACTTTAACCCACCAATGAAGACAACGCTGAACAGCATGTAGATAAGGGTCTGGCCCAGAACGGTGAACAGTATGGCCTTCCCTAGGAACGACTTGTCTTTTACCTCCTCAGCGAAGTCAGGTATAACCCTTATGCCTCCGAATGCAAACATGGCGAGGGGTATAGCGAGGAAGACGCCGCTGAACCCAAAAGGCATGAAGCCTCCCTTAACAGCCGTGAAGTTCCTGAAGTCGAAGAACGCGAAAGCAAGGGCCAGGGCCGCGACAACATAAATGAGTAGCTTTATAACACCAGCGAAGGCCGTGGTCCTGCCAAAAGCCTTCACACCGAAGTAGTTGAATGGCACAAAGGCCAGCAGGAGCAGGGTTCCCACAATGGCGCCCTGTAGGGTTGGAGTAGTCGTGTGCGGAACTATTAGTGACGGGAATATGTATGAGAGGCCCTCAACAGTGGCTAACGCCTCTATCGGAGGTATAAAGATGTACCAAACTAAATTCATAAACGACATAACAGGTTTAACGTGTTGCCGTGCGTGTAGAGGGGGTACCTGGCCGGCCCTCCAGCCTCAGGCCAGGTGAGGGCCAGCTCTATTAGAGGTATTGAAACGAAAGTATAGAATATGGCACCAAGAACCCATGCTACGACTAGGCTGGGCCCCGCCTCAACCGCCATCTGGGCTGGCACAAAAAGCACGCCTGTCCCCACGGGGTTCAGCTCTCATATATGTTCATGATGCCTTACGGTCATCGCCTCATCCCTGTTCCCCCGCACCCCGCTCGGGATTTCATCGGGCTCGGGGGCGTTCAGGGCCACCCCAGGGGCCCCACATCTTGAGTGCTCGGTTACGTACCTCCTGTATATGCTGATTGTTGTGACAACTTATAAACCTACATGAAAGTTGAAACAGCTACGTAGGGCGCCCACTATTCCAGCTATCAGTATCTCAAGGAAGGAGAGCTCCCTCCTTAGGGACCTGTTTGCCATATGCGTCACCCCCGGGATCGAACATTATCATTTATTGATAACCCATTTTTGGAGGTACTAATATGTACACAACATCTACATATATTGCAGCTTGTTGCCCTTAATGGGCTCACAGGAAGCTCCTTAATCTTAACATACGGAGGGTATGCTAAGAGCGCTTTATGAAGAGGTAAGGATGTTACTTAGCGATACATTATGAAGTTTGTAAGCTCGCCTTAACGGTTTTAACTCAGTTGTAGTAATCCCGGTGAACGGGTTATAGAAGTTGAGGTTTAACGAGGAGGCTATGGAGGCCGTTGCGGACGTTATGAGGCTCCTTTATCAGAGGGGGCTAGTGCAGGTAAAAGGGGGCAACGTTAGTGTCTTAGATAAGTCATCAGGGCTCGTTTACATAACCCCTACAGGGGTTCCGAGGCATCAACTTAAGGCCGATGACATAGCGGTTATGTCTATCGACGGAAGCGTGATAGTTGGAACCCCGAGCAGCGAGTTCAGGATGCACTTAGATATTTACCGTTCTATACCATCAGCTGTGAGCGTCGTGCACGCTCACCCACCTAAGGTAATAGCGCTCTACGAGCTTGGATCAAAGCTAGACCTCTCCATGACTACAGAGGCCAGGGCTAGGGTTAATTGCGTCAGCGAGGTGCCGTACGTAAAGCCCGGCACCCAGGAGCTGGCGACCGCGGTGAGCGACGCACTTAAGCAGTGCCAGGCCGCCGCGCTCAGAGGCCACGGCATAGTTGCCTACTCATCGCGCGACGTGTATGAAGCGCTTGATATCGTGGAGGCCTTGAGCGACCTAGCAGAGGTTCAGCTGTACGCAGGTCTAATAGCCAGAAAGTGAACGGGGCATTAGCATTAAGGTGGATGTTATGTTATAGACGTTACATAAATCAGAGTAGCGACGACTTATGCCAATACCTAAATGTTTACATAGCAAAAACCTCGCCCTTCGGGGCGTGGAGGAGGTCAGGTATAGTCAGCCTCCTGGCGTTCCATGATATATAGCGTCGCGCCAGATGGCGTCCCATATCTCCTGCTCGCTTAGGGTTATGTTCTTTATTATGGCGTTGTATATCTGCTGCAGGAGGGCGTGGTGGAAGCTCTCATCCCTGAGAAGCATGTCAACTAGGAAGCTGAGGACGGCGTCAGACTTAATTATGGGGTCCTCCTTAAGCCTCTGGAGCTCTTCTATGCTCTCCTTCTCCATGGCCACGTGGGATTCAAGGTCCTTGAGGACGGCTGAGGACTCCGCCTGATCTATTACGCTGCTGCCGATCAATATAGCGGCCATGGTCTCATAGATTTTCGAGTGCTTCACGGAGTCCTGGGACACGGCGTCAACTATTAGCCTGACCACGGCGTTCTGGGACCTATCCGAGGTTGCCCTCAGCCTGTCCGCATACTCAAGCTCCCTCTTGGCCTCGTTCTTGAAGTACTCGGCGAGCCTCTTCCTCGCCTCAAAGCTCTGCAGCGACATATCTCTCACACGGGTAATTAAGGGCCCCGAGGCCAGATATAAGGCTCTCATCAAGAAAAGGTAAATACTGTTACGTTGGTCCTTAGCTGGGCCTGAGAACGTGAAGCTCTTTGACCTGCACGAGGACATAGGGTACTGGCACTCCAGGGGTTTTGACTTCGTCTCAGGGCAGGGGCCCACGAGCCTTGAGAAGCTCTCCTCGCTCGGCGACGTGGCCGTGGTGGCCATAATATTTCCGGCCACAGGCAGGGGCAGGTATGACTTAACGCTTAACGTGCTCCTCAGCCAGCTTAAGTACTTCCTCTCGCTTGAGCGCGAGGGCAAGGTTAAGATAGTCAGGAGCGCGGGCGACCTCGACAGGTCAGGGGTCAAGCTCATAATAGGCCTTGAGAGCACTGACGCCCTGAGCGATGCCTACGACCTCCTCTGGCTCTTCAACGCCGGCCTCAGGGTGATAGCGCCCACCTGGAACTACAACACTAAGTTCGCGGCGTCCTGCACATCAAAGAAGGACTACGGCCTCACGGACCAGGGCGAGGAGCTGGTCAGGCTTGCCAACGAGCTGGGCGTGGTCATAGACGTCTCGCACTCCTCAAGGCAGACGACCTTGGACGTGGCGTCCATAAGCAAGAGGCCTGTGATAGCGACCCACAGCAACGCAATGGCCTTAAAGCAGCACTACAGGAACCTTGACGACGAGGAGATAGAGGGCATAGTTAGGACCGGCGGGGTCATAGGGGTCACGAGCATACCTGGAACTCTCCCGTCAGACGACGTAAAGGGCATCGCGTCTGTGGCGAACTACATAGGCGAGAGGTTTGGCTGGGACCATGTGGCGCTCGGCACGGACTTCCTGGGACTTGACAGGTACCCGCAGGGCTTCTCAGACCTCGCAAACGTTAGCGACTTAGCGTCCCTCCTGGGCGTCCACGCTGACGGGGTGCTCTGGGGCAACGCCCTGAGAGTCTTCAGGAGCGCGCTGCCTCACTGAGCTTGTCACTTCTTCTCTGGCTTGAGTAAATCAAACGTTATTTAGGCTCATCCTTGACGTCTAACCAGTGATGGGGATTGGGGAGTAAGCTCGCGTATAACATGATAAGAACCAACTCAGGCAACATACTTGCAGTGGCAGACGCCGAGCTGTTAAACAAGAGGTTCACAGGCCAGGGCGGGGCAGTCTTAGATGTTAACGAGGAGTTCTTTGGGGACAAGGTAGGGGACGAGGAGGACGTGGTTAGGTTCATTGAAGAGGCAGACATAATAGTCCTTGTGGGCAAGAGGTCCGTTGGCTTGGGCAACAGGCTTGGCCTGGTGAGCCCTGGCTCCGAGCTTGTGATAGGCGGCGTACCTTACGTTCAGGTCTTCAAGTCATTCATGCAGGCCTAAGTTTAGCCTTTTGTAGCGCGCCCCTTGGTGCCCTGGCCTTCAAATAAGGCAGCGGCCGGACTGCTATATGCAGGCTACGTGGCCTGACTTTTTAGCTGGCCTAATCAAAGGTTAGGGGGCGAGCGAAGTGGGCGACATAGTGGTCTTACTGAAGCCTGCCCTGAACCCAGAGATGATAAGGGGGACGCAGGACGGCAGCGTGGACTTTGACTATATGCCGCTGAAGCTCTCTGACATAGACAGGAACGCAGTGGAGGAGGCCGTCATGTTGAGGGACCAGTACTTCAAGGGCTCGAAGATATACTCTATAAGCGTCGTCACGTGGGGACCAGCCTCCAAGAGGGACAAGGACGTGAAGATGGCTGTCCAGGAGGGCCTGGCCAAGGGCGTCGACGAGGCCTACATAGTGGAGGATGACTCAATAGTGCCGGGCGACCCAGTGACCACGGCGTCTGCTATAGTGGCCGTGATCAGGAAGTTCGGCCTAAAGCCGGACCTTATACTTGCAGGCGAGGCGACAATAGACGGCTTCTCGGGGCAGGTGGCTGGCAGGGTCGCTGTCAAGCTAGGCCTCCCCTACGTGAGCTTCGCCAGGAAGGTCGAGTTAAAGGGCAACTCCATTGTGGCTGAGAGAGACGTGGAGGACTATGTTGAGGTCGTTGAAGCCCCGTTGCCGGCGGTGGTGAGCGTCACGAGGGAGATAAACGCGCCCAGGCCGCCTACGCTAGTTCAGATAAGGATGGCCTCGAGGAAGCCACAGCACATGGTCAAGCTAAGCGACCTTGAGGGCGTCGTGACGCCTAAGAGGAGGCTGGCCGCAGCGAGGGTGCTCGCTGTCAAGAGGAAGCAGATGATAATAGAGGGCAAGACGCTTGAGGAGACCGCCGACAAGCTGCTGGACGCCCTGGCCTCAGAGGGCGTTATAAAGGCTTAGGGGGTGGCGGTGATGCCGACCTCAATGGTGGTTGGGAGCTCCGAGGACGATATTGCTGAGGCCCTCACCGTTGCCAGGCAGCTAGGCGACGCTGTGATTGTAGCATATGGAAACGTTAACACAGGCTCCCTGGCAGAGTACGGCCACAAGGTCTACCACGTGAAGGCTGATGACCCAGAGTCCGTGTTCCTTGCGGTGAAGCAGGTTTATGATGAGGTCAAGCCGTCCCTCATTGTTGCCCCCACCAACAAGAATCTCAAGGACGCCCTCTCAAGGCTCTCGGGCCTCTACGACCTCCCAATGGCAACCGAGGTCTTCAACGTTAAGGTCTCAGGGAGCTCCGCCTCCTACACGCGCGGCTTCCTGAGCGGCAGGGCCCTCGAGGATGACCAGGTTCCGCTGCCCGCGGTGCTACTTATAGCTGCGAGGAAGGTCCCCAGGGCCCAGAAGTCACAGGCCAAGGGGGAGGTAGTTGAGCTACAGGCAAGCCCCACAGTTAAGGTTATCGAGAGGAGGCCAAAGGAGAGGGGAGGGGTAAACATAGAAACGGCGGAGCTTATAGTGAGCGTTGGCCGCGGCTTCAGGAGCAAGGAGGACCTCAAGCTAGCCTTCGAGCTGGCTGAGGCCCTGGGGGCCCAGATAGGGTGCTCAAGGCCCATAGCTGCTGACCTCAAGTGGCTCGGCGAGGACCACTGGGTAGGCCTCAGCGGCCACAAGGTGGCGCCCAGGCTCTACGTTGCTATAGGCATAAGCGGCGCCCCGCAGCACCTTGCGGGCATAACAGACGCCAAGGTAGTGGTGGCCATAAACAACGACAAGAGCGCGCCCATATTCAAGAACTGCGACTACGGCGTCGTCGCTGACCTATACCAGTTCGTCCCAGTCCTCACCAAGAGGGTCAAGGAGAGGCTGCACAGGTAAGGTGGACACAACTTATAATACTTTTCTCTAAAAATATTTTTGATAAATTATTTAAAAATAAGAGAAAGAAAAATACATACGCTGGCGTAAAAGTCTTTTAGACAAAACTAAAATGCTGAGCGTGAGCAAATGGCGCTTAAGGAGGTTCACCTGCTGCTGGGCGGCCCGCAGGGGGCCGGCGTCGAGACGAGCGCCTCGGTGCTAACAGCCTCCCTGGCGGGCCTAGGCTACGGCGTTATGTCAGACAGGGAGTACTACTCAAACATAGTCGGCAGACACTCATATGTCCACTTCACGATATCAGCAGCGTCATTCCCCCGTAGCTTAACGTACCCCGTGGAGCTGGTTGGTGCCATGGACGCTGAGTCCGTGCTGACGCACTTCCATGAGATTGCAAAGGGAGGGGCCCTAGTTTATGATGTTGGCGTAGAGAAGACGAGGACTGTGCAGGTCATCAGCATGGAGCCCGAGGTCAGGGAGAGGGTGGAGGCGAGGCTGAAGGAGCAGGGAGTCGACCTGACAGTGGCGGGCGCCGTCGAGGCCGCCAAGAAGATGGGCGCAAACGCGGTGCCGCTCGACTTCAGGGGCATGCTCGAGGAGGCCAGGAAGAAGCTGGGCGTCAGCAGCGTTGAGGTGCAGCGCTACAGGAACAGCATACTGTTGGGCGCAGCTGCCGCCATCCTGGGCCTTGATCCGGATGTCATAAGGAGCGGCCTCAGCGTGAGGTTCAAGGGCAAACAGAAGGTAGTCGACGCCAACATGGCTGTAGTTAGCCTGGCCATGGAGGGGGTGCCCAAGGGCCTCAGGGGCTCTGCGAGGCTGGAGGACCCGAGCCTGGACGTCGAGGAGATGATAAGCGCTAGCGGCAACGACGTTATAGGCATGGCGAAGATAGTGGGGGGCGTCAGGTACCAGTCATACTACCCAATAACGCCAGCCTCCGACGAGTCCGTCTTCATAGAGGCCCACCAGGCCCTGAGCGTTGAGGGCAAGCCAGTTGGCTCGGTTGTTGTCTTCCAGACGGAGGATGAGCTGGCAGCGATAAACTCAGCTATAGGGGCGGCGCTGACGGGCGTCAGGGCTGCCACTGCAACAAGCGGGCCTGGGTTCAGCCTCATGGCCGAGGGCCTCGGCTGGGCTGGCCACAATGAGGTGCCGCTGCTCATAACGTTCTACCAGAGGGGAGGCCCAAGCACCGGGCAGCCCACCAGGGGGGAGCAGGCCGACCTCCTGTTCTCACTGTTCGCCAGCCACGGCGAGTTCCCGAGGATAGTCATGGCGAGCGGCGACATAGAGGAGGCTTTCTATGACACTATCAAGGCGCTCAACTGGGCCGAGGAGTTTCAGGTACCAGTCATACACCTGGTCGACAAGTACATGGCTAATGTCATATCGTCCATGAGGGTCCCTGACCCGTCAAAGATTAAGATCAGCAGGGGCAAGCTGCTGTTGAAGGCCTCAGGGCCCATGAAGAGGTTTGACCTAAGCGACCCCATAAGCCCTAGGCCTACGATAGGCTCTGGTGCTATCACGTGGTACACGGGCGACGAGCACAACGAGTGGGGGCACATATCAGAGGACCCGATAAACAGGGTCAGGATGTACGACAAGAGGATGAAGAAGCTTGAGATCATGGAACAGGAGATACCGCCAGAGGAGAGGGCGGTCTACTACGGCGATGACAACGCTGACTTCCTCCTGGTAGGCTGGGGCTTCGTGAAAGGCGTGGCCTTGGATGCCCTCGAGGAGCTGAGGGCCCAGGGCCACAGGGGGGCGTACCTTCACTTGAAGGTCTTCACCCCGTTCCCCTCGAAGTACGTGGCTGGCATACTCTCGAAGTTTGACCCAAGTAGGGTGATAGACGTGGAGCATAACTACATTGGCCAGGCGGCCAGGGTGATAACCATGAACACTGGGTTTGAGGTCTCCAGGTTCATACTCAAGTACACGGGGAGACCCATGTACAGGATGGAGCTAGTCGATGCCGTGAAAAGGATTCTTGGCGGTAAGAGCATGAGGGAGGTGTTGACCTATGGCGAGTGAGGCTGCGTATAAGACTAACGTTTGGGTTGACTGGTGCCCCGCCTGCGGCAACTTCGGCATACTTACAGCAATGCAGAGGGCTCTGGCGGAGCTGAAGATACCGCCTGAGAAGGTAGTTGACGTCTCAGGCATAGGGTGCAGTGGCAAGACATCGCACTTCCTAAACGTTAATGGAATCCATAACCTGCACGGCAGGTCTATACCTTACGCAGAGGGCGTAAAGCTCGCAAACCCTGAGCTCACGGTAATTGTGAATGGCGGCGACGGCGACCTGCTGGGTATAGGCATGGGCCACTTCGTGGCCCTGGGCAGGAGGAACCTGGACGTAAAGGTGATAATACATGACAACCAGGTCTACGGGCTGACTAAGGGGCAGGCCTCGCCCACCCTCAGGGCGGGGCAGAAGGTCAAGTCAATGCCTCTGCCTAACATGCAGGACTGGGTCAACCCGATTTCCGTTGCCCTGGCGAGCGGCTACACGTTCGTGGCCAGGGCCTACGCCCTCTGGATCGATGATCTGAAGGAGATAATAAAGGCTGCAATAAAGCACAGGGGGGCAGCCGTCGTAGACGTCCTACAGCCGTGCCCGACCTGGAACGACATCTACACGCCGGACTTCTACAAGCAGAGGCTCTACAAGCTTGACAGCGAGAAGGACTGGGACCCATACGTGAGGAACCCTGACCCTAAGGAGGCGGCCGAGAAGCTGTCAAAGGCCTTCGCGAAGGCCCAGGAGTGGGGCGACAGGATACCGGTAGGCATATTCTACGTCAACCCGCACGTGGAGAGCTTTGTAGATAACGTAAGCAAGGTCAACCCGTTCTACAATACCATGCCCCCCGCCAGCAACATAATAGCTAAGGAGGACGGGACGCCGGTCATAGACATGCCAACGCTGAGGGCAATATTCAGGGACTACGTAGTTGAGGTCTCAAGGAAGCCAAAGAGCCCTTAGCATAGCAATAGGGCCTACCTTTAACGCCTTTTTCTTTTATTACATGATTATTAGGTCTTCGGCTCTGCTGCCACGCTAGAGGAGGCCTGAGACTAGTGCCACGCCTAAGAAGGCTAGGACTGCGGCGGCCCAGTGCCTCACAAGGGGGTGCTTCCCGGCCTCCTCCGAGGCCTCGTAAAGTATTGCCGTGGCCGCTATGGGCCTGAGGTTCTGAAGAGGGGTCACTACGTCAACGTTAAGGGATGTAAGCGCCAGGTACCTCAGGAGCTGTCCAAGCGCTGCAGCCACCCCCATTATTGAGACGTACTTCGCGCTCTGACCTCTGACCAGCCTAAGGTTTGCCCTTGGACCGAGCGCGGCGAGCCCTGATATGTAGGCTATGATGACGCCGAGTCCAGGGCTACCTCCGAGCTCCTCGCCTACCTTTATTATAGCCACCGAGGACGCTATGACAAGGCCTGTGGAGAGGCCTATGGCCACGCCCGAGGGGCTGTAGTCCCCACGCCTCCAGCCCGAGGCCATGTAGACCGCTAGCATTATGGCAGCTATGCCTAGAAGGTCGCTTATGGTCACCCTCTCCCCGAGGAGCAGGCTCATAACTGCTGAGAACGCAGCACTAGTGCTTGTCATGACGCTTGCCCCACTTGAAGAGAGCCTCCTGGTGGCCATGTACATCAGGGTTCTGCCGACACTAAAGTTCAGGATCCCCGCAACAACAAAGACGGCTGCAGAGGCCGGCGTCACCCTAAGGCCTCCAGAGAGTGGCAGGAGCGCTATCAGAAGTGGGAAGCCCAGCAGGAGCGTCGAGAACGACAGTAGGGCTGGGTCAGCGTTCTCAAACTTAAGCTTCGCCACCGAGTCGTGGACCCCAAAGGCTAGGCCCACGGAGACCGCCATGACAAGTGCTATGACCCTTGATATCAATGCGCTCACGCAGTCAGGGCAGGAAGCCCTAGTGATTGGTCTGGCAGCCTCCTTAGGGTGCCGGAGGCGCTGACTATGAAGACCTCTACCAGCGGGCTAACGACGCCCTTGATTAGGTGGCCTGAGACCGGCTGGTGGTTTGGCAGCGAGGCAGTCACATGTATGTGGGGCGACGGGTCCCCCTTCTCGTCTAGGGCCACGCTGCCTATGGCTGAGGTGAGCTCTATGGTCTCGCCCTCGCCAGCATCAAAGCTTTGGACGTCATATTTTCCCACCTTATAGACTCCCACCTCCAGGTGCTTCAGGCCTCCAATAGCTACTACGAGGCCGCCGCTTATTGAGTACTTCCTGGAGAGGTTCTTTATGGACTCAAGCAGCTCCTCCCCGGGGTGAAGCCTTGCAACTACCAGGGAGGAGGGCGCAAGGCTTACCTCCGCGGGACCTTCACCTGAGCGAGCCCTTTACCCTGGCGGCAATAAATGTATTACCTAATCCTCGAGCTTTACCCCCCTGGCCTCTAGGTCCCTGGCCACCTCATCGAGGCCCAGCCTTGATAGGGTTGACCTTCTTGGCACGCCGTCCATTGTCCAACCTCTTACTTGATAGTACTCATCCAACATGACGTCAAGCTCTATTACATGTCCCTTGGCCGGCCCGCTTCTCAGCGGCTCCTCTAAGAACCTCTTCGGCAGCCTGTCATGGGGCCTCCTCACGCCCTCCCTTACAAGGTAGGCCCTCTCTATGTTAACTATTCTCATGCCGGCCTCCCTCATCTCGCCTTCGGTGACGTGAATTCCAGTGATAGCCGTGTAGGCCCTGGCGGCCATCTCAAAATCAAGTATTAGCATGTTCTCTGCAGTGTTCTTGCACGACTCGAACGAGTCCACGATTGCGTTGAGATCCTCAAAGTAGTTTATCAGCTTGCCCTTCCCCTTAACGCCTAGCCTCATAGCGGCCTCAGGCTCCCCAAACATCTTCCTGCCAAGCTCAGGGTCATCCTCCACTTCAACGAAGGGCTCTGACCTGAGGTGGTCGGCGCCCCTGCTGGCCACAGCGAAGCCAAGGCCATAGCCCTTGAGAGCCCTTGGGTCGGCTTGTATCATCTCTAGCCCCTTGACGTGGAACGCTATGTCCTTGCCCTTGTTTAATATCTCAGAGGCCCTCTTGACCCCTTCACCAAGGACCTTGCCTATGCCCCTCCTATAGGCTATCATATCTACTAGCTCCTCTATGGTATCGGGGTTGCCCCACTCCAGCTTCACCCCTGCGTCCTCGTCGGTTATCTCACCACGCTGCCTCAGCTCCATGAGCCACGCTATGGCCTCGCTCGTGGTTATGGCGTCCATGCCGTAGTCCGCCACTTTGAGTATTATCTTGAGCGCCCTGTCAAGGTTCCTGTTGCCCACCCTAACTGTGAAGCCGCCGAGAGGCTCGTACTCGGGGCCCTCGCCCATGAGGCCCGCAAGCGGCCCCCTCTTTATCATAAAAAACCTCGCGCAGGGCAGGGCGCAGCCCGCAGAACACGCCCTCACCTTAACGTTGTACTCCCTGGCTAGCCTCTCGCCGCTGACCTCATAGGCATAGTCGACCACCGGTTCCTGGAAGTGCCTTCCCGGAAGGAAGCCGAGCCTCTGGCCGGCCATTAACACCCTCGACGTGCCCATTATCCTCCTTGGCCAGTACTGTGGGTTCTCATAGATCCTGCGAAGCATTTCATCTATGACCCTTAGTAGTTCGTCAACGTCTTCAGCCTCAACGTAGCCGTCCCCCCTCACAGCAATGGCTTTGACGTTCTTAGAGGCCAAAACTGTTCCCATGCCGGTCCTGCCGGCGGCCCTGTAGATGTTGAAGAAAACTCCAGCGAACTTAACAAAATTTTCGGCTGCGGGCCCAACGGCGCCTACCTGGACCCTCTGATCTCCGAGGTCGTGCCTTATAGCTTCGTGGGTCTGTGACACTGTGAGCCCCCAGAGGCCCTCAGCATCCATGAACTCGACGCCGGACTCCGTGATATACAGGTACACGGGCCTGTCGCTCCTGCCCTCTAAGATCAGCTGATCATAGCCAGCAAACTTCATCTCCTCTGAGAAATGCGTGCCAGCGTTTGAGTCGCCTAAGAGGCCTGTTAAGGGCGAGCGAGAGGTGACGTTAAGCCTTGACCCAAGGCCGTGGGGAAAGCCAACCAGGGGCCCCGTCGCTATCATTAGCTTGTTCTCAGGCCCTAGCGGGTCAACGCCCGGCGGGACCTCCCAGTATAGTCTGTAAACGTTGAGCCCCCTGCCGCCTATGAATGCCTTTGCCAGCGAGGGGTCGAGCTCCTCTGCCCTGTATGTCCTGTGGGTGAGGTCTACCCTGAGCACCCTGCCACCATAGCCCTTAAGCCTCGTCAACGTCAACACCCAACCCTTCCGCTAACTTCTTGAGCTCACCTATGGCGAAGGCCTCAGCGGCGTTGCGGGGCTTCACCTTTACGTTAGTGACCCTTGAGAGCGACAGCGCGTTAGTCGGGCACCTGGCGACACACATGGGCTCCCCGCCGCACAGGTCACAGATGAGGGGGTAACGGGCCTCCCTGGGCTCCATCCTTGCGGCGCCGTAGGGGCAGACCTCGCTGCAGACCCTGCAGCCTATGCACTTGCCCTTGTCTAGGTTTACTTCGCCGAGCTTGCCTTTGCTCAGCGCGCCCGTGGGGCACAGCTCGACGCAGGGAGCCGGCTCGCACTGCTGACACACGACGGGGTAGTCAAAGCCTAGGCGCTCATAGGTTATTACTGATATCCTTGAGAGGGACCTCGAGAATACGCCTTCATGCTCGTAGGAGCACCAGAGCTCACATATGTTGCAGCCGACGCACTTGGAGGGATCCACAACTATGTGAATTCCTTTAGACTCCATTGGCTCAAGGTCTCACCACTGCGGTGGCCCGTGGCCTTCGCTATTTTAAGGGCTCATATATATGCGTCATAGCTTTATGCACGGCTTTAGCCAACTATCGCTATGCTAGGGGTGCAATCATAAATGTGTAAGGTGGTGCGGCGGCCGGGATTTGAACCCGGGACCTTCGGCTTGGGGGGCCGACGTCCTAGACCAGGCTAGACGACCGCCGCACCATGTTAGACTAATGTGAAGGGCTTTAAAGCGTTCCCTTGAATGAGGCCTAGGCCGCCTCAGCCCTAAGCTCCTCCGCAGCCTCAGGCACCTCCCTCAGGTAGGCCTCAAGCCTCGCCCTCAGGGCGTCCTCGCCCACCGGCCCCCTGACGTGGCTCCATGGCAGGGGCGACCTCCTCGGCCTCACGGCTGCCAGCAGCATGCCCTCAGCTGCCCGCCTCCTCCACGCCCCCCTGCCGCCCCCCTCCGCCGCGGTCTCGGCTATGTACTTCAGCGTACCCCTGTCGCCCAGCGAGATCGACGCCTGGACGAGGGCAAGGAACGGGTCGTAGCTGCTGAAGCTAGCGTGAGGGGCTAGGGACTCCAAGAGCTTGAGCCTCCTGTTAAGCTCCTCCTCCCCCTTCATGGGGAGCCACTGGAGGGGCGTCTGGGGCTTTATGACGAGCGGGTTGACGCTGAGCTCAACCCTGGCCAGGGACGCTATCCTCTTTACGAGGCCCGCAGCCTCGCTTATGTCGTCCTCCCTCTCCCCGGGGATCCCGACAATCATGTACAGCTTAACCGTCATGTTGTGCCTGCCCGCGGCCTCAGCGACCCTTATGAAGTCCTCGTCCCTCGAGGCCTTGCCTAGGGCCACGCGCAGCCTCTGGGAGGTCTCGGGCGCCAGGGTAACGGTCCTCTGGCCCATAGAGGCTACGAGGTCTATTGACTCCTCGTCCAACAGCTCCGCCCTGAGGGACGGCAGCGAAAACTCGACGCCCTCCTTGGACAGCGACCTTAGTATGTCCTTAAACCACGGGCTGGCGTTTATAGTGAGCCCTACCATGGCGACCCTCAGGCGATACCTGCTGTAAAGCGACTTAGCCTCACTGACAACGTCCTCGGGCCTTCTGGGCCTGAAGGGCTTGGTGAGGTAGGAGTCCATGCAGAAGGCACACGAGAAGGGGCAGCCCCTGGCCACCTCCACAGCTAAGGTGAATGCCGCCTCAGGCGCCATTATCCTCCTCACGTCACCCGGCGGCACCTCGCTCGCCGAGGCGACCTCAACCTCGTGGGGGCCCAGGGAGGGCACGTAGACGCCCCTGGAGGGCTCCAGGGGGGCGTCCTCGTTGAGGACGCTTTCAAGCCAGCCAAGCGAGGGCTCAAGGTCGCCAAGTATTATTGCGTCAGACATGTCGGCTATTGGCTCAGGGTTAGCCGTGGGCGCCGGGCCACCGACTATCATCTTTGGCCTCCTCCTCTCGCTTGACTTAAGGCTGACCCCTGAGCCCATCAGGGCCCTTGCAATGTTGACGTAGTCCAGCTCGTAGTGAACCGGCACAACAAGGTAGTCAAAGGCCCTCAGGGGCGTGCCGCCCTCAAGGCCCCTCAGCTGAACCGGGCCACCCGAGGCGCTCGGCATGACGAGCCTCTCAAGGTATACGTTCTCCATGTCGTTGAGGAGGAAGTAGAGCCTGTGGTAAACGAGAGACGACATAGCGATCTCGTAGGTTGAGGGGTAGAGGAGCCCTACCCTTGTCATGCCTTTCCTATACTTCTTGTGTATTGTGCCTTCCTCGCTTACGGCCCTCATTAACGTCCAGGGAGCCCGTGGGGCCCAAGGTTAATAACTGTTGGTTCACCTTGTTGGAGGCTTCGCCCTTTAGGGCGGGGAGGATATGAGCATTTACAAGCTCTTTGCCCAAACCTTGCCATGGAGTTGGGCGCGGGCGAGCTTAGCAGGCAGTGAGCCCGCGCCTCCCCGGGGCTGGCGGCGGGGCCTGAGCTGTGATGCCGCGCCCGTGGGGCCCTGATATGTGATGGAGAAGCTCCAGTGGGCGCAGAGCCCCCGCCCCTCAGGGCGGGGAGCCGTCAGCAGGAGGGCACCGGCACGTGCATTTGCGTCCGCTCATTAGGGAGGCTAAGGGCTAGCTACCTGCCCTGGCCCTCAAGCCTCTCAATGATCTCATCAAGTCTCCTTCTCAGGTCCTTGAGCTCCTGCAGCCTGCCCCTGAGCTCCCCAGGCGAGCTGTTGGCCATCTCCTCAAGGCCTGAGAGCGCGCCCCTGAGCTCCGACAGGGGGTCAACGGCTGAGGCCAGGGGCGCGTAGAGGGTCTTCGCGAGCTCCATGCCCTCCTCGGTCAGCTCGTACTTGCCGTCGGTCCTCCTCGCTATGAGACCCTCCTCAACGAGCTCGGAGAGCATAGGGTAGACGCTTCCCGGGGAGGGCCTCCACAGGCTTCCCGTGAACCTGTAAATTTCCTCTATGAGCTCCATTCCATTCATCGGTCTCTTGGCGAGGAGCGTGAGAACAAGTGGCCTCAGCCAGCCCCTCTTCCTGCCTCCGGCCACGAAAGCCCATGGCGGGCCCCACCTGTGCATAGGCTTAACCCCTCCGACCGCTGAGATTGTAAGCAGGACAAACTTTAGCCTTATAGGTTTGGTAGCTCCGCTAAGCTGTCCCACTGCACGGCTCTCACCTGGAGCTTGAAGTTTCAACGGCTATAGGCCTCTCAACGGGCACCATGCCCAGGGACAGCTTCCTTAGGAAGCCTTTCGTGGAGGCTGCCACGTCATTCCTTGATGTAGCCTCAACTATGGGGAAGTACCTAACTTCAAGGGCATCGCTTGCGGCCCTGGGGGCACCGAGGCACCTGTTCATAAGGACAGTCACGAGGACGTAGTGGAACATGACCCTGCCGCCTTCGTCCTGGGTTATTATTTCGTCAACATTTACAACACCAAGGGGCTCGCAGCTGAGCCCCGTCTCCTCCTCGAGCTCCCTCTTCACAGCGTCATAAAGTCTCTCCCCGAGCTCAACCTTGCCGCCCGGTATAGCCCACTTGCCTTGATCAGGCGGCACAGCTCTCCTGACCAAGAGTACCTCCTGACCCCTCAGAACCAGGGAGCCGACGCCCACCACAGGCTGGGAAGGGTATAGGCCCCTCAAGGCTACCCGTCAGCGTGAGCGGCTGGGCCGAGTAAAAACGCTAAGAGGTTCTGTGCATACAAACGAAAACATGGAATAGTCGTAGAATATTATAGTATTCACGGATAGGTTTTAAATTAAAGCCTTAAAAAAAACCTAATACGGCGTAGTACTCGCCCCTCGTATATGCCCTTACCCAGTCGCTCCCGTCAATAATAGAGTTCATAATAGTCGCCATAATAGGCGTCATAGTGGCCTACGGAGTCGCTGCCGTCCTCAGGAGGGCCCTCTCGCTGAAGTACTTTGATCAGTACCCTGAAGTGAAGGGCCTCCTGGGCCTAAGCGTAGGCGCCGTCAAGGCCTTCATCATACTGGTCACGCTGGCCATAGCGTTCTCGATCCTGAAGCTGGGACCGGCGACAGTCTACATGCAGGAGATAGCCAACTACCTGCCGTCCCTGGCCGGCGCCATAATCCTGCTGACCCTCGGCGTGGCCCTCATTAACATACTGGTGGACTACATCCAGAGGCAGGTGGGAGGGGCCAGCAACCCGTTCCTGGCCTCTATCTTCAACATACTTAAGTTCGGCCTCTACGCCGTAATAATAACGATAGCGGTCCAGCTCTCCATATTCTACTGGATACACTTCATCAACCCCTACCTCTTCTATGACATCATAATAGCCTCGGTGATAAAACAGACGGCAAACCCCGCCCCTGGAAGGGGCGGGGTAAAAATTAAAAACTCTCACTACTATTTTCCTTTAAGATGTCCCCCTCTGGTCAACTCTTAGGACATGGGGAGCGGGGGCCGACTTCTCCCGCAATGCCAGAGGAGGGCATCTACGAGGTCAAGTACACTAACAGGAGGACAAATGTAGTTCGTCTTCTTCCGAATGGTTTTCAAGAGAGGAAGTTAAGGAGGTTAGCTGATACCTCTGCCAGGCTGTTCAACGAAGTTAACTATGAGAGAAGGCAGCAGTTCTTTCACGGAGGGAAAGTGGACTTCCAAGGCACATATCAGAAGTATTACAATAAGTACAAGGGCGTACTGGGCGTTAACGCACAGCAAGTAATCAACAAGAACAACGAGGCCTGGTCATCGTTCTTCTCGCTCCTCAGGCTGAAGAAACAAGGGAAGCTGCCGCCGCGCGTGAACTACGTCTCACCGCCACGCTACTGGAAGGACAGGGAGACGAAGGGGAGGAAGTTAATCCTTGTTATTAGGCAGGACAGGTACGAAGTGGATTAGCAGAGCCGCAGGCTCACCCTCAAGGACTTCGGCCTCGAAGTTGAGTTCGCTGGCAGGCTAAGGTGGCACGGTAGGCAAGGCAGACTGGAAATATACTACGACGATGCAGAGAGCGCCTGGTACGCCTCAATCCCAGTTGAGGTAGGCGCTGAGGTCATTAAAACTGGAAAGAAGAGCAAGCACATTGTGCGCGGTGAGAGGAGGTCAATCCAAATCGCGTCCCCAAAGGGAAACAAAGTTGCATCAGTTGACCTGGGCATTAACGTTTTGGCTAGCGTTGTAGTGGACGATGGTACCTGGCTGCTGTACAAGGGCGTTAGGGCTAAGGAGGACTACTTCTACCTTCAAAGGAGGATAGCTGAAGTACAGTCCCTTGCCGACAAGGCAAGGAACATCGGTGAGGATGAAGCCCAGGAGGAGCTTAACAGAGAGAAGAGGAGGCTGTTTAAGAAGTTAACTAGGCGTCTTCTTCACTTGTATAGGAACTTGGCCTCCAACCTCTTGAAGCGGCTTCACGATCAGGGAGTTTCGACCATCTACCTAGGTTATCCGTACAACATTGCTCAGGAGAAAGGCAATAAGTTCACTGCGAACCTGTGGTCGTACCGTAAGCTAATTAACGCTATAGAGTTGAAGGCGCAGGAGTACGGCATGAAGGTGTACGAAGTTGTTGAGTATAACACGTCTAGGTACTGTACCTACCACGACGTTGAGGTCAAAAGGTACCCAAGAGGGGTGGTCAGCCGCCCTAAGGGGCACAAGCTGCATAGCGACCTGAACGGCGCGCTGAACATCCTGAAGAGGGCCACTGGTACCGTGGTTTCAACAGTGAAAAGCCGCTGTCTTTCCTGGTGCTGCATAACGGAGTAGCACCCGTTAAAGGGGTGTAACACCTGAGACCTCGGGGAGCCCCCGCCCTTCAGGGCGGGGAGGAGGTCAGATTCCTGCTCATAGTCATAGCGATAATAGTCCAGCCCTTCACCAACGTAACTAACATAATCTACGCGTTCAGCTGGGGCCTCGCGATCGCCTTCGCCATCGCAGTCATACCGCTGGCCTACCTGCTGGTCAAAAGGGTAGCGAAGGAGATTTAATAAAAAAATTAGTTTTTTAATTTACTTTTTTGTCGTGACCTTTATGACAGCCACTATTTTGTCCTTGTCCTCCTTAAGCTCAACCAGCTGGTTCCCAGTCCTCTTGATCCAGGCCTCCACGTCGGGCTTGAAGCCGGGGTCAGTGGCCCATATCTCTAAGACGTCACCATTCTTCACGTTCCTGTATGCCTTAACTATCTCCGTTATTGGTCCAGGGCACGCGAGACCGCGGGCGTCTATTAGGACTCTCCTGCCCTCACTCATGCTACCACTCTCATATTAGAGAAGGGCGTTCTCTCTATAAAAACCTTTATCACATAGGCGCTAAACTTCCTAAAGAGAAGACTTTTAATAGGATTTCTCTAATTAGGGAAGGGAAATAATGTTTGTTTGCGGCCCGATCGCTCTGGGGCCCGGGCGCGCCTGCGCCCTCCGAACCGATGGAGAAATACAATGAGCCGCTCTGGGTAACGCGCACACTTTCATTACAGGAAGGAGGTCAGTTGGATAAGGGTCCACTTTTTTGATTGTATTTCTTTTATAGCCTATAAGAATAACCCAATTCCTTTTTTAGTAAGAGCTTATATATCTAGTGGAGTCACTTCTGTATACATGTGAGGTGCAAGGGTTGACTTCAAGGCTTGACCCGTATGAGGAGGCCAAGAAACAGCTCCAGGTAACTGTCAGCATACTTGGGCTGAGTAAGGAAGTTTACGAGATGCTTGCTACCCCTGAGAGGATAGTGCAGGTAAAGGTACCTGTAATGATGAGGGACGGCAGCATCAAGGTCTTCATAGGCTGGAGGGTCCAGCACAATAGCGCCCTCGGCCCATACAAGGGCGGCGTCAGGTACAGCCCTGAGACGAACCTGAGCGAGGTCATGGCTCTAGCTACGTGGATGACCTGGAAGAACTCCCTGGCCGGCCTGCCATACGGTGGTGCCAAGGGAGGAATACAGGTCGACCCGTTCCAGCTAAACCAGTTCGAGCTGATGCAGCTCTCGAAGAACTACTTCTCAGCCATAGCCCCCTTTGTCGGCGTCGACCTTGACATACCGGCGCCTGACGTTAACACGAACCCGCAGACCATGGCCTGGTACATTGACGCCTATCAGATGAAGATGGGGAGCAAGGAGCTCGGCGTCGTGACTGGCAAGCCCCTTGAGCTGGGCGGCCTTGAGACCAGGATATACTCAACTGGCCTGGGCGTGGCGTCAGTCACTCAGGCTGCCGCTAAGAAGCTGTGGGGAGGCATAGAGGGCAGGACCGTTGCGGTGCAGGGCTTCGGCAACGTGGGCTTCTACACGGCCAAGTTCCTGAAGGAGATGGGCGCGAAGATAGTTGCCATATCAGACATAAAGGGAGGCGTATACAGCAGCAGGGGACTTGACCCAGAGGCCGTCAAGGAGTACGTAACTAAGAAGGGGTCAGGCTTTGTTATAGACTACCCTGACGTCGAGAGGAGGATAACGAATGAGGAGCTCCTGACGACGGACGTTGACATACTTGTCCCGGCCGCCGTTGAGAACGTGATAACATCTGAGAATGCCCCCAAGGTTAAGGCTAAGCTCATAGTTGAGGGCGCCAACGGGCCCACGGCGCCTGAGGCCGAGCAGGTGCTGGTGAAGAGGCAGGTCGTCATAGTCCCTGACATACTTGCTAACTCAGGTGGCGTTGTTATGAGCCACATAGAGTGGGTCAACAACAGGATGGGAGGCTGGATAACCGAGGAGGAGGCAAAGAACAAGCTCATGCAGAAGATGGCTGACAACTTCAACGCTGTGTGGAACTTCTGGGAAAACAAGCTGGGAGGCATGGGTGGCGCCTACAGCATGAGGTCAGCGGCGCAGGCCATAGCAGTGGACAAGGTAGTCAGGGCAATGAAGCTCAGAGGCTGGATATGAGGCACTATTTTTCTCGCCTAGCCTTTTTCTCCCAGCCTTAATCAACTGTCAGACTTCTGGCTGAGACCCTTTATGGCAAGCCTTAGGGCCTCCATGCATGCAGCTCTCTCCTTAGCGGATATCTTAAGGGGCTCGCTGATGCCCGCCCTCTTAAGTTCATCCTCGGCCTGCGAGACCCTGTACGGCTCGACATAGTCCACCTTATTTATGGCAACCACTATTGGGCGCCCCTGGCCAAGGATTGACCTTACGCGATTCAGCAGGCTCACCTGCGAGCTGATAGGCATTGTCGCCTCGGGCGACGGGTCCACTAGGAATATCACAGCGCCAGGCAACTCCTCAAGGGCTGCGAGGGCCCTGAGCTCAACCTCGTTCATCTCGGAGGGGTCCCTGTCGAGGAGGCCCGGCGTGTCTATCACCTGCACCTCTGAGCCTTCAAAATCGGCATGGCCAACTATGACGTTCTTTGTCGTGAAGGGGTAAGGCGCTATCTCAGGCCTTGCCCTCGAGATAGTTGATATGAACGTCGACTTGCCCGCGTTTGGAGGGCCCGCCACTATAACTATGTCCTTGCTCACGTCTATGCCAGGTAGGCCTGCGAGAAACTTCACTGCCTCCCTTATCCTCTCCAGCCCCCTAGAGCACTTCTTGAGCTGCGACATCATCCTGCCCCTGGCCTCCCTGCCTATGGCCCTGGCCTCCCTCTCGCTCTCAGCTGCCAACAGTGCGTACCTGTAGCTCTCCCACAGCCTCTGGGCCAGGGCCCTGGCCTTCATGACGCACTCCATGTCTTCCTCCAGCTGCTCAAGGTCAAAGCTTATGGAGAGCAGTCTCCTATAGAACGGGTGAAGCCCCCTCAGTAGGGCCCTGAGCTGTACTACGGGCTCTGTCTTGCCGACTATCACGTCCTTGACTAGCTCTATGGACCTCCTCTCCCTCTCATAGGTGCTGACGTTGTGGGGGTACCTGTTCTTGATACGCTGCAGCACCTCGCCGTAGGAGGGCACGTGTATCTTCTTGGCAACGCTGGCTGGGTCCGGCAAGCGCTCAGCCCAGTCCTCAGGAGGTCCTGGCCTTAATTAATGGGTCCCTCCCTTCGAGCAGGGCGGCCCCCACGAGCTCAGAGTAGCTTATGAAGGCCTCCCTGTGCCTCCTCACCGCGCTCTCTATAGACCTCGGGGAGGCCCCAGACCTCCTGGCGGCCTCAGCAATAGCCCTCGAGGAGCTGAGGCCCATTGCCCTGAGGGTCGCGTAGAGAGCTATACCGAGCCTGACCCTCTCGGTCCTAGACTTCAGCTCCGGGAAGAACTCCATTATGCTCAGGGCTGTTGAGGCCTCCTCATCATGTTTAGTGGCAGGCGACCTAAGCCTTATGACCCCGTTTATAACCCTGACGAGCTTGCCTCTCCTGATGGCTCTCTCAGAGGCGTCGCTCAGGGCTAGCTCAAGCTCGCCGAGCGGGGGAGCCGGGTTGGCAACGCGGACCTGCTGCCCACGCTGGGGCTGGGGCCCATCGTCAATGAGGTCCTCTATTATGGCTCCGCAGTCCTGGCAAACCAGGTGACCAGTCTCGTCGCTCCAAGCCAGCCTTTGGGAGCCGCACCTAGGGCACCTCAGCACGGTCTCACCTTAGGCCTGTCAAGGAGCCCGCTCGTAAGCAGATTTCCGCACACTCGGTGCTGAGGGGGACAGGGGCCTCAGCGTAGCGTCCAAGGGTTTACCAAAACTGACCTCCTCCCCGCCCTGAGGGGCGAGGCCTTCGCCCCCTAACCCTCTCCTTTGTAAAGAGCCTGGCGACAGCCGTAACACTGACCCGCGACCCCTAGCGCGGCCAGCTGACCAAGTCCTAGGGCGGTGGTAGGCCTGCCCGCGAAGAGACTTCAGCAGCCGCCCTCTGACATAACGTCAAGGAGGCTGGGTGATGCGGCTGAAGCGTTCATTTACGCGCTCCAGCTCTCTGGCGCCTCAAGGCTTACAATTAAGTCGTACAGGGCCGCCCTTCAGTCCTTCCTCTCATACGTCGGGGCGGACAGGGCGGCGTCGAACGTCAAAGCTGAGGACTACATAGCCTGGCTCACAGCGATGAGGTCCCGGGGGCCAATGGGGCCGAGAGGCGGCAGGTGGAGCTCCACGGTTCACTACTACTCAGTATTCGTGAGGAGGTTCCTCTCTTGGCTCGGCGTCTCAGGTCTGCCTTCAGAGCCCAGCAGGAGGGGCGAGTTTAGCGGTGCCCTGAGCTGGAGGGACGTGGAGGTCATGATGTCAAAGGCCAGGGACCTCTACGACCTTCTTATAGTCTCGCTTATGGCTGAGTCAGGCCTCAGGGCAAGGGAGGTCGTGGGGCTGACCTGGGGGGACATAGACCTGGCCAGAGGTGAGGCGAGGGTGAGGGGTAAGTACGGCAAGGAGAGGACAGTTGTCCTGGGTCAAGTGGCCCGCGCTGTGCTCTCAGCCCTGCCGCCCGGGCAGCCCAACGAGAGAGTTGTTAAGCTCAGCTACCAGGCCATTTACGACAGGGTCAAGTCGATGGCGAGGAGGGCGGGCATCGACGTGAGTAGGGTCAGGCCCCACGTGCTGAGGCACACCTTTGCCACGGAGGCCCTGAGGAGGGGCATGAGCCTCCCAGTTCTTCAGAGGTTGCTCGGTCACAGCGACATAAGGATAACGCAGGTCTACCTACACCTGCTGGACGAGGATGTGAGGAGGGAGTACGAGAGGGCTTTCATGCAGCCACAGCAGCCCTACTACCCGCCCTACCCGCTGCAGGCCTACCCGCCGTACGTGCAGCCAGGGTACATGGGCGCGCCTGGCCCAAGGGGTTAGATCATGCCCTCCTCCATTACCTGCTCCCTTACCTTTCTCCTCAGCTCCCTGCTCTCGAAGGGCATCAGGTCCATGAGGCGCTGCGGCACCTCAAGCTTTGACTCCTTAACCATCCTTAGGACAGCCTTATAAGCGCTGTAGGAGGCGAGGCCCTCGTCATCGATCTCAGCTTCGGCTATGGCTTTAGCCACGAGGTAGAGGCTCCTCAGCTCGTCCTCGCTGCTAACTATGGCGACCTCGCCGTCGCCTCCCTTAGCTATCCTTGTCAGGTTGTGGAAGTGGTGGGCTGGCAGCTTAACGGTCAGCGACTCCCCGTTAAGCTCGGCCTCAGGCTCCTCAGGCTCCTCCAGCTCAGACCCCCTGTAGTCCTCCTCTTCTTCCTCGTTCTCATCGCCGTAGTCAACAACGTTGGGGTAAAATATGACTAAGTCATCAGTGTAGGCTATAAGCCTGACCTGCCTTATGTGCCTGTATATTTCCTTAGCCACGTTTGTGATGAGATAGTATACCAGAAACACGCTGTCATCATCATATTCATTATCGTCCACGTCCTCTCCCCCGTAGTCCTCCTCTTCCTCCTCGCCGGGGCTGACGGCCGTGGAGATTATATCGGTGAGCCAGGTCCAGACCTCGCCCGCGGCGGCCCTGAGTGTGAAGAAGGAGGCAACCGCAGTTGCGACGCCCAGGAGGGGCGCCACTGCCTGGGGCCATTTGTACAAAGTGGATAGCGCCAGTGCTGCTGAGAACACGAGTAATCCCAACAGCGCTGAGGCCGCCACAAGGGCCAGGTAAAGCTTTGTACCCGTTCCTACCAGCCCAATCAGCTTAACGCAGGGCAACCCCTATTAAGGTTAACCCGTGCGCTGGGCTCTAGTTACGATGTGCTTTGACTAAGGGGAAACTACGCTGTTCTCATGGAACTGACCTCCTCCCCGCCCTGAGGGGCGAGGCTTTCAGTTGTAAATACGGGCTTGCGTCAGCCTCCCTAAAGAGCCTAACGTTATGTTGATGTTAATAGGACAGGGACTACACGAAGAGCGGGCGAGCAGGATGCCGAGGGTCGACACAGGCATGTACGTTGTTGAGACGGCTGAGGTGTTCAGCCTGAGCCGCCGTGAGCTGCTGTCTCTCAGGGACTGGGCGCTTTCAAGCCGCGCGATCTTTGTCACGTCACCCTCTATAGCCACCGTGGACTCAACTTCAGGACCCCTGAGGCTTGCGCTGGGCGTGGGCTCGCTGGTAGGCCGCGAGAGGCCTCCGATACCCTACAGGGTCACCAAGTCCTCAGAGTGGGTCGACGGCTGCGCCGCCGGGGCAACGGAGCCCAGGTACCTCAGGGAGGCAGGTGAGGGCGTTAGGGCTAGAGGAGTGGCTGTGGCAGTTGACTACAAGGATCCGCCATCGCTCATGTTGAACTCCGTCAGGCTTGAGGCCGTTGCTAGTAGGCATGCCGAGGGGCAGCCGCTATTGATCCTGCTCGAGGATAGCACAGGTGCGCAGCTGCCCCTGCTAGCGCTCAGGGGAGGGGAGTACATTATAGAAATCCCTGAGGGCAGCGCCGGCGACCTGCTGGAGTATGCCACGTCCCTCTACACAAGCTGCGGGCCCACAAAGGATGGGGGTTAGGGGGCAAAGGCCTCTCCCCTCAGGGCGGGGAGGAGGTCAGCGTGAGCTGAGCTGCCTCAGCTTCGACCTTATCATCTCCGAGACCACCTTGCCGTCAACCTTGCCTCTCAACACTCCCATGGCCTTTCCCATGAGGGTGCTGAAGGCGGCCTCCCCCTTCTGCTTTACTAGCTCCATGTTATCAGCTATTATCCTGTCTATCACCTTCTCGGCCTCCTCCCTGCTCATTCCGAGAAGCCCGAGCTGCCTAGCGGCCTCCTCGGCGGTGATCTTTGGGTCCTCTGACATCTTAGTCAGTATCGGCTCTATGGCCTCCTTAGCTATGGAGCCCTGGGCCAGCAGTCTGACCACGCCCTCGAGTCTGTCCTCATCGATAGAGTCGACGTCAACCCCCTTGCCCCTGAGCCCCTTCATCACCGTCACAAACATGGACGCTATAAGGGTTGGCGTCACTGAAGAGCTATACCTGTTTATCATCTCTTCTATAATAGGCAGCCTGGGATCTGCTACTACCTTCTCCGCCAGCTCTCTGTTGATCCCGTACTTCTCGACGAAGCGCCTCACCTTGGCCTCCGGCGGCTCAGGCACAAGCCTCTCAGCCTCTGCCAGCAGGTCAGGCGTGACCCTGAGCGGCGGTATGTCGGTCTCAGGGTACATCCTCTCCTTGCCGGGCCTGGGCCTCATGTACTTGGTCGTGCCGTCCTCGTTAGCGGCTCTAGTCTCCTCTGGGACGCCGTCGAGTGCCTGCCTGACTCTGTCAACTATCACGGAGATAGCCTTGAGCGCCCTGTCCTCCCTCTCAACCACCATTGCAAACGCGTCAGCGCTGGGGTCAGCACCTAGGGCCTTGTAGACGGCCTCTACCTCCTCCTGCGTTATCCCGTAGTTGGGCAACTCGTCGCTGTGGAACAGGCCCTGGACGTCAGCCCAGAACCTGACGTAGTCCGCTATCTCAGTGCCGAACCTCCTGCTGGGCTGCACGTAGGTGCCGAGGAGCCCCTTCATCCTCGACAGCTTCACAGCTAACACGCGGCCGCCCGACGAGAGGGCCTTTGATATTACCTTGCTCTTGGTCGACTTGAAGACCTCTGTCACGTCAACGGGCTCCATGACTATCAGGTCCTTCGTTATCCCCCTCCTCACCATCTCATCCCTTATCCTTAGCAGGTTCACTTGCCTCATGGCTTCATATTTGACTATCTTGTCTATTAGCTCCAGCGTCTGGACGCCCTTGATCTCAGTCTTGGCGCCTCCAACTATGCTCACGTTGAGGTCCTGCCTTATGGTGCCGAGCCCCCTCCTCACGGCACCTGTCATGCGGAGCAGCATACCTATGGCCAGGGCCACGTCCCTGGCCTCGGACGGCGTGTGCATGTCGGGCGCCGTCGAGATCTCTATGAGGGGTATCCCCAGCCTGTCGAGCATGTAGTTGGTCTCAGCCCCGCTCTCCCCGGTCTTCCTGGCGGCGTCCTCCTCGACAACTATGGTCTGGATGCCATAGTCCTTGCTGTTGACCGTTATCTTGCCGCCGAGGGCCACTATTGCGGTCCTCTGGAAGCCGCTGGTGTTGCTGCCGTCTATAACTATCTTCCTCATGACATGTATCTCGTCAACTACAGTGGATTTCAAGGCCTTAGCCACAGCTATAGCTATGGCCACGGCCTCCCTGTTTATTGTGTGCGGCGGCTCCTCGTCAGACTCGACGAGGCAGTAGTGGCCACTCGGTGCCCCGTACCTGTAGGCCTTACCCTTCCTGTACTCGAAGAGAGCCGCAACGTCAACCTCCCCAGTCTCGCTCCTGGTGGGCCTGAGCTTCCTGACGAAGCTCTCCTTCGCCTCCTCCGCGAGCTCGGCTGGGCAGCTGCAGAAGAGCTTGTTCTTCGTCTTAAGCTGCTGGTGTATCTCAAGGCCTACCTTGAGGCCCAGGACCTCATAGTCCAGCTCATCACTCGTGCTCATGGTACCACCTCGGGAACAGCCTCAGCTCATGCCTCGGGTTTATCTCTCCAGCCATGTTTGTCAGCATTAGCGTCTTGACCTCCTTGAGGTCCCTTGTCCTGCGGAGCACCCAGGAGAGCTTTACGTACGCAGTCTCCGGTAGCATGTCCTCAGCTGGTATCACGCCGGCCTGCAGCATGCGCCTCCCCGTGCTGTAGACGTACAGGTTAACCCTGCCGAAGAGAGTCTGGCTGGTGATAACCACGGGCACCCCTGACTCCACGGCCCTCTCAACGGAGGGTATGAGGGAGTTGGCTATGTGCCCGAAGCCTGTGCCCTCTATGATGATGCCGTGGTAGCCCCTGTCGACGAGGAAGTCTATGATCTCACTCGTCATACCTGGATAGAACTTCACCATGGCCACCCTGTCGTCAAAGCCGTTCTCAAGGCTCAGCTCGCCGCGCGGGCGGTAGCTCCCCTTGAGGACCTCTATCTTGCCCTCGTACGGCCACACCTTGGCGAGCGGCAGGTCGTTTATGCTCTGGAAGGCGTCCCTCCTGCTCGTGTGCATCTTCCTCACCTTAGTGCCCCTGTGGGCCAGGGCGTACGTGTCGCCTGTCTCGCCGTGCATTACCACTGCGACCTCTCCAAAGGGAGCCCTTGCTGCAACCAGCACAGCTGCTGTTAAGTTGAAGGCAGCGTCGCTGCTCGGCCTGTCGCTGCTCCTCTGGGCCCCGACCAGCGCCACGGGGCCCGGCAGGCCTCCGTGAAAGGCGAAGGAGAGCGCCGCTGCCGTGTAGGCCATGGTGTCAGTGCCATGGGCGACCACGACGCCAGTGTAGCCTTTCCTGAAGCTCTTGGCCACCTCGTCAGCTATGGCCTCCCACGCGCGGGGCGTCATGTCCTCGCTGAATATTGACATGAACTGAATGGCGTCAATGTTGGCGTATCTGAAGGCCTCAGGCACCGAGGCCGAGAGCTCCTTTGGATCCATGTATGGATAGACGGCCCCGGTCTCGTAGTCCACCCTGCTCGCTATGGTGCCGCCAGTACCGAGTATGAGCACCCTCTCGCTTGGCGGCCTCACCTCACCCTCGGCAAGGCTTACCGGCTCGCCTGGGTGCGCCGTTAGCTCACCAGAACTAAGGACCCTGAGCGAGGCGCCCTCGGAGAGCCTTATACCCACGTTATAGCCGTTGTCAAGTTTTATGACAACTATGTCGTCAGCTGAGAACTCGCTTCTGGGCATAAGGATGCCAATGAAACTGGAGCCGTCTGGCCTCGTTATCTCAACCAGGTCACCCGGCTTGGCTGAGGCCTCCACGAGTCGCCCGGCTACCTCACCCACGTAGCCATGGTAAGCTTCCACAGGCCTCGAGGTAATGTTGCCCACCGCAGGTGTGGTGGAGGGTAAGAGTAAATAAAGAACCGCCTGGGCTCGGCCAGCTTCTAAAGAAGGTTTGAGGATGGCTGTCGCGCCAACCTTACGGCATAAGGCTTCTGAGGCTGAGCATCGACAATTTATGTAGCTTTAAGGATAAAGCCTTCATGGGGGCGGTTTAGGCTCTTCTGGAATTCAATTTCCCGTTTCAATGGCTTAAGATTTTTGATGACTATTCGTGTGTCGTCGAGGCTATATTGGCAGAGGCGAAGCCGGCACGCCAAAATAATGTAGGTAGAGAGCGTTACGCTATAGGTCCAGTGAAGGTTAATATATGTCTTGAAGCGACCCTTGAGCTTTCTCATCTAGCCGCCCTAGGGGCGGCCTTCTTCTGCGAGGCCTTGAGTACCCTCGAGACAAACTCTACCCTGTTCTTCATGCGTGGAGGCTCGTTCTTCTTGTGCTTGGGCTCTATCTTAGGTGTGGCCTTTCTGACCTTGCCCGCCTTAGTCATTGACCCATGCGTTGGCAAGCGACGCTCACCGCCTCACTCTAATCGCCGTCAGCTTAAAAGGATTTTCGCCTAAGTCCCTTCGGCGACCGCTTAAGGTTATAATTTCCCTTAGCTTACACTCTACCCAGACGCGGTGAAAGGCTTGAAAATTTACGTAGTTGACACGATTGCAGGCAGCCACGCCCTTGACGAGGCTGGCAGGGAGGTGGCCTTCGAGCCTGCCCCCAAATCCCTGGACGACCTCATGGCTTGCGTAATGAAGATATCGAGCGGCGAGGTTCACGAGACGTTTGCTAAGCTCGCTGAGAAGCTGAAGCAGATGAGCCCAGAGGAGGTGGTGGTTGAGAGCGAGGAGGAGGCCAAGTACCTGAGCCAGCAGGGCCTCAAGGCTTCAGCTGCCGAGGGCAACACCGTGGCGGTGTCGGTGAGGTCAAGGCTCCCTCAGCTCCTGTTAGAGTCGGGGCTTGTCAAGAGCGAGGAGGAGGTCCTCCCCTTTGAGCTCAGCGTGACCTATGAGTTTACCAGGAGGGGCCTCATGGGGGCTGCGAAGAAGCGTGACATGTTGGCGGCGCACTCGATAAGGACCATTGACGACATAGATAAGACCGTGAATCTGTTCGTCAACAGGCTGAGGGAGTGGTACAGCGTTCACTTCCCTGAACTTAACGACATAGTTGAGGACCACAGGCTCTACGTTAAGCTAGTCGCAAGCCTAGGCAGCAGGGAGAACTTCTCTGAGAGCAGCCTGAAGGAGCTTGGCGTGCCAGAGCAGCTGGCCGGGAAGATACTCGACGCCTCTAAGAGAAGCCTGGGGGCTGACATCTCAGAACACGACCTTGAGGCCATAAGGACCTTTGCCAGCATAATACTTCAGCTCTACGAGCTGAGGGACCAGCTGGAGGGCTACGTGAACAGGATAATGAAAGAGGTGGCTCCGAACATCACGGAGCTCGTGGGCCCCCTGCTGGGGGCGAGGCTCATAAGCCTGGCGGGTGGCCTTGACAGGCTAGCCACCATGCCGGCAAGCACTATACAGGTGCTGGGGGCAGAGAAGGCCCTCTTCAGGGCGCTGAGGACAGGCGGCAGGCCCCCCAAGCATGGCATAATATTCCAGTACCCTGAGATCTTCAGGGCCCCCAAGTGGCAGAGGGGTAAGATAGCCAGGGCGCTCGCCGCCAAGCTTGCCATAGCTGCTAAGGTTGACGCATTCAGCGGCAGGTTCGTGGGCGACAGGCTCAACGCCGAGCTGAGGGAGAGGATAGATGAGATAAAGAAGATTTACGCCGCGCCGCCGAAGAAGAAGGCTGCCCAGCAGCCTCAGCAGAGGTTCCGGGCGCCTCCAAGGAGGGGAGGCAGGGAGAGGGAGGGCAGGCACAGGGGCAGAGGGAGGTGATATAAGTGAAGGTTTACGAACATGACCTGTGGAAGGGCGTCTACGTTGTCGAGTTTGATGACGGGAGCCTGAGGCTCGCCACCAAGAACCTGGTGCCAGGTCAGAGGGTCTACGGGGAGCATCTCTACACCTACGAGGGCGTCGAGTACAGGGAGTGGAATGTTTATCGCAGCAAGCTTGCCGCGGCGCTGCTGAAGGGGCTTGAGGAGCTCCCAGTTAAGGAGGGTGACTCAATACTATACCTTGGTATAGCCAGCGGCACGACCGCTAGCCACATAAGCGACATAATAGGCCCAAAGGGCGTGATTTACGGCGTTGAGTTCTCCCCAAGGGTCATAAGGGACCTGCTTCAGATAGTGCCAGAGAGGAAGAACATACTGCCAATACTGGCTGACGCCAGGGAGCCCGTCAGGTACAGGCATCTGGTAGGCACAACCATGGGCCTGTACGCAGACGTGGCACAGCCTGACCAGGCTAGCATAGTTGCGAGGAACGCGAGGCTCTTCCTGAAGGACGGCGGCTACCTGCTCCTGGCCATAAAGGCCAGAAGCATAGACGTGACGAGTGAGCCCAGCGACATCTACCTCAAGGAGATGAGGACCCTGGTCGAGGAGGGCTTTGAGATAAGGGACGTGGTGCACCTGGACCCATTCGACAAGGACCACGCCATGGTCTACGCAGTCTATCACAGGAGGGCCTGATGTGAGCGGCGAGGAGAGTCCGGCGAAGCACGTAGTTAACATTTACAGGGAGGAGGTCAGGAAGCTCCAGGCCTCGTGGCCCACGAGGCAGCTGAGTCTCAGGGAGCTCAAGGGGACCCCATTTATAGAGCTCACCGACGGGACCCTTCACGAGTTCAACCAGGAGGAGGTTGACAGGCTCCTCTCACAGGTCCCAGAGTACTTCTGGGACTTCATGGCCATCCCGCTGCTTCTCCACTACATGAGGACCGAGTCAGGGATTGCTAAGTATACGGTTGTCGGCAACAGGTGGCAGATGAGGCTGGCCGAGATAATGCTCAGGGGTGACTACAGCGCCAACGGCGTGAGCGAGCTTGGAATTGAGGAGTTCCTGGAGATTATCAGAAAGTACAGGAGCCTCGTGTTCGTCTCGCTTCACTTATAAATAAGGGGGTTCAAAGAGGGCGGAAAGCCTTGCCCTTGGGCGGGTAGCTCATAATGTGACCTAAGGCTCCATTATATACCCCTTTTATACTTCTCACGCCAAGGTAGGCTTGGTGTCAAGGCCTTGGAGAGTAATCTGGTGGAGGATATTTACCAGAACTCCATAAGGGCTAGGGACGTGCTTAGGGGACTTATACACGAGACGCCGCTCGACCTCAGCTCGACGTTCTCATCGATGACAGGCGGCGAGGTCTACCTCAAGCTGGAGAACCTCCAGAAGACGGGCTCATTCAAGGTAAGGGGGGCCTACTACAAGATATGGACCCTGGGAGAGAAGGCCAAGAGGGGCGTCGTTGCCGCCAGCGCCGGTAACCACGCCCAGGGGGTTGCCTTCGCTGCCAAGCTGCTCGGCGTCAAGGCTATCATAGTTATGCCGGTCGTGGCGCCGCTGTCAAAGATACTTGCAACTAAGTCCTATGGGGCCGAGGTCGTGCTGCATGGCAACGTTGTAGACGAGTCGATGAAGAAGGCCAACGAGATAGCGGAGCAGACGGGCGCCACGCTGATACACCCCTATGATGACCCAGCCGTAATAGCTGGCCAGGGGACCATATCGCTCGAGATACTTGAGCAGATGCAGGAGCCGCCGGACGTAGTTGTGATACCAATAGGCGGGGGCGGCCTCATATCGGGTAACGCGGTCGTTTTGAAGAAGAGGCTTGGCAGCAGAGTCAAGGTTATAGGGGTTGAGCCCTCCTACGTGCCTAAGTACTCCATGAGCCTTAAGGAGGGCAGGCCTGTGAACATCACGGGCGCCCCCTCAGGCCTTATGGATGGCCTGATAGTCAAGTCTGCTGGCCACCTGACGTTTGAACTGATAAGGGAACTGGTAGACGACATAGTCACAGTAGATGATAAGGAGGTTGCCAGGGCGATGTTCCTCCTGCTTGAGAGGGGCAAGACACTGGCTGAGGGCGCTGGGGCGGCGCCGCTGGCGGCCCTCATAGAGGGCAAGGTTGACGTCAAGGGAAAGAGGGTGGTGGCGCTAATAAGCGGTGGCAACGTTGACCTAAGCAGGTTGGCCAACATAATAAACTACGAGCTCTTCAGGACCAAGAGGCTCATAAAGTTAGTGGGCGCAGTGCCAGACCAGCCGGGCTACCTTGACAGGGTCCTGAGGAGGCTGGCCGACGCCAGGTTCAACGTGATAGACATAAGGCACGACAGGTTCTCGCCCATGCTGACACCAGGCTACGCCCTCATCGAGGCCCTCGTGGAGGCTCCCGATCCTGATGCTATACCTGAGGCGCTTCAAACGTTGAAGTCAGACGGCTTTGACTTTAAGGTCTTGGAGTCCTGAGCCTAGGCCGCCTCAGGGGCTGACTTAACAACGTTCATGTATTCTTTGTCAGAGTATATGCCCTCCTGCTCCTCCCTGACCTTCTCAAGGAGTCCTGAGGCCGTCCTTGCTACGAACTTTGCCATGGCCTCCAGGTCCTCAGCTGCTGAACCCCTTGGGTTGAAGGGCAGCGCCGCTCTCCCAAGGCTTCCCTTGCCTAGCAACCAGAGGCCAACTACCTCGGGCCTTGAGAGCTGCCTCAAGTCATCTGCCGTGATGCTACCGCCTGAGGCCCAGTACAGCTCTCTCACGAAGCTAACAGCGAGGGCCCTCCTCAGCTTGTCCCTCCACCCCTCGAAGAGCTCCAACGCTGCCTGCCTGATCCTGTTAACCGCCTCGTCAACGCTCACGCCGCTGGCCGGGCCCCTGACGGCCGCGTTGACCAGGCCCCTTGTTATGACGGGCTCTATGGAACCGTGGAGCACTGCAACAGCTGAGGCCAGCGAGCTGTGGAGGACAGCGTTCATGAAGGCCTCCCTGACGTCCCCGGGGTCAACCTTGATGCCATCAAGGAGTTGGATGACGTCGTCAGATGTGACAGGGTCCGTGGCGGCCGGCACACCATTGACGACGATCCAGGGGACGCTCAGGACGCCGAGGTTTACAGCTCCTAGGGAGTTGATTCTGAGCAGCCTCACCTCATGAAGTCTCCCAGCCTTCATAAGGCCCCTTATCACTTCGTGACTTGTCGCGCAGGAGGGATGGAAGTAGATTGTTACCTTGGCCTCCAAGTTGCTTCAACCCGCGCGCACAGTAACCCTCTCAGCTTTTAGCGCTTAGCCACCTCTCGTAGACGCTGCTTATGCTGAAAGACTGCTTTACCTCGCTTAGGGCCAGTATGGAGGAGACCTCGACAACCCCTGGGGTTGAGGCTATGGCCTCTATGGCTGATGAGAGCTCCCTCTGGGAGGGGGCCAGGACCTTAACGAGGAAGTTGTAGGGCCCCGTGGTCTCATAGGCCTCGATAACAAAGTAGAGCCCCCTGAGCATCTCCCTCGCCTTTGCTATACTGTCAGCCCTCACCCTGACTAGAAGGAAGGCGGTGGCGTCAAGGCCCAGCTTTGAGGGGTCAGTCCTCACTGTGAAGCCCCTTATGACACCCTCGTTTAAGAGTCTCTTCACTCTCAGGTAAACCGTCGCCTCGCTTACGTTCATCTTTGAGGCTATCTCGCTCCACGGCATTCTGCCTTCCTCCTCAAGGAACTTTATCAGCTGCAGGTCCCTCTCGTCAACCGTTGGCGTCTGCTGCTTCCTCAAGGCGCATCATAAACTTTAGTCGTGGCAGGACTAAAAACGGCTCTCATCCAAGGGAGATGTACTTCATTAGCTTGGCCGCCAGCAGTGGCTTGGCCGCGAGCGCCCTCACTATCCTGCCCATGTTCATGGTGCCGAGCGCCACCTCCTCGTGAACGGCCGCAGGTATCTCAAGCATGAACCTCCTCCTGTCCTCAGGGCTTAGCCTCCTCAGAGCTGAGAGTATGGAGCTGTGCACCCTTATCGCCCTGCTTACCTTGAGCGAGCGGAGGGTCTCGCTCACGTCCTGACCCATTAGGTAGGCCCTCGCGGCCTCGTAGCCTGATATAGCTGAGGGCCTTATGCCCTCGCCCGTTAGGGGAAGCACGAAGCCAGCGGCTTCACCGACCTTGTGGAGGCCCCTGATGGAGCCCAGTGAGAGACCTCCTACCGCTATGGGCGCCCCGGCGACGCTTAGCACGTGACCGTTACCCAGGAGGTCCCTGCGCGCCTCTATGAAGCGGTCCAGCAGTCCTCTCAGAGAAGCTGGATCGGCGAAGCCGCCGACCCCTATCTCGACCCCCTCCTCCGCCGGGAAGATCCAGTAGTATCCAACTAGCTTGGTGTCAAAATCTATGTAGAGGTAGTCCATGCTATCAAGCCTGGGCGCCCTAACTATTGCCTGGACCCCCTGTATCTTCTCGCCGCTGTAGAAAGCGACGCCCCCGGCCAGGAGGCCTGACTTAAGGTCCCTTACCTCGCCCCCCACCCTCACGGTGCCGTTGGAGGGGTTGTAGGGCGCTGAGGTCACAAGCTCGCCGCCCGACGACTCTATAATGTCCCTTATCATGCCCTCCTTGTCAACTATGTAGCCGTTTACGGAGCCCCTAACTTCGACCGACTTTATGCCGTCGACATAGAGTACGGCCCCCCTTATCCTCGCTATAATTCTCTCTCTTGGGATCTCGAACGGCATGTCGGAGATCGTGGGCACCCCCCTGCCGCACGGCTTCACCGCAGGCCTTGGGTTGGCCTCGTAGACAACTGCACTGATGCCAAACTTTTGGGCTGCGTAGGCGGCCGCGGCCCCGGCGGGCCCAGCGCCGACTATGTTAAGGGTCTCGGACATGGGTGTGACTCCTCAAAGCTTTTACATCTTACCCGAAGTAAAAAGCCTGAGGCAGGTGGGGGTCTTGGAGTGCCCGGGCTACAGCTTCCTTGACCACACCGCTGACGTGCTCATAGAGGCGAGGGGCAGGACGAGGGAGGAGGCGCTCGAACAGGCGGGCCTGGCGGTGTATGAGATAATGACTGACACCTCAAAGGTCAGGCCGCTCACGCGCGTTGACGTAGAGGTCAACGGCTTTGACCTCTACAACACTATATACAGGTGGATAGAGCAGCTCCTAGTTGAGACAGACGCTGATGGCCTTGTGTTCAGCGTATTCAGGGTTTGCGAACTGAGCGACGACGGCACGAGGCTGGTTGCCAGGGTATGGGGGGAGAGGTTCGACCCCTCTAGGCACGAGCAGAGGATCATAGTGAAGGCCATGACCTACTCTCAGATGGAGTTCGTGCAGGAGGACGGCTGCTGGAAGCTCCGCTTCGTCGTTGACATTTAAGCTCGAGGACCGCGGAGGACGGCTCCGTCAAGGCACGAGGTTCTTGTCACTGTATGCCCTGATGAGCTTCAGCTTGCAGGAGTCGCAGAAGTCGGGGCTCTTCAGGTCGACATCTTCAATGTCGTTACTGAATGACATCACGCACGCCCTGTTGGGGCAGTGCTCAAGGCCTAACAGGTGGCCGACCTCGTGTATGGACTCCTTGAGGAGCCTTGAGAGGAACCTACCATTATCATTGTCCTCAAGCCTAGCAGTGTAGACAGTTGCCACCCTGAGCTCCGGGTCGGCGAGGCCAAAGACAAAGTTCAGGCCGCTGACGAACGCGTCGGCCCCCACTAGGCCTAGGGCTAACCTTCCCCCCTTTAGGAGGGGGCCTAGGCTCCTGCTCAGCCACTCATTTATATCAAAGGCCTTGTACTGCATCCTGGACCACTCGTAGGCCGAGGCCGGCGGCTGAAGCGACCACATGGTGGGGTATACCCTTATGCTAATTGGGAAGTGCTTGGGCATCTCCCTGGCCACGTAGATGGCGTCCTCAGGCCTGACCCTGCCGACGGGCTGAACTATGAGTTCTATCAAATCCGCTCAGCCGAGCTCTAAGCATAAAGCCTTATTTAATAAGAGTGACGCAGGGAGGGCCTCTGCAGGGCAGGATATCTGCTGACGGTGCCACTGTGTATGTGTTGCTGAGGAAGGCCGTGGTCATAAGGCCTGAGGACTTCACGGCGTTGCACAGTCTCCCTGACGGGCCCTTCGCCCTGCTCGCGGCAATAGTGCTCAGTCAGAACTCCAATGACAGGAACTCCATAGCCGCCTATGATAACCTGAAGAGAGGCACGGGACTTGACCCGAGGAGGATACTCGAGATTGGCAACGGTCTTGAGGACATGATAAGGAGGGCAGGCATGGTCAGGCAGAAGGCCAACGCGATAAGGGGGCTCGCAAGGCTCGTGCTTGAGAGGGGCGAGGAGTTCCTCAGGAGCGGCGACATAAATGAGGTCAGGGAGGCTCTGCTCTCAATAAGGGGCATTGGCATGAAGACCGTTGACGTCTACCTGTCGCTCTACAGGAGGATCCCCAGGTTTGCCGTGGACACGCACGCCAGGAGGATAGCGGCAAGGTGGGGGCTTATAAGGCCCAACGCCAGCTATGAGGAGGTCTCTGAGGCCCTGCTGAACTTCTTTGGCCCTAAGAGGGCCGACGAGGCCCACAGGCTCTTAATAGCCTTTGGGAGGACATATTGCACGGCCAGAAGCCCAAGGTGCTCGGAGTGCCCCCTGAGGCCGTACTGTCCCTCGGCTGCAGCGAGTGCCCGAGGCTAGTGGCGACATCGCTCCCTGGCAGGGACTACTGGGCCCTTGAGGAAATCATGGACACCGTCGTAGCAAGAGACCCGGCGGCTAAGGTTAAGGCGACAGGCTACAGGGGGGTCTTCGAGGTCCTCTCGGGCCAGGACCCTCAGGGGCTGGCGGTACAGTTTCTAATGTATAATCACGCCTTCATAGCTAGGGTGCTCCCGGTCCTGGCCTGCGCCATACCTGTTAAACTTAAGGAGGCCCTCTCAGGCCTCGGGCTGAGCGGCCTCAGGGCTAGGCTTGAGTTCAAGGCGAGAGAGCCGCTTAAGGGGACCCTGACCGAGGACCTCGTCAGGTCAGCGCTGGCCTCGGCCGGGGTCATCTTAGTTGGCAGGCGCGAGGGCGAGGTGATCATAGACGTTGAGAGCCTCGGCAAGTGCGTTATAATTTCCTTTGGGGAGCCCAGGAGCTGTGGTCCGAGGTGCACAGTCCTGGTCCCGTCTAGGAGTCTGTAATACCGCCGCGGGACCCTCAGGGCGCATTCCAGCGGCCTTAATGCAAATCTATTAATAAGTCCAGGGCCTCTTCCGTTAACCAGAAGTAGTAGGTTACCCTACCGGGCCGGAGGATATTCCCATGATAGTGGGCAGGATATTCAGCGACAGGAGGGTCTTCGAGGAGACCTACGTGCCGAGGACGCTGCCAGTTAGGGACCAGGAGGCAGAGACCCTCCTGAGCAGGTACACGTCGCGCTTCAGCGAGGGCCCAGGGGCCACTGATGTAACCGTGATATATGGCTCAATAGGAAGGGTTGGCATAGGGAAGACAACGCTAGCTAAGTATGTAGCGTACTCGCTTCAGGAGCACTTGAGGGGCAGGGGCGTCATCCTGAGGCCTGTCTACATAAATGTCTATGGGGCCCCCAGCATACACCAGATGCTCTCGAGCGTTGTCTCAGAGCTAGGCGTTAACATACCTGTCAGGGGAACCGCTGCCATAGAGATGTTAAAGGCCATAACCGACTACCTCTACATAAAGGACTCCTACGCGCTCGTGGTCCTTGACGAGTTCCAGTCCCTCCTCATGTCAAACAGGTTGAGCAACGAGGACCTCTACATGCTGCTCAGGGTCTACGAGGAGATACCGCCTAAGGACAACGTGAACAGGCTCAACTTCCTCCTGGTTTCGCAGGACTTCAGGGTTCTGAGCTACATGAGGGAGAGGATACCCCAGGTCGAGTCGCAGATAGGCTTCAAGGTCTACCTAAAGCCGTACTCCGCTGAGGAGCTGAGGGCAATTCTTGAGCAGAGGGCGGCCCTGGGCCTCGTGGACAGCGCGTGGAGCGACGACGTAATAGGCATGATAGCTGACTACTACGGCTACTCTGAGAGAGGGGGAGGAGGGGACGGGAGCGCCAGGAGGGCAATACTCACCCTCAGGATGGCGGCAGAGATGGCTGAGGCCGAGGGGGCCTCCAGGATAACGGAGGAGCACGTGAGGAGGGCCATAAGCGCTGACGCTATATCAAACATACCGCTTGAGGTCATGAGGTCCCTCAACCTCCATGAGCTTCTGATACTTATGGCGGTCTCAACACTGATAGCCACGAGGGGCGGCTGGCTCTCGACGGGTGAGGTAAAGGGAGAGTACGAGAGCCTTGCCAGGGCCTACGGCGAGGAGCCCAGGAGGCACACGCAGTTCTACGAGTACCTCAAGGAGCTCTCAAACGCCGGCCTGCTCGAGGCGAGGGTGAGCAACCTGCCGCAGAGGGGCAGGACCACGATGGTGAGGCTGCCGCCTGAGATACCCGCTGACAGGCTGAGGGAGGTCGTGGAGTCAATAATCATGGACAGGGCGGGAGGGCCTAAGGTGTCCCAGTGAGGTGGTCTCCATTGAGGGCCGAGGACATCCTCTCCAGCAAGGGGAGGGTCAAGGTCCTCAAGGTCCTGCTCAGCGAGGGGCAGGCAAACATAACGAGGATAGTCAAGGAGTCTGGGCTGAACCACAGGCTCGTTGAGAGGCACCTGGAGGAGCTCGTCAGAATGGGCATAGTGCAGGAGAGAAGGTATGGCAGGCTGAGGATGTTCATGGTTGATCTCAGGGACCCCAAGGTAAGTGGACTGAGCGAGGTGCTCAGGCAGCTGGAAAGCCTCTGAGCCAGACCTTAAAGCCCTCCCCTTCACCTAAGCCCTGGCGAGAGCATGGCTCACATGGTTGACGTCACTCAGAAGCCGGTGATCTACAGGGAGGCCGCGGCCTCAGGGGAGATAGTTCTGAGGCCCGAGACCGTGAGGAGGATAAGGGAGGGCAGGGTTGAGAAGGGCAACGTCGAGGCGGTGGCGTCGGTCGCCGCAATAATGGCAGCCAAGGACTCCTCCAAGATCATACCTCTGGCGCACCCAATACCTATAACGGGCGTCGACGTCAGCTTTGACTACACCGAGAGCTCCGTCAGGGTTAGGGTAACCGTTAGGACTAAGGCTGAGACGGGCGTTGAGATGGACGCCCTCGCGGGCGTCATGGCCGGCCTCCTTGCCATCTGGGACATGGTGAAGGCCTATGAGAAGGACGAGCGCGGCCAGTACCCGGTGACCTCAATAAGGAACGTCGTGGTGGAGTCAAAGCTGAAAGGTCAGCCTGGGGACAGCAGCTCCTATAGCCCGTGAGGCGCTGCAAAAGTACAAGGATGTTTATTCCCTGGCGTCAGGCATGAAGCGGGGGTGCGAAGTGAGGGTCCACGACGCGCTTAGAAAAGCATTCACTAAGTACAACGCCTATGCCGACCCCTTCACCCTGATGGAGATAGAGAACTTCGTAACAGCGGCCCTCAAGGACGGCCCTGAGAGCAGCAGCATGAGGACACTCGTAGACAACCTTGAGGTCATTCTCAGGAGGTCTGAGGACCCAGACGCGGAGGGTAAAGCCAGGCAGATAGCGGAGTACGTGATTCAGCTCTGCTCCTCAGGGTGCAGCTGATGAGCCTCAACAGGAACTCCTTGGCGGCCCTCCTGGCTGGAGGGGAGCCGCTCGTAATACACCACTGGGACGCCGACGGAGTAACCTCGGCAGTAACGATAGCACAGTTCGTGGGGCGGGGCGTCTCCTTCCTTGCGCCCCCCTTCACCTACAGGCCCAAGGCAGACTTCATGAACGTAGTTGCTGGGCTGTCAGCTGACAAGGACCTTGTGCTAGTGGTGGATTACAACGTTCAGCCCGAGGTCTACGCCTCGATAGTGGCGGCCGCAGCCGGTAAGCCGGTCGTAGTCATCGATCACCACGTGTCGGCCTACCCTAGGGTCGCCAACTTTTACTATTACAACCCTGCGGCCGAGGGCGACCCCATGGGCCTGTGGCCGAGCGCGGCCCACGTGATAGCGGATGCCCTGGGGTTCTACGACCCCATGTTGATAGCTGTAAGCATTTACGGCGACCTGTGGGAGGAGGCCCTGAACAACAGGGTCTACAGGGCCTACATGAACGAGCTGGGCCTTGACGTTGAGAGGGACTCAGGCCTCATAAGGGAATGCGCCATGCAGCTCTGGGCCTCGGAGGCTGCAAGGCTTACTGACGTCATAGGTGGCCTGGCCTACTCACTAGCATATGGCGGCGTCGACCCATGTCAGGCCATACTCAGCGACCCAAGGATGACAAACGCCAGGGAGGCCGTGGAGGCTGACATGAGGAGGGCTATCAACGACGCCGAGAGGGGTGAGGCGCTGGGCGGCAGGGTAATGATATATGGAATAAAAGCAAGCTACAGGGTGACAGGCATGATAGCCAGGCAGCTAGCAAGGCAAAACCCAGGTAAGGCGGTGGTGGTTTACTCGCTTGAGGGCGGCGTCGGCAAGGTCTACGTCAGGGGGCTTAGGGACTCAAGGCCTCTCATAGAGCGGCTTCGCTCAAAGGGCCTCAGCGCAGGTGGCAAGAGCCAGCTGGGCAACAATGTCGTCTCCCTCGAGGTGCCCCAGGAGTCCCTTGACGTCACCGTAAAGGAGGTCATAAGGTCCATGGAGGAGCTCGCTGGGTCCATACTCCTGGCCTAAATAATGTCAGTTATAAGTGACGCGAGGAGCCTAAGCGAGTTCGCAGGGCTTCTTACGAGCGCCCTTAGGGCGCCGTAGTAGGCCCTCCAGCTCCTGGCAGACTCTCTGAACAGGCTGAAGTGAATGTCATAGTCCACCTTGCCTGAGACCTCCTCGGCCAGCCCTGACGACGTGGCAGCGTAGACGAGGAGGTCAACAGCCTCGGGGCGTGAGTGAAGGAGCTTTGACATGTGGTAGCTCCTCCTCAGCCCCCTGTTAACGCTCTTCACAGAAGCCTCAAGGGCGTCAGCGACGCTGATTCCTTTGGCTATCATCCGCTGGGCCATCCTTGAGGCTGCCGCAGAGGGGTACAGCCCGCCGCCCGTGAGCGGCTTGTTCATGGAGGCGGCGTCCCCAACGACAACTACCCTGCCGAGCCTCACCTTATCTGACGGCGGGCCAGTTATTATGGGGCCCCCATACGTCTTCACGATGTCACCTTCTACATTGTGGGCCTTCATGGCCTCCCTGAGCTTTGCAGCTAGGACGCTGGGGCGTCTCGACGCCGTGCCGACGACGCTCACGGACCTCAGGGTCACCCTCCATGAAAAGAAGCCATCCGAGGTAGTTTCATCAAACTTCGCCTCAAAGTCAGGGCTTCCGCCGTCCTCGGCCTCTGCATTGACGCCATAAGTCACCTCTCCGTTAAAGCCTATTCCAAGCTGTCTCCTGGCGGTTCCGTTGAAGCCCTCTGCGAGGATCACGACGTCATAGCTTTTGCCTAGGGGGAGGACAGTTCCATCCGGGAGGGGCCTGGTCTTCATGCCGTCTATGAACTTAACGCCCTCGGCCTCTGCCCCCTCAAGCATGAGCTCCTCCAGCCTCACCCTGTTCAGCTTCACTATGGGCTGCGAGGCCCTGAGCCTGAGGGAAAGCCTTGGACCTGATATCACGAAGCTCTCTATGACCCCCAGCTCTGACTTGAGGGCAGGGCCGCCTATCATCTCCTCTGTGGCCCTTGATATGAGGCCAGTGCAGTGCTCAGGGAAGCCGACCCTTCTGTGCTCCTCAAATAGGTCAACGTTGACTCCAGCCTGCGCCAGTGCCGTGGCAAACATCAGGCCTGAGAATCCTGCTCCTATTACAGCCGCCCTCAAGCCCTGGACCTGCAAGTGCGCGCGCACTCGCAATAGCTAAAAATTCAGATGCTCACCTGCCCTCGGGATCAAAGTTGAGCGCGCATGATATTAGCGTAGCCTTTGAGAAGATGGACTCCTACGCAGGGCCCCTGACAATAGTCAACCTGCGGAGGCTTGAGGAGAAGGGGCTGGCTAAGGTCAGCGAGATGCCATACTCAATAAGGGTGCTGCTTGAGAACATAGTCAGAAACTATGACGGCTTCATAGTGAGGGACGAGGACCTCGAGACAATATTCAACTGGAAGGAGAGCGCCAGTAAGGTTGAAATGCCCCTTCTGCCCGCGAGGGTCGTCATGCAGGACCTCACCGGCGTCCCGGCTGTAGTGGACCTGGCGACTATGAGGGACCAGTTCACCAAGATGGGCTATGACCCAAACCTTGTCAACCCCCTAATACCTGTTGACCTGATAATAGACCACAGTGTTCAGGTAGACTACTACGGCACCGCCCTGGCGCTCAAGAAGAACATGGAGAAGGAGTTCGAGAGGAACTCCGAGAGGTACAGGTTCCTGAAGTGGGCTCAGAAGTCCTTCCAGAACCTGAGGGTCGTGCCGCCTGGCAAGGGCATAATACATCAGATAAACCTTGAGTACCTTGCAAAGGTGGTCTGGGTAGGAAACGACAGGCGCAGGGGCCTTATGGCGTACCCCGACAGCGTGCTCGGCACCGACAGCCACACGACGATGATAAACGGCCTCGGCGTGCTGGGCTGGGGCGTCGGCGGCATAGAGGCGGAGGCTGTCATACTTGGCCAGCCCTACTACATGCTAGTGCCCCCAGTCGTCGGGGTTAGACTGGTCGGCAAGCCTAAGGAGGGGGTAACGCCAACCGACATAGTGCTCTACATAACGGAGCTGCTCAGGAAGGCTAACGTCGTCGGCAAGTTCGTTGAGTTCTTTGGCCCAGGCCTCAAGTACCTGAGCGTCCCTGACAGAGCCACAATAGCAAACATGGCCCCAGAGTACGGGGCTACAATGGGCTACTTCCCGATTGACGGGGTCACTGTAAACTACCTGGTGCAGAGCGGCAGGGACCCGAGGCACGCGGCCTTTGTCGAGGAGTACGCCAAGAGGGTCGGCCTCTGGTATGACGAGAGCGCTCCTGAGCCCTCCTACAGCCAGGTCATAGAGGTCAACCTGAGCAACGTGGAGCCAGCCATAGCGGGGCCTGCCCACCCAGAGGACAGGATACCACTCGCATCAGCCAAGGAGGAGCTCACGTCGATCATGGAGTCCTATGTCAAGTCCCAGGGAAGGCAGAGGAAGTCAGCAAAGCTCATCATAGACGGCGAGACCTACGACGTCGGCGACGGCATGGTAATAATAGCTGCCATAACCAGCTGCACTAATACCAGCAACCCGACTAACCTAATAATGGCAGGTCTGCTGGCCAAGAAGGCCGTTGAGCGCGGCCTGAGGTCTAAGCCGTGGGTTAAGACGAGCAACGCCCCAGGCAGCAGGGTCGTCACGACCTACCTTGAGAGGCTCGGCCTGATGCCCTACCTTGAGGCCCTTGGCTTCCACATAACTGGCTACGGCTGCACTGTCTGCATTGGCAACACTGGCCCGCTAAGGAAGGAGGTCGAGGACTTCATAAAGGCTGAGAAGGTCTACACAGCTGCAGTGCTCAGCGGTAACAGGAACTTCGAGGGCAGGATACACCCGCTGGCCTCAGGGGCCTTCCTGGCGTCGCCCCCGCTCGTCGTCGCCTACGCCCTGGCTGGCAGGATAGACATAGACTTCAACAGGGAGCCCATAGGCTACGACCCCAACGGCGAGCCCGTGTACCTCAAGGACATATGGCCCTCCGCTGAGGACGTCGCTAAGTACGTGCAGGGAGCCCTCGACCCAAAGGAGTTCCAGGAGAAGTACAGCGACGTGTTTGAGGGCACGGAGGAGTGGATAAAGCTCGAGGCTCCGGCCAGCCCGACGTTCCAGTGGGACCCAAACAGCACCTATCTAAAGAGGCCGCCGTTCTTCGAGGGCATGACTGAGAGCCCGGAGCCGCTCAAGGACATAAGGGGCGCCAGGGTGCTCATTTATGCCCCAGACAGGATAAGCACGGACCACATAAGCCCCGCCGGGGCCATAAGCCCGAGCTCAAAGGCGGGTCAGTACCTCATGAGCCTTGGGGTGAAGCCCGAGGACCTCAACACGTGCGGCAGCAGGAGGGGCAACCACGAGGTCATGATGAGGTGCACCTTCGACAACCCCAAGTTCAAGAACCTGCTGACGCCTGACAAGGTGGGAGGCTACACAATATATTGGCCCACCAAAGAGGTCATGCACGTCTTTGACGCAGCCGTGAAGTACAAGCAGGCTGGCATACCAGTGATAGTGCTTGGCAGGGCGCAGTACGGCGTGGGGAGCAGCAGGGACTGGGCCGCGAAGGGACCGTACCTGCTGGGCGTCAAGGCCGTCATAGCTAAGAGCTTTGAGAGGATACACAGGAGCAACCTTGTCGGCATGGGCATAGTGCCTATAGAGTTCACGTCAGGTGAGGGACCCGATGAGCTAGGCCTCGACGGGAGCGAAACCTACGACATCATAGGGCTCTCAGACCTGACCCCTGGGAAGATACTTACCATAAGGGCCACCAAGCCCGACGGCAGGGTTATAGAGTTTAAAGCGAAGGCCAGGGTCGACACACCAATAGAGGTCGAGTACATAAGGCACGGCGGCATACTGCACTACATGCTCAGGAAGCTGGCGGAGGAGGCCAAGGAAAAGGGAGGCAAACGTTAGATCTCATAAAACTCTTCGGGCTTTTTCAAGTCTAAACATAAGGAAGTAAGGGTGGGGGCATGGAAGCCTTACAAAACAGCTCTTTTTGATGAAAGTATAGGGTGATCTCTCCTAGGAGCTTCGTCCTCTAGAGCTATCACCCCCACTTATGTGGGACAACAGGAGCTTAAATACTCTTCCACATATGCCGCTCTGAGAGTGCCGTGCCCGCATCTCCTTAGCGCGCTGACCCTGGGCCTGCCGCCAACAATGTTGAGTATATTTGCGTTAGAAGAAGCCAATAAAGTAAACCATGAGGCCGTTTACAACTGAAAAGCCTCGCCTTTTAAGGCGGGGATGGGTAGAAAAGCCTATAAGGCCCTGTTTTCCTGGTAGTAGTTAGGTGGTAGTGATTGTAAAGTTGCGGTGCCCGCACTGCGGCTACGTCTGGGACTACAGGGGCAAGAAGATGTACTACGCCACCTGCCCCAACTGCCTGAGGAAGGTAAACATTCAAAAGAACAGGGTGGAGTGAATGTCTGCGGGCGGTGAGGGAGAGCTAACCGTGACCGTGAGGATGAGGGTTAGCCCCGAGCCCGAAAGCCAGCGGGCAGTGCTGGACCTAATGAGGAGGTACAGGGACGCCCTCAACTACTCGGTAAGGACGCTGATAGCGAGCAGGGCCCTGAGCCTCACCAAGGCCCACAGGCTCCTGTACAGCACCCTGAGGGAGAGGTACGGCCTGCCATCCAGGGTCGCCCAGGACTGCTACAGGGAGGCCATCGCTATAGCCAGGTCCTGGCTTAAGAACCCGAAAAGGGGCGATATACCAACAGCTAAGCGCCTGAGTATGTGGCTGACGCACGAACTGGGCTACAGGGTCAAAGGCGACCGCGTGGAGCTGGCAGGGAGTTACAGGCTCAGAGTCATCGGCTGGGACAGGAGGTATGACGGCTTCCCTAATATGGAGGCCAGGCTTGTATTTAGGGACGGCAGGTTTGACCTTTATGTAGCTAAGCGTGTGCCTAGGCCAGCAAAGTACGCCCCTAAGGGGGTGCTTGCCGTTGACGTGAACGAGAGGCAGATAGTCGTTGGCAACTCACGCGTTGAGGTAAGGATAGAGACGCCAGTTGAGAGGGCCCTGCGCTATATGAGGCTCGCTGAAAGGCTTCAGGGGAAGTACTCCTCCTCAAGGTACAGGGCCTGGCGCAGGAGGAGCGGGGTAAGGAGGAGAATAAGGCACTTCCGCAGGAAGGCAAAGAACATAATAGAGGACTGGGCCAGGAGGACGTCCCACATGATTATATCACTGGCTAGGCAGGGCCAGCTGGCGGTAGCCAGGGAGGACCTAACGGGGCTGATAGAGAGCCTAAGGAGGCTCCCAAAGGACCAC
>Ga0081474_116000_pt1 | contig 68443 bp, 86 predicted proteins | sample OneHunmetagenome_2_FD_70978 | JGI IMG/M metagenome (GOLD analysis project Ga0081474, IMG submission 70978) | Ferrous microbial mat communities from One Hundred Spring Plain, Yellowstone National Park, USA v2 (version 2) | ecosystem: Environmental > Aquatic > Non-marine Saline and Alkaline >... | reverse complement strand
CCCGTCTCATGGGTTAAGTCTATACTCTCTAACCTGGGCGTGGGGAGAGAATAGTAGTGATGAGGCCGAGTGATTACTAGCCATTAAAAGTGACAACTAGCCACGATGAAGACCGGACTCTCAAAACCCGAGTGCTTTAAAACACCTATGTGAGACCTAAAACCGTCTTTTCACCGCGTCTATGAGCTTGAAGATGGTCAGAAACAAATCATGATTCCCATTGAAAAGTCCTCTCCGTTTAAAAAAGATGATATCCAATCCTACTTATGGTTATGAGTCTTTTGGATTCTAGGGCAAAACACCCCTTCGAGTTCCAAGCCGCATATTACCCACCTATCTACGCCGGAATTAAGGCAGGTACCCTGGGAGAACTGATGGAGGGCATCAAGAGGGTTGACGGCTACTCCATATTTTATCACGTATTCCATCCAGTCTTCTCAAGTCACGTCGTACCCTACGATCTCCACAACGACTTTGCAGTGTGGATCAGGGACGAGCTTCACGACAACTCCCTAGCTTACCTGGTCTCCGATGTGGAGGGTAGGGAGCCCAGGACTGTGGAGCAAGTTAGGGAGAGCCTCCTGGAGGTATTGAGGAGAGGAAGCCCCGAACTCAAGGGAGGCAAGCCGTTCCTCTTCCTCACATGCAGACCCGTGGTTTACGATACTGGAAGGAGGGCCTGGACGCTGGGCGAATTCATCGACATACTCTCAGAGATAAGCATGAGGTCAGTAGTTTATCACCTGGTTTTCGGTAGGGCCATGGGTTACTCTCCCAGAAACGACTTCTCCTCCTGGTTATTGCAAGAGTTCAACGCCGTCTCACTGGCCGATAGGATTTCATCAATAGATCCACAGACCTACGTAGAGGAGGAGAGACTAAGGGAAGACCTCCTTGACGCGATAGAGGAGGAGATATACCGTGATTGAGAAGTTCGTCCCAATAGTGGGAGAAGACGCTGTGGACAGCGTCTTCAAGATAGCCGAGAAGCTCAGGGGGATCTCGGTTCTTCACGTCAATTCTACGCCCAAGGGGGGTGGAGTGGCTGAGATACTGAGTAAACTTGTTCCCCTCATGAGGGAGGTGGGAATCAACGCTGAGTGGAAGGTAATACGGGGCGACGAGGAGTTCTTCAAGGTGACCAAGAGCTTTCACAACGCTCTACAGAACGGAACTGGACAGCTCCAGGGGAACTCCTTCGAAACTTACAAGAAGTGGCAGGAAATCAACCTCTCTGAGCTCCCCTTGGATTACGACGTAGTTTTCATACACGATCCTCAGCCTGCCGGTCTGGTTACGCAGAGGAAGAAGGGAAAGTGGATATGGAGGTGTCACATAGACATATCCAACCCGTTCCCCCCAGTGTGGGAATTCTTGAGGGGCTACGTGGAGAGGTACGACTCCGTCATAGTATCCTCGCCCGTGTTCGGGAGGGACGACCTTTCCGTGCCTCAGTTCGTGATCCCTCCCTCCATAGATCCTTTGAGCGTTAAGAACAAGGAGATATCGCGCTTCACGGTGGAGAGGATACTCAGGAAGTTCGGACTGGACCTGGATAGGCCCATAGTAACTCAGGTGAGCAGATTCGATAGAGCGAAGGATCCGGTGGGGGTTATAAGGGCCTTCGCTGGGATGAAGAAACACGTTGACGGGCAGTTAGTGTACTTGGGAAGCCCAGCGACGGACGATCCTGAAGGTGAGGAGGTTTACAAGGAGACGTTGAAGGCCGCTGAGGGAATAAAGGACGTTCATCTGCTCCTCTTACCTCCAGATAGTGACCTTGAGGTTAACGCCTTTCAACGTGGGGCAGACGTAGTGATGCAGAAGTCGATAAAGGAAGGATTCGGATTGACCGTTAGTGAGGCGCTCTGGAAAGGTAAACCAGTGATAGGTGGAAACACGGGTGGTATACCTCTCCAGGTGATCCACGGGCATACGGGGTTCCTGGTAAGTACGCCTGAGGAGGCCACTCACTACTTGATCTACCTCCTGAGGAATAGGGACATAAATGAGAGGATGGGGAAGATGGGAAGGGAACACGTCAGGAACAATTTCCTTACCATAAGGGAACTGAGGGACTATTTAATGACGATCCTCCTGACTAAGGGAAGGACATAGGTTCTTGTATTTATATCCTTAGTAGTTATTAGATTTCCCTTGATAACGGGACGTCAGTCAAGGGAAAGTCACATAACTGCCATCAAACTCTTTCCTGGCCATCATTCCTGACTCTCAATAATGATTGGCTTAAGAGTCGTTTCTTAACATGATCCCAAGGCAGGGTTTTCCTCTCCCTTTAAGAGAGGGGATGCCGCCGCGGGGATTTGAACCCCGGACAACCCGGTACCTGAGCCTAGTCTTCAGCCGGGTGCTCTCCCGGGCTGAGCTACGGCGGCATGGTTATTGAGACATCTCAAACTTAAAGCTTTTCCGCTGAATGTCTTCCCGGGGCCCGGCGACACCCTGGGAGAGCCCTTATTAGGGGCCTGTGAAATAGGGTCTCCAGGGGCCCCAACATTGGTGAACGTACTCGTCGCTTCGTTGAACCGGGTGGACAGGAGTTACCTGGAGAAAGTCAAGTCGTGGCTTGAGAGGGATTCTCAGGTCTACCTCATGGTGGAGGCAACACACGTTGGAGTTGAGAGCTACGATTGGAACGCGAGTAAGTTCGACGGGAGGGCCCTCATGAACCAGATCCTCAAGAGGTTCGATTCCCTCCCCTTCGACTACGTCCTAGTACTTTTCAACCCCAGTATCACCTTGAACGGCAGGTTGCCTGAGTGTATATCCTCAGGAAAGGTTTACCTCATATCCCTCACCAACTCCTTTTTCAGGAGGAGCAACGAGGGAGTGGAGGGGCTTAGGGAAGTCGTCAGAGGAATACTCTCTGGGAGGAAACCTTGCTTGGAGTTGGCTCAACTCACCTAGTCATATGTCGACCACGAAGGTAATCTCGTACCCCCCATCCCTCTTGGTTATCTCCATCTCGTGATAAGTCATGGCCTTCACCACAGTCCTCCTCTCGTGCCTTTCAGGGTCGAACTTCTCCCCTAAGGCTTCTCCCCTAAGCGATAGGCCTTCTATCGTGACCTTAAAGGCACTGAATAGGAGGAGTTCGGTGTCGTAGTAGAAGAGGAGTGACTCTATCCACCTGTAGAGCAAGTTCTCCAAGTCGTACCCCTCCACAGTTACCTCCCTCCTCTCCCTCCTCTCAACCTTGCTCGTGTCGGTCATGACCTCGAACACCGCTAGGGCAGAGTTCTCGAAGGCCTCCTCCAATGTCTTCCCCCAAGCCCTGATGCCGACGTCTGCCGTGTGATCGAAGAACTCGAACTTCATATCAACCTTTTAACTCCTGAACCTTTAACGTTTATAGATGAACATGGGAGGACGACAGAAGACAACCATATTCATGAACAAGGAGGTTAAGAAAGAGAAGAAGGGACAGCAAGCTAACCAGCCCTCCTCGAAGTGAAGAAGGGAAGGAAGTAGATCAGTGCTGCCAGGAAGAGCGAGATCAGAACTATGTCAAGGTTTTTTGTCTCTGCGTAACTGACCAGGGAAGTGTAGAGGAGTGCTAAGCTGATCAAGATTCGACTCTTCATCCTCTCACCTACACGAAGTCCACCTGTATGGGCAGCCTTGAGTAACCTCCAGCTATGGCTGACCCGACTCCCAGGGAGAGTGACGTCAGTATACCCAGGTAGGCTGTGGGCATTATCACTGTCCCCTCTATGTAGTCAGGTATGGCGTTGCTGAGTAGGGAGTTCAGGGCCTGAAGTGAATTAATGTTGGTGGAGAAGTCCTGAATGACGTTAACTCCGAACGTACTCAGGAATGCAGGGAGAAGCGGGAGACCCACGTAGAACACTATGGCGAAACCCATGAGACCACCACCAACCGCTCTCCCGATCCTGAACGGGAGCGAGAGCATGAGAACCCCTAGGGCTATGAGCAATCCAACGTTGTTGTAGATCAACTGGGAGATAACTATCAAGGTACCAGTGATCGTTATGAACCCAGAGAGGAAGGTGAGGACAAGAGAGAAGGGAACAGAGAGGGGTGTAAATCCTATGATTGTGAGTATTCCCCTCACCACAGTGAAGATGGATAGCTCGTTGGCCAAGAGTTCGTAAAGCCAGTTCATGTAACTCGGCCAATTAGTTCCCAGTTGATTGCCTATTACCGAGACCAGGTAGAGGATAGTCTCATAGAGGTTCACGAGTATCGTGGAGTAAATCCCGTCAGATATCATCTTGGGTCCCCACTTTTTAACCCCGTAGAGGGGAATCGGGAGGGCCATGAAGAGTGTTCCCAGAAAGTAAGTCAGTGCAGCCAAGTCCTGAGATATGGATAGTACCTCGAACGCGTTCAACTCTGATACCCCTAGAACTGCCCAGCCACGTAAGACACCAACGCGAACACTGTAGTCCCTATGGCTAGCCAAAAGGCAGCCATTATAGCGTCCTCGATGAAGTCCTGACCAGTCCTCTTGACCTTGAATATGGGTATCGGAGAGCCCCTCAGGGCCCACCCCACAGCCCAAGCCAGTATGAATATACTCCAGGCTATCTCAGTAACTTGAGTCGTGAGTTGTTGCACGAAGGACTCTATTCCAGACATCAGTTTGAGGTTAAGCCTAATTTTAGGTGAGAGGTGTCCGAATGTTTTCAGTTAAAAAACTTTCAATGGTTTTCACCACGCCCTCTGGGGAGAGCTTCACGGTATTTATGACCAGGTCATAAACAGAGAGGTCCTGGATGTCTATACCGTAGTACCTCCAGAACCTCAAATAATGGCTCTGTTCCCTCTCTATCACGGACTTGAGCGCCTGTTCGTAGGACATTCCATCCCTAAAGGATATCCTCCTAGCCCTCTCCTCCAGGGGAGCCCAGAGATAGACGCTGAGGTCCGACTTCCCAGCCAAAAGCCAGCCAGCTATGTGGGACTCTATGACCACGTTGGACTTGTTGGCCTGTCTCATTATCTCCTGATCTATGGCCTTATCTATGTCGAAGCTATTCTCCGCCTCTCTATTAAGAGATAATATGTCTACCCCGTGTGACCTTGCCATTTCCCTGAATATCTGACCTGCAGAAACGAACTTCAGACCGTACTTCAACGAGAGCGACTTCGCCACAGTTGTCTTACCACTCCCAGAGGGACCGCTTATGACTATTATCATGAAATTCCTCTCACAGCTAATTTGATTCCCATTGAAAGGCACTTATGACAGAGATAACCCCCATACTGTCTCGATGACGAGTCCATGGATCCCCTGAGCGGTCTCTTGCATATGGAACATTTAGCTACCGAGTCCTTCCTCCTGTAGAAAATCACTGAGATCTTGCCAGAAGGAGTTCTCCTATACAACTTCCTGAGGGATGTGGACCTCTGGAAGGGCTTCATGGGCTATAATTAGACAGTTAGCTTATATTTGCTTTGGGCCTCCTCAGTGAAAGTGGAGTGAAAACTAAGAAAGAGAGGATATAGAGGAGGAGCGGACCCTCTACTAATACGTTTCTCCCCTCAATCCTGACAGTAAGGAGGGGCACATAGAAGGGGAAGTAAAGCACGAAGTTCATCGAGAACACAAGGAACAGACCAATCATGTAAAGGGCTAGGAGAACCATAGACTGGAGGAGTGAGTAGAAGTACACTGCGTTGTTGTACCTCTTTATGTCCTTGGAGAGCTTCATATAAACCCTGTCTCTCCTCTTGGGAACCACGGTGTTTATTCTTGCCTGTAATTTCTCGAGCTCCTGCAGGCTCCTAGAAAGTCTCTTGGAAATGAAGGTCCTATAAAGTGCGTAGAGGAGAACGTTTAAACTCAGGCTCAAAAAAAGAACTTCCAGGATCTCGACGCTCATATCAGGTCATTGACTTGATTATCTCGTTGGCAGCTACTGAGGGATCTCCCTCCACGTTTTTGACAACCTTGACCGATGCTCCCACGAGTACCGCTGAGGCCATAGCAGAATACCTGGCAAAGTTCATGGTTTCCTGGATCACAGTTATGTCAGCATAGTCGGTTCTAGCCCTCGTCTTATCGGAGGCCTGCCTCTTCAATATAAGCTCTGGTTCACTCTCTATGAGGAAAATAACTGTAGGTTGAAGTATCTCTACGATATGCTTAGGTAATCCAGGGAGATATCCCCCTGGTGTCCTTATCACAGCGTGGGTGTCCAGGAAGGCCAGTCCGCCTTCCCCTAACGATGAGGCATCCTTATGTATGTTCCTTGCTGCCTCCAGCTGTAGGTTACGCTGAAGCTCTAGCGGTAACTTCCTCATTTCGTCCCTGCTACTAACGTACCTCAACTCGAGGGCAGTCTTCAACATGTAGTCTCCGTAGTTCATTATGAGGAATTTTGACCCTTTCCCAGAGAGTATGGAAGATATCGTGTTTAGCACTGTTGTCTTCCCCACGCCGGGTATTCCTGTAACTATTCCCAACTTCATGATCACTCACCTATCAATCTCTTCAACAAGGGGTACATCTCTATTGACCTCTCGTAGGCTAATAAGCTATAGTACTGCATGGCTATTGAGACCGCTAATAGTATTCCCACTCCTGTTCCGTACACCCCAAGCATAGTAGCTACGACAGCTATCACGCTCACTATAATAGAACTGAAGAAGGCTAGAGGATATATGTACTTAGCTAGGACAGCCTCTATCATCTTGGGGTTACTCCTCATACCAGGTATCTCTATCCCTGCATCAACCAGGTTCTGAGCTTGGGTAGCGGGGTCTAGTCCGGAGACCTCTACCCACACTATTCCGAACAGTACACCCAAGACTATGAACACCGCCGCGTATATGAGGGCCCCCACAGGATCTAAGACCACGGCGTATACACTATGAGGTATGGTTGTGGTTGAAGGAGGGAATATGAAGGCTGTCTGAATGTCGTTAAGGATCGTTGAGGCTGAAGGGGATACGTAGGAGGTCAGGGAGGAAAAGAGCTCTATGTCAGCTCCCAAAACGCTCACGAAGATGACCGGAATGCTGCTGACATAAAGGAAGTTGAGGGGAACGGTTCTCCTTATACCCCTCAGTTTCTGGGAAGTTATAGGGATTTGAACGTTGATGGAGGTGAGGTATATTATCAAGAATATGAGGCCTATGGTCGTCACTAAGCCGACAAGGTCTGGTTGGAAGGGTTTAGTGGTGTTCACTATGAGGGTCAATATGTCACCGTGATCTATCAGAGTTGTAACAAGTGAAGGGAAGAAACCCACCGGCAGGTTCTGAGACTGCACGTTAACGATGCCGAACATATACCAGAATATTATCTTCATTGTCCCTGCCAGGATGAAGAGACTTACCCCAGAGCCTAGTCCCCAACCCTTCTGTATGAGTTCGTCAAGCAACAGTATGAAGTAAGTCGCTACTACCAATTGTCCAGCCACCGCCAGTGGGATAGTGAGGTTAGAGAAACCTGTAGATCTAGTTAAAGCGAAACCGAACAGGAAGGACTCCAATAATATGAACAGGAACGCTAGCCCCTTTTGTGCCTCGGTGAATTTAGCCTTATCGTCCTCAGTGGAGAGGTTGAGGTTTATGAGCTTCGAACCTACGAGTATCTGCATTATCAGACCGGCAGTTATTATTGGACCTATGCCTAATTGAGCCAGAGTCCCAGCAGTCGAGGCAAATATGACTTGCTCCAAAAGGAAGTTACTCAATGCAGAGGATTGAATGCCGTACAGTGGAACAGAGGACATCACGAGATAAACTATTACTCCCACAATCGACCAAAGCAACTTCTGGTTTAACGAGGGTTTCTGCTCCGGCTTCTTGACGGCAGGCAAGACTTGGCCTAACTTCGATAGAGCGTCGGTAAATGACATAAATTAATCAAAACAGTTAGCTTTGAGGGGTTAAAATAACTTGCCCACCAGATTTTTCTATCTTCTCCTTGGCTTTATTGGTAATAGCTCCCACTGTGACCAGTAAAGGTCTATCCACCTTTCCTCCTCCCAAGAGTTTATCGTAACCTATCTTGGTCAAGTCAACCACTAGTTTCCCGTTCTCTTCCTTAGCCTCGATAGCTCCTTTATCCACCAGTTCCAACAACTTCCTAATGGATATAGCTCTAACTACCTTCGAGGTAGGATTGATGAAACCGTGCTTTCCATACCAGTCCTTTCCGTACTTAACTATCCAGGACCACTTCTCCTTATGCATTCCGATTTGCCTTCCACCCTCAGCTCCTCTATCTCTGTGCTGACCCTTTGTTCCCCATCCCATAGTTCTATGGCCCCTCATTTTCCTTGTCTTCTTTTCCCTTCTGACTACCACGTTACACCATCCTCCTGACCAATTCGTTAATTTTGTCTCCCCTGTAGCCTAACTCTCCTCCTGAACCTAGGAAGGAATTTACCTTTCCCTTAAAGCCCTTCTTGGGTGGGTGAAGCCTTATTGGTAACTTAACGAAATCCTGTTTGTTGAGCCTTATCCTACCCTCTACTAAATCCCTCAGAAACTCTTCCAATGTGATTCCCATCTTCTCCTTGATTATCCCTTCATCTAGCTTGCCCTTAACAGTCTCCAACCTAGATATGATGGCCTTGGCCCCTTCCATATTAAGTTCTCCCCACGTCACGTAGGACTGAACCCTCCTTATCATTCCAACTATCTGTTCCTCAGCTGGGTAGATCATAGCATTGTAGTGATTATATAATCTGAGCCTGTCTAGAGTCTCCTGAATGTCCCACGGGGTGGAGGCCCTCCCCCTTATTCTTATGACCAGGATTGAAGCCGTGATACCTCACCTCTTTCTCATCCAATCAACTGGAGTGACGAATCTATAGGTATTATATAGGGCCATGTAGGCAGCCTTAATGAAGTTGTCTGTAGTCCTAGTCTCTCCTCTGCTGAACGACCAAACGTCCCTCAACCCAGCGTAAGTTAAGAGAGTCTTCACGACGTCCCCTGCCACCAGACCTGTACCCTTGGGTGCAGGTCTCAGGATTATCTCCGAGCTTCCAGCCTTGCCGTACACCGTGAACGGAAGGCTGTGTGACTCTCCACAAGTACACTCCCAACTGCCGCAGCCTCTCCTCACGGGTATTATATGCATCTTCGCGTCCCTTATAGACTTCTGAATGGCTACTCTAAGTTGTTTGGCCTTCCCCACACCTATACCTACGTAACCGTCTTGATTTCCCATGACTACTAGAACCTTATACCTTGATAGCTCTCCTGCGTCAGTCTGTTTCTGAACCATCCTTATGTCGACCACTTCGTACTTAAGATTCGGAAGGAGCACGTCTATGATTTCAGGTTCCGCTATCGTTAGATTTCTGGCAAAGAGCTCCTTTACTGAGGTTATTTTACCCTCCTTTACCAACTGTCCTACTTTAGTTCTCGGCTTCCATTCCTCCACGTTTGTAACGGGAACTTCCTCCATCTACATCACCCTTCAGAAGACTTGATTTTGTTGAGCACCTCTTGGAAGTGTGATGGGAGCTCCCTCGGGTCGAGTCCCCTGGAGATATACCTTGAGAACTGCCTTTTGAACTTCTCGGGATCCTGTGTTTCCAATAACTCGGCGTACTTTGCAACGTGAGCCCCTGTGAGCCTGGTCTTGTCTATCTTGACGTCTCCTAAGGGGACAGTTAGACCTGCGTCGATGGCCCCCTTTATTCCGTAGAAGATCCTTGCACCAGGTGTGGGTGTGAAGAGTCCTATATCCGCATAGACCTCCTTTATCCCAGCCTTCCTCGCTCTTACGCCCAAAAGATATCCAGTCAAATAACACGCTGTGGTATTATTTTCATCCCCTTTCCAACCGTACTTGGCCAGTTCTGACGAGTGTGCTGAAGCGATCACTATGTCCCCCTTCGGATCGAACTTGACCACCTGGGCGATGAAATACTTGTTAGTCAACCTAACTACAAGCCTGGTCGCCTTATTTATTACGTACGTATACCTCCTGTAGTAATTTGTCTTACCCTCTCTCCTTCTCCTGAACTTTACTTTGTAACTAGGACCTGTCGCCATTCTTCATCACTCCTTTAGCTTACCCATCTGTTTCAGTACACTCTTCACATCAGAGAGGTTCTTAAATGTGCCCCCCTTGGCCTTTAAGTATAGCATCCTGTAAGACCTGCTGTCCAGCTTTCCGTTATCCCGCAACCACTTCAGATATCTCCTTATCTTCCTTATCCTCGCCATCCACAACTCCTTACTGTCAGCCCTAGCTCCCTTTTTACCTTTCCTACTACCAGTTCTCCTTCCCTCTCCCTTCCACTTCCTGTTCCTCCTGTTTCTCTTTACTCTCCCCCTGCTGTTTCCCTTAGGCTGAAGTACGATTATCTTACCGCCTTTGATGAGCTTTCTAATGTCGTCCCTAGTTAGGGCATCTCTAACCTCATCAGCATATTCGGGTGGAATCCTCACTCTACTCTGTCCTACACCTCTTATTTCTGCGGCCAATCTTCTCTGAAGCTGAAGATCTGTCATATCTACTCACCATTACACACTTTCAAGCCCAACTCCCGGGCCCTCTTAAGAATCTCCCCCCTTAACCTGAGGCCTACCTTAGAGCTTATCCTTACTATAATTTTATCCTCCATACCTTTCAGCTTATCTAAATCTCTAAGATTGTTTATTAGAACCTCTCTGAGCCCAGATGGGTGAAGAGCCCTCACTACCTTTGGTGTCCTATATCCTGCACTTACAGGCCTTGGGAAGCCCTTAACCTTGAGTCTAGTTTTATTATCCTGCCCACGGGTTCTCCTCCACCTATCTTGCCTCTCCAGCCTGTAATACTTGTCCCAGTCGTATCTTTTGAACTCGGGGAGTAAGGACTTATGCTTAAGCTTCAACCTGTAAATCTTCCTTCTAAGTTTAATCGCCTCCAACTTAACCATCACTCCATTACCTCCTTCTTATAAATGAAAATACCATCTGAAAAGATTCTCCTATCAAAATCGGTTATCTTTGAGGCCAACTCAATGTTCGCAGCCGTCTGTGCTACCTTCTCCACATCGATTCCCTCTACCACTATGTCTTCACCCTTCACTGTGACCTTGACTCCTGGAAGTATTGTGGCTCTCCTGATGTTCTTCTCCCCTATTAGATTGGTTATCTGTACTTCGTTTCCTACAACTTTAACCGTTATAGGGAAATGTGTGAAGATTATTTTTAGATAATATCTGTAACCCTTTTGAACTCCTATAAACATGTTATTAATATGTCTCATTATGCTGTAAATTGTAGCCTTCTCTCTCCTCCCAAGGAATGTTGCCTCCAGGATGATCTTGTTGTCCTCAAGTTTCATCTCCAAGAACCTCGCAAAAGAGAAATCTCTGATCAACTCTCCCTTTTTCCCCTTCACTTTCAGGGTCTTGCCCTGCAACTCCACCTTAACCCCATTAGGTATCTGAACCTCTTCTCTTAGTGAGACTGCCTGCACAACACTCACCTCAATAGACGTAACCTAATACTATTCCACCCAGCCTCTGCCTTGCAGCTTCCTTGTGAGTCATCACTCCCTTAGAGGTGGACACTATTATTACCCCAATCTCCTTAGATGGAAGATACCTCCTGATGTTATCAGGCAAGCTGATCATTTCCCTGTAGGTCATGGAATATCTGGGAGTTATAGATCCACACTTATTTATCCTTCCCAGAAGCTGAACCACTATCTTCCCCCACCTTCCATCGTCTATGTGCTCGAATTCTCCTACATAGCCCTCCTTCTGCATAGTTCGCAGGACGTTAATTATCAGTTTTGATGCGGGTATTATAATGGCCTGCTTATTTCTCCTCATCTCGTTGTTATATATGGTACTTAACGCATTGGAGAGAGTATTAATGACCACCATCTTTCTCACCTTAACTTCTTAAAGCCTAACGGATAGGCCACTTCCCTAAAGCACTGGCGACACAGATAGATGCCATACTTCTGAATAACGGAGTCGGTGCTGCCACATCTCCTGCAGACTTGTACGCCTTTACCATGTTTCCTTTCCGCCGGGGGTCTATACTTTCCCACTCCTCATCACCTACACGACTGTGACTCCAAAGTTATCTTGGAGGAACATTATGGCCTCCTCCTTGGATATCCTGACTGATTTGGGCAGTCTAGCCTTCTTTCTCTTTCGCCTAGCAACCCTATATCCTGCCCTCTCTAAGGTTATGGCAACGTCGAGACCGAAGATCCCTATTTCAGGATCGTATCTCATTCCTGGTATAACTACGTGCTCTGATATTCCGAAACTCACGTTACCGTAGTCATCAAAGCTTGATGCCTTTATCTTGTTGTTTACAGCGACGAGAGCTCTCTTAAGGAACTCGACTGCCATATTTCCCCTAAGTGTAACCATCACCCCGATAGGGGCTCCCTTTCTCACATCGAACTCTTTTATGGACTTCTTAGCCTTGGTGTATACGGGTTTAGCACCTGTCATCTCCTGGAGGAGTTGATACGCCCTTTGGAGCCTCTCACCTGACTCCCCTAAGCCTATGTTCACAGTGACTTTTGCCAGCTTAACTCTCCTCATAGGGTTTACCTTCAATTCCTGCTGAACGCTCACTTTAGACCACCCTCACCTCTGGTCTTTCTTCCCCTACTACCATGCTGTTCTCTAAGTTTGTCTCGTATTCGGTACCATCTTCCCCTCTTATAACCACTATTGTGTGTCTCTTCTTCTTGTAGTTGGCCCACTGTATCCTCTTTAATGTTCCAATCACCCCTGCGTTCTTACCGCCTATAGCCATAACATAGACTCCTTCCTTCAACTGGTAAGTTCCTAGAATCTGTTGAGACGGTATCGCAATCTTAAATGTGGTGAGAGTAGGCATGTTAAACTGAGAGGCTTCCTGTTTATCCTTTAACAAGATGTTCCTGCCGTCCTCGAAGTTTAACTGTAGAGCGCTTCCCTTGACCACAGTCTTTCCAGTTAACCTGACTAGCTTGTATCCTGCCTCCTCAGAGGAAATCTTGACCACCTTAAGAAGTCTAACCCTGTCTGGTACTACACGGTAGTACAACGATGCGGAAGGTATGGTAATAACGTCCATGAGGCCCACTGGGTACTTATAATCTCTCCTTACCCTCCCGTCTACCATTACTAAACCGTCACTGATGATCTTCTTGGACTCTCTGAGGTTGCTGGCGATTCCCAGGTAGTCCCTTAGTAATATACCCAAGGGTATGCTTCTGGATAGAGGATGAGGACCAGGGATAGGTTTGACCGTCCACTTGTATTCCTTCTTGCTTAACCTTAAGAACCAAGGTGCGTTAAGTCTAGTAATATGAGGCATCTCTAGGCACCTCCCTGAGTTTTCTCAGCCTTTTTACCTTTCCTCTCTATTGCCTCCTTCCTCCTAGGATCTGCGGTGTTAAGTTTTGTGATCATGACCTTTGAGGCGTGTATCTTAACGAATAGGGGAGTTACATCAGCTTTCTTCCTGGTCAGACCTTCTATCGCTATTCTGCCCTCTTCTGGGAAAACCTGAACCACTTTCCCCTCGAATCCCCTATCCTTACCTCTCATGACTATCACTGTGTCGTCTTGCCTGACCCTTAATCTCTTGATACCGAACTCCTTCCGAATTTCCTCAGACACCCTAGCGGTAAGTTGTTTGACCGAAGCAGCCTTCCTCTGCTTAGAAGGTTTATGAGATTGCATGGTAACACACCTCAAATTATTAAGGTAGCTAAGCTAGCCACCTTTGGCCACCTCTCCGCTGCCTCTCTCGCAACTGGTCCTCTGATTTCGGTTCCCTTTGCAGTACCGTCTGGATTAACTATCACGACCGCATTGTCCTCAAATGAGATCCACGTCCCGTCCGGTCTCCTAAAGGGCATCCTTTGCCTTATCACCACGGCCTTAAACTTCTGCTTCCTCATCTCTGGTGTTCCCTTTCTTACTGAGACCATCACTAAATCCCCTACGTTAGCGAAGGGTACTCTCCTCAAAGCACCCCTGTAGCCGAAGACTCCTATAACCACTGCTTCCTTCCCTCCACTGTTATCAGAAACGACCACACTGGTGTAATTCTGTATGCCCGGAGTGAGACCCTTTCTCGAACCCAACATCTGCATCTTTTCTGGCATTTCCCTCACCTCTTACCCAACACTACGAACGAGACTGACTTGGATATTGGCCTCGTCTCTCCTATTATCACCTTGTCCCCCTCCTTAACGTCAAGGCATGGAGGAACGTGAACGTGAATCTTGCTTGATCTCCTTTCATATCTCTTATACTTACCATCATAATACAGGTAAGTTCTCATAACTACTCCGCTCTTAGAGGCCCTGTACTTAATCAAGGTTCCCTCTATGAGGAGACCCCTTACCCTCAAACTCCCATGGTATGGGCAATCCCTGTCGTCGCAGACCCTGTTGGGCTGTTGGACGCCAGGGATACCCACATTCTTGGATTGTAGTTGGGACATATGACCACCTATTTTAACCTCTTGATTGGCTTACCAACTAAGGCTTCGCCACATATAGTGATCCGACCTCTTTTAAAATCTAACTCAAAGGTTCCATTGACTTTCAATACCGACACTTTCCTACCTTTAGTGAGTAGAACTAGAGTCTTCTCGGTTTCTAAAAAAACCTCTCCAGATAAACCAACTAAAGAGGGGTCAGTGTGAGTGATTACCTTTGCATAAGCTCCTATCAGGTCAAGATGGCCTTGGAGCTTTTTTCTCATTTGTCCTCTTCTTCTCCGACAGAAGAAGGTTTATTCTAGATATCTCCTTCCTTATGTTCCTCAATGAAGAAGTGTCCTTTAGAGTACCGAGCCTGGCCTCGGCCCTCTTCTTCAGCAGGTCTGCCTTAAGTTCTTCAAGCCTCTTCCTTAAATCGTCCTCTGCGAGTTGTCTAAGTTCTTTCATAGATTTACCCACTTCCTGCCCCCTCCGTCGTTCCTGGTTGTTCGTCTATTATCCTAACGTTAGTGACCCTGACCTCAGCTTCCTGAGGCTGTGGAGAAGTCGGCGTAAGTTCTCTGAGCGACATCTTATCAATGTTCTTCAGAGGTTTAGTTATTATGACTTCGACACCATAAATTCCCATCTTAAGTGTTGCTATGGCGATAGCCCTATCCACCATGACATCTAAACTATTTCCAGTTTTATACACTATCCCTTCCTTTAACTTCTCGAACTTAGCCCTCTCAGAGGTGATTTTGCCACTCACTATAACCTCAGCCCCTAAAGCCCCAGCATTCATTATCCTCCTTATCGTTATGAAGGCAGCCCTCCTGAAGTGATATCCCCTCTCCAGAGTGACCGCTAGCCTAAACGCCATAACCCTTGCGTTGAGCTCAGGTTTCTCTGGCTGTGCTACAGTTATCTGCGGGTTCTCAAGATTGAAGTACCTCTCCAGGATTTGATGGAGCTGTTTAATGGTCTTCCCTCCCTTACCTATTATCATAGCAGGCCTCCCAGCGTATATTATAACTCTAGTCCCCATGGGCGTCTTTATTATCTCTGAACCAGCGTACTCTGCATTGTAATACTGTTTAGCTAAATATTCGTCTACCATGACCCTAGTAAGGGACTTTTGTAGGAAGTACTTCTTTATACCAACCAAATTTTACACCTCACCTATTATGACCTCGATATGAGAAGTTCTGTTAAACTTCTTAGTAGCCCTTCCGAAGGCCCTGGGCATGAACCTCTTGATCACTATACCCTTATGGGCTGCTATGTGAACCACCGTGAGCCTGTCCTCGTCCAGTCCCTTACCCTGTGCGTTAGCTTCAGCATTATCAATGGCCTTAAGCACATATTTTATTGCCTTCTCTGGATATCTTCCACTCTTCACCTTCCACCTGGGCGAAATGTTGGACTTGTGAGAGGCACCGTGAGAATACTTCCAGTAAGGCATGGCCTCTTTGTGCTCCAAAACCCGCTGTAGGAACTCCCTAGCCTCTTTTACCCTCATACCCCTTATTGCCTTACTGATATTGTATAAGTCCTTTATTGATACTGGAGCGTTTCTGACTACGGCCTTCCCTGTTCTCGAGTCATCTAAACCGACCGAAGGATAAATCCATGAACCCATATTATCACCCTTTCATGGCCATGAAGAGGCTTGACCTGGTGGCCTTCAGGCCTGGTTCTCCGTGCTCTACCTTTTGGGTAGTTATGGAGTACTCTCCGAGGTAGTGTCCTATCATCTCTGGAGCGACTTGAAACTCTGTGAACTGCTTACCGTTATATACTGCGAATCTCAGCCCCACCATCTCCGGGAGTATCACCAGACTCCTCACGTGGGTCTTTATGGGTTTATCTAATTTCCCTTCTCTCCTGAGCTTTCTTATTTTCTCTATTAGGGACCTCTGAGACGGAGTGAAACCCCTCTGAAGAGATCTTCTCTGCCTGGAGGGCAACAACTTTATGAATTCATCCATTGACATATTCATGAGCTCCTCCAAAGACTTCCCCCTGTACTTAAACTTCCTCCATTCAGCTGGAATCTCCTGCGACATCTAGAACTCAATCCCCCTCTCTTTATTTAAATTCACTTCCTCTCCCTCCTTCCGGTTCTACGTGCTGCTATGTGACCTACTTTTCTCCCTGGAGGTGTATTTCTAGCTACAGTACTCGATCTGCTCACGCTCTGGTGAAGACCGCCTCCGTGAGGATGCGAGACCACGTTCATGGCAACTCCCCTAACGTTGGGCCACTTCCTGGCCTTTACTTTGTATTTCCAATAGTTATTTCCAGCCTTCAGTAACGGTTTCTCCGAAGCTCCGCTCCCGGCCACTGTTCCTACCGTGACCAGCGCATTAGGGTCGATCTCAATTATCTTTCCGGAAGGTAACCTCACTAATGTTTTATCCCCACTCTTGCCTATTACCACGCCGTAGGTTCCAGCTGCCCTAGCGTATCTTCCACCATCTCCCATGTGCAGTTCTATATTACACACTATGGTGCCCTCGATTAGGTCTTTGGCAGGGAGAATATTCCCTGGAGCTGAAGGAGAACCTTCTCCTACCTCGATTTTCTGTCCCACCACTAAACCCTGGACAGCTGGGACGTAGAATTGGACACCGTTGTCAAGTTTTATCTTGGCTAAGGGTTCTAGCATCCCTGGGTTGTGAAGTATATCAACCACTTTCCCTATATGATGACCAGATATCCTAGGATACCTTGCCCTCGCGACCCTAAGCCAACCTGGGCTCCTGAAATTTATGTTCCCCCTACCTGCTCTCTGTTGGAGTAATTTCTTTCCCATTACGAGTCACCTCAATTACGCTATTCCCAACTTCTGGGCTACTTCCGTAGCCTCATACTCTGGCTTCAGTTTAACATAAGCTTTCTTCTCACCGTGTGGAGTTATAACTACGTTCACTTTCTCCACCTTCACGTTGAAGGTCTTCTCAACCTCCCTTTTGATGTCCTTCTTGGTGAGGTCTCTGTCCACAACTATCACAATAGTGTTAACGTTTTCCATCAACTTTACTGCCTTCTCTGTGGAAATAACCTGCTTGATCATTTCCTAACTACACCTCCTAACCTTTTATCAAGAATATCTAAGGATGACTCAGTAAAAATAGTGAGTCTGCCGGGATGACCCCCTGGAGCTAAATGAATAACACTAACGTCGCCTGCATAGACTACATCCACTCCAGGAAGGTTAGATGCGGCCTCGATTATCGGAAGTTTCCTGTCGTGAACCACTATTAGGGGACCCACAGTCTTCTTGTACCTTCTCCCTCTCATCTTTCCCTTCCCAGCCCTAATTCTCTTATTCGAGGCCCTCTCAAGCTCTTCTTTCAAACCTATCTTCACCAAATAGGCTTCCACGTCCTTGGCCTTACTTAGCTTTCCAACATCGTCTGAGACAACTATAGGCACTTCTCCTTGAGATTTGTGGCCTCTGGCCGTCACCACTTTTACATTTGCGGTGGCTGCTAAAGCACTAATCGTAGCAAGCCTCTTCTCCTTCTCGTTAATCCTCTCAACTATTCTCTCCCTGGTGCTTGGCGGGAACGCCAATCTCCCCCCGACAGTGTTGGGGGCGAGTGCCGCCTCACCGCTTCCCTTGACACGGGGAACTCTAGCCAGACCCAAATTTATACCGTAGCTCTCTGCAGTTGTTCTCTTCCCTGCCATCGGATCCCTTCCCTTGGGCTGAAGTCCCCTAGTGAATGAGGCATGAAATGCCCTTCTGATTAAGTCAGGCCTCACCGGGTAGCTGAAGAGCTCTGGAAGAGTGATCTCCCTTTCCTTATTTCCGTTCCCATCGAATACATGAACCTTAGCTTTAACTAAAGAGACCAACATCATGACTTCACCCTTGTTTACTATTCAGATCTACATAAGTTATCCTGGGGGAGGGCAACTGGGCCGCATAAGGCCTAATGGGATATCTAAGATATAAGGGCCTCTTTATGGCTCCGATAGTGGAACCCTCGATTATCATATAACTATTCCTCACCAACCCATATCTTACAAATCCGCCTTTAGGATTTATGGAATTAACATCATTAGAAATCTTCAAAATCCTTTTGTTGTACTCTGTCCTCCTATGATAGCCCGTCTGGCCAGGTTGCGGCACGTAACTTGGTGTGCCCAAAGAGGGTCCCTTGGTTCCAACTTTCCTACTACCCTTCCTATGTTTATGCCATCGAGGCAACTCCTGTACCCCATACCTCTTTATTACGCCCTGAAATCCGTGGCCTTTGGTCACACCTATTATATCCACTAACTGTCCTTCCTTAAACACGTCAGTTACACTCAAAGTTTTCCCAAGGATTTTCTCGGCATACTGTAGTTGAGACTTCAAATCACCTCCACCTACTTGAACTTCAACTATATCTGGAGTCTTCTTGCCCAACGAGGGTATCAGATACGGCTGGGTGGAAATAAGGAGCCTCAAGAAAGAGACACTTTCGATGCTCGACTTGATCTTCTCTAAAGCTGGAGCCAACTTCTCGTTACTCAGCTTTAACGTCTTTATCCTCCTCTGAATGTAGTTTAATTGAGAGCCAAGGTCGCCCCAGGCTTCTGCTATTACTGAGTGTTCACCCTTAGAATCGAGGCCGTAAGCCCTTATGGCCAGAACGTTTAGTGGCGGTGTCTCCAAGACAGTGACTGGAACATATATTTCCTTGCCATACGTAGAGGAACTCTTGTTTTCATCGACCATGAAGACGTGAGTCATGCCCACCTTATACCCCACGAAACCCAAAGGTACAGGATTTTGTAGATTTAATACAGGGAATGATCTAGGGGACGGGAGTAACTCACGCGAGCGCTTTCGAGGACGTAATCCAGATGAACCTCTTCTAGGCGAGGATAACTTCCGATGACCCATCCTATTCCCCTTCTCCTATGTGTTGGAAGGAATACAAGTAATAAATCTGACTACTCGTTCCCGAGGGATCAAGAGTCCAGAAATTCAAGTGGTAGAATAATACGATTCACAAAGAAGACTGTAAACTCTTTTACGTAACTACTCGTTATTTTCAATTTTCTAAATATCGTTTTGACGTCGGTCATGTTCATGCAGTATTACCCAAGAATTCTCTCTTGATGATCTCCCAACTGATGAGGGCACTACTCACGATGATGGGTGGGAGAAGTTGGATGGGAGGGTATTGAAGTTTCCCTCGACCAGCCCCAATGACTTGAGGGTGACCGTGTATGAGCCCTCAGCAGGGGTGCCCATGGCGGAATTAGAAGTGATTAAAGAAGGTAAGTTACGCCACGGGTAAACACCTGAATGGCTTGTAGGTGAGCTACCCCACCCTGAAGGTCGAGGCTTCCTGCTTCCTTGCCCCGCCTTGCCCAAAGGATAGAGGGCGGAGCTCCACAGACACTACGGGCCGCTCCCTCCCTGAAGAGGTTAAGTCTACGTTACCCAAAAGGACCGTAGGTGGGGCAGAGACTTACCTCATCGACCCTCGCTTTAAGCGAGGTGCCTCGGTGACGCTTACCCCGTCGGTGACTGCCATTATGTGGAAATGTTCAGATCTGGTATTTTAAATTTCTACAAAGGACTATCCGTCCCCGCCTCAGAGAGGGGAGGTCTTCCGCCCCTTTGAATCCCCGATATTTATATATAAGGATAACTCTTATACAAGTACATAATTGTATTGATTATTTTATAAAAAATATTTAAGAAAGAATATAGTTCAATACGACCAACGCCGAGATCAAAGCTTCCTTAGACCTCACGTTAGCGGTACCCTGCTTGGGCAGGAAATTAAGGGATGGTACACCAGGGAAATGCTTAATCACTCCCTCGGATGGAGGGCCTATTAATAAGGCTAGGCCCTTGCGCTCATACATATCTAATATCTTTGCCTTCTCGACATATGGATCACCTCCAGATCTGGAGGCAACTATCAGGTTTTCCCTTCTCCTCACCTGATCTAATGTTTCGAAATTTAGCTCTGGACCAGAGTAAAACAGCGGGATATAATTGATGGAACGACAATTCGCGGAGTCCACTATCATTACGTAGCCTCGGTTTCCCCTACAACCCTTTATGCCCAAGTCACCGTTCTCACTTAGCCTAACGTCTCCCTCCACTGGGAAGTCAGGTACCCTGTGATAGCTAACGTCAATGGGAGATAATACGCCAACCTTAGACAGTAGAGGCATCATTTTAATGTACTTCTTAAGGTAAGGGGGGGTGAAGGCGTAGGTGAATATTGAACTAAGCTCCTTCCTCACACGATCATCCCCCCTCTCCTCTATCACTGTAAGTTTTGTGACCCTAAAGTCGGCTAAGGCCCTCAGCACGTCTGAAATTTCCTTAGTTCTGAGTAACCTTCCCTTAACTATACTGAATATTTCAGAAAATACTATGACTTCTAGTGGTTTCCTCCTAGGAAAAGGAAACATATTAGGTAGCCTTTCTCACACCTATAACGTAATTTTCTCCCTCTATGTCCCAGGAGTTTACTAGATCTCCTCCTTCACCGATACTCAACTCCTTAGCTCTAGTCTCGCTCATTATGTACTCCTTATACTTCTCTATAACTCCCCTACGATCGTCTGGGGGGAGTATATTCACTATGACGTAATCGGTTACGTTAAGGTTCATGATTTTCCTCATATACTGAATCCTCCTTATTATATCCCTCATTATGCCTTCCTCTTCCTCCTCTGGAGTCACTTGCCTGAGCATTACCAGAATCCCGGAAGAGAATGCTGAGGATACGTATTCACCCTTGACTTCCTCAGACACGTTAACGTGATCTCCAGTGAGTATTATATCTTCGCCATCGATGGAGGTCATATGTTTACCATGCTTGAGTACGTCCTTGGCTACTAGGTCTTTGTTTTCCTCTATGTATCTCAACACTTTGGGGGACAGCCTCTTGAAGTCCCTTCCTATGGCTCCCCTGTTAGGCTGAACCTTGAGTTCGCTGAATTTCTCAAACTCACTCATCCCGTAAAACTTTACCTCCTTGACGTTAAGGAGGGACTTGAGGAGTTCAGTCACTCTGGTTAGCCGCTCTCTAACCTCACCATTTCCAATGAAGAGGTGAGCCGTTAAGATGGGCCACCTCAACTTTATGTTAGCCTTAGCTCTGGCGTTGAGGCCAGCCTCTGCTATCTCCTTCGCTAAACTCACTAACTTTTCCAAATCGGGATCTATGAGGTCTGTCCTAAGCCTCGGTAAATCCTCCATGGAAACAGACTGACGTTTGCCGTCGACTACAAAATTCTGATAAACTTTTTCTGCAAAATGCGGTATCACTGCTGAGGCCATTATCAACCAAGACTTTAGCACATGGTAAAGTACTGTATAGAGCACAGTCTTATCTAGACTACTTCCCTCTTGCCAAGCCCTCTTCCTTGCTAACCTTAGGTAAAACCTACTCACGTCATCGACAATGAAGTTTACTAACTCGTTAGCAAGCTCGTGTACCTTAAAGTCCTTCATAGCCTCGATCACTCTTTGTTCCATGCTGTAAAATCTCGACAAAAGCCAAAGGTCTTCAACCCTGGCGTTCTCTATGGCCTTCTCCAGAGCTAGAGAGGACGGCCTGAATTCGTCCAAGTTCATGTAAAGTGATGTGAAGAGGAATACGTTCCATGCTATCTGAAGATCCCGGAGATTAAGTTCCAGGTTCCTCCAGGAGAACCTCATGTCCTCCCATGTTGTGTTCCGCAATAGCATGAGCCTTAAGGTATCCCTTCCAAATTTCTCTATGACTACTGAAGGCTCAACGTAATTACCTAGACTCTTATGCATCTCTCTACCCTGTTCGTCTAGCATGAAGCCGTGCACTAACACTGCTGAATACGGGCTCTTACCCTCAAGGATTACCCCGCTTCTCAGTAAACTGAAGAACCAGCCCCTAAGTTGGTCATGACCCTCCAAAACTAGATCCACAGGCCCCCACTCCTGCCATTTCTTCTGCCAATCCTCGCCTAGACTGGCGAAGAAGGCGACTCCGCTGTCGAACCACACGTCTGCAACGTCAGGTATCCTTCTTGCAGGGAGGCCACAAACGCTACACTTAACGGTTACAGAGTCAATCCAAGGCTTGTGAAGCTCCTTAGGTATCTCAGTGAGTGCGATCTCTTTCAGTTCCTCAACGCTTCCCACCACAGTTACGTGGCCTCTATCACAAATCCATATGGGCAAGGGATTCCCCCAAAAGCGTTGCCTACTTATCACCCAGTCCCTTATCTCTCTGACCATATTACCTATCCTGGTCTTTCCCCACGAAGGAACCCAGTTCACCTTCTCTATCTCGTTTAGAAGGTTCGACTTCAGCACTGATACCTTGACGAACCACTGTTCTATAGCTCTAAGAATGAGAGGGGACTTACACCTCCAGCATATTGGATACCTGTGAACTATCTTGCTAGAAGCTAGAAGTGCATTACGAGCCCTCAGATCTTCGATTATCTTCTCTGAAGCGTCCCTAACATAAAGTCCCTTGTATTTCCCAGCTTGCTCGGTGAACTCTCCTCTGTCATTAACTAACATCACCAAAGGAAAGTTGAGACTCTTCCCGACCTCAAAATCAACATCCCCGTGACCTGGGGCTGAATGTACCAGCCCTGTTCCCTCCTGAAGAGTCACGTTCTGACCAGCATCTACAACAACATGGTATCGGTCGAGATCCCTCTGAACTTCCACTAAATCTTTGAGCGGATGCTCATATTCGACTCCAAGGAGCTCATCTCCCTTAAATGTCCTCTTTATACTGTACTTCTGTATTCTTGCCTCTTTCATCACCTCCTCTACCCTGGCTCTCGCTATCACATATACTTCTCCGTTGGCCTCTACCTCAGCATACTCGTAGTCTTTGTTTATCATGACAAACATGTTAGACGGGAGCGTCCAAGGAGTAGTCGTCCATATTACCAGGTATTTTCTGTCCTCTCCCCTCAGCTTAAATTTCACGTAAATGGAAGGATCCTCGAGCTCCTTGTATTCTGAGACTTCATAGTCTGAGAGGGTAGTTTCACATCTGGGACACCAGTGAAGGACCTGCACTCCTTTCTCCAAGAGTCCCCTCTCATGAGCCCTCTTTATTACAGCCCAAGAGTTACTGATGTAGTTGGAGTCAAGTGTTAGGTAAGGATTCTCCCAATCCATAAAGATACCTACATTCCTGAAGTTCTGGGTCATAGAGGAGAGGTTAGTGAGGGCGAAATCCTTACAGGCATTCACGAACTTCTCGACACCTATCTGGTAGATCTCCTGTTTCCTTGTTATCCCGAGCCTCTTTTCCACTGCTACCTCTATTGGGAGACCATGAGTATCATAACCCGGCTGATCGTTTACCTTATAGCCCTCAAGTCTCTTAAACCTCAATATGCAGTCCTTTATCACCTTATTCCATATGGTTCCTATATGAGGAACCGGAGCCGAAGGATAAGGAGGACCGTCTATGAAGAGGAACTTCTTAGACATCTTGGAGTTGTTCTCCTTTAGTTTCGTGTAAATCTTGTTCTCGTCCCAAAACCTGATTACTTCCTTCTCCACTTCCCTTGGATCAAACTTGGATTCTAACGCTTTTACCACAGATGAGCTCTCCACGATGAGGCTATAAAATTGGGAAACTAAAAAACACTACGTTAGCTTAGAGTATATAGCGTCTATCATCTCCTTCAACCCCACGCTTCCCCCAACGTCTTTAGTTAGAGACTTCCCTTCCCTATATACGTTGTAAATGGCCTCGGTCAGTGCATTTGAGGCCAACCTATATTTTTCCTGGTTACTGAGTTGGTACATCCTATCTAACATCATTGATACTGATAGTAGGAATGCGGTAGGATTAACTACTCCCTTTCCAGCTATATCGAATGCTGCTCCGTGAACTGGTTCGAAGAGGGACTTGTTATCCCCTATGTTAGCCGACGGTGCCAGGCCTAAACTTCCTGCTATTTGAGCTGCCTCGTCACTTAAGATATCACCATACATGTTAGTAGTCACGATTACGTCAAACATGTTGGGATCTTTCACTAAGTTCGCGGCAGCAGCGTCAACGTACATCTCGTTATATTGAACTTTACCCAAAAGCACAGATCTACAGGCCTTGGCGAAGAGACCGTCGGTGACCCTCATGACGTTGGACTTATGGACACACGTCACCTTTTTCTTTCTTCTCTGAGCCATCTCCAACGCGACCTCTGCTATCCTCCTGGAAGCCTTGTATGTTATCACCTTCATACCTACTGCCACATCTTCTGTTAGCTGATACTCCATGCCCTTGTATAGATCCTCGGTGTTCTCCCTCACGATTAGAACGTCCACCTCTCCGTATTTGGTCTGCACTCCTGGCAAGGATTTTGCAGGCCTTATGTTGGCATACATTTCATACATTTGCCTCAACTTGACTACAACGTCCATGGCCGTCTCGCCAACCGGTCCCTTAAGTATCATGTCTGATTTCTCTATCGTCTTCAGGGTCTGCTTGGGCAAGGCCTCACCATACTTGGCTAAGGCTGAATCCCCAGCTTCTACCTCAATTAATTCCAGATCTAAGTTATAATTTTCAATTAGTCTTCCTAGAATCTTTTTTGATTCAAAAAATATCTCTGGTCCCACACCATCCCCAGGTATGACTGCTATCCTAAATGTCATGTCGTGGTGTAAGCAGTTCAACCCAATTTATAACCTTTGGACCTCAATGTGTTCCTTATTGTTTCGACCTCCCCTCTTAGCTCGGGGTAGGTTCTCTCTATTACTCCTATCTCATACTCCATTATCTTGAGCAGTTCTTCTTCCCTTTGCCTCGGGAGAATCCCCTGGCCTATTCTCGTGAAGTGAACAAGCATATCTATGAAGAGCGCTGCTCCTCTTGAGAATGCAGGGTGAGTACAGGGGCCTAGTTGATGGAGGAGGTCAAGGTCTACCTTGGCTGGTTCTCCCATGGAGGAGAACCTGCACCTCGCAATCATGATACAGGGTACGTCCAGTATTGGTAACCCATACGTTATCTTGAAGTTAGTTGATCGCCCTACCAAAGTTTCATAAAAGAGATGAGGATCGTTTGTTACCATGACTGCACAGAAAGGAAACACACACAGGTTTGAGTAAGTTAAGGTGTTCCGGAAAGTCCTTACCGAGATGACCTCGTCAACGTGTAGTCCCAATGGTGATAGGTTAGGCTCCAGGCCATTAGTCCCTACTATAACCTCATAGATGCCCTTGGCGGGGAATAGTTCTTTAACGCTCTCCATAAACTCTTGAATGTTGAAGTCGGGAAATAAAGCTCGGGGGACAATAACAGGGCTTCTAGCTGGTCATCCATATGAGAAGAGAGTAGTTGAGAGCATAAGGAGAGATCTAGAGGGTCGAGTAGACGAAGTGAAAGTAGTAGAGTTGCAGATCCTTTTTTGGCAATTAAAATATTCCAGCTTAAGGAATCCAAAGGGGGAGATAGGGCACGTAGTAATGCCGTATTCTCCTAGTGTGAGAATGACCGGCAAGGCTGTGAGAAATGTCATGGAATGTCGTGACGGAGACGTCCTGCTTGTTGAAGGAGGGGAGTCCTTGTACGAGATGACCGTCCTAGCATGGGAGAACGGTTGTGGTGCGGTGATAGTGAGAGATAACAAGAGGAGAATCTCGGTCTCCCCTCCTCTTCTTAACCTTCTACCGACACCCCCTCCAGTTCCTCTGATCTATGTGAACGGGGCGGATTTTCCGAACTTAGGACCGATAGAGATAGACGTGGAGACGAAAAGCAGCGACTCCACGGGGTTAATTTTACGTGCAATAAAAAATGGAAATGAGGAAAAGATTATCATATGTTCAAATCACGACACGTGGCTTAGTGGAGACGACGTTAAGCTCGAGTCACACAAGGTCTTCGAGAAGCTAAAGTCAAATAAATTACAACTCGAGTATATCTCGTTTTCTGGAGTGGAAACTGGGACTCCAGGATTCGCATCCCTTTACTGGGGACATGGTGTCAGGGAATTTCTGGGGCAGCATCACGACTACAAATTCGCTATAGAAATTGGAAGGGGAGAATCCATAGTCATGTCACCAGGAATGGAGTTTCCTTCGATCCAAAACGTAACCAGAGGTCTCGATCCCTTCTCCATCACCTTTGAGGCCGTAAGAGAAGGTATACCCTCCATCTACTTCGGCATCCCCTCGGTAGATAACGTAGAACAGAGTTCTTCTTCTCTAGGTCATTTAATCAACGAATTATCTTTATTGAAGGGAAGTCTATGGAGAGTCAGTAGTTTTGTGAGGGATTACTTTGATATCTTGCTAACCTTACCAGTGGAAGTTAAGAGTTACCTCATGAATTTGGAAGGACTTACAGATAACAAGGCAGTACAGATCCTTTTGAAGAGACTGGGGAGGATAGTGGGCTTGCCTGGAGATTCCGTCGAGTACTACCCTTTTCATAAGCTTCAGGCAATTAGAAAAGCTAAAAGTAAGGCTAAGGTCTACGCTGAAGGTAAACCTTCTCTAACCGTATTTGGCATTGCAAACAACGAGTATAAGGGAACATATCTCTCCACTTTGGAGAGAGAAATAACCAAGGAGTATATTTATGAGATGTATAACGACCTAAAGGAACTCTTCTAGCTCCTTTAGACTATTGACAACGAAGTCAGCGTAGAGCTCTGGAAACTTTACAGCCCCCTTTCTATCTACTAGAATTGACTTAAGGCCTGCCCTTTTGGCTGCAAGGCAATCCTTGACAGGATCATCCCCAACCATCACGCAGGACTCCTTAGGTACCTTAAGCTCCTCGCACGCAAAGATGAAGGGTTGAAGACTAGGTTTAGGCTTGACATTATTCTCGCCTCCTATAATTATCAGGTTGAACTTGTCTAAGTAAGGGAATTTAGAAATCCTTGACCTCTTATCACCACCTTCGCCATCACTGTTAGTGACGAGACCTAGCTTGTAACCCTTTTTCTTTAGGTATTCAACGATGTCTAACGCGTCCTCAAAGGGGGTATTCTGACCCGCGATAGACCAATAGAGGCTAGTCCATTCATACAATTGTTCCTTGTCCACACTCTGCACTCCTAGTTCCTTCATCAACTCGCTCCACCACACGTTTCTGTCATACACCCCTTCAGAGTCCAGCTTAGATGATATAACTAGGAGTTTTTCCTTTAAGTAAGCCAAAGGGAGGGAGCTCACTCCTGTGTCCTGAAGGAAATTCTGAATATCTTGAGCTACAGACTCCAAGGCCTTCCTAGAGTTAGCTTCAAAATCTACTAAAGTGTTGTCAAAATCGAACAGTACTGCCTGAGTACCTTGAAATATATTGAATTCTTCCATAAAATTCACGTTAAAAAGTCTTCTACCTTAGGTAGTTCCTTGGGTAGTCCCTTCCTCTCCCTTATCTTGAGAACGACATCGTTTAATAGGCTATCAGGTACTGGAGCCCATCTGCTGAACTCCGTTCCCCAGAACGCTCTTCCACCAGTAGTACTCCTAAGGTCACTGGCCAGCTCATAGGATTCAGAAACAGGTATCTCTGCTAATACCCTTGCTACGCTCCCACTCTGGACCATATTGAGCACTTTACCTCTCTTCCTGCTTAACACCGCTGTAACGTTACCAACGAACTCCATTGGTACTCTGATGTCTAGTTTCTGCAAAGGTTCAAGGAGAGTTGGCCTAGACATGAGGAAGGCTGCGAATATTGCGTTCCTCACTGCTGGATAAATCTGGGCGGGACCCCTGTGTGCTGGGTCCTCGTGTATAGCGGCGTCGTGCAGTACAACCTTTATTCCCCTTATAGGTTCATGTGCTAGGGGGCCCTCTCTCATGGCAAGCCTGTAACCTTGGAGCAGTGTATCCATTATCTCCCTAAGGTGCTGAACACCGCTGGTAGCGTCAACGAAAACGTTCACGTTCTCATCGATCGCTATAATCTTCTTGGCCTCATCGTAATCCCAGTCTGCTTGATCTCTAAGGATCTTGGCCATCTCTTTCGAATCCATATCCTCCTTTATGGTCCCAGTGGAGATCAGCTCTATGGTCTTCTCATTAAGAGGTTCTACACTTATGTAGAACTTGTTATGCTTATTGGGCGACTTCCCCTCAAACACTTGACTCTTATTTCTTACGCTCTCCCTATAGACCACGATGGGGGGAGTGGTTACGACGTCTACACCGTAATTATCCTTGAGTAACTGAAGTGACACCTCAAGGTGCAGGAACCCCATACCAGATAGCAGATACTCTCCAGTTTCTTCGTTTATCTTTACCACTAAGTTCGGATCCTCGATGCTGAGCTTCCTCAGCGCGTCTATCATCTTAGTTAGATCCTTTGGATTCTTGGGCTCAACAGCTATTGTCACTACCGGTTCGGACACGTAGTGAAGCTTCTCGAAGCTACCCTGTAAATCTTTGAACCTGACGTCTATTAGGGTCTCACCAGACCTGGCTCTCTCTAAACCCAAGACTGCTGCTATGTTACCAGCTGGAATTTCGTCAGCCAATTCCCTGAACTGACCCATGTAAATACTTACCTGGAGAACCTTTTGAGGGGCCTTCGCATTCACCAGCCAAACTTCAGTCCCAGGCCTTATGGTCCCAGAGAATACCCTTCCTGTGGCTACTAGTCCAGCGTGCGGATCAACCTTCATATCGGTTATCATCATTACGACAGGACCATTAGGATCAGCGTTTAACATGGATTTCGCCAGTTCGTTATCTAAGTCGCCCTTCCATATTTTAGGTATCCTGTACTTTTGCGCCTCTATGGGATTAGGAACGAATTTAATTACTGCATCCAGGAGAGCCTCATTTATAGGAACTTGAGCTGCCAGTTCATTAACCTTCGACTTGTCTGTTGTCGAATAAGCGTCAATGACATGCTTCATGTTTATTCCTTTCTTTTGAGCCATTGGAATACTGAAACCCCACCTGTCCTTAGCTGAGCCAAAGACAACGTTACCGAGAGACGGGTTTATGGACCACTTCTCCTTGAGTTCAGGTTCTGCGTAAATATTGATTAGATTATTGACCTCCTTGATAATGTCTAGAAGTTTCTGCATCATCTCCTGGGGTCCTAACTTGAGCTCTTTGACTAACCTATCAACCTTATTTATGAAGAGTATAGGCCTTACTCTTTCCTCAAGGCTCTGTCTCAGCACGGTCTCCGTCTGCGTCATTACTCCCTCTACAGAGTCTACTACTACGATCGAGCCGTCTAGCACCCTCAGGCTCCTCGTTACCCTTCCGCTGAAATCCACATGTCCTGGTGTATCGATTAGGTTAATGACGTAACCTTTCCCGTCTACCTCGTGATAAAGGCTCACGTTAGCTGCCTTAACTGTGATACCCCTCTGTTGCTCCACCGAGAGATAGTCCAAGGCTAAGGCTTCACCAGCAACCTTGGGCGATATAATTCCTGACGCGGCCAGCAATTGGTCGCTTGTAGTCGTCTTCCCGTGATCTACGTGCGCTATTATCCCTATGTTTCTCACTCTGGTTCTATCCTTCATGAGACTGAGAACTTGTTCTGATGTCTTGTACTTGGGCAAGCCTTACCACCGATCGTAAACCACTTAGTAGTTCGACCTAGGGGTATTAAAGTGTGATTCTGAGATCCGAAAGATTTTCACCCCCTCACAGCTAACCATCCCTAAGGTAGAAATAGATTAGCAGTTGTTAGATTTCCCTTGAAAAAAGAGCGGTAGTTAAGAGGAAGTCATATAACCACTGATAGATGTAGGCCAACCCTTAAAGGGGAACCCTCTGACTGTCACAGCAGTTATGGGATTTTCCCTTACAGCGGTTATTAGATTCCCCCTTGACTGCGAGATGGCTTTCGAGGGAAAGTGCAATAATTGCTCTCCCTTAGATATCGCCCTGTAAGTAAGGCGAAGTCTAATAACTTCTGCGTATGCCCTGAAAAGGAACCGTAAGATGTGTATTAGTGAAGTGTCGGAAAATTATTTTCAAAAGTATGAGGGCCTACTCGTCCTCACTTCAAGGCGTGGATCTTCAGCCTCCCAAATATCCCCATTTAAGATAGATGAGTTGAGGGCTGGCTCTCCACTTCCTTTATCGGGTCGATGAAAGTCCCTCGTTTGTGATTGGTCTATCCTTAAATGTCATATTATTAACACGCTCCATACGTAAAATATTAACTTTCTTCACCCTCGAAGTAATCTAGGAGTGAGGCAAAAGACTTGTCAGATTTTTTGGCAAAAGGAGAATTGAACAATTTAAAGATCAATTCGGCTTTTTTCCTACTACCAATAACTTTCTCTAGGTCAGTAACCGAGGCATTGCAGATCCTCCTTATGCTATTGAACTCCGATAAGAGTTTCACAGCAGTTTTTTCTCCGATCTTGGGGAAGGACTCAACCACATAGAGTTGCATATCTGCCAGGGACTCAAACTTAGGCTTATCGTGAAGGGTGATGGGACTTTCCTTCCGGGCATCTTGAAATTTCCTAGCTAAAGAGGATAGAATCTCTGCAGATTCTCTCTTATCCGTGGAGTATAGGATCTTGAGGTCGAAATCAACTGCTGCTGAAACTAGGGAGGAGTTTACCGATTTCCACTTAGCCGTGAGCTGTCTTATCCATTGCAGATCTCCCTCGATAAGTAAGATAGCTTCCCGATAAGAGGAAGTTAGCCTTTTGAGCTGATCGAAAAATCTCTTGTCAAAAATCGAGTTCACCAAGTCTATCACGTTTTTCCTCTCCACTACAACGTCGTTAGATATCACGTAATCCCCGACAGTGAGTTGTTCGTAGATCACGACGACTCCAAGTTCCTTAAGGATTTCAGGTACTCCAGATTGCTTCTCCCTAACATCTGCGTAAATTCTGAGCATCAACAACTAGAAACTAGGTCAAAAAACTTTAAGCTTTGGGTGGAGTCGAAGAGGCTCCTCCTTGAGGATAATACTTCTGCACCAGCTCGTTGACCTTCTTTTGTAAATCCTCAAACTGTTTCCTCAGAAGGCCCTCTTGTTTCTGATAGGTTCTACTCTTCAGCTCGAGTAACTCCTTTCTCTCGTTTAATTCATTTTGAACGTTGGTCCTGTCCTGTTTCACTAAGAGATTTCCCACTATCTTGTAAATCGGGGAGTCCTGTGGAAGATTGGACAATTCCTTGAGAACTTCGTTAACCTCTCTCAGCTCTCCTTCTATTACACTCTTTTCGTAAGCTAGTCTTTCTAGTTGAGATTGAAGCTGTTGTAACTTAAGAAGCTGAGTCTGTAACTCGGGAGGAATCCTTTCAGCCATTATGTTCTACCTCTTCTAACGTTCTCAACACACTGTATATCCAGAATATATAAGAGTTCATTATAGCTCTACATCGAGTTACGGTTTCGCACTTTATATCTATGGTTGGGCCCTCCGAAATTCTGACGAACTCCTTGTCAATGTCCTCTATTATTAGGGCTTTTGAGAGAGTACGAGTGACCTCCTCAGGTATACGATCCATGCTTATAATTATCCTTATCATTTGACTAATCTCATCCCCAAAACGAGCTGTCCGTCCCTGCCTATAAACCTGACCTCACATCCATTTTCCTTAGTACTGGTAGTGACAGAGTAGACACAATTTCTCCTCTTCACTACTCCTAGATCTATAAGCATCCTATTTACGAGAGAACAGTTTGGATCTAAGTTGCCCAGGCACGCGGAGCCAACCCTCATCTGATATTTAGAGGGGAAGTCTGCGAGGAGGGTTACGCCATCTATCTTGAACTCATAGAGAGGAGAGTGGAGAGTCAAATCGTAGACGACCAACTTGCTGGGATTTCCCTTTCTAGAAGAAACAACGAGCAGTAGCCTCGCGCCCAAGATATTAGAAGCTTCTATCACTCCTGAGATACTTCTCCTCCCTCTATTTATTTTCAGCGAACTAGGTATCATAAATTCTAAACCATTTAAAAAACTCCTAACTCTTGTGGAGGGATCTCTTGAACTAGTGAGGATTACCTCAACTTGGTGTGTAAGCCGCACCTGCCCACTTACTCCCGCACTTTCTACATTGCCATACGCCTGAGGCTATCCTGTAAACCTTCCCTTTTGTCTTACACACTGGACATAAGTGATCGCTATACCTCTTTTCCATTATTTCGCTCCACTTCTTCCTCAAAGAGGAGCCATATCTGGCTCCGAACCTGCCGGCAATCTTCGACCTCTTATTACCTGTCATCTGTTGTCACCTGAAACGATCGAAACGTACTTTTTAAGCTCTTCGAATAGCCTCTGGCTCGTAAGGGATGCCATGGATTCTGCTGCTTCGACTTCCTGAGATGAGAAGCTACCTTCACCGCTCTTCTGTATTCCGACTATATGACCATCATTAATGTAAGAGAACGATATCTTGGCGTCCATAATACCTTCTTCTTCCAGGTCTGGATCTATTACTAAGAACTTACCTATTTTAGCCACAGTGACTGTAACGACCGGATACTTGAGTGGAAATGAGACTACTTTCTCCTCCTTGTTTATTTTTACAGATCCATCCTCCTTAACGACCTTAGGTAATTTGGTATCGTAAAGTGCAGCTACTGCTGCCAAGGTACAAGCGTCAAGCACATTACCTCCATAATCTAGGACTGAAATGTCCACCCACACGGTCCACACCCTTTTCCCCTCCTCTATTACGAGAGAGGATAGATCTATCGATTTTGAGTCTCTTAGGCTCCTATCTACAACCCTAGAGAGCTCTATGGCGTTTTCATCTGGTGGACCCGGCTCGAAGGTCTCATACGCTAGAGGAAGGAGCTCTGCGTTCACTACCAGATTTCCTTGGGCTGGAGTATCTGGATACGGTTCGTCCTCCTCAATCTTTACCCCAGCGAGCACGGTGGTGTCTCCCAATCTCACTAGTGCAGAGCCGTCGGCCTTCTTGGCGTACCCTAACGTAATAGAAATTGGTCTGTAGTCCGTGAATTTTCTGCCATCAGTTCTAGTTCCCTTTTCAAGCAGACTTACTATACTCTCTTTCTTTATGAGCGGAATTACGTTCTCGTTTGATGGTGTAACAGACATCTACACACCCTCCTCCTTAAGCTCTGACAGTCTGCTCCTAAGTACGTCTTTCTCTAGGTTGTATATCGTGTTAATTCCCTTGTATGCTAAGTCTAGTGCTTGCTTGAATTCTTCCCTAGACATATGACCATTTAGTTGAATGAGCGTGATCTGGCCCAATGAGGGCATCATTGCCACAGGCATATCAGCTTCTCCCCACATATCCTCTGGTTCATTAATGTCAAGGACTATAACTCCATCAGCTTTTCCAACAGCAACTGCAGCTATTATATCTCTAACTGGTATACCAGCATCAACCACCGCCAACGAGGCTGCCATGAGTGACGCTAACCTAGTTCCTGCATCCGCTTGTATCACCTCCATGAAGATATCTATGGAGGACCTAGGAAATTGTTCAACCAATATGGAGGACTCCAAAGCCTCTCTAATAACCTTTGATAACTCTATTTCCCTTCGACTCGGTGCAGGACTTTTCCTCTCATCGGTAGAGAACGGCGTCATGTGGTACCTTACTCTCAGAACCGCTCTGTTGGGGAGGGCCAAATGTCTCGGATGCATTTCCCTAGGGCCGTACACAGCAGCTATTATTTTCGTGTTTCCTACCTCTACCAAAGAAGATCCATCTGCGTTCTTGAGAACCCCTATCTCTATCTTCATTGGTCTTAATTCGTCTGGTCTCCTGCCGTCAAGTCTTCTGCCGTCCTCAAGGATCAATCTAGGCTTCTGGACTTGCAACATTCTTATCACCCAATGCTTCACGGATCAGTTTTTTAATTCTATCAGTCAAACCCTTGGTATGGGACTCCTTCTCAATTGTTCTTATAGCCATTATGAGTATATTCTCTTTCTCCTTAGAAGGACAGTTAGCCCAAACTCTTCCATTTTGAGCAACTAATATCTCGCAACCAGTTTCTGAAATCAGCATCTCCAACATACTCTTCCCCTTTCCTACTACTCTAGGAACTTTTACTGGCATGATATCTATTACTATCCCTGAAGATACTCTCCCAAGCCCCTTACCCTTTACCGACAACACCGGATCAGTAGTTCTATCGAAACTATCTACCTTCGCTATGATATAATCACCTACATCTATGTATCTCCTCAGGTCCTCTCCTACATTGGCCGGTCTACCCAAGAGCGAGGATGCAGGCAGATATGCAGAGTATGGTGCCTTGATGTCAGTCATCCAGCCGTACAGTTCCACGTCCTCCACTAAACCTACAACGGTGTCTCCGACCTTAGGGTAATAGAACGAACCCTCCAGGGGAATGACCTCAAAGGTAGACTCTCTAACTTCCAATAGTCCAAGTACAGAAGAGTAGTACTTGTTTCCCTGTTTTATGATGTAGGGAGACCACGGTATTTGAAAGTTACCTTCGGCTATGAGATCCCCAGGAGCGACGATGGATCTAGACTGGAGATAGATTTTATTATTATTTCCCGACATTTCACTTCACTTGAATTACTCTGACCTCTATTTCTCCTTTAGTTATAGAGTTTAACTTATCTATAACATCCTGCTGAGCTCCTGCTGGGATCTCGATTTCGGCTATGAGGGTTCCATCGGCTAACCAATTTGATTTCTTCACGTTCCCCAAAGACTGTAGCTGTTGTCTAACTCTCCCAGCATATTTCTGTGAAACCCTGATTTCCAGTAATGCCTTGGCGATCTTGATTGGAATTATCTTGGTGAGCTCGTGAATGATTTGCAGGGCTTGAGACTCTATATCCTTGTTTATGTCTATTTGAACCTTGGTTTGCTCTAACGCCATCTCTAATCTGGAAGGGGGTATTGGTAAGTTAGTCTTTGGATCTACAGCGTTCCTATGTATGAAATCTATTATCTGCTTTCTCTTATTCTCTAAGATCTCTTTCCTTTGCTCAGCTGTCACTGGTATTTCGCCCTTGAGTATTATCTCCCTTGATATTGCCTCAAAGTCTGTGGTCCCAAAGACCTTCTTAAGAGAAGAAGGAGAAGCCTTTAGGCCCTTCTTAACGTCCTTATATATGGTGTCTGACACAACGATGTCCGATATCGAAATACTCTTTCCCTGTCTTAGGGCCATTGCTTCCTTTGGTTTAACAAGAATTTCAAACCTCTCTCCGTGACTTTCGTACTTGGCCACCACGTAGTCCTTTGGCCCCATATATTTTTATCACCCTAATTTCTGGAGGTAACTCGTCCTCTCCTCTAAACTCATTTTCCTAAATAGTCCTGTGTCCCTCGTGGCATATCCTACTTCGACGTTGCTCGGACTCAGCTTCTCTCCAGGTTTCAGAGTAGCTTTAAGTGAATTGAGTGCTAACATGACTGTTTCCTCGACATTAAGGTCCTCCCTATAGTTCTTCTCTAAGTACTCAGTGGCACTATAGCCTCCCTGACCTATCGCTACAGCCTGATAGGGCATAAACTGCCCACTGGGTTCAGTCATGAAGAGCTTGGTCACTCCTCTGTCGACTCCCCCTACTATGAGGGCCACACCAAAAGGTCTAACTCCTCCGTGCTGAGTGTACATCTGTTTAACGTCCGATATTAACTTAGTGAGGTAGTCTATGCTTATCGGTTCATCGTAGACTAGTCTATGTTGTAGTGAGGAATTCCTGGCATAATCTATTAAGATCCTTCCATCAGACGCCAAACCTGCGAAGCTACAGCCGACATGGTCATCAAGAAGATACACCTTCTCTATACTATCCACATCGAGCAGTTGGGACGCCTTCTTCTTTTCGCCTATAATAACTACTGCACTCTTAGTCTTAACTCCGAGGGTGGTCCATCCCTTCTTAACGGCCTCAAAGGCATAGTCGACTTGATAAAGCGACCCATCTGGGGAAAAGATCGTGATAGCCCTATCGTATCCCATGGCTGCTGGTCCAAAAGCCATTTTTCCTCAGACTATTACGATGGCTACAGGCTAATAAAAGTGTCATAAACGAATCAGATCGTCGCAGAGAACATCATAATACAGTCTGGAGCGGCGTCATCATCTATTGTCTCATGAGGTGTTTGGCCTTTTTTAAACTTCCGGTGGTCCTAACGGGGACTAGAAGAATCTCCTTATCCTCAACGGACTTGACGAAAGGAAGAGCTGCTAAGACTGCCTTATAACCTAGACGGTTAGTGGAGATTATTCCGCTCATCCTTCCCGGATCATAGATCACGACCCTAGGGTTAGATATATCGAGCCAGACCTTACCCAAGAGCTCCTGTAGGGCCATTCTTATCTGTTTTTCCATGTCCTGAACGTTGATGTCATCATGATCCGACAAGACCTTAAATACGATGTACCTTTTTTTGTTCTTTCTCAGGGTTAGTCTAGGAACCTTGGGTTTTAGCTCCTCACTCTTTCTACGAAATGATAGGTAGGTTAGCGTCACAAGCCATACAATTAATAAGATATCAATAATTAGCTGAAGCATTTCTATACAGCTCCAAAGGGAAACTGTATATCCACGTTAGGGCTAGCGGTGACGATGCTCCTAAGATTAGCAAATAGTTAAGCTTGGAGATCGGGCTCCAAACTTCAGATATTTTAGAAGGACAGCTCGAGAAAACGGTCTTAAGCCCACGGTTTCCTAACTCTATTGCCCTCCTAACCACTTCGTGCGATGAGGAGCGGAGCCAAACCTCAACAAATTTTCCCTTCCTGACCATAAGTCTGACCAGAGGTCTCTTGTATAGATGGAGATTCGTATTATCGAGTACGACACAACACACTCTTTCATCGTTTATGACCTTGATGAGACTATCCCTAGAGTTAGGTCTGAAGAAGACCAGATGTCCCCTGCTAAAGGCCTTATCTATCTCCCCATGTGGATACTTCTCTGCAGTCAACGTGATCCTACCTATTGTTGCAACAGCTCCCCCTCCCTCGATCAGAAACGATGAATAGCCTATTTTCTTCAGTATGGGGATCAGGGCCTCATTTCGCAGACATGTTTCTACTAACAATCTCCTTCAGTTCCTCCATAAATCTCTCCTTAGATCCCTTAATGCTTATAATTAGCTTGACCACGTCTTCACCGTCCTTTAGAAAGACCCTATTACTCGACAAAAGTGCCTGTTTATCTATCCTGAGATAGATTTTGCTCCCCTCTACTCTGTTGGGCATTGTGGAAATCATGAAAATCAGGTCTGCTACTTCCATCCTCTTGATTATTGCCTTTGTCGCGTTAGTTGCACGCTCTCCTCCTAACTCCACCCTTAGAGCAATTATGGGATCGCCGTAATGACCAGAGAGCTCTTCCTTATGAAATTCGACACCTTGATAAGTTTCCCCTAAAAGGTCAGCAAGGGCCTTCCTTATCTTTTCCTCATCTTCCGTAGCATAGCAGAAGGTCGACACGGACAGTCTCTGTACCTTCATGACACCTACTTTCCTGGTATTCTATCGTAGTTCTGCAGTCTATAATACTTTGAGGCCTCGTGCCTCTTCTTTTGAATTCTCTCCCTCTTCTTCTTCACTATCTTGTAGTGCTGGGTTCCCTTAAGCCCTCTGGATTTAAGCAGGCCTCTAGCCCTCTTCCCTGCTGACGTAAGACCTCTGAATACTCTCCTAGTGTTAGCGGGATCTCTGAGCCACTTGTATGCTGGATCTGACGCTATAACTGGGTGATTGGGATCCACTAAAATTACTTCAAAGTACTTGTATAGTCCGTCCTCTGCGACATAGTAACTACCTAAAACTTGCATATTTGGATATTTCCTTGCAGCCTTTTCTTCAGCTATTAGTTGAAGACTCTTAGCTGGAGAGAACCCGTAGACGCCCATCCTCTTTGGTCTTCTTCCACTGTTGGGTCTAGGTTTCTCCCTCCCTCCCCTAGTAACCTTCACCCTCACAACAATAAATCCTTGTTTAGCCTTGTACCCCAAAGATCTAGCTTTATCTAACCTAGTAGGTTTCTCTATTCTAGTAACAGTATGTTGTTTCCTCCATTCTATTAGCCTATTTCTCAGTACATCCTTTTTCCAATCCTCACTCCTCCAGGTTTCCGCCATCAGCTGATAGGCAGAAGCGACCATTGTTCACTCATCCCATAATGCTAGAAGCCGACTACTTAAAAAACTGAACGGTGCCTTTATTCAGTGATCAAGTAATGATAAGTGTAGGCCTAATAGGCAAGACAAACGTCGGTAAGAGTACCTTCTTTGCTGCCGCCACCCTAATGGACGTAGAGATAGCGAACAGGCCTTTCGTTACCATCGAGCCTAATGTAGGAATAGCCTACGCCAAGAAGAAATGTGTTCATGTGGAGCTGGGGGTGAAGTGTAATCCGAAGAATTCGCTTTGTATTAAGGACTTCAGGTTCATTCCCGTGAGACTCATAGATGTAGCTGGGTTAATACCTGGAGCACATGAGGGGAGAGGGCTCGGTAACAAATTTCTCGATGACTTGAGGAAAGCTGATGTACTTATCCACGTCATTGACGCTAGTGGATCCACAAACGAGGAAGGACAACCAGTACCTCCAGGAAGTAGGAATCCTGAGGAGGATTTGGCTTTTATTGAGACGGAGCTAGACGAGTGGTTCCTGTCCATAATAAAGAAAGACTGGGAGAAGTTCGCTAGGACCACCGATTTAAGCGGTAAAGATATGGTTGAAGCGCTTCTATCCAAGATGTCTGGAGTTTCCGTTAATAGAAGGCATATAATTAAAGCGCTAAAACTCAGCAGTCTAGAAAACGTAAAATTGATGCATTGGGGAGAAGAGGGTCTTAGGAAGTTTAGCCACACTCTAAGAGTGGTCTCTAAACCGATAGTCATAGCGGCGAACAAGTCCGACTTGCCAGTATCCAGGGACAACATAAAGAGGCTTCAATCCAAGTTTAAACATGTAGTCCCAGTCAGTGCAGAATCGGAGTTGGCCCTCCGCAGAGCCTCTAGGTCAGGAATTATAGATTACGTACCAGGTGAAGCTAACTTCACTATTCTGAAGAGACTTGACGAAAGACAAACGAAGGCAATGAATTACATAAAGACAAACGTATTAGACGTTTATGGCACAACAGGAGTACAGGATGCGCTAAATGAGGCTGTCTTCTCGGCACTAGAGATGATAGCAGTATATCCAGTGGAGGACGAAAGGAAATTCACAAACAGAGACGGGGATGTTCTTCCCGATGTCTTCCTCATGGAGAAGGGTTCTACCCCAAAAGATCTTGCCCTAGCTATCCACACGGATCTAGGTAGAGGTTTCCTTTACGCCATCGACGCCAAAAGGAGGATGAGAGTCGGAGAAGAATACTTACTTCAAGATAACGACGTGATAAAGATAGTGTCGTCCACCGCTAGGCCTTGAAGAGTTCTCCTTTACCCACATCCCTGTTTACTACAGCCCCTGGATATACTCTCGCATATGCGCCTATCTTTACTCCTGGAAGAATTGAAACATTTATCCCAGTCCTGACATGTCCTCCAACCACGGTGCCCATCTTTTTCCTGCCGGTATTTTCTCTCACTCCCTTAACGATCATGTATACTTCCTTTTCATCGAATCTCAGGTTCGCAACTAGAGTTCCGGCCCCGAAATTCACATCTTCACAAATCACGCTATCTCCTATGTAGCTGAGGTGAGGGATCTTGGTATTCTCCATTATCACTGATTCTTTGACCTCCACAAAAGAGCCCACCTTTACATTCTCCACTAATACAGTGTAAGGTCTGACGTAGGAGTTGGGCCCTACAGTAGACCCCCTCCCTATATAGGCTGGACCTTCTATCCTGGTACCTGAGAGTACTTTAGCGCCTTCCTCAACTATTACTTTTCCGACTATTCTCACCCCATCCTCTATTTCGCCCTCTATTTTACCTTTCTCCTTATTCAGAGCCTTCACGTTTGCCTCCAAGAGATCCCAAGGTCTGCCGATATCAACCCAGTCCCCTCGATGTTCAATAACCTTAATTTTCTCCTGTTTCGCCATTTTCATCACAGCGTCAGTTAATTCGTACTCCCCTCTAGGTGAGACTTGAAGCCCATCTACATAAGAGAAGATTGAGGAAGAAAGCTTGTACACACCTCCGTTAATCAAATTTGATGGGGGATTAGGACTCTTCTCCAAAATGGCTTGAAGATAACCTTCTGAGTCCACGAGAAGCGAACCGTACTTTGTGGGATCCTTGACCCAAACACCTAACATTGCATTGCCCTCATGTATAACTAGTTTCTCTAGGGCCTCCCTTTCCACAACCACATCGCCGTATATCACCAACACATCTTCGCTAGAGGGTTTAACGTAGGAAAGAGCGCCTCCGGTTCCCCTTCTCTCTCCCTGTTCTACTATCTCGAGACCCTCGAGCCTTGAAAAGAACTTACCATACTCTTCCCTGCCTTCATCAGACCCTTTAGAAACAACCACGGATATCTTTGCATCATTGATTACATCCTTCACGATCCTAATTGTCCTCTCTATCAAAGAACTTCCTAAAATGGGGACGAAGGGCTTCGGTCTAGTGTGGGTTATAGGTTCTAGTCTCTCTCCTTTACCCGCCGCTAGGAGCACTACCCTCAATAGGCTGCTTTACCTCCTCCGCCTCTTTCTCTGGGATCGAGAGGACTTTAGATTTCTCTATCTCTGCCTTCCTGAGGGGGGCTATCTTTTTGGCCTCGTTAAAAATATCGTTAGCCAGCTTGCCAAATATCATCTCTTGGACGAACTCGTTGAACGTATGGACTTCAGCACTCTTTCTCATCATTTCCTCCATTATTCTCCTTATTTCTGTGGCTTGAGCCCTGTGAACCCTGTACGCTGTGAGGGCCAAACCCTTGACCCTTATAACATAACCGTCCTTCGTAGTTACATCTATAACTTTGTTTATCTTCGAACTCTTCCTCCTAACTAACGATCGCACATAATCCCTCGATAACTCATGTCCAGCAAACCTTGTAAACAGCTTGTCCCCCTCATTCCTACTGACCTTAAAGTAAAGGTGAACATATACCGTGCTAAAGTCTCCAGTTAGATCGTAAAGTGTGGTCTCCACTTTTCTATTCACGGCCTGAGAGGCGTCAAATGCTGGCGTTGATCCTAGGGACACTTCGCCAAAGATTTTGGGAGACAGTATGGTGAACCACTTCTTCATTTTCCACTTATCTCTAATTGCTGATGAGCTTTGCTTGCCGCTGGATTTAGACGACATGTCAAGCAGAGATCTTCTCGAGTCGGTATAAAAACTCATTCCTCCTCATGAATGAGTCTCATATAGGTCTTCCTAAGGAATCTAATCACGGCCCTAGCTTCCTCCTCGTCTTGAATACCCCTGAGTAAGACTCTCCTCAGGGCAACGTACATGTCTAAGTCTCCTTCTGATCTCTTAACGTGCTCATATACGGTCCTGACATACTTTTCTATCAACATAACACTATCCTGAGAGACCTTAGGTCTAGTTTCTTTCCTTCTCAGTTTCCAGAATTCATATAGTAATATCCCAACAGCGTGAGAAAGATTAAGGACGGGATAGTCTGGGGTAGCCGGTATGTGCACTAAAAAATCGGTCATTTCTATTTCTTCTCTAGTGAGCCCCACGCTCTCCCTCCCAAAGACCAAAGCGACATGTCTGTCCCCAAAGGCCTTGGCCGCCTCTTCCGGGGTCACGGACTTCCTTAGCATGTCGCCTTGGGAGTCTGCAATGCTGGAGGTAGAGAGGGAGACGTCTACGCCCTGCAGTGCTTCATTTAAGTTGTTGACTATCTTGGCCTTAGACAGATATTCGAGACCTTTTGCAGAGAAGTTCTTTGCCTGTTCCAAATCGCACTTAGGCCTAACTATGTAGAGTTCCTTTACGTCAAAGTTTCTACAGAGACGCGCAATAAAACCTACGTTATATTCTCCTTCAGGTTCCACGAGAACTACTCTTATCAACTAACTCCACCGCCTTCAGTACCTCGTAACCCTTTACTAATTCCCTTGAGTTCGTCACTTCCAATCTCCTACTCTTGATCGTGGTTAAAAGAGCATCTTCATCAGTGAAACTGGAATAGACGAGGTAAATTCGTTTAGCCTCAATTTGACTCAAGAACCTCTCCATTTCCACTACACCACCCGCACCCCCAGACCAACTGTAGCCTATCCATTCCTGCTTTTCGTCTACAGGGAGATATGGGGGATTAAAAATGGCAACGTCAAATCTTACTTTCCTAATACAACTTAACAGGTCACAGTTAATCACATTGACGTGAACGTTATTTAGGTTGGAAGAACAGAGAGTAGCTACCGAGGCGAAGGGATTAATGTCTACAGAAATGGTTTGACCGCCCATCTTTGCGGCCAAGATTCCGAGAATCCCAGTCCCGGATCCAACATCTATCACTCTCTCGCCAGGAACTACTCTCAGGATGGAAGCTAACAGTTCTGAATCCTCGGCTGGTTCATAGACCTGGTCGCTCATACAGAGTTTAACCCCAAGGAATTCAGTAACTCTCCAACCATTTGAGGCTTGAAGTCTCTGATCCTCCTCGTCTCTGTGGAGACCAATCCGCAGAGTTCACCAGCCCTCCTAACAGTCTTGTTCCTGTACCTTGATATACATTTCAGTTTTTCGTTAATAATAGAGTCAAATGGTCTAACCCTCTCCAAGATTAATAGGGAGGAGAGAACTTTGGGGGGAGGCTTAAATGATGAGGGAGGTATCAGGAATTCTCTTCTAATGGAATAATAATAGTTAAGCAAAAAAGAGATGTACGTGGGGTATTCCATAACCTTCCTCGTAAAGTCCTCCTGAAGGACTAAGACCAACCTCTTCACGCCATCAAGTTTCACTATCTCTTCAAAAAAGTCGAAAGTTATGGAGTAAGGTAAGGATGAGACTACCTGCCCCCTAACTACCGGCATCCTCCTTCCATCTCCATGAATTGGGTTATAATTTCCTAGGTATACCAGTAATCTAGGATCGATCTCAATGCATATATCAGGGTTTATCACCTCGCTCAGAAAGCCTTTACCGCATCCTACCTCTATTATGGGTCTGATCTTCTTGTCTATAAGGAGAGATATCTTCTCGGCTACTTCTTGATCTACTAAAAAGTTCTGGGAGAACCTCATGTACTCTGCTTGATCTTATCAAGATAGCCTATATATTTCTGGTCCGCAGTTTTCTTATCGGTTTCAGAGGGATATACGAAAAGGAAGTACTTGTCCTCCCTCTTTATCTCAATGATAATCCTTTGGACTATAATTTCCTTCACATCCTTGAGGCCTACCCTCTCCTCTATTTCCTTGAAACTCGTGAAAGGCTTCTTTTTCCTCTCCTCTATTATGCTCCACGCGGTTTTCTTCCCTATGTTTGGGAGAAGCTCGAGGGCATGGAGCTTTAGTGTGAGAGAGTCAGCTTTATTGAAGAAATCCACAAAGAATTTTTCTTTTTCACTCACTATTTTATTAAGTACCCTGAGCAAGGTATCTCTAGCTACTGTAGTGAGATCCTCGTAGTTGATGAGAACGTCCACTTTCAGGGAAGTGGGATCGGAGTCCCTATCCACTCTCTCTTCCAATTGAAAGAGTTCTCTATAAGGATATGCTTCCATCAAAATGAAGTGATCCTCCCCTATGAGCTGTAATAGGGGCTTATTTCTATGCCACGAATGCCTATCCAGAGGATTCCCATCCTTCAGATAGTCCAGCACATACACGAACCTCTCTCTGGGCCCTCTCTTACTCATAGTGCCACAATGATGATTGTGTTTTTAACTTATTAAAAACAACTAGTTATTCTTGTACCTTTTCACTGCCTCTATAATTTTTTGTACCTCCTCCTGAGTCAGGTTCCTTCCCTCCAAAATAGAGATCGCCCTAACTTCGTCTGGCGTTTCTGGACAGAGGCTACTGATCATTGCCTTCACTTCAGGCTTCTGAATTATGGAAGAGATCTCCTCCATGAGCTTTATAGCGTTCTCTGCACTGCACTTCTCCAAGGAATTAAGATACTCGAAGGTCTTCTGAAGCACTGAGGAAGATATACCCGAAGATATCACTTCTCCAAGAATCTTTTTTGCGACAGAATATGGGACGAACTCCTCCTCTATTACCTGAATGGAAGGCATAAAAATCACTTTACGCCAGGACGGGGGCTAAGTGTTCTGGTCTGATGACGAGTATCTTCTCTTTGTCACCTAGCTTTACCTTCACCTCGTATGACTTGCCTCTTACACCCAAAATAACTCCTGTCTTTCCTTGATATCTCCTGTGTGGCATGCCGCTGTGAACAGATGGGTTAATTTTTATCGATACCTTGTCTCCTTCTCTATATTCCCTCATGAGTTTGCTCAGCGATGGGACGGCACCTCTCTCTCTGGGAGATTTCCTTAATATCTTCCTACCTCTAGTCCTATTGCCCTTAGAATGTGTAACCATAACAAATCCACGCTATTGTGAACTGTTCATTAATTAAATTTTCCGTCTCTTTTTCAGACAGGGAGTAACTTGGTTGGGATGATCTACCCCGACCTCACAGACTGCGCTTTCTACTTCCTAGCTCCGCACAGACTCCACTTAATGCAGGATATAGGGAGTATCCATTCCATGGATAGTCGCGTCTTGAAGTCCCATTAAGATAAACCTATAAGGTGGCTTTCGAAGATTTACGTGCGGGGGTGCCCGAGTCTGGTCAAAGGGGGCGGACTTAAGATCTGGATAGGAGATCCGCTGGTGTAGACCTGCGCGGGTTCGAATCCCGTCCCCCGCACCTCCAGCACTATAGTATCTTGTCTATACAGTTATCTTGCGTGGGGGGTTAAGGAGGTTGAAATCCCGCATCGTGGGGGGAATGGATAACTCCGGAATCTTTTAATCGATTTTCTCCTCTCGCAATAGTTAATGAATATCATAGGTGACAGACCTCCTCCCTGACGATAGACCCAAAATCTCTCTCCTAAAAATATTTGATCTGGAATTTCAATTGTGAACAAACGGGGGGTTGAAGACTAGGGAGCTGTCGTTTTACTCATGAACAGAACGGGGGGGAGTATGATCGATCCCCCGCCGAGAACTTCGGCGTTACTGCAGGTAAGATAGAGTCTTACCTGAACTTTCTGGGAAGGCGAGGGAGGTAGCTGGGCTCTGATCTCGCCCCAGACCGTGAGGAACTACGCGGGGAAGGTTGTGGCCGAAGAGATGCTGAGGAGGACGAGGGAGGTGAGAGTGAGACTGCGTGGAGTCAAGGGGGTCCAAGTGTCACTGGACTGGACGGGCGTGAAGTTCTGGGTAAGTACGTGGAGGGCCTCAGGGGCTGGGAGAACTGCGTCCCTGGAACTACGCCACGACCGTGACCAGGTGAGGAGAGAGACCTGCTGGCTGTGGTGAGACACGTGAGGAGGCGAGGGAGGGCGAGGTCACTCATGGAACGATCCTCTCCCTGGAGGTCAGACTCGTGGTCCTAGACGCCGGGTTCTACAGCATCGAGGTACTTCACCACGTCTTAGTTAACTAAGCCCTCGTAGTCCTAGTCGGGGATGTGAAGGTCTACCGCGAGACTGTAACTCTTTTACGTAACTACCCGTTATTTTTAATTTTATAAATATCGTTTTGATTTGAGTTATGTTTATATGGTATTGCCATTGAGTACTTTATTGATGATCTCCCTAACTGATGACGGGCACTGCTCACGAGGTTTGGGGGGTGAAAAATCGGATGGGAGGGTATTGAAGTTTCCCTGGACTAGCCCCAATGATCTGGGGGTGACCGTGTATGATCCCTTAAGAGGGGTACCCGTGGCGGAATTAAAAGTAATTAAAAATAAGGAGAAGTTACGCCACGGGTAAACACTGAGAGTACACGACCAAGGGCTGGAGGCATGAGGCGGAGGAGCAGGTGAGCTCCAGGCTCCTGGTCCACGGCCGTCCCGTGGAGAGGAAAACCCGAGTGGCCAGGGCCACCGACCTCCCTTGGGAGGTCCTCAAGCTCCACGGCGAGGTCAGGACCACCACAGACCTCCTAAGAATCAGGGCCTTCCCGCCCCTCATGAGTTTCGCCAAGTGGCGCTTCAGGTTCCTCACCTTCACGCTTGCATGCCCTCCTGCTCTGTCCTCGTGACCTTCAAGGGCGTGTGGGCATTCCAATTCCTCGTGACCTCACTTTTCATTAAGCAGTAGTTATGGGATTTCTCGTTAGGTGTAGCCTTGAAGTCAAGGCAAAATCTAATACAGCAGTTATCAGATTTTACCTTGATTACAGGGCGCTAACTAAGGAAAAATCCCACAACTGCGGTCTAATAACTGCTGCATTAAGAAGATAACAGATCATCTGGGCATCCATGGGGTTGAATTATCAGAATTATTTCGATTTAATTCTGACTTATTTTAGAGAAGTGATTTTGGGTCTACCACAGGGAGGCGAGGTTTTCCGCTCCTTTGAACCCATTCTTTTATAAAGAACGACTAAGAGTTTTTAACGGATTTAGCGAAAGTGGTTCACCCGATAGATGTTAATTCGACCAGTACGATAGTGGGAAAAGAAATCGTCTCGTGGCAATTCTCTCTAAATCGAGACATGGCCTTATAGATAGTGTATTAATGCGGGGGGCGGGACTTGAACCCGCGCAGGCCTACGCCAGTAGGGATCTCACTTGAGGTCCTGAGCCTACCCCCTTTGACCATGCTCGGGCACCCCCGCACAAGTAATCATCCTTTATGACCTTAAAAAGCTAAAGTGCGCGCCGGGGACGGGATTCGAACCCGCGTGCCCCATAGGGGCAGTAGGTCGCTCACCGTTTCGCTGGAAAGGTCTCGAGCCTACCCCCTTGGTCCGCTCGGGCACCCCGGCAGTAATAAGTTGAGCTTAGAGCCTTAAAAACTACGCTGGAACAGTAATAGGAGTTTGCTCCGTTGATACCCTCGTTTCATTGAGGATTCTATCCCTAATATGTTTAGGGATGTTAAACAACGCAGAATGTGTCTCCCCATCGTAGAACTTCAAGCTAACTGTGACCCTATCTCTCAGTCTATCATCCACCTGAGCTGGAGTAAGTAGGTTAGGTGAAGACTCTTCCGTGCCGTATACGAAGCCCCAAAGACCATCAAAGGAGGGAACGTAGGTCACAGATGCACTTACGTGAGGAAAGACATTCCTAAATGTATTGAAGATTCCTGAAAACGTCTCGAGGCTAAAGGAAGGAGAAGTCGCCTGCGTGACCACTCCGCCGCCTGGCCTCAATATTTTTCTAATACTTTCATAGAACTCCTTAGTGTAAAGTTTATATGAGGAGTTACCGCTTATTGGATCCGTGAGGTCGAGTATTACCGCATCGAACTTATTCTGGGAGTTCTCTACATAGTTTCGTGCATCATCTATGATCACTTCAGCCCTAGCATCATCAAAGGCACCTTGATGCCATTCCTTCAGGTACTGTTTAGCGAAATCAACAACTTTCTGATCTATATCTACCATGACTGCTCTCTTTATGGAGTTGTGCCTCAGTACTTCTCTGAGGGTAGCACCTTCTCCTCCTCCCAAGATTAGAACGTCCCTCGGAGCTTTAAGGGTTATCAGGAGAGGATGAACCAACGTCTCATGATAGATATACTCGTCAGAAACTGTAGATTGCACCTTTCCATCTATTATGAGAGACTTTCCGAACCTGGAAAGGTAGGCAACCATGACTCGCTGATATTTAGTTACTACGTCTTGAACTACTTGTTCTATATGATGACCGTGAAATTCGTAGGGGGACTGCCACTCTATGTGCCAACTCCAGCCAAACATTACCTTAGCCTGACCCCGTTAATCTTCTTGTTTTGCCAACTATACCTCTTTAGCTTTTTGGACTTACCGAAGCCGCAGGCAGCACATTTATGCTTGTTGGGGTTATAGGCGTTCCTCCCACACCTTCTACATCGTATGTGAGAGGCACCCCTATTCATCTTACCGAAGGAAGGAGTTCCCTTCATTTCTCATCACGTTTTATTGTTGGATTGGCGAGATTAGAATAACGTTATCTCCTCTTATAACTATCGTACCCATCTTCTTTCCGCCACCGTCGCTCTGTATCTCCTCAGAATCTGAAAGAACCAAATTCATGTGTTGATCGTAACTCTTGAGAAGACCTCTCACTTCCTTGTTCCCTTTAAGTTTTACTAGAACTAAGTTACCTAACGACTCAGCGAGCAACTTATGTGCGGTCTCAGCCATGCGATACACCTGTTCAAGAGTTAGGTCTCCTACATGTTTATAAATTAAGTGGATAAGGAAAGCAGTATAAGAGTGTCTATGAAGTCCCGCCGCGGGGACTTGAACCCCGGACCACCCGGTCACCACCAGCGCCAATCTACAGCCGGGCGCTCTAAACCGGGCTGAGCTACGGCGGGTCGTGGTAAATGTTAGAAAGGGAACGGATAAAAGTTTTGTGTAGAATGCCATGGGCCTTAGGAATCTATGGACATTTGATGTTTGTTGCCATGATGTTCTTCACCACGCTTCGATCCTAAATTTTTTAAGTCATTAGGAATGTAAGGATGAGGGGGCCCGTCGTCTAGCCTGGTTAGGATGCCGCTCTGACACAGCGGAGGTCCTGGGTTCAAATCCCAGCGGGCCCATATTCTAGTTATGTCTAACGTGAAATCTCGCTACCGGCCTAAGAAATTTTCATGGTCCGTAGATAGAGATCCAGGAATAATTTCTTCAACGTACTTTCAAATAGATATAAAATATAGATCAGCAATAATCTCATCCTCATCCGTTCAGCTGAAACACGGCTCATCATCCCGTAACATATGGAGGTTTCTTTTACAAACGTATTCCTGTCTTCGCGTTATTATTTAAGATGAACCGCAGCTGTAGTCGAAGAGTTTGAGCACGCTGAACTCATGCCACTCTTAGGCTATCTAAGATGGAAGGTGCATAGATGTTACTACTCCTTATCCCTAGCCTATCCCTCTCCCTGGGATTCTCAAGAACCTTGCTAAAGGCCCTTATGGCTGACGACTCGCCATGATTAAGTATTATATTCCTAGGCTTGGGGACCATATCTTCCAAGAATTTCAGAAGCTGCCTCCTGTCGGAATGACCTGAAAACCCATCTATTGGAGTGTGCTCTAAGTTTACCTTAATGCTCTCAACTCTTCCGTCTCTACCTACAACCTGGATTTCCTTTGCACCGTCCCTTACTTTCCTACCTAGAGTACCTTCAGCCTGATAGCTCACGAATACTAACGAGTTCTTTGGGTCTGGCGCCAAATACTTAAAGAATTCCACAGCCGGTCCTCCGTTGAGCATACCAGAAGTTGCCAGAATGATGCTAGGTTCACCTTGTGCTATATCTTCCCTAAATCCCTCTATCCTCTTAAAGTAATCCGAAGTGAAGGGGTTTTCGTCCCTGAAAAGGATCGAGTCCCTCACCTCTTTACCCAACCATTCCGGATATGCAGTATGTATAGCAGTAACTTCATCAAACAGTCCGGTAACATAAACTGGAATCTCGGGAATTAACTTCCTCTTCATGGCGTCGTTTATGACCAACATTATCTCCTGCCCTCTCCCCACAGCAAGCACAGGAATCAGAACTTTTCCTCCCCTGTTGATGGTCTTATTTATGACGTCTATAAGTTGCTTTTCTGACTCCTCCCTGTTTGTTTGGCCCTGTGCTCCATAGGTTGTCTCCATGATTAGAGTATCAACCCTAGGAAACTCTGCCACTGCCCTGTCTAGGAGTCTAGTTCTAGCATACTTGAAATCACCAGTATAAACTAGATTATGAGTACCATCCCCTATATGTAGATGGGCCATGGCTGAGCCTATTATGTGACCTGCGTTATAGAAGGTTAGTCTTATGTCTGGGGCTATGTCGGTCACTTCTTCATAGTCTAGCGTGATTGTGTGGAGAAGCTCCTTCCTCACCTCCTTGGCAGAGTAGGGTAGAGGTCTTCCCTCCTTCTCTGAGATGTCCAGCATGTCCAGTTGCATTAACGCCATTATGTCCCTTGTTGGTTGTGTCGCATAAACAGGGCCCTCATAACCGTATTTGAAGAGAAAAGGTATCATTCCGCTATGATCCAGATGGGCATGAGTCAGGACCACGGCGTCTAAGTCCTCCAGTCTCAGTTGGTCTATGTCGAGCTTAGGAAACATTCTCTCCCCAGAATTAACACTCGGGTTTACTCCTACGTCTAGAAGGACTCTGCTCTCGGGGGTCTCAACCAGCACAGCTGACCTACCGACCTCCTGGAACGCTCCAAGTGCAGTAATCCTAACGTATCTATCCTTAAAAATGATCTCCCTATGTATTCTCTCTCCGAAGACCTTCAATATCTTAGCTCTGTATTCAGTCTCATTGTAGATATGAGTTAGGACGCCTTCTACAGTTCTAGACTTAATAGGCGGTTCCCTGATGATTATAGGTCTCCAATACGTCTCCATAAATATTTTCTGTTGTATGAGCCCCCTCTTTCCTATGACTAACCCTGGTTTTTTGGCCTTGATGAGAACCTCGCCCAGCTCCTCATCGAACTTTACGTCTGAGATCTGAGCCTCTTGGGGGACAGAACTCTTTATTATTTCAACTGTCTCCTTCTGGTCTTTCCTTATGCTACTATCAGCCTTTATGACTATCCTCTTCTTGATCTGCTTGGCTATGTTCCTGATAACGTCCATTTTATCGTTTAGAATCGATGGATTCTTGACATACACTGCTATCTCAGGGCCCTCAAACTCTATCCTAGTTATTTGGGCCTCTTTAGGAAGGCCATTGTATATGGACGATATTATTCCTAGCCTAAAATTGGACACTTAACTTCACCAAAACAAAGAAAGCTATAGGGATAGCTAACTCTTTTTATATTTAAATCTTCTTACATACTATGGAGATTCAGGAGCATATCATTGATCTTCCGAAGAGAATCTATGTCGGTAATGGAATCATAGGGAAGCTTAAGGAATATCTCCTTCAGTTGAACGTTACAGGGCCTCTCCTAACGGTTACGGGCCCTAACGTAAGGAAGCTCGTGATAAACGATGTAATCAAGGGAGTGGCGGAGGTAGGGGATGTTGAAATCACTGAAATAAGCGACTCCAGTGTGGATGAGGTGAACAGAGTTGAAGAGATTGCCAAGAGGGTTAAGCCTAGATTTATTCTGGGAGTAGGAGGAGGAAAAGTGATAGATGTGAGTAAGTACGTAGCATACAAGCTTAACATAAACTTCCTGAGTGTCCCAACAGCACCCTCGCACGACGGTATAACGTCTCCTTTTGCCTCAATAAAGGGATTAGGAAAGCCAGTATCGGTGAAGGCCAAGACGCCCTTCGCTATCGTGGCTGATATAAACGTTCTATCGTCTTCTCCCAGGAGGTTAATAAACGCTGGCATCGGAGATACTATAGGCAAAATAGTTGCGGTGAGAGACTGGAGGTTAGCTGCGAAATTGACCGGCGAGTACTATGGAGATTACACAGCATCCCTTGCTCTTCTCTCAGCAAAACACGCACTCAATTGTACTAAGATCATGAACAGGGACCTGAAATATAGCGTCAGACTGCTCACAGAGGCACTAATAAGTAGCGGAGTAGCAATGGGGATGGCAGGTAGCACTAGACCTGCCAGCGGATCTGAGCATCTCTTTGCACATGCCGTGGATCTCCTTGCACCCAATGTGGCCATGCATGGAGAGCTCGTAGGCTTAGGAACTATACTGATGGCTTATATTCATGGAATAAACTGGAGAGAAATAAGAAAGGCACTAGAAAGGATAGGGGCCCCAGTGAAGGCTTCAGAGCTAGGTATCCCAGCTGAAACAGTGATCAAAGCGTTAACTATTTCTCATACAATAAGACCAGAGAGGTATACAATCCTAGGAGATAGAGGTCTCACTTGGTCTTCCGCGGAAAAAATAGCAAGAGATACTGGAGTTATTGAGTGAAAATCGACTTATTATAGATTTCCTGATAAATAATGGAACAGTCCTCCGGTAGGACGTACGTTATCACGTCTTTCGCGAAGAGTAACTTCCTCGCCTGTAAATCTTCCAATAGGAAGAGCTCCTTTGGAATTGTTACTTTCAGACTCTTCTTATCCTCACTTAACTCAAAAGCAGGCATGTATTTCCTACTGAACCACCTATCTAATAGGGCATCTATCTTCTCCTTCTCGTCATTTAAGACCTTAACTACCTTGATCTTATATATTAGAGACCTGCCTGCTAAAGGGTGGTTCATATCTATTAGGACTCTTCCTCCAGTGACACTTTTGACGGTACCGTAAGTGCCGTCAGAAAATCGAACAGGCATATTAGGATAAGGCGTTATACCTTGTTTCCTCAGTTCCCCTAGCGACACGATCTTTACTTTTGATGGGTCCCTAGTTCCGTAGGCGTTCTCAGGAGGTATCTCGACCTCTTTCTCCTGATCTGGGTCTAAAGAGTATAGGGCTTCCTCTAGACCCTTTATCAGCCTATGTTCCCCTAGTATGACTAACTGCGGGACGTATCTCCTATCCGAATCATATATGTTGGCTTTCTTAGCCTCCTCTTCGGAGGTCGTATCTATTACCTCACCTGTATCCTTTATTCTACCTGTATATTCCACGATAAGAAAGTCCTTGTCCTTGAACATTATTACCAACCGACTTACTTAGTTACGGTTTTAAAATTATTTGGATCGAAAGCGGGAGACCAGTGAGTATACCTCATCCAGACCATCTGACAATCTGACCTTCTTCTCCATTTAGTAAGTTAGAAACGAGTTAACGTAGTTGGGTACTCTTCATCTCCTCTCGCGTTCTCCATGAGATCTAAAGTGGAGTCTTATTACTCGTCAGTAGCGCACACTTCATCTCTCCGAGTGTCAATATAATGGAGCGAAAACTCTCCCTCCTTCTTAGGGCAGGCTGAAGGTTCAAACGGTGAAGTCAAGAGTCCCTTGAGGCCTTTATGAAATCCCCATCTTCAGACGGGGTTTGGGCCCGGAGGGATTTGAACCCTCGACCACCCGGTTATGAGCCGGGCGCTCTACCTAGCTGAGCTACGGGCCCTCAGGGTTTAATGGAAAGTCTTTACTTTTAAGACTTACTCGGTTAGGTACCATAACGCCATTGCCTCATATATTCCCTCTGTTGTTGAGTCAGCTCCTCCTTCTCTATTCCCATGGACTCTAACTTAAGCTCTGCAACTCTCTCATCTATCTCTCTCGGAACATCAAAGACCTTAGGAGTCATCTGACCTCTGTTTTGAACTATATAGACCACTGATAAAGCCTGATTTGAGAAACTAAGATCCATAACCTCACTAGGATGACCTTCTGCTGCAGCTAAGTTCACGAGCCTTCCCTCGGCTAGAAGATATACCTTCTTCCCATTGATCAATTCGTACTCTTCTGTGTATGGCCTTATAACTCTCCTTGATCTAGATACCTGCTTAAGGCCCTCTACGTCTATTTCGACGTTAAAGTGCCCTGCGTTAGCTAAAATTGCACCGTTCTTCATTTTTAATATGTGTTCCTTAGAGATCACATTTATGTTACCTGTTGCAGTAATGAAAATGTCCCCCATCTCTGCAGCCTTCCTCATGGGTAATACTTCATAACCTTCCATTACTGCCTCTAGAGCTCTGAGAGCGTTGGCCTCTACTACTATCACCCTGGCTCCAGCTCCCCTTAGCCTTGAGGCTATGCCTCTCCCTACCCAACCATACCCAACCACTACACATATCTTACCAGCTAAAAGTACATTTGTAGCCCTCAAAATTCCGTCAATGGCACTCTGACCTGTTCCGAACCTATTATCGAAAAGATATTTAGTGTAAGCATTGTTAACTGCAACTACAGGATACTTAAGTACTCCTTGCTCCTCCATGGCTTTTAACCTGACCACTCCTGTCGTAGTTTCCTCAGTCCCACCTATTACAGTGTCAGTGAGATTCTTATCATGGAGTAAAGCGTGAAGATCGCCCCCATCATCCATGACTATTTGTGGTGAATGATTAATTATTTTTTCCATGTTTGAATAATACTCTGCCTCAGTCTCTCCTCTCCACGCAAAAACATTTATCTCGTCGTACTTAGCTAACGCAGCAGCCACATCATCCTGGGTTGAGAGAGGATTGCTAGCAGCCAAGAACACATCCGCACCAGCCCTCTTGAGAGTCCTGACTAGAACGCCGGTCTCCTTAGTGACGTGAAGGACGGCTGCCACGGTGATGCCTCTAAGGGGTTTCTTCTCCTCTAGTTCAGCCCTTATTCTCATTAGAGTAGGCATATGCATTTCCGCCCACTCTAATTGATTCTTTCCCTGCTCTGCTAACGAAATGTCCTTTACCAGGTACTCCATATCTCAAAGCTTGCTAACCTGTATTTAACGTTAGGTTCTTAGAAGCTTGAGAAGGGATGGGCCCGCTGGGATTTGAACCCAGGACCTTTGGCTTGTAAGGCCAACGTCCTAACCAGGCTAGACGACGGGCCCCTTAATCCCTTTGTCCTCAGACCATTAAAAAACTATTTCCTTCCAATAACTGAAGTACAATATAACACCGCACTGGCATACGCTACAGGACCCAGATCGTTCCTAAGTCCCCTATATGTCACGTGCTCCCCTAGGGACTGCTCCAACTTGGAGAAACCATTTTCCACTCCAGGGAAGACTAGGAGATCTCTATCACTGAAACTTGGGTCTCCTATCTCCTTCTCGGCAAAGGGAGAGAACAGATAGACGGCGTTGGGAGAAAGTAGAGTAATGGCGTCCTTCAGGTCTGGCAATACTATCAACGACTTTCCCTGCTTTAACGCGAGCCTCCCAACCTCCGGAACTCCCGCCTGAGCAGCTGTACCTCCTACCTTAGTGACAACTAGATGACTAAAGTTAAGTCCAAAAATCAGCTTGGCGAAATCGATAAGTCTTTGGGAACTAGTGACGTTATGTATTCCAACTATCATCAAATAGTTGCACCATTATATACGAAGCTATAGCTCTTGATAAGACTACTGGGACGGCTTCCCCTACCTGATTATACTGCTCGTCTTTGCTCCCAACAAAGACATGATCGTCTGGGTATGACATAAGCCTAGCCTGCTCCCTAACAGTAAGATACCTAGAATGAAAGGGATGTATGAACCTAGCGTTTCCTAATACTGTGGGGGCCACGTCATAGGGATCTAAGCGTACGTGAAGTGGAATTGCCTTCCCATGACCCCTGAACATGGTTAAATAATCACCTATCTCTACTTTAGCTAATTTCAGCAACTTCCTTTCATTAACTTCCCACACCTCATGATTAGGAAGATATCTATCCTCGAGATCCTCTATAGCCTCCATAACAGTTACTTTCGTACCTAAGGGCTTTAAATTAAGTCTTATATTCGAGATAAACACTCTGGCCCGTCTTGACGGATTTCCAAATTCTTCAGCTGAGAGAAAATTGAATATAGGTTCAAAGCCTTCCTTTCTGAACTCGTGGATTAAGGCCTCTCTTAACTCTCTAGTCTCCACTATTGAGGGTACGTTTTCCATAACGAAGATCTTAGGCCTAAGTTCTGCGATTAACCTTATGAACTCAAGAGTTAAGGAGCCCTTCTCGTCTTCATATAACCTGTCCAAAGGGTTATTTAGTCTTAAGGGATTAGCTGCGGTGAAAGGCTCACAGGGTGGGCTACCTATCACGACGTCTGGCTCACTCCCTATGAGCTTAACGATTTCCTTCCCCGTTACGTCCCTGACGTCCTCCTCCAAAACTAAAGTTTTAGGAAAGTTCAGAGAATATGTCCTCGCAGCTGAGTGATCCAACTCTATCGCTAACTTAACGTCGAACCCTGAATCCGCAAATCCTCTCCCAAAGCCCCCAGCACCAGAGAACAGATCAACTACCTTCGGAGCTCCCAACCCTTGTCTCCCTTGATATTTCTTCCTCTATTTCCTTAATTTTTTTCTCTAAAAGTTCCTTAATTTTACCTGAATCATAATATGTTAATTGAACTCCGCATTTAGGACACTTAAACTCGTTCTCGAATGCCTCCTCAAATGTATACTTGTTCTTGTCCTCTGGACAAATGTAAAACTCGTTGTTCGATTCGTACTCTAACCTACTCTTTAGCTTGTTAAGGATCTCCCTTTTCCTGGCAAGGAGAATATCGTTTATTTGATCAGAGTTGGCCTTCCAATAATATACATACCATCCTGTGTCTTTATCCCTAGTTCTCCTGTAGCTAACTAAACCGTGCTCGGCTAAGGCGTAAAGTTTCTTCCTAACCTCATTGACCTTTATATTTAGCTTGCTAGCCATACTCTCATCGGTCATTTCAGTCTTGCTCTCTAGAAGGAAGGACAAAACTTCTATCACGTCCTCTCCTAATAGTTCCCTCGCTATTTCCTTTAAGAGACCATCTACATCATTGTTCATCTGTTCTGATCACCTTCTTACCTCTTTCTTGAGGGATGATCCTGATCTTGGCATCCCTAAATACTATATTTAGCTCATCTCCCTTATATAGCCTGTCTAGTAGGATGGCAAGGGCCGCGACTTCTGAGTGAGGCTGATTCGATACCGCTACGTTGAAATCGGCATTAGTATAATACCACCCTTCCACCTTCTCTGACCCCACCACTATGAGAAGGTTGTCAATTTCTCTTATTCTGTTCTCTACCTCGGGGAGGTTGATCCCATACATGGTTAAATGGATGACCTTTCCACCGTTCTCTCTCCACTGTCTCACGAGTCCCTTTGGATCGCTAACCAACCTCACCTCAAAGTAGCTCCCTCCCCAGTACTCCACAGTCTTTCTGACTTTATTTACCAGGGATTCATCGTATCCGTCTATAAATACACCTCGCGCTCCAAAGGCTCTAGCTACCAGGGCCACGTGAGTGGTTACCCTCTTATCCCTATGAGGTCTGTGTCCGAGCCTCAGTACGAATATGTTCCTTAGACCAGAGAGAATATTTTATCCCTCAACGTATTTATATTGAATAAAGTCTTTGCAGAGACTAGGATCGAATCGATCACAGGATTATAATACTCTTCTGCCAATCCTCTTATTAATTTTAGTTTCTCTTCGTAACTTCCCTCCAATAAATCAACTTTGTTGGCTACGACTAGTAGGGGTTTGCCAGAAATACCCAGCTCCCTCAGAATAGCGAACGACGACCTGATCATCTCCACTATCATTGACTCCTCTAGGGAGATGTCGAATACCATTAGAAGGGCTGAGGCATACTTTATTTCAGACAATGTAACGAAGAACGCCTCTATTATCTGAGGTGGAATACCTCTTATGAATCCTACGGTGTCCACTAGCATCACCCTCTTCTTATTATGCGTGATCAAGTACCTCTTGGGGGAAGTGGTGGTGAACATTGAGGAGTCTGTCGCTTGCCTTAGATTGGTTAGCGCGTTGAAAATAGATGTTTTCCCTGCGTTGGTGTAACCACTGATGGCTACGTATGGTATCCCTTCCTCCCTAGTCCTCACCACCTGAGCCTCCCTAAATTTCTTCACGTGTTCTAGCTCCTTAGTGATCCTGTTTATCTTTCTAGAGAAGAGCCTTATCTGGGACTCGACACCATAAACGCCTGCTCCCAGAGGACCCTGCTGTTCGCTCTTCTTAGCTCTACTATATGCGTCCTTAATAATCGGAAGCTCGTGCTTCAACCTTGCTAGTTCTATCTGCAGTTTTGCCTCCTTAGATCCTGCATGGAGGGCAAATATTTCCAAGAGAAGTAATACTTTATCTACTATTTTCTTTTTGAAAAGTAGTTTATTGAGGTTTATGAAATGTCTGGGCGCGAGGGTATCAAATATTATGACCCCCTCCACATTATCTCTTTCTATCAACTTATCCACTTTGTCTTTCGAGATGTAGAAAGACGGATTAGGTTTACGTGGTAATTTGTAAATATCGATCACGTCGTAACCTGCACTCTCCGCTAGGGACATTGCCTCGTCAAGGTAATCTTCTGACGCGAAGAGGACCGCTCTCACTTCCTCCCCTCTCTTATGTTGATTATATCTCCTAATGTGAGGGTAAAGTCTTCGGGTTTAAAAGATTCGACCTTATCTGCCTCAACCTTTACTAAGAGTTTGATGCCGAGTATTTTCTCGAGATCCCTTGCTTGATCCAGTGTGGGTTTTAGTTTGCCTTGTTCTATTCTTTTTATTACGTTTTCCTGAGTCCTCATCTTATTAGCCAACTCCCTTGTGCTCATTTTAAGTCTCTCCCTGGCCTCTCTAACCTTTAAGGCATAATTTTCGTCTATCTCCCACTCTTCACTCGTCCTTATGGACTTTGTCTGTTGGGGTTTAGCGACGGATGATCTACGAACTGGGGCCGTACTGGGTGCAGACTCAGCATATCTTTTCACACGCTCATAACACGACCTACAGAGTACCATGTGACTTCCCTCGATCTTTACTGAGTAATAAGGGCCTACTATCCTCTGTCCGCACATTTCACAGTATCTCTCTTCTTCTCTCTTCACGGGAACCATAAATAATAGATAGCGATAAACATTTTTAGTCTATCTTAATCAATCACTATATTGGATCTAGCTTGTCTGATGAATTAGACTTACCCAGAGAGACTTCTGTTAATGATGAGCACATCATAAGGCTCCTCGAGGAGAAGATAAGAGCCATGCAAATAGAAACCGAGACTTTGAGGAAGGAACTGAATTATTATAAATCAGAAATGGAAAAACTCTTAAGCCCTCCACTAATAGAGGCGGTTGTCTTGGACATACTTGAGGATGGAAGGGTAGTAGTTAAGAGTTCCTCTGGGCCTAATCTGATAGTCAATGTTTCAGATAATGTGAGGATGGACTCCATTAAAGTTGGCAAGTATGTGGCACTGAACCAAAGGGGATCCTCCATAGTAGAGGTATTGAGAGACAGGGACGATCCTTTGGTAAGATCCATGGAGGTTATAGAACGCCCTGACGTGAGGTATCAGGATATTGGTGGGTTAGATCAGCAAATTCAAGAATTGAGGGAAGTCGTCGAGTTTCCACTGAAGAAACCAGAACTCTTTAAGGAACTTGGAATAGTACCGCCAAAGGGCGTGCTTCTGTACGGACCTCCTGGCACTGGTAAGACTATGCTAGCTAAAGCAGTGGCAGCAGAGAGCAACGCTGCGTTTATTCACGTTGTGGCGTCCGAGTTCGCACAGAAGTTTGTGGGGGAGGGGGCTAGAGTTGTAAGAGACGTGTTTGAACTTGCCAGGAAGAAGGCCCCCTCGATAATATTTATCGATGAGATAGACGCGATTGGTGCTAAAAGGGTGGATTTAGGGACGAGTGGTGAGAGAGAGGTTCAGAGGACCCTGATGCAGCTCTTGGCTGAAATTGACGGCTTTCAGCCGTTGAACAACGTCAAGATTATAGCTGCAACCAACAGGATTGATATCCTGGATCCTGCCTTACTGAGGCCTGGGAGATTTGACAGACTCATTGAGATTCCCCTGCCTAACTTGGAAGGGAGAAAGCAGATCCTAAAAATCTACATCTCCAAGATGAAGACCAGCGAAGACGTCAATATTAACGAATTGGCTATGATAACTGAAGGATTCAGCGGAGCGGATTTGAAGAACCTGTGTACTGAGGCTGGCTATGTGGCTATCAGGAATAATGAGGGAACAATAAGGATGACCCACTTTAGGGAAGCTCTGGAGAGACTGAAGGCCAAAAAAATTAGTAAGGAAGTCATAGATAGAGGGGAGAAGTATGCATGATAAGGTTCAAGCAACACGTCACTCAGCCAGAGGACGCTACACCCTACATTGATTACATCCATGCTATAGCAGAATTTCAATTCGGCAGTGAGATAGCATCCTGTTTATTTAAGAGTGGACTTACATTCAAGATACAACGTTCCGTAAACACTTGGAGGATAAGGAATGTTCTACTCTCAGACAATTCACTGTTCTTAGTCCTTAGAGCTCAGGATAACCTTTTCTCCCTTACTTTAAAGGCTGGGGAAAAGATAAGGGAATGTGTGCCCGTCCCAAGACTTCGAGTAATAATAAAAGAAGAAGTGAAGGACATACTAAAGAAACAGGGAAATGTGTTCGCCAAACATGTTATGGAAGCAGATACGAGCCTAAGAGCTGGGGATGAGGCCATAGTGGTCACAACCAAGGATGAACTTATAGCTGTGGGAAAGATGAGGTTGTCGGGAGAGGAAGTAACGGAATATAAAAAGGGTGTAGCCCTAACTGTTAGAGAGAGGTCTAAAACATGAAGGTAATATTGAAGGATATCAATGAGAGTGAAATAAAGGACGCTAAATTTATCACAGGTTTCAGAACAATAGGTGAAGTCGGTTACTTAGCCGTAAGACATATCATCATGAAAAGGAAAATGAGAAGAGTGGGCTTTGTCATAACGAAATTCTTGAGGGACGTAACTTTTCTGGACGATTATGGCGTTGCTACTCCATTTGAACTGTTCTATGATGACGAATTTCACGTTCTAGTACTACTTAATCACCTATTACCCTTCCAGAAGGAGTGGAGCCAATTCTCGCATGGCATGATTAGATGGCTGAAGAGACACCAGATAGAAGAGGCAATACTAGTTGGTGGGCTCGACAAAAGATACAAGGACGTTCAAGAAAACGTCAGATGGCTAAAAACAAGCAAAAGCGGGATAGAACTAAATTATCCATTACTCAATAAACAGCTAATTATGGTAGGCCCCTTGGCGCTATTCACAGTGTACGCGGAGATAGAAGACGTTCCTGCCACGGTAATCTTACCCTATGCAGATAGGGAGAGACTTGACCCAGCAGCCGCAGCGTCCGCGGTCGAGGCTATTAATTCAATAACTGGATTTAAGATAGGTGTCGAAGAACTATATGAAGATGCCAAGAAAATAGAGCAAGAACTACAGAGGCAATTGGAATTAATCCAAAAAGAGATGTCAAGAGGAGGGGTAGATAGACACTATATGTGATAGTACGGAACTCTCACATTCTATAAAACTTACTTTCGAGTATTTTTTGTTGTCTAACATTTTTTTGATTAGAGTTAAAGTCTCCTCGATCAACTCTCCGTGAATGTGGGCTGGAGCCTCGAACTGAGCCATGGGGAAACTCTCGCTACTTAGAACTGGTATGAGACCGTAAAAGGGAATTGCAACGTAGATATCGGCGTTTTTAGAGTACTTAGAATAGATGGATTTGACTTTACTATCAGTAAAGAAAGGGCTCTTTAGCCTATCTCCACATATTATTATGGCTTCGTTTCTCCTCGAACTCAACTTAGACACATAGTTTACATGTCTAACCAGTTCTGGTCTAGCCAAAGAACTCGAGTCGAAAAGGAAGAGGCCCTTAACCTCACCCTTGACTCGAGGATCATATTTCTCAAGGTAATCTGATAGTGTTAGCAAGCTCCTGAAGGCAGAGTACACTGATGGATGAGAGAACGCCTTCTGCTGAAGATATTCGAATAACCTACCTTCCTTTATGGCTTGCTTGGTTGCGTTTATCTCCTCCCTGATTTTCCATAAGTTGTGGAAGGCGAGCAGCTTCTCCCTGTCTTCCTTGGAGAGCTCCCGTAACTCCTGTGGTGAATATTTGGAACAAACTGGGCAGGAGCACGGAAAGTAATCCAGTTCTTCAAGTCTATATGTTCTCTCTCTAGTTAAATATCGCTCGTCCCTAGCGAAAATAATGTATGACGCAGAGTCGAAGGAGTCGACTCCTAAGGCTACAGCAAAGGGCATTACTTGAGGGGTTCCACCACCGAACAGGTGAAATGGTTTCCCTCTACTCACATTGGATTTGGCTACATGAATCATTTCTATCAATTCACTGTACCTATATTTCTCCATCAGGACTGTTGGGCTCCCCAAGGCGTACATTCCGTAATCGTTTGCTTTAGCAGTCTCTTTAGCTGAAAGCTCAACCAAGTCGAGAAACGTTCCTCCTTGTATAGGGTGAACCCAGATAATGTCTTGGTTGTTCCTCACTATATCAATTATCTCTCTCCCTCGTTCTAAGGTGATTTCCACTGTTTTCTTAGCCTCGTCCCAACTGTCCTTATTCCCGGTTGGAACGTCCAAGAAAACAGCGATGTCAGGCCTGATTTTAGCCTGGTATTCCACTATTGCCCTATTCGTTTCATTGATATCCCCATACTCTAGGATTTGATAAGCGCCGGAATCGGTCATAATAATTAGATCATCTCCAAACTTCTGATGGATATCGCCGTCAGCCAGAGAATTTTTCTTTAAAATAAAGGAATTAGTAATAAAGTTTTTAAAACCAAGATTTACTAAATCATTAACGCCTATCTCCGTCTTTAACGGATTTATTACTGGGAAAAAAACAGGCGTTTCTATCTTACCGTGCCTAGTCTCTATGATACCTATCCTTCCTGCTAGGTCCTCTTCTTTTATCTCAAAGTCCCCTATCATTTGTTGTCTCCTTTCTTTCTTTTAGAAATATAATCATTATAGAGATCATATATCCTCTGTGCCATAGGCCCTGTTCCTTCGACTCCGCTCTCTGTGACCCTTATTTTCTCCATCACAGTTATAACCCCAACGTCATCATACAACTTTATATCACCTGGCCTTAAACTGAGGTTCCTTTGTAGAATTTCGGCGAACTCTCTTGCGTCAAAGATTGGCGCAGTCTTGAGTATTATTTCAGATATCACAGATCCATTAAGAATCACTTTATGGAACGAGTTATTCTCATTGTCCTTTGCGCTCGAGAGCGATACTAAGAAAGGAGAGATTTCGAAAGAGGAGAGCTGACCTATATATTGCTTGCCGTTAGTCAACCTGACTATAACGCTCTTGTCCAAAAGCGCATTTAAGTCGGCTTGGATCCGCCTTGTCGCGCTCATGATGTCTGACCCACATAAAGTTAAAATAGGGGAATTTAAATAGTGGAGTGATTCCCTTGATGTCCGTCATTTACAATTTTTCTCAAGAATGTACAGTGGAGAGAATAGAGAAGGGAGAACTTCGAGATCTCTTGGTAGTCAAGATAAAGTGCGGGGAAATAACCATGAATCTCGACGTCGTGTCGTCCATCAACATCTTTAAGGAAGGAGGTAAGGTAAGAACCATAATATCTCAACAGCCACCGGAGTACTCTCCTGATGACTTCTGTGCCCACGGTTACGTGGTGACAGAGAAGAGGAAGGACAGTTTCATCACGCTGATTTCGTTCTTTGGCCCGGTGTTGAGGATATCGTCACAGGAGAGTTTCACAAAGATAACCCAATTGAAAGTGATGGATCACGTCTACTTCTGCGCCTCAAACGTGTGATCCCTGAGCCCTAAAAGAGCGTTGCTGGAGGCCTCAGGGCTGAATCCTTTTTCACGTTGATAGAAATCTTTATTATATTTGTTTATAATAAATTTTTGTTGATAAAGGATGGCCTCTCACTCAATGTGGGCTAAGCCCAAAGGGGTGGGAGTGATAGCAGAGATGTGAGCCCCGTGCCGTTGGGCTCAAAGGAGTCCCATGACCCACCTACCGTTAAGCTTGGTAGGTGGTTGAGGGCTAAGTCCCTACACTCGATCATGATTGAAGATAAAATGAGTGAAATGAGAGCGTATGGACAAACGGTTACACCCCTTCTAGGTATACCCAATCCGTTTCGCCCCCCCCCCCCCGGTGTTGTGGGGGAGATATTGGTTCCCGCTCCTCATCTTTGAGAGTTAACCAGGGGATTCGGGCTTCGATGGGGCAAAGGTATACTTCACAGGCAAATGTTTTACAGCAGTTATAGGATTTCTCGTTAGGTGTCGCCTTGAAGTCGAGGCAAAATCTAATAACTGCTGTGTTTTATATTCGTTTATCATCTACTAGAAAGATTGTATTAATAATATTTTATACATTTTATACAATTTCTGGCCTTAGGAGTACAGTAGGTGCTACATTGTAGCCGAGGTTCTCACGTGCTTAGGTACTCTTTTAAGTAATTTTCTTAGATATTTTTCATCTATTCCTAGAATTTTTAGTATAATATTGAGTTTCCTTCTATTTGAGCGAAACACCAAGAATGCCGTGAGTGCCACCCTGGTTTTGAGTCTCAAACCACTGAACCAACCTTCTTTCTCCATATAGGTATAGGTCTTTAACATCTTTCCGTCCAGACGTAATAGTTCCAATGCCTCTAAACTCTCCTTAGATATAATGTGACCTACGCTAAGTCCTTCTTCTTTTGGTTCAACATAAATTCTTAATTGTTTTATATTTCTTATATTTCTTGATTTTTTAAGAAGACTGTTGAATTTTCTCTCGGAATCCCTCTTTACACTACTAACCTCCAAAACTTGGGGATAATTTACTAGGATTTGATCAGATTCGTAATAATGTTTCTGATTAAAATAGATTCTCTCTAATACTAGTCCACAATCTCCACATATAACGGTGCCCGACTTGTTATCCCATACTAGGTTAGTTGAGCCGCATGAATCACATCTTAAGTCCATGAGTGAATATGAAATCTCGCCAGCATATAGTCTCCTACTTTCTCCAGCAAGTACAGGCCCAGAGATGATCGAAACTGATTTAAGTCATTACCTCATCAACCTTACCTCAGTGAAAGAAGGTCATTACGACGATATAGTCAGTAAGATTATCGACGGAAGGATAGATGAAATAACTGACAGGTTAACGGAACTAGCTACGAACGAAGAAAACGGCTGGAACAAATTAGTAGTGTATCTCGATTTACGTATGAGGGGTAAGAGACTAGCTAATTCTAATATACCTAATGTTGTATCCGTTGTTGACAGGAGCGATAAGCCCACTACATTTGTCATGATAGCCTCTGAGACTAGGCCTATCAACCTAGTTAGGCTCATAAAATTGCTTGACCTGTCTAAATCCTTGGGGGTTAACGTTGTTCTAGCCATAGTAGATAAGTATGGCGACGTAACATATTATAGTCTTGAAGAGATTAACCTCCTCAAGTGAGTCCATGATCTCTTATGAGCCTGTCAGGGGAATGGAGGACTACTTCGGCGAAAAAGCTCAACAAATAAGATTTGTAGAAAATACGTTCAGGGCCGAAGTGGAGAAAGCTGGGTATATGGAGGCGATAACACCAGTAGTAGAAGAGTTTAATCTGTTCTCTATAAAGGGAGGAGAGGAACTTAGGCAAACAATGTACGTATTCAAGGATAAGGCGGATAGGGAACTCGCATTAAGACCAGAAATAACCCCTAGCATAGTTAGGCTTTTCATGAATTCATTACAGCACTATCCAAGGCCTGTTAGGCTATACTATGTGGGAAGGGTCTACAGATACGATGAGCCTCAATTGGGTAGGTATAGGGAGTTTAGACAGGCTGGAGTAGAAATGATTGGATCGGATTCTATATTATCGGACTTTGAACAATTCGAAATCCTCAGCAGATTCTATTCGAGATTAGGAATGAAAGATAAAATAGTTATTAAAATAAATAATATAGGAATATATAGAAGAATTTTTGAACAATCGTCAATAGACGACAACTCTCAAGAGCATATTTTACATCTAATGGATAAGGGAAAGATTGACGAAACGATAAAGATTTTGGAAAATAGTTTAAAATCTAATGATCTGATTGAATTTATCCGATCATTATTATCTAATAAATCAGAAAATTTGAATGAAATAATAAATAATGCTGAAAAAATTGGGATAAGGGGTCTTACCGACGAGATTCAGAGGTTGGTGAGACTACAGAATTTAGTAGGATCCTTAGGTCTAAGGACGAAGGTCGACCTGTCTTTCGTTAGAGGATTAGCGTATTACACGGGGTCAATCTTCGAGGTGACTGTGCCTGGATTACCCTTTAGCATAGCAGGTGGAGGGAGATATGATACTTTAGTTGAAATTTACGGAGGGCCTAAAGTTCCGTCTGTGGGTTTTGCTATAGGGGTGGAGAGGACATTGTTGGCCATAGGTGAGATGAAGCCTAGCAAGCCTAAAGTTATAGTTGGGGCAGTCCTCTTAGAGGAAGCCGCCATGGATTATGGACTTAGAATAGTTTCAATCTTAAGGGAGGCTGGAATAACTACCGTCTTAAATGTTAAAGAAATCCCGTTATCTAAGCTTGTTCCACTTCATGCAGAGCAAGGATTCACACATTTAATTATCATCGGTCGTAGGGAAAAAGAATCTGGCAAGGTCACGGTGAGAGAGCTTCAATGTAAGAAGCAGTTAGAACTAAATGTTAAGGAATTAGTGAGCAGGCTTGAAAGTTGGAACGGATGCCAATAATAAAGAACAAGACGAACTTTGCCCCTTCTACGAACTCGTCGTCTCCACGATCAAGTGACCCTTATCCTTCATCCTGGATCACAACCGAGCAGCACCCGCAAAGGGGTATATAACCCTTTAGGCCTCAGGGAACCCTCGACCTTCCAGGGCAAGGAGTAAGTCAGATCCTTCACTGAAGCGGTCATCATCTCACGGCCAAAGCCAGGTCCAAGAGTTTAGGCTTAAATAGAAATCTTAGAAAAATTCGATGAAGGCCGAACCCCTTAAGACAAATATTATAACCCTTGAACTGTTTGTAACCCAGGGATATGTATGGAGGAATTACCTTCAACAGCTATTGGTATTAAAGTACAAGATGGCGTAATTCTAGGTGCGGTTAGGAGATTAAGTTACGGCGGTTACGTGCTTAGCAAATCGGCCCGGAAAGTTTTCACTATATCTAGGTTCGGTATAGGAGGTGCAGGACTATTCGGGGACCTTCAGGCATTAACTAGGATAATGAATGCCAACATAAGATATTATGAGCTTTATAATGGTAGGCCGATATCAGCTAGAGCTGCTGCTAAACTACTCTCAATAATTCTTTATCAGTACAAATACATGCCCTTTATCTCAGAGGTACTTTTTGCCGGTATAGATGACGGAACTCCTCAGCTGTTCGTCTTAGATCCCTTAGGTTCACTCCTGGATGATATATACGCTGCAGTTGGGTCTGGTGCTAGGGTTGCCATAGGGGTCTTAGAGGCTGAATATAAAGATTCGATGAATCTAACTCAGGCCAGGGAGCTAGCCCTTAAGTCACTGAGGGCGTCGGTAGAGAGAGATGTAACTTCTGGTGACGGAATAGACCTCCTAATCATTGATAAGAACGGCAAAATAAGCGAAGAATTTCTTACTTCTTAAATTTAATTTTCTGGATCTAAGCCACCGTTTTATCTTACTGGGAGACTTGGAGGCAGAAGACCCTCCAGAGGAGACTGTAACGCTTCTACGTAACTACTACAAATAGTTTTTATTGATGATCTCCCAACTGATGACGGGCACTGCTCACGAGGATGGGAGTGATAAAAGTGGATGGGAGGGTATTGAAGTTTCCCTCGACTAACCCCAATGATCTGAGGGTGACCGTGCATGATCCCTTAGGAGGGTGCCCGTGGCGGAATTAGAAGTGACTAAGAGTGAGGAGAAGTTACGCCACGGGTAATCACATCCGAATGTGAGCTACCCCCGCCATAAAGGAGGGCTTCCTGCTCCCTTCCCCCACCTTGCCCGTAGTGTTTGGCCACGGGTGGAGGGCGGAGGACCACAGGCACTACAGGCCACCAGTCCTGATCTCTTGAGCACGTTCAGGGAAGCGTTGTAGTCAAGGTCTGTTACCCAACTGCAGAGAACACGCGATCTGCTGAGGTCGAGTCCCTCACGTGTACGCACCTGGCACAGGCCTTGGAGTTACACGATGGTTCGACGAGGACCAGTTCCTTGCCGTACTTCTCCACCTGGTACTTCAGGACGGTCTCGAGCTCGTGGAACGCGACGTCGCGGAGCCTCATCCTCCTTGAGGACCTACCCACCAGTTCCTCAACTTGAACGTCCCCCATGACGACCACGTCGTACTTCTCGGGGAAGTGTTCGCCCAACCTCACGTCCCTCAGCTCCTTCGAGCGCCCTTAAGCCTCGGCGAGCTTGACCTTCATCTTGAGAAACATCTTGTCCAGACTGTGACGCTTCTACGTAACTACTGATTATTTTTAATCATCTAAATATCGTTTTGACAAGTTGTGTTTATGTGGTATCACCGAAGTAGTTTTTATTGATGATCCCCCTAACTGATGACGGGCACTGCTCACGAGGTTTGGGGAGTGATAAAGGTGTGGATGGGAGGGTATTGAAGTTTCCCTC